>Ga0070658_10000918_pt1 | contig 25164 bp, 23 predicted proteins | sample KBSC13metaG_FD_64664 | JGI IMG/M metagenome (GOLD analysis project Ga0070658, IMG submission 64664) | Corn rhizosphere microbial communities from Kellogg Biological Station, Michigan, USA - KBS C1-3 metaG | ecosystem: Host-associated > Plants > Roots > Rhizosphere > Soil ...
CGATACTCCGGGTTCGCACGGCTCATGTGCGCAGCGATGTCCCGCACTTTGTCGGCATACGGACGAGCCGCCCGCATGCGCTCCTGCGCGCGGCGCATCTTCGATGCCGCCACCATTTCCATCGCCTTGGTGATCTTGCGCGTGTTTTGCACGCTCTTGATCTTGCCGCGAATTTCCTTCATTCCAGCCATTGCTTGCTCCTTGATCGAAGCGGTGCGCTTGGGCTGGGTTTCAATCCCAAGCGCGCCGCTTCAAGGTCGTTATGCCTCGATCAATAAGCACCCGACTTCTTGAAGTCCTTCAGAGCGGCGTGGAGCAAGCCCTCGTCGTCCTTCGACAAGTCCTTCGTGTCTTCGATGCGCTTGATGAGATCGGCGTGGCTCGTCTTGAGGAATTCGCGCGCGCCCTTTTCGAACGGCAGCACGTCCTTCACTTCGAGATCGTCGAGGTAGCCGTTGTTCGCCGCGAACAGCGACACGGCCAACTCCCACACCTGCAGCGGCTGATACTGCGGCTGCTTCAAGAGCTCGGTCACGCGGCGGCCGCGCTCGAGCTGCTTGCGCGTAGCTTCGTCGAGATCCGATGCGAATTGCGCGAACGCCGCGAGTTCACGGTACTGCGCGAGGTCGGTACGAATACCGCCCGACAGCTTCTTGATGACCTTCGTTTGCGCCGCACCGCCAACCCGCGACACCGACACGCCCGCGTTGATGGCGGGACGGATACCGGCGTTGAACAAGTCGGTTTCGAGGAAGATCTGACCGTCCGTGATCGAAATCACGTTCGTCGGAACGAATGCCGTCACGTCGCCCGCTTGGGTCTCGATGACCGGCAGCGCCGTCAGCGAGCCGCTCTTGCCCTTCACTTCGCCGTTCGTGAACTTCTCGACGTACTCTTCCGAGACGCGCGCGGCGCGCTCGAGCAGACGCGAGTGCAAATAGAACACGTCGCCCGGGTACGCCTCACGGCCCGGCGGACGGCGCAGCAGCAGAGAGATTTGACGATAGGCCCACGCTTGCTTGGTCAAATCGTCATAGATGATGAGGGCGTCTTGGCCGCGATCGCGGAAGTACTCGCCCATCGTGCAGCCCGAGTACGGTGCGAGGTATTGCATCGCAGCCGATTCCGATGCCGATGCCGCCACGACGATCGTGTACGCCATCGCGCCCGATTCTTCGAGCTTGCGCACGACGTTGACGATCGACGAAGCCTTTTGACCGATCGCAACATAAATACAGACGAGGTCTTTGCCCTTCTGATTGATGATTGCGTCGATGGCCACGGCCGTCTTGCCGCATTGACGATCGCCGATGATCAGCTCGCGCTGGCCGCGGCCGATCGGTACCATCGCGTCGATCGACTTCAAACCCGTTTGCACCGGCTGCGACACCGACTTACGCCAAATCACGCCCGGCGCAATCTTCTCGACCGCGTCGGTCATCTTCGCGTTGACGGGGCCTTTGCCGTCGATCGGATTGCCGAGCGCGTCGACGACGCGGCCGACGAGTTCGGGGCCGACCGGCACTTCGAGAATGCGGCCCGTCGTCTTGACGGTATCGCCTTCGGTAATGTGTTCGTACTCGCCCAGAATCACGGCGCCGACCGAGTCGCGCTCGAGGTTCAGCGCGAGACCGAACGTATTGCCCGGGAATTCGAGCATTTCGCCTTGCATCACGTCCGACAGGCCGTGAACGCGCACGATACCGTCGGTCACGGAGATCACCGTGCCCTGGTTGCGAACGTCCGTGCTCGCTTCAAGGCCCTGGATCCGGCTCTTGATCAGCTCGCTGATCTCAGAGGGATTGAGTTGCATTATTCGCTCCTGATAGTCAATTCTGTTGCGTGCCGTGCGCCTGCGCGCCGCTTTACGCGGTGAGCGCCGTGCGCATGTCGGCGAGCCGCGCGCGAACCGAGGTGTCGAGCACTTCGTCGCCGACGGTGACGCGCACGCCACCGATCAACGAAGCATCGACTTCCACCACCGGCTTGAGCTTGCGCCCAAATTTGCGCGTGAGGCTCGCGACGAGATCGGCAAGCTGGGCCTCTTGCAGCGGGAACGCGCTGACGATCAGCGCATCGGCCGCACCTTCGCGAGCATTTTTCAATTCATCGAACTGGACGGCGATTTCGGGCAGCAGCGAGAGGCGATGATTATCGACCAGCATCTGCACGAAGTTCTTGGCCTGCGGCGAGTCTTTCAGCGGCGACTTGGCTGCGGCGAGCAGCAGGTCGACGACCTGTGCGCGGCTCACTTTCGGGCTCGACGCGACCGACATGAGCTCGGGCAGACGCGCAACCTGGCCCAGCTCCTCTACGAGAGCGGACCAGGCGGCGAGGTCGCCGCCAACGGCTACGCCGAACAGCGCTTCTGCGTATGGACGGGCGATGGTTGCAAGTTCGGCCATGATCAGAGCTCGGCTTTCAGTTGATTGAGCAGCTCAGTATGCGCCGCCTGATCGATTTCGCGCTTGAGGATCTGCTCGGCGCCCTGCACCGCCAGCGCCGCCACTTCGGCGCGCAGCGTTTCGCGCGCCTTCACGACCTGCTGTTCGGCGTCGGCCTTGGCTTGAGCCAAGATGCGCGCGGCTTCCGCTTGTGCGTTGGCCTTGATTTCGTCGGCCACGGAGAGCGCGCGCTTTTCGGCGTCGGCGATCCGCTGCTGGCCGTCGGTGCGCGCCTGCGCGAGTTCCTGATCGACACGCTTGTGCGCCGCTTCGAGTTCCGTCTTGCCCTTTTCGGCAGCCGCGAGGCCGTCAGCGATTTTCTTCGCACGCTCGTCGAGGGCTTTGACCATCGGCGGCCACACGAACTTCATCGTGAACCACGCGAGGATCAGAAACACGACCATTTGCGCAATCAGAGTTGCGTTGAGATTCACGGTGTTTCCTTAAACGTTGCTAATTCGGAAAGTGAAACGGTAAGGCGCTCATCGACGTTACGTTCGATCAGCGCCCTGAGCCTTCCGTTTCGCCCCTGCGCCGACTTGAAAGCTACGGCGCAAAACTTCCGAGGAACCTCAGCCTGCGAGCTTCGCGAGCAGCGGGTTCGCGAACGCAAACAGCATTGCCACACCGACACCGATCAGGAACGCCGCGTCGATCAGACCAGCCAAGAGGAACATCTTGGTTTGCAGCGGGTTCATCAGTTCCGGCTGACGCGCGCAAGCTTCGATGTACTTGCCGCCCATCAGGCCGATACCGATACAGGCACCGATTGCACCCAGGCCGATGATGATGCCGATACCGATGGCGGTCAGACCTTGGATGTTGGCGATGAAAGCTTGCATGATCACTCCTTTGTAAAAGACTTTTTAGAACTGGATTTAGAGAAACGGAAAACGAATTTCGATGCGCGACGCACCTTGCGAATCAGTGTTTGTCGTGCGCCTGACCGATGTACACGAGCGTCAGCATCATGAAGATGAACGCTTGCAACAGAACGATCAGGATGTGGAAGATCGCCCAGACGGTGCCTGCGATCACGTGGCCGACGAAGCCGAGCACGGTCGTGTCCGCGCCGAAGGTCCAGAGGCTGCCGAGCAGTGCGATGAGCAGGAACAGCAGCTCGCCCGCGTACATGTTGCCGAACAGCCGCAACGCGAGCGAAACCGTCTTGGCGACGAACTCGATGATGTTCAGAGCAAGGTTCGGAATCCACAGCACCGGATGCGCGCCGAACGGCGCAGAGATCAGCTCGTGCAGGAAGCCGCCGGGACCCTTGATCTTCAGGTTGTAATAGATCATCAGCACGAACACGCCCAGCGCGATGCCGAACGTGCCGTTCAAGTCGGCCGTCGGCACGATGCGGTGGTGCGAAATGACGCCGGACAGGCCCAGCAAGCCGATCACCCGGCCCGGCAGGTCGACGGGGATGAAGTCGAGCGAGTTCATCAGCGCGACCCACACGAAGACGAACAACGCGAGCGGGGCGATGAACGCGCGATTGCCGTGGATGATGGCCTTCGATTGGTCTTCGACCATTTCGACGAGCATCTCGATCGCGCATTGGAAGCGGCCGGGGACGCCAGGCGTCGCGTTACGGGCGGCCAAACGCAGGACGAACAGCGTCACGAGACCGCACAAGATCGACCAGAACAGCGTGTCGATGTTCAAGACGCGCATGTCGATGATCGACGTCTGATGCGAAGTGGCGAAGTTCTGCAAGTGGTGCGCGATGTACTCGGACGGATCCAAGTGCGTGCTTTCTGTAGCTGCCATATCGTTTATTGCCACCTAAATTGTCGAAAATCTTTCGATGCCCGCGCCGCACGGGCCGTCATGCCGCGTGCCGCGCGAAAGGCGGCCAGCACGAGCGCGTCGCGCGGATCGTCGCGCACGCCCCCTCATACCCGCCATCGTTATCCCCATTCTTAGCGCCAAGCGAGCGCCAGCCAGTACGTCTGCAGCGTGACGAGGAAGGTCACGAGGAGCGGCAGCCACCGAACGTCGTGATACCAGAGCGCTATCGCGACGAACATCGCGACCGCCACCCCCATCTTGAGCATTTCGCCGATCATCCAAGTCAGGATCGATCCGGCGCCGCCCGCTGCTTTCAGACGTGCCGCGAACAATGCGCTCGGCACCCAGCAAACCGCTCCTCCCAATAAGGCCGACAGCGCAGCAGCACGCGGCGGCTCGTAAAACAGCCACCAAACCAGCGCGACGACGAGGGACAAAACCACTTGCGCAGCCACGACCTTGAACGGCGTGACGCGCGATGGGCGGCTCACATCCGGGCCAAAAAGCTTTTCAGCTTCGGCTCGCGTGAGCGGAACGAACTGCTTGTCTTGCTGCTCGGCATCCCAGGCATCGTCGAACGTTTCCGAACGACCGGCCGCGCGAGCGGAAGAGGGATCGTGTCGCGCGCGTTCGCTGTGCCTTGTGCTCGGCTCTCGATCCGCCATCGCTTATGTCCTTCGAACCCTTCTACGAAACCCTGTTTTCCACCCTCAGCTTTCGCCGCGCTTACGGGACTGCCTCGCTAATAAATCCGGGCGATTGTAAGCGATAGTTGCAAGCGATTCAAGACTTTAGCCGCGACAAAAATCAGCTTGGAAGCGACGCCCGACACGGCTTCACACGAGGTTCGTCTAGCGAAACGAAAGCCAAGGCAAGCGTACGCGCCGCCTGGCCCGATCATGGGCCGCCACGGGCCAGCTTCGGTCGCGCTGCGGCGGGTCATGTCCGAGATCGTCAAAGAATCGAAAGCAACCATCCGCCGAGGACACTGGCGACGAGCCAAAAAGGAATCGAGACGAGATGGAACTGCAGCCAAATACCGCGCTGCTTCGCGAGCCGCACGGCGATGAGATTGGCCAGGGAGCCGATGGCGATGCCGAAACCGCCCACGCTCACGCCAAAAGCGAGCGCTCGCCAGTCATTCGTGAACTCGGCCAGCATGATCGCGGCCGGCACGTTGCTGATCCCCTGCGACAACACGGCCCCTGCGACATAAGCGCGCAGGGGTGTCTGCAGGCGCAGATTTGCGACGATCTCGTGGACCCATGGCAACGCGGCCACGCTGCGAAGCACGATGAACATCAACACGAAAATCAACAGCAGCGCCCAGTCGATTTTGAGTACGGCCTCGCGGCGCCAAAGCAGGAAACCGCCCGCGACGCCGATGAGGCCGATGCCCGGGCGGTGCGAATCGGCGAGCAGGACAAACGCGATGAACAGCAAGGCCGCCACGCCCGCGTAAGCGCGGTCGACGCGCTCTTTGGGCACATCGCCCGATAGATCGAGCGGTTTATTCCTGAACGCGAAGCAAGCGAGCGCGTAGAGCATCGCCATTAGCGTCGCGCAAAGCGGCGCGAGCGTCCAGACGAAACGCCCGAACGAAATGCCGCCGACTTGCCAGAGAAAGAGGTTCTGTGGATTGCCGAGCGGCGTCAGGATCGAGCCGGCGTTCACGGCGAGCGCGATGAAAATCGTCAGGCGCTTGACGGGCAGCGGCGTCAACGCATGCAGCGACAGCACGAGCGGCACGACGACGAAAAGCGCGACGTCGTTCGTCACCCACATCGACAAGGCAGCCGCCAAGCCGATCAACAAGCAGGCAAGCGCACGCTCGGAGCGCACATGATGGACGACGCGATGCGCGAGCCACATCAGCAAGCCCGAGAGCTCGATCGCCTTCGTCAGCATGAGCAGCCCGGCCAACGTCAGCACCGTCGGCCAATCGACGAGCCGCGGCAACGCGAGCCACGGCTGTGCCCGCGTACATTGAAGCAGTATCAGCGCCACAGCCAGGATCGATAGGATCGGCTCTTTCAGCGCGTAGGAAATGAGCTTGCGCGGCGCACTCGCGGGCACAAGGCGGTCATGTTCGGCAATGGGCATAGGCAACGAGGGGCGGATAACAGGCTACGGGTCCAAGGTCGACATGAAAGCGGGCGAAAGCGCACGGCTACGACAACGCACTTGCACCAGCCTGCGGGACGGTCTAATGCGTCGCCAGGGGCTCGGAAGGCCCCGGGCTCCCCTAGCCCGCTGTACCGCCGCGCAATCGGGCCAGGATACCGTCCAACGCGTCCAGATCGCCGAATTCGATCTGCAACTGCCCACGCCCGCGCCGGCCCAACTTGATTTTGACTGCGGCGGCGAACAGATCCGACAACTCCTCTTCGAGGCGGCGTGTGTCGCGTCCGCCGTCTTGATTCGCGCGTGCCTTGACGGTGGGCTCGGCCTTCGTGGTTGACGTCACAAGCCGCTCGGTCTCGCGCACCGACATGCGCTTGTTGACGACTTGATTGGCAAGGGTGATTTGCGTCGCAGAATCGACGGCTAGCAGTGCGCGCGCGTGACCCATGTCGAGATCGCCGGCGAGCAGCATCGTCTGCACAGGGTGGGCGAGATTGAGCAAGCGCAGCAGATTGGACACGGCGCTGCGCGAGCGCCCTACCGATTCGGCGGCCTGTTCATGGGTAAAGCGGAACTCGTCGAGCAAGCGCTGGATGCCTTGCGCTTCTTCCAGCGGATTCAAATCCTCCCGCTGGATGTTTTCGATGAGCGCCATCGCGGCGGCGGCTTGATCGGGCACGTCCTTGACGAGCACCGGCACTTCTTCGAGGCCGGCGATGTGCGCCGCGCGAAAACGCCGCTCGCCCGCGATGATCTCGTACTTTTCTTCCGATACGGGGCGAACCAGGATCGGCTGCATGATGCCCTGCGCACGAATGCTCGCGGCGAGCTCCTGCAGGCTACCTTCGTCCATGCGCGTGCGCGGCTGGTACTTGCCGGCCTGGAGCCGATCGAGGGGCAGTACGCTCGGCTGCCCTTCGCTGCGTACGGCGGTCGTGATGTCGGAGTTGCCGCCCAGCAGCGCTTCGAGCCCGCGCCCCAATCCCTTTTTCTTCGCTACCGCATTCATCGCATGTCCTCGATCCGCTTTCTTCTCACGCTGCGCCATGGTCATAGCGCACGCACGCGTTCAATCATTTCCGCGCCGAATTGGACGTACGCCTGCGCCCCGCGCGAAGCACGGTCGAACACGACGCCCGGGAGCCCATAGCTCGGCGCTTCGGCCAAGCGTACGTTACGCGGGATAACCACGTCGAATACCTTGTCGCCGAAATGCTCCTTGAGCTGATCGGACACCTGCTGCTGTAACGTGATGCGCGGATCGAACATGACGCGCAGCAGCCCGATCACCTTCAGGTCGCGATTCAGATTCGCGTGAACCTGCTTGATCGTGTTGACGAGATCCGACAGCCCTTCGAGCGCGAAATACTCGCACTGCATCGGAATGACGACGCCATGTGCGGCGCACAGGCCGTTCAGCGTCAAAAGAGACAGCGCCGGCGGGCAATCGATGAGCACGAAGTCATAATCTTGAACGACGTGCGCAAGCGCAGCTTTCAATTGTCTTTCACGATTATGTACGCCGACGAGCTCGATTTCGGCGCCGGCGAGCTCGCGGTTGGCCGGCAGCACGTCGTAGGACACGGCGTCGGGCTTCACCCGTGCCTCGGCCACGGAGACGCCGTCGACCAGCACCTCGTAGACGGTGTTCTCGCACTCCGCCTTATTGATGCCGCTGCCCATTGTCGCGTTGCCCTGCGGATCGAGGTCGATCAGCAAGACGCGCTGCCCCTGCGAAGCGAGACTCGCGGCGAGGTTGACCGCCGTCGTCGTCTTACCTACACCGCCTTTCTGATTCGCCACGCAGAAGATTTTTGCCATCGTTCCGAGATCCTCGTTACCGCACTGGATTGAATGCAGTGAATACTTTTACGCCGGTGCCGTGCTATCGAGCACGACTTCGATCAAATGCCGCTCGGCGTCGAGCGACGGCACACGAAGCCGTATGACATCGGCCACCCGCGCCCCCGCCGGCAATCGCTCGATCTCGGCATCGGGCCGTAGGCCCTTCATCGCCCAAATCGATCCCTCCGCGCTAACCAAATGACGCGCAAGTGTAACGAAATCGGCGAGCTCTGCGAATGCGCGAGAGACGATTGCGTCGAATTTTCCGGGTACTTCGACGCCGGGATGAAGATTTTCTACACGGCCCGTCACGACTGACAGATTCTCGAGTTTCAGTTCCGCCTTCGCCTGCGCCTGAAACGCCGTCTTTTTCTGCACGATGTCGTTCAGGGTCACCGTGCGCTCGGGCAAAGCGATGGCGAGGACGATTCCGGGCAAGCCGCCACCCGAGCCGACGTCGAGAATAGATCGCCCGTCGCGCGCCGCGAGATGCGGCACGATCGAAAGCGAATCAAGCACGTGCTGGATCAGCATCTGGCGCGGGTCGCGGATCGCCGTCAGGTTGTAGACGGCATTCCATTTCGCAAGCAACGCGACGTAATCGGCGAGACGGTCGATCTGATCGTGGGAAAGCGAGACCCCGAGCTCAGCCGCGCCGTTTCCCAGTAGCGCAAGCCACGCGGCCCGGTCGTTCGATAACGCCGCTCCGGCGCGCGACGCCGTCATTACGCGGCCGAGGCCGGGCCGGCCCCACTTACGTCTAGCGCGCCCGGTTGGGCGGCGGCCGTGGATGCGCGCCGCCCCAACCCCTTTTTCAAATGAACCATCAGCAGCGAGATGGTGGCCGGCGTAATGCCCGAGATGCGGGATGCCTGTCCGATTGTCTCGGGTCGGAATTGACTGAGTTTTTGCTGCGCTTCGAAGGAAAGCCCCCGTACCGCCGCGTAGTCAATGCCTTCAGGTAGCCGCGTGCTTTCACTTGCCTCGTTGCGCTCGATCTCGTCCGCCTGGCGCTCGATGTAGCCTTGATACTTCACGCCAATCTCGATTTGCTCCTTGATCTGATTGAGCAGAACGGGATCGTCGGCGAGCACCGCGTCCGGGCCGCACATTCCCTCGCGCAAACCGCAAATGCCATCGTAGGTTATGCCCGGGCGGCGCAATAGGTCGGCCAAGTTGTATTCATGGTCGATCGGCTTGCCGAGGAGGGTCGTGGCTTCGTCCGCGGAGAGCGTCTTCGGATTCACCCAGGTCGTGCGCAGCCGCTCTGTTTCACGTGAAACAGCGTCGCGCTTACGACAGAACACATCCCAACGCGCGTCATCGACGACACCGAGCGCGCGACCGGCTTCGGTCAAGCGCATATCGGCGTTGTCCTCCCGCAGGCTGAGTCGATACTCCGCCCGGCTCGTAAACATGCGGTACGGCTCGGACACGCCGCGTGTCACGAGGTCATCCACCAGCACGCCGAGATACGCTTGATCGCGGCGCGGGCACCACGCGTCCTTTTCTTGGACATAGCACCCGGCGTTGATCCCCGCGAGCAGCCCTTGCGCCGCCGCCTCTTCGTAGCCCGTCGTGCCGTTAATCTGCCCAGCAAAGAAAAGCCCGCGAATCGCCTTTGTTTCGAGCGACGCCTTCAGGCCGCGCGGATCAAAGTAGTCGTATTCGATCGCATACCCCGGCCGCAGGATGTGCGCGTTTTCCAGCCCGGGCATCGAATGGACGAGATCTAACTGGACGTCGAAGGGCAGGCTGGTCGAGATGCCGTTCGGATAGAACTCGTTCGTCGTGAGCCCTTCCGGCTCGAGGAAGATTTGATGCGACGTTTTCGACGCGAAACGATGGATCTTGTCCTCAATCGAAGGGCAATATCGCGGCCCCACCCCTTCGATCACACCCGTGTACATCGGCGAACGATCGAGCCCCCCGCGGATGATGTCGTGTGTCCGCTCATTCGTATGCGTCACCCAGCAGGGCACCTGGCGGGGATGCTGCTCGACTCGCCCAAGAAACGAGAAGACGGGAATAGGATCCAAGTCGCCAGGCTGCGCTTCGAGCTTCGAGAAGTCGATCGACCGACCGTCGATTCGCGGCGGCGTACCGGTCTTGAGGCGCCCTTGCGGAAGCTTCAACTCCTTGAGTCGCGCCGATAACGACACGGCTGCCGGGTCCCCTGCCCGCCCGCCCGTGTAGTTATTGAGGCCGACGTGGATCTTCCCATCGAGAAATGTTCCCGCCGTCAGAACTACTGCGCGCGCTCGGAATCGAATGCCAACCTGCGTCACTGCACCGACAACGCGATCGCCTTCCACCATCAGATCTTCGACTGCCTGTTGAAACAAGCTCAGATTCGGCTGGTTTTCGAGCCGGTGGCGAATCGCTGCCTTGTAAAGGATACGGTCGGCCTGGGCGCGCGTGGCACGAACAGCCGGCCCCTTCGACGAGTTAAGAATACGGAACTGGATGCCGCCTTCGTCCGTAGCGGCAGCCATCGCTCCGCCCAGCGCATCGACCTCTTTCACGAGGTGGCCCTTGCCGATACCGCCGATCGACGGATTGCAGCTCATCTGGCCGAGCGTTTCGATGTTGTGGGTCAATAGGAGCGTCTTGGCACCCATGCGGGCGGCTGCCAATGCGGCTTCCGTGCCGGCGTGACCACCGCCGACAACGATAACGTCAAATTCAATGGGATAAAGCATGGCGATCCCGCGCACAGTAAGCGCGTGGGCCTTTCGGGAAAAGTATGCGCGGAATTATAACGGGGATCGCGGGCGCGGGCGGCCTCGCTAAGTGGCTAACGAGTGTTTCACGTGAAACACGACCTCCAAGCCGCACGAAATCCAGGTCTTTCGTCCGCCAACCCGTGATTCCGTAGCGCCCCGCTCGGGCACTGTACCCGAGCTACCCCGTTCGGACTGACTGTCAGGCCGTCTTCTTCGCCAGCCCCAAATACGTCTCGACGACGCGCGGGTTCTTCGCAAGCGAATCCGCCTCTCCCTGCAGCGCCAGTTCGCCCGTTTCGAGTACGTATCCGTAATCCGAAACCTGCAGTGCCGCTCGCGCGTTCTGCTCGATCAACAGCGTCGCCACGCCAGTCGTGCGCAGCGCGCTAATGATATGGAAAATCTCCTTGACGATGAGCGGCGCCAGCCCAAGGCTCGGCTCATCGAGCATTAGCACATCGGGCTTGCCCATCAGCGCGCGCCCGAGCGCAAGCATCTGCCGTTCACCGCCCGACAAGGTGCCCGCAGCCTGCTTGCGCCGCTCCTTCAGCCGGGGAAACCGCTGAAATACCGGCTCGAGTTGATCGAGGAAGTCGCGCTCTCCTGCCCGCTTGCGACGATAAGCCCCGAGCACGAGATTATCTTCGACCGTCATTGTCGAAAACAGCGCTCGCGTTTCCGGCACGAGGCACATCCCGCGTGCGACACGCTGTTCGATGGGCAGTGCGCCGATGTCGTCATCGCGATAGCGCACCGCCCCGCTTGCATGCCCGATCGTGGGCAGCGCCCCCATGATTGCGCCCAACAGCGTCGACTTACCGGCACCGTTTGGCCCGATGACGCTGACGATTTGCCCGGGCCGAACCTCGATCGACACATCGTGGAGTGCTTCGACTTTCCCATACCGAACGCAAAGCCCCGACACGGACAAAATCGGTGCTGCCGCAGCCGCAACCGCGCCCGTAGCCCTTGTATCGTCCATATCTATTCCACCCCGCCCAGGTAGGCTTCCACCACCGCCGGGTCGTTTTGGACGTCCGCGGGCAAGCCGTGCGCAATCCGCGTCCCAAATTCCATGACCACGAGACGATCGGCGAGATTCATCACGAAGTCCATATCGTGCTCGACGAGCAGCACACTCATGCCTTCCTCCTTGAGCTTGCGCAGCAGCTGCGCGAGTTGCTGCTTCTCGCGATACCGCAGCCCCGCCGCCGGTTCGTCCAGCAACAGCAGCGTCGGATCGCAGCAAAGCGCCCGCGCGATCTCCAGGATGCGCTGCTGCCCAAGCGCCAGGCTACCGGCCTCGTCGTACATATGCTGCTCGAGGCCCACGCGTCGGATTTGCTGCGCCGCAGCGAACATCAATCTCCGCTCTTCGGCCGCATTGAGTCCCATGACACTGCGCCAGACCCCGGCGGACCCGCGCAGATGCGCGCCGATCGCCACGTTCTCGAGCACCGACATAGTCGGTAGCAGCTTGACGTGTTGGAAGGTACGGCCAATGCCGCGTTTGACGATTTCACGTGAACTGAGCGCGTCGATGCGCGCCCCGCGGAACCGGATTTCGCCGCGAGTAGTCCGCAACAAGCCCGTCACGAGATTAAATGTCGTCGATTTTCCGGCGCCGTTCGGCCCGATGAGGCCGACGATTTCTCCCGCGCTCACCTCAAAGCTGACGTCGCTCACGGCGACGAGCCCGCCGAACTCCTTGCGCGCGCGATCGACGACGAGCAGCGGTTCCCCGGCCGCCGGCTTCACCCGCTGCGGCAGCGCTTCCGCTTGCTCGGGCGCCTGCGCGCGTGGACCCGGCGGAAACCATCTAGCAACGAATGGCCACACGCCCTGCCGCGCATAGTGCAGCAGCGCGATCATTAGGACGCCGAAGACGATGATTTCGAAGTTGCCGCTCTCGCCAAGCAGCATCGGCAGCAGCGACTGCAGATAATCTTGAACGATGGTGAGGATCGCCGCGCCCAGAATCGCACCCCAGACGTGCGCGACGCCGCCGACGACCGCCATGAAGAGATACTCGATGCCGTGATTGAGTCCGAACGGCGTCGGATTCACGGCGCGCTGCAAATGCGCGTAAAGAAATCCCGAAATCGCGGCGAGGATGGCGGCGTAGACAAAAATGACAACGCGCATCCAGGCCGTATGCACGCCCATCGCCTCGGCCATCGTACTCGCGCCGCGCAGGGCGCGAATGGCTCGGCCCGGGCGACTATTGAGCAAGTTCTGAATCGACGCCACGGCGATGAGGACGACCACCCAGATCAGGTAGTAGATGCTGCGTCCCGATTCGAGCGAGATGCCGAGCACGCTCAACGCCGGAATGCCGTTGATGCCGTCGTACTTGCCGAGTGCATCGAGGTTGCCGAATAAGTAGTAAAGCGACAGGCCCCAAGCAATGGTGCCAAGCGGCAGGAAGTGGCCCGACAAGCGCATCGTGACCGCGCCGATCACGAGGGCAACGAGCGCCGTCAGCGCGATGCCGACGAACAGCGCGAGCCATGGCGACAACCCGAACTGCGTCGTCAAATAGGCCGTCGCATAGGCGCCCACGCCCACGAACGCGGCTTGCCCGAAGCTCGTCATGCCGCCGACCCCGGTCAGCAGCACGAGCCCGAGCGCCACGATCGAATAAAGGCCGATGTAGTTGAGCAGCGTGATCCAGTATTCCGGTACGTGCAGCGGGTGCGGCAGCACGGGCAGCGCAAACAACACGACGAGAAAGCCCCACAACGGCCAGAACGGTTTGAAGCGCGAGAGTCGTTGCTTCATCGCTCACTGCTCCTCTTCTTCGACGGGACCGGCGGCCAAACTGCGCCATAGCAGCACCGGGATGATGAGCGTAAAGACGATCACCTCCTTATACGAGCTCGCCCAGAACGACGAATACGATTCGAGCAGCCCGACCAAGATCGAGCCGGCCGCCGCAAGCGGATAGCTGACGAGCCCCCCGATGATCGCGCCGACGAAACCCTTCAAACCGATCAGAAAACCCGAGTCGTAATAGATCGTCGTCAGCGGTGCGACGAGAATCCCGGATAACACCCCGAGCCCCGCGGCCAACGTGAATGCAAGCCGCCCCGCTTGTGCCGTTCCGATGCCGACGAGCCGGGCACCGAGACGATTGATCGACGTCGCGCGCAGCGCCTTGCCCGAGATCGAACGGTCGAAGTAGAGATACAGCGCGGCCATCAGCACGAGCGTCGTCGCCACGACCCAGACGCTTTGCCCCGAGATCGATAGCGTCCCCAGGTTGAGCGAACCGTCTGAAAACGGCGTCGTGCGTGAGCCCTCGGCGCCGAACATCAGCAGTCCCAGGCCGACCATGGCGAAATGCACGGCCACGGCGACGATGAGCAAGACCAACGTCGTCGCCTCTGCGATCGGCTCATAGGCAAGCCGATAGACGAACGGCCCGAGCGGCACGACGATAGCCAGCGTCAAAACGATCTGGGCCGGCATCGGCAGCGTCTGACTGTAAAAGTGCTGGGCGAGTGCGTAGATGGCGATCGGGCCAAGCAGATAGCGGCTCGCGAGCGAAGTCAGTACACGCGGCAGGTGCCGGCGGCGCTCGACATGGCGCAACCGTCCCGCCACCTCGATGACGAAGCATGCCGCCCCGAGCACAGGCAGTAAAACGGCGGTGGGCGGAAACTTCTGAGCTTGCAGCATTGCAAGCGTTAGCGCGCCGTATGAAACGAACTCCCCTTGCGGGATGAAGATAACGCGTGTGACGGAGAACACGAGCACAAGCGCCAGCGCGAGCAGTGCGTAGATCGCCCCGGTGGTGATGCCGTCCTGCGCTAGGATCGCGGCAATCGATAAATCCATGCTTTTCTTTCGCTTTGAACTACCGGTCTATGAATCGTCGAAGCAAAGGAGCAACGAAGCAGAAGCAACGAGGCGCCGCCAGTCAAACGAAGAGCCGTGAACCCCACAGGGGCTCACGGCCAACGCAACCGAGCCGCGGTTACTCGCCGAGCAACTTCCACTTCCCGTCGGTGATTTGCACCATGACGCGCGCGCGCTGATCGAGCCCGTTATGGTTGGCCGGCGACATGTTGATGATCCCGTGCGAGACCGGCAATTCCTTGATGCCCTCTAGCGCATCGCGCAGTGCCGATCGGAACGCTTCGGTGCCCGGCTGACCCTTCTTCAAGGCCTCGGGGATCGCGCGCTGCAGCAGCTGCCCGGCGTCCCACGCATGGCCGCCGAACGTGGAGACACTCCCCACGCCGTAAGCCTTCTCATAGGCCTCCTTGTAGGTCAGCGACGATTGCTTGACCGGGTTGCTGTTGGGCAGTTGATCGACGACGAGGATCGGCCCGGCCGGCAAAATCTCGCCCTCGCAATCCTTACCGCAGACGCGCAGGAAATCGTTGTTCGCGACACCGTGTGTTTGGTAGATCTTGCCCTTGTAGCCGCGCGCCTTCAGCTCCTTGGCCGGCAAGGCGGCGGGCGTGCCGGAGCCCGCGATCAACACGGCATCGGGATTCGCGCTCATGAGCTTGAGCACCTGCCCGGTAACGGAAGCGTCCGTGCGGTTGTACTTTTCGCTCGCGACGACCTTGAGATGATCGCTGGCCGCGGCCTTGTCGAACTCGGCGCTCCAGCTTTCGCCGTAGGCATCGGCAAAGCCGATGAAGCCGACGGTCTTCACGCCGTGCTTGGCCATGTAATCGGCGATCGCATTGGCCATGAGGCTGTCGTTTTGCGGCACCTTGAACGCCCACTTGCGCTTGTCGTCCATCGGCTCCACGATCTTCGCCGAAGCGGCCAGCGAGATCATGGGCGTCCTGCCCGCAGAGACGGGGTCGAGCATCGCGAGCGAATTCGGGGTCACCGTGGAGCCGACGATCGCGTCCACATGGTCCTCGTCGATCAGCTTGTGCACGTCCTGCACCGCTTTGCCCGTATCCGAGCCGTCGTCGAGCACGATGTACTGGACGCTTTTACCGCCGATCTCCTTAGGCAGCAGCGCCACGGTATTTTTTTCGGGGATGCCGAGCGACGCAGCCGGTCCCGTCGTCGACAGAACGACACCGATTTTCACCTGCGCGAACGCCGCCGTGGCCCCGCACATCATTGCGACTGTCACACTGCTACGTACCCATTGCTTCATCGTCATTATTGATCTCCAGAGGCTTTACGCGAGAAAGGGCGTTGTCATTGCCGGTACTTACGCTCGGCTGAAACGATTATTTTCGAAAATGGGTCGGCTGAGTGCGCACGCGAACATCCATCGAAGGCAAACGATCGATTCGGAAAAGCGCGGCACCCAGCGAGAAAAAACGGAAAAGATAAATGCGCAAACCGGCGAGAACGCGCGGAGCCGCCACAGGACTGGGCGGCGCGCCCTGCGAGCCGGCTGCGACACGCTGATAGCGGAAAGAAAAGCGATATGGACCAATGCGATTGCACGAATCGAGCGCGCAAATAAAAAGCGCTGTTGGAGACCCTCCAACAGCGCTTTCGTACGGGCACTGAGTGCCTCGATTGTCTCCTCGTTCTCCACCTGTAAATTCGGGTGCATCAGAACTGAGACGAAGATTAAACAACCGCGTCTCCCGCGACAACCTAGCACTTTCCCTAGTGGTGCACAGCAGCACGCAATTCGCGCATCGATGCATCCTTTTGCGACAAGCGACGAACCGAGGTCGGCCCGCATTCGCGTTGATGCGCGCTATAGCGGGCTTTGGTATGCCTCGTTGCGTCCGCACCGAAGCGCGCTGCGCCGATGGCGCGGCGCAGCGCAAACAGGCGGCGTGCGCGCGGTTCACCCTCGCAGCGGCCGCACGCGAGCGACGATCTCGCCCACGATCCCGCGCCGAAACGTCAGCACGCACGCGATGAAGACGAGCCCGATGACGATCGTCGTCGAACCGCCGAGCGAGTTGAACCAATCGACATGCGTAACGGAAGCGAGTGCGCCGCCGATATCGCCGAGCCGATCCTCGAGCGTGACGACGAGCGCCGCGCCCACGAGCGGCCCAAAGAGCGTGCCCATGCCGCCAACGAGCGTCATCAGGATGACAAGGCCCGACATGGTCCAATACGCGTCGCCGAGCGTCTCGAAGCCCAGCACGAGCACCTTCAGCGCACCGGCTAGCCCGGCAATGCCGGCCGAGAGCACGAATGCGAGCAGTTTGAACCGGTCGGTATCGTAGCCGAGAGACACGGCGCGCGGCTCATTCTCTCTGATGGCCGTCAGCACTTGCCCGAACGGCGAGTGGACGATGCGCACGATCAGCACGAACGCCAACGCCACGGCGACGAGCAGGACGTAATAGAGCGCCAAGTCCGACGACAAGCTCACGAGCCCGAACAATGTGCCGCGGGGCACGCCTTGCAGGCCGTCTTCGCCGCCCGTGAACGGCGCTTGCAGATAAATGAAGTAGACGAGCTGCGCGAGCGCGAGCGTGACCATCGCGAAGTAAATGCCTTGGCGGCGAATCGCGAAAAAACCGGCCACGAGGCCGAGCAGCGTCGCAGCGGCGGTCCCCGCAATCACGCCAAGTATGGGCGTGAGCCCAAGGCTTTCGATCGTGTAGCCGGTCGTATAGCCTGCCGTGGCGAGAAACATCGCATGGCCGAAAGACAGTAGACCGGTATAGCCGATCAGCAGGTTGAACGCCGCGGCGAAGAGCGCGAAGCAGAGCACCTTCATCACGAACACCGGATAAGCACCGAGCCACGGCGCTGCCGCGAGCGCGATGAGCAAGAGGGCGTAAAGCGCTTTTCTTTGCATCACCGTTCCTTGCCGAAAAGACCCGCGGGGCGCACGAGCAATACGAGCGCCATGATGACGAACACGACCGTCGCCGACGCTTGCGGATAGAACACGCGTGTGAAGCCTTCCACGACGCCGAGCATTAGGCCCGTTAGGATGGAGCCCATGATCGAGCCCATCCCGCCGATCACCACGACGGCGAACACGGTGATGATCATCGATTGGCCCATCAGCGGAGAGACTTGAATCACGGGCGCCGCGAGCACACCTGCGAACGCAGCAAGTGCGACCCCGAAGCCATACGTCAGCGTGACCATGAGCGGCACGTTTATGCCGAACGCCTCCACGATCTTCGGGTTTTCCGTGCCGGCGCGCAAATACGCGCCGAGCCGCGTCTTTTCGATGATGAACCAGGTTGCGAAGCAGACGACGAGCGAGGCGAGCACGACCCAAGCGCGATAGTTCGGCAGATACATGAAGCCGAGGTTCGTTGCACCCGAAAGCAATTCGGGCACGTCGTACGGCTGGCCCGAGCTGCCGTAGATCGAGCGGAACACGCCTTCGACGACAAGCGTGAGGCCGAACGTCAGCAAAAGGCCGTAGAGATGATCGAGCTGATAGAGCCAGCGCAGCATCGATCGTTCGATCACGATGCCGAATAGGCCGACGACGAGCGGCGCGAGAACGAGCATCGCCCAGTACGGTATGCCGAAGTAAGTCAATCCCATCCACGCGAGCATGGCGCCGAGCATGAACAACGCGCCGTGGGCGAAGTTGATCACGTTGAGCATGCCGAAGATCACCGCGAGCCCGAGGCTGAGAATCGCATAGAACGATCCGTTGACGAGCCCGAGCAAGAGCTGGCTCAGCATCGCCTGCAACGGAATGCCGAAGATATCCATTGAACCTGCCGTCGAAAGGAGAAAGACGCGCGCGACCGGGCCGCGCGCGTCGTAGCTGCATGACTGCGCTACTACATGACTGCCCTACTGTCCTACTGGCGATGCTCCAAGCGCGTTACTTCCAAAGATCGCACTGCGTATCTTGCTTCGACGTGAATGCCTGCTCGCCGGGAATCGTCGCCTTCAGCATGTAGTAGTCCCACGGCTTCTTCGATTCCGCCGGCGTCTTGACTTGATACAGGTACATGTCGTGGATCATGCTGCCGTCTTCACGCACGTAGCCTTTCGCATAGAAGTCGTCGATCTTTTGCTTGTGCAACTGCGCCATCACCTTGTCGGGATCGGTCGAGCCCACGGCCTTGACCGCGTTCAAGTAGTCCATCGTCGCGGAGTAATCGGCCGCCTGCAAGCTCGAGGGCATCTTGTTGGTCTTCTTGAAGTACTTCTGGGCCCAAGCACGCGCCTTGTCGTTCTGATCCCAGTACCAGCTGTCCGTGAGCAGCAGGCCCTGCGCCGTCGGCAAGCCCACGCTATGCACGTCGTCGATAAACATCAGAAGCGCCGCGATCTTCATCGTCTTGCCGATGCCGAACTCCTTGGCCGCCTTGAGCGAGTTGACCGTATCGCCGCCCGCGTTCGCGAGACCGAGCACCTGTGCCTTCGACGCCTGTGCCTGCAGCAGGAACGACGAGAAATCGGACGCGGAAAGCGGATGCAGCGAGCGGCCCAGCACCTTGCCGCCATTCTCTTCGACGACCTTCGTCGTGTTTGCATCGAGCGACTTGCCGAACGCGTAGTCCGCGGTCAGGAAGTACCACGTCTTCAAGCCCTGCTTGACGATCGCAGAACCGGTGCCTTTCGCGAGCGCCGTCGTGTCGTACGCGTAGTGGATCGTGTAAGGCGTGCATTGCTTGTTCGTCAACGCGTCGGTACCCGCGCCGACCGAGAAGTACGGACGCTTCTTCTCCTTGATGACGTCGTTCATCGACAAGCCCGTCGCCGAGTTCGTCCCGCCTATCAGCATGTCGAGGCCGTCCGTGTCGATCCACTTACGAGCGGTGGATGCGGCGATGTCGGCCTTGTTCTGGTGGTCCTGCGTGATCAGCTTGATGGGCAGCCCATTGACCTTGCCGCCGAAATCGTCGATAGCCATTTGGATCGCCGTGGCGCCGCCCTTGCCGTCGATGTCGGCGTAAAGGCCCGACATGTCGGTGATGAAGCCGATCGTGACTTGGTTTTCGGCCGCCGCGGCGTGCTGCGCCGCGAGCGCGGCGGCAAGTGCGGTGGCGGTCACTGCGAGAGTGCGAATGGCGCCTGCGAGCAATTGGTTCCTCATTGGTATCTCCTTATTCGCTTATGGTTGTGCGTGCAACTGTGGTTGACGCGTGCGGCCCGCTACATGGCTCGCGGCGCCGCGACAGCAAATACGTCGAGCACTTACACGCCTAGCAGGTCGTGCAGTACCGGCATCTTGCCTTCGAGTTCGCTCGCGACGAAATGCTCGACGATGCGGCCATGCTCCATCACATAGAAGCGATCGGCCAGCGGCGCCGCGAAGCGGAAGTTTTGCTCGACCATCACGATCGTGTAGCCGCGCGATTTCAGCGCGAGAATCATGCGCGCGAGCGCTTGCACGATCACGGGTGCGAGGCCTTCGGAAATCTCGTCGAGCAGCAACAGGTTGGCCCCCGTGCGCAAGATGCGCGCCACGGCCAGCATCTGCTGCTCGCCGCCCGAGAGCCGCGTGCCCTGACTCATGCGGCGCTCTTTCAGGTTCGGGAACATCTCGTAGATTTCGTCGAGCGACATTGCACGGCTGCTCTGGCCGACCATCGGCGGCAGCAGCAAATTCTCTTCGCACGACAAACTCGAGAAGATTGCCCGCTCTTCGGGGCAATAGCCGACACCGCAATGCGCGATCTTGTGCGTCGACATCGCAATCGTCTCGCGCTCGCCGATCAGGATCGACCCGGTGCGCCGGCCCGTGAGCCCCAAGATCGCGCGTAGCGTCGTCGTGCGTCCCGCGCCGTTGCGGCCAAGCAAGGTCACCACTTCGCCGCGGCGCACCGTCAGATCGACACCGTGCAGAATATGCGATTCGCCGTACCACGCTTGAAGGTCCGAGATCGCCAATGCATTCGGTGCGCTGTCGGCGAGCGTTTGCGCCGCGTCGCTCAACCCCACGTTTTCACCCTCCGCGTGGTTCATCCATGCGCTCCCGTCAATGCCGCATCGGTGCTGCCCATATACGCCTGCATTACGAGCGGATTCTTCGATACTTCGGCATAGCTGCCTTCAGCCAGGACCTCGCCGCGCTGCAGGACGGTGATCGTGTCGGAGATGCCCGCGATTACGTTCATGTTGTGCTCGACCATCAAAATCGTGCGGCCGGCCGCCACCTTCTTGATCAGCGCCGTCACCCGGTCGACGTCCTCATGGCCCATGCCTTGCGTCGGCTCGTCGAGCAGCATCAGCTCGGGCTCCATCGCCAGCGTCGTTGCAATCTCGAGGGCGCGCTTGCGGCCATATGAAAGTTCGACCGTCGGCGTATCGGCGAAATCGGTCAAGCCCACTTGCGCGAGCAGTTCGCGCGCGCGATCGTCGAGACGATGCAGCGTGCGCTCGCTGCGCCAAAAGTGATAGGCCGTGCCGAGTGTACGCTGCAAGCCGATGCGCACGTTCTGCAAGACCGTCAAGTGCGGAAAGACAGCGGAGATTTGAAAGGAACGGATGATGCCGCGCCGCGCGATCTGGGCGGGGCGCTCGCGGGTGATGTCGACGTTGTTGAAGACGATCTGCCCGGCGCTCGGCTCGAGAAACTTCGTCAGCAAGTTAAAGCAGGTCGTCTTGCCCGCACCGTTGGGCCCGATCAGCGCGTGAATCGAGCCGCGACGCACGCGCAGGTTCACGCCGTTCACGGCCGTGAAGCCCTTGAACTCCTTGGTCAGCCCGCGCGTCTCTAAAATCGTGTCGCCGAGAATCATGTCCCCTTCCATGCGAAGTCAGGCGAAACACTGCCATGTGGCACGCGCTTGTCGAGCGCGCTACATCGTAGCACCCGGTCGATGCGCCCCTCGGTTATCGGGGCCATCTCCGTTTTGGCATGGTGCATCAATGCGGAGAGGTCGGCCCCGCCCCATGCGGCAACGCGCATTGTCTCCCCAATGATGCAGCGCATTCATTGGGATTTGCACTAGTGCTTAATTGTGTGGTCAACGAACGTGCCAGGCCAAAAAAGGTGTATGAGCTTTGCTTGGGCCGGTTGTCATGTCGCAGTCACGATCGGTGTTGCGCCCACATTGCGCACACCGCTCGCTTGTGCGCGACGATCCTCGCGGATCATCTGGCTTGCGCGCTCCGCGATCATCAACGTCGGCGAATTGGTATTACCCGACGTGATCGTCGGCATCACCGATGCGTCGACGACGCGCAGTCCGGACACGCCGAGCACCCGCAGTCGCGCATCGACGACCGCACCGGGATCGTTCGATACCCCCATGCGGCAGGTCCCTACCGGATGGAAGATCGTGGTGCCCACGTCGCCGGCGGCGCGCATGAGCTCCTCTTCCGTCTGATATTGCGGTCCGGGCAGGATTTCCTCGGGGTCGTAGCGCGCAAGTGCCGGTGCCTGCACGATGCGGCGCGTCAGACGTAGCGCGTTGGCGGCGACGTGGCGGTCGTATTCGGTCGACAGATAATTGGGCGCGATCATCGGCGGCGCGAAGGGATCGGGCGATTGGATGTGGATGCTGCCGCGCGAAGTCGGCCGCAGGTGGCAAGCCGAGGCCGTAAATGCATTGAACCGATGCAGCGGCTCGCCGAAGCGATCGAGCGAGAGCGGCTGCACGTGATATTCGAGGTCGGGGCGCGTGATCGATGCGTCGCTCTCCGACGATTTCGCAAATGCGCCAAGCTGCGAGGGTGCCATCGACATCGGGCCGCTGCGCCGGAGCGCGTATTGCATCGCGATGAGCGCTTTGCCCCACCAATGCGCCGTCATGGTGTTGAGCGTGCGCACGCCGTGGACCCGATAGGCCATCCGCAATTGCAGATGGTCTTGCAGATTTTCTCCCACGCCTCGCAAGTCATGCACGACCTCGATCCCGAGCCGTTGCAGCCGGGCGCCGTTGCCGATGCCCGAGAGCTCGAGCAGTTGCGGCGAATTGACCGCGCCGGCCGCCAGCACGACTTCCCAGCGCGCCTTCGCAACGAAATCGCGCGTGCCCGTCGCGCCGCCGCGATAAACGACGCCGGTACACCGTTTGCCCTCGAAGGTCAGCCGCCGCACCTGCGCGCTCGTGACGACGGTCAGGTTCGGGCGCTCGAGTGCCGGGCGCAGGAACGCCTTCGACGCATTCCAGCGAATGCCGCGCTTTTGATTGACCTCGAAGTAGCCGACGCCGCTGTTATCGCCGCGATTGAAATCGTCCGTGGCGGCAATGCCGGTCTGCTGCGCCGCCTCCCGGAACGCTTCGAGCACACGCCATTTGAGCCGCTGCTTTTCGACCCGCCACTGACCCCCGGCTCCGTGCCAGGCATTGGCCCCGCCATGATGATCCTCGCTGCGCATAAAGACGGGCAGCACGGCATCCCACGACCAAGCTGCGTCGCCCGTCACGCGCGCCCATTCGTCGTAGTCCTCGCGCTGGCCGCGCATGTAGATCATGCCGTTGATCGAGGAACTGCCCCCGAGTACGCGCCCACGCGGATACGACAGCGAGCGCCCGTTCAGCCCCGGTTCCTCGCCCGTGCGATAGAGCCAATCGGTGCGCGGGTTGCCGATGCAGTAAAGATAGCCGACGGGCACGTGAATCCACCGGTAGTCGTCCGGGCCGCCCGCTTCGATGAGCAAAACACTGACGTCGGCCGCTTCGCTGAGCCGATTCGCGAGCACGCAGCCGGCCGTGCCCGCTCCGACGATCACATAATCGAATTCGCCTTCGACAATCGTTTCGCGCTTCATGGGTGTCCCGTTGCCCGACCTGGCGGTCAGGTGCTAAACGTCAAATGAGCGTGAGCGCGACAAGGCCAGCGCCCCTCTGGATGAATGCAAGGCCGAGCGTGCGGCTCAGTCCCGGCTGCCGCAGCCCGTTCGAAGACAAGCGTATCCGGCCCTCGCGCCCGAAATCCAATGAGTTCTAGTCAACTGCGATATAACGAGCGCTAATATCTCGGGCATGGACCTCACTCTGCTTCGCGCTTTCGTCACGGTCGCGCGCGTCGGCAATCTCACGCGCGCGGCCGCTCAGCTGCACTTGACGCAGCCGGCCGTCAGCCTGCAGATCAAGCATCTGCAGGAGACGCTGGGCGTGGCGCTCTTTACGCGCACGTCGCATGGGCTCGTGCTGACGCGCGACGGCCAGGCGCTGCTGCCGCATGCCGAGCGCGCGCTCGCGGCCGCCGGCGACGTCGAACGTGCAGCGGCCACACTGCGCCAAGAAGTGCGCGGGCGGCTGCGCATCGGCACGATCCTCGATCCGCAATTTCTGCGTCTGGGCGGATTCCTCAAGCAACTGGTCGAAACCTATCCTCAGATCGAAACCGCACTGCGCCACGGCATGTCGGGCTGGGTCGCCGAACAGGTGCGTGCGCGAGAACTCGACGTCGGCTACTACATCGGCCGTCCCGGCGACGACGGAATGCCGAGTGGGTTGTTCCATGCGGCGACACTCACGCGCTTCCAGTATCGCGTGCTGGCACCCGCCGGCTGGAAGGAACGGGTCGGCCGTGCGCCCGATTGGCGCTCGCTTGCCGCGTTGCCGTGGATTTGGACGCCCCCCGCCTCGGCCCATAACCGGCTGCTCACGCGGATCTTCGGCGAAGCCGGCGTGGACCCCGTCAAGGTGGCCGAAGTCGATCAGGAGACGTCGATGCTGGACCTCGTCAAATCGGGTGTCGGCCTCTCGCTCGCCCGCGACGCGATCGCAATCGCCGAAGCGCATACGCACGCGTTGACGATCGTCGAAGGGGTGACGGTACCGACCGAACTGACGTTCGTGGCATTGGCCGCGCGCATCGACGAGCCCGCGATCGCCGCGGCGTTCAAGCTGATCGAAGCGCAGTGGGCCATTTGACGTGGCCGCCCCTACCGCGGAGCGCACCTGCTATCCGCGCATCACGACGCGCCGACCCTGAGCGTCACATCGTCAGTTGTGAAAAAATGGCCGAATTGAGCACGGCGCCGCGCGCCGCATCGGTACGCGGTTCGGGTCGGTCCTTCGGCCCCACGGCTCAAGTACGCCAACGGAGGTGACGCAATGATCCAAAAATTGACTGCGGAGGAGCGTTCGACGCAGCTTCCCCAACTCGCGCTCTGGCAGGCCGTGTCAGGCCGCGACGCTATCCACCGCCAATTGCAGTTTGCCGATTTCAACGAAGCGTTCGGCTTCATGACGCGGGTGGCCATCAAAGCCCAGGAGATGAACCACCATCCCGAGTGGTCCAACGTCTATCGCACGGTGGATATTACGCTGACCACCCACGAAGCGAGCGGCGTGACCGAGCGCGACATCGCACTCGCGCGGTTCATCGATTCGGCCGCGAAGGCCTTGCAAGACGGTTGAGGGAGCGGCACGAACGGCGGCCACCGG
>Ga0070658_10000919_pt1 | contig 25144 bp, 23 predicted proteins | sample KBSC13metaG_FD_64664 | JGI IMG/M metagenome (GOLD analysis project Ga0070658, IMG submission 64664) | Corn rhizosphere microbial communities from Kellogg Biological Station, Michigan, USA - KBS C1-3 metaG | ecosystem: Host-associated > Plants > Roots > Rhizosphere > Soil ...
TCGTCGACCCGATCGACGGCACCGTCAACTACCTGTACGGCATCCCGCACTACGCGGTCTCCCTGGCCGCCGAGGTCGACGGGGTGGTGGTGGCCGGCGTGGTACGCAACGCGGCCACCGGCGAGGAGTGGACCGCGACCGTGGGCGGCGGGGCGTGGCGCGACGGGGTGCGGCTGTCCGGCTCCGAGGTCACCCGGCTCGGCCAGGCGCTCATCGCCACCGGGTTCGGCTACGCCTCCGACCGGCGGGTACACCAGGCCCGGGTGGTGGCCGCCCTGCTGCCGAGGGTCCGCGACATCCGCCGGCTCGGCGTGGCCTCCCTGGACCTCTGCTTCGCGGCGGAGGGCCGGGTGGACGGGTACTACGAAAAGGGTCTCAATTTGTGGGACCACGCGGCCGGCGGGCTGATCGCCGCCGAGGCCGGGCTGCGCGTCGGCGGCCTGGCCGGCGCCCCGGCGAGCCGTGACCTGCTGGTCGCCGCGCCGGAGGGGATCTGGGCCGCGCTGCACGACACGCTCCTCGACCTCGACGCGGCCGGCGGTCCCTGAACGATCAGCTGACGTCGCAGGTACCGGGCGGGGGCGACGGGTTGCCGATCTGCGCCTGGGCCTGGTTGACCTCGGTCTTCGTGCCGAGCTTCGTGTACTGCGCGCCGATGGTCACGTCGACGACGTCGTCGGTGCGCTTGAGGTCGAACGCGTAGTCCGCCTTGACCAGGAAGTAGGAGTTGATGACGGCGGCCGCGGCGACCTCGTTGCGCCCGAACGCCAGCTTGGCCGTCTTGTCGTACTTCTGCGGGGCGTCCTCGACCTTGCCGACCGAGAAGCCCCGGTTGCGGAACTCGTCGGCGACCGTCATGGCCAGGCCGACCGTGCTCGTGCCGTTGAAGACGTTCACCTTGATCTGGTTGGTGTCGGGCAGCGGGCGGGTGCGGACCTTCACCGCCCCGGGCGGGCACTGCTGGCCGAAGCTGCTGTTCGTCTGGTCGTCCTTGAGCACCGCGATGAGCACCAGGATGAGCGCGGCCACGACGAGCAAGGCCACCAGCACCAGCGCCCGTGCCCGGGAAAGGGTCATTTCTGTTTCTCCCCGCTTACCTGGAACCTGCCCACCGCGATACCTCTACCGCGATGCGGCACAGGTATGACGAGACTAGCGGTATCGTCGCCGAGGTTAACGCCTCATGCTCAGCGCCTAGGCGGCGACACTCGTGGAGCCGCTACAGCCGGCGCTCGTCGAGCGGATCCGGGGTCGGTCGTCGGCGCGCCGAACGTGATCCACCGGCGACACCACCTACCTTGGTGTCTCCTGGGTCACATTGGGAACAAGTTCGGCCGCGAGGGCGTACAACTCTCGCACAGGGGCGGTAAGGTACCGCGCCCGACGACGGAGTTTCGAACAGCGGCGACGGGCTCAGGGGAGGGCCGCCGGGGCACCGGAGACGGTGCGGCCGGCGGGCAGCGCGCTAGGGAAACAGGAGTGTGACACCGATGGCCACCGACTACGACGCACCGCGTCGCGACGAGGTCGACCTCGGCGAGGACAGCTTGGAAGAGCTCAAGGCACGCCGCGTCGACGCACAGTCCGCTGTGGTCGACGTTGACGAGGCGGAGGTCGCGGAGAATTTCGAGCTGCCCGGCGCCGACCTCGCCGACGAGGAGCTGACCGTCAAGGTCCTGCCCATGCAGGCCGACGAGTTCCGCTGCTCGCGATGCTTCCTGGTGCACCACCGCAGTCAGCTCGCGGTGGAGCGGGGCGGCGAGCTGATCTGTCGGGAATGCGCCTGACAGATCAGCGACTGCGACGGGTCAGGATTGGTCCGTGGGCCGGATGGGAATCCGGCACCGGATGACCCACAGCGGTACCGTCCGTCCGGATGCCGGCACCGGGGCCGGACCGGAGGGCGGTCGACGCACCAGGGCGACCGCGGAAGGGAGCGGCAGCGATGACCAGTCCCGACCGGACAGCGCCGGACGCCGTACCGGCTGACGAGCACGCGCCGATCGACGGTGAGTCACCGACGGTCGGCGCGACGGCGTTGTCCGACGACACCCCCGTCGCGGGCGTGAACGGGCCGGCCGCCGGTTCGGCACTGGTAACCGGCGAGATCGTGCCGCCCGCGGCGGATGCCTCCGGCGACGAACTGTCCGGCACCATCGCCGCGCTGACCGCCGACGACCTCGACCAGTCCGAGCGGCGCCGGCTGCTGGGCCGGCTCGCGGGCCAGATCCGGCTGCGCGGCATCGGCGACCTGTTCCGGCCCAAGGCGGCGATGCGATGGATCGCCGACACCGTCAGCGACGTGGCACCCCGGCTGCCGATCCGGGACCGCGAGACGCTGCGCCGGCGCTACCCCGGGCTGTCCGACGACGCGCTGGCCGACCGGCTGGTCCGCAGCGCCGCGCTGACCACCGCCGCGATCGGCGCCACCAGCGGCGGCGTCGCGGCCATCGAGTGGGTGGCGACGCCGACGCTGCTCAGCGCGCCGGTGCTGCTCGCCGCCGAGACGATCGCGGTGGTGGCGATCGAGATCAAGCTGATCGGCGAGTTGCACGAGGTGTACGGCACGCCGCTGCCCGGCAGCGGCACGCAGCGCGCGGTCGCGCTCGTGCAGTCCTGGGCGCACCGGCGCGGGATCAACCCGATGGTGCCCGGTGGTGTCGGACTGGCCGCGGTGCTGGGTACCGCCGCCCGCAAGGAACTGCGCGAACGGCTGCTGCGGCGGTTCGGGCGCAACCTGACGACCTACGGTCCGATGCTGACCGGCGCCGCGGTGGCCAGCTATCTCAACCGGCGGGCCACGATCGCCCTCGGACAGCAGATCCGCAAGGACCTCTCGGGGCGCCGCGGACACCCGGCGATCGACCAATGGCCGTCGAGGGACTGACGCACCCCGGGGCCGGTACCCGCGGGCCGGCACGGCAAGATTGACGACGTGACCGTGGAGCCGATCGAAGCGCCCGTCGAGACGGTACCGGTGGCGGTGCGGATGCTCGACCCGGACCTTCCGGTACCCGCCTATGCGCATCCGGGCGACGCGGGCGCCGACCTGTACGCCGCCGAGGATGCCACGTTGGCGCCGGGCGAGCGGCGACTCGTGCGCACCGGCCTGGCTGTCGCCCTTCCGGACGGGTACGTCGGCCTGGTGCATCCCCGCTCGGGCCTGGCCAGCCGGCTCGGCGTGACCGTGCTCAACGCGCCCGGGACGGTCGACGCCGGGTACCGCGGCGAGATCATGGTGAACCTGGTCAACCACGACCCCGGTACGACTGCGAAGATTGTGCGCGGTGACCGGATCGCGCAGCTTGTCGTTCAACGCGTTGAGCGGGCACACTTCCACCGCGTTGACGAACTCCCCACCTCGGTCCGGGGCGCGGGCGGACACGGATCGACCGGCGGCCACGCCGGTCTGCGGTGAACGGACGGTGGAGCGGTGATCTTCTCCCGTAACCGGGGGAGCGGGCGGCACCAGAAGCCCGCGGGCAGCACGCGCCCGGGGCGCAGCCGCCCGGGCGGTCCGGCCGGACCCGACGAGATGGACCTCGAGGCCGAGCGGGCGGACGTGGAGCGCACGTCCGACGATCGGCCGGCGCCCCTCGGTCCGTACGACATCACCGATGCCGAACCCGGCAACCGGCTCGATCTGGGCAGCCTGCAGATCCCCGTGGTCGAGGGGGTCGACATCCGGGTCCAGGCCAACGCGGAAGGCGTGGTCCAGCAGGTCGTGCTGGTACACAAGGACAGCCTGCTGCAGCTCAGTGTGCTGGCCGCGCCGCGCTCGGACGCGATCTGGGCAGAGGTGCGCCAGGAGATCCGCGGCTCCCTCCAGTCCGACGGCGGCAAGGTCGAGGAGCGCCCCGGCGACTTCGGCACCGAGTTGCGCGCCCGGGTACGCACCCCGTCCGGCCCGGCGGACCTGCGGTTCATCGGCGTGGACGGTCCGCGCTGGATGGTGCAGGCGATGTACCAGGGGAAGGCCGCGACCGACCCGGCCGCCGAGGGCCCGTTGCGGGTGTGCCTCGAGGGGCTGGTGGTGGACCGGGGCAAGGAGGCGAAGCCGGTGGGCGAGCCGCTGCCGTTGCGCCTGCCGCGGGAGATGGCCGAGCAGGCACAGGCACAGGCACAGGCCCAGGCGAAGGCGCAGAACCAGGGCCAGGGCGGGGTGAACGGCGCACCGCAGGGTCCGGCCGCCAACCCGCCCCGGCGCCGCCCCAGCTGAACCCGCCCCTGTTTCGCCCGTCGGCAATTCAGTTCGTGATCGACGATTGACCGAACGGACGAGCGTGGACGTACGCTTACGGGTGACCTGGCCACCGGCCGGAGCCTCGCCGAGGAGAGTGACAAGCAGGTCATGGCGACCGTCGAGCGACCTTCGCCGTTCCAACGCTTCTTCCGCCGTCTCGTCGCAACCGAGGCCGAGCTCGACGCCGAGGAGCTTCAGCGCAGTGCCACCGCCTCCGGTTGCACGCCCGCCTGCGACGTCAAGCGTGGTCAGCTGGTCAGCGTCAGCGGCCGCCTGCGTACCGTGGTCTACACGCCGCGTACCAACCTCCCGACCCTCGAGGCTGATCTTTACGACGGCAGCGACGTGGTGACCCTGGTGTGGCTGGGCCGGCGGCACATCGCCGGCATCGAGCCGGGCCGGGCGCTGTCGGTACGCGGCCGGCTGGCGGTACGGGACGGCCGCAAGGTCATTTACAACCCGTACTACGAGCTCGAACTGCCCAGGTGAGGACATGACAGACGCGCAGAAGGCGGAGACCGTCGAGGCCGAGGAGGCCGCCGAGGAGCCGATGCCCAGCTTCACCGAGCAGCTCGCCGAGCAGCTCGGCGGGGTACGGGGGTTGGTCGAGTCGGGCATCCCGGTGGTCGTGTTCGTGGTCGCCAACATCATCTGGGCGCTGCGCCCGGCGCTGGCCATCTCGGTCGGGTCCGCGCTCGCGATCGTTGCCTGGCGGCTGGCCCGCAAGCAGCCGATCCGGCACGCGATCAACGGCATCTTCGGCATCGCGATCGGCGCGATCATCGCCTGGAAGACCGGCAGCGCGAAGAACTTCTACCTGCCCGGCATCCTGATCAGCTTCGCGTACGGGCTGGCGCTGCTCGGCTCGGTCGCGCTGCGCCGGCCGCTGGTCGGCTGGGTGTGGTCGCTGCTGGTCGCCCGGGGCAGCAACGAGTGGCGGGGCAACCCCCGACTGGTACGCACGTTCAGCTGGCTGACCGTCGTGTGGGCGCTGACCTACCTGGCCAAGACGCTGGTACAGGCGCTGGTCTTCCAGCACACCGGCGCCAACGATCCGGCCACGGCGCTGGGCGTCCTGCGGCTGGCCCTCGGGTACCCGCCGTACCTGCTGCTCATCGCGATGACCGTGTGGGCGATCCGGCGGGTCTCCGCGTCGTCGCCGGCTCCGGTGCCGGCGACCGCTCCGGAGGGCTGACTCAGTCAGCGCCGGTCGCGGTTGCGGGCGACGCTGTCCGCGCCCAGGATCACCGCGCGCACGCTGTCCTCCACCTCGGTGGTGCAGACGAAGACCAGCTCGTCGCCGGCCTCCAGCGGGTCGTCCGGCGTCGGTACCAGCACCCGCTTGCCGCGCAGCACCGCCACCAGCGCCGCGTCGTGCGGCAGCGGCACGTCCCGTACCGCGTGTCCCACGTACGGCGCGGAGGCCGGCAGCGTGATCTCCACGAGGTTCGCCTCGCTCTGCCGGAAGGTCATCAGCCGCACGAGGTCGCCGACCGTGACCGCCTCCTCGACCAGGGCGGCCATCAGCCGCGGCTTGCTGACCGCGACGTCCACGCCCCACTGGTCGGTGAACAGCCACTCGTTCTCCGCCCGGTTGACCCGGGCCACCACCCGGCCGACCGCGAACTCGGTCTTGGCAAGCAGCGACACCACGAGGTTGACCTTGTCGTCCCCGGTCGCGGCCACCACCACGTCGCACGCCGCGAGCTCCGCCTCCTGCAGGCTGGCCACCTCGCAGGCGTCCGCGAGGATCCACTCCGCCTGCGGTACCCGTTCGGGGCGCAGCCGCTCCGGTGCCCGTTCGATGAGCATCACCTGATGCCCGTTCTCGATCAGCTCCTGGGCGATCGACCGGCCGACGTTGCCGGCCCCGGCGATGGCGACCCGCATCAGTGCGCTCCCTCGGGTGCGGTACCGGCGATCTTGGCGACGGCGTCGTGCATGTCGTCGGTCAGCAGCATGAAGACCTGGTCCCCGTCCTGCAGCACGGTCGACGGGGTGGTGAGCGTACCCATGCCGAAGCGCATCAGGTAGGCGACCCGGGCGCCGGTGGCCTCCTCCAGCACCTTGACCGGCCGGCTGATCCAGCCGTGGTGCACGGTGACCTCGACGATCGCCACGGTACTGGTGGGGTCGCGCCAGATCTCCGCGTTGCCCTCGGTCACCAGGTGGCGCAGCATCCGGTCGGCGGTCCACCGCACGGTGGCCACGGTGGGGATGCCGAGCCGCTCGTACACCTCGGCGCGCTTCTGGTCGTAGATGCGGGCGACCACCCGCTGTACCCCGAAGGTCTCGCGCGCGAGCCGGGCCGAGATGATGTTGGAGTTGTCGCCGCTGGACACCGCGGCGAACGCGTCGGCGCGCTCGATGCCGGCGGCGATCAGTACCTCGCGGTCGAAGCCGATGCCGGTGACGGTCAGCCCGGTGAACTCCGAACCCAGCCGGCGGAACGCCTCGGGACTGGAGTCGATGACCGCGATCGAGTGACCTCGGGCCTCCAGGCTGTGCGCCAGGGTCGAGCCGACCCGGCCACATCCCATGATCACGATGTGCACTTGGCATGTCCTCCCGGACGGACGCCGTCGACGGCTGGCGAAAGCACAGGGCCCTCGAAGCCGCACGGTACACGGTCGCGGCGCCGCCGCGGCTATCGCCCGTGCCCGGCATCGCGAGCGGGCCGGCCGTACGCTTGTGAGTCGTGGCCAGCCCCACCTCCCTCGTGAAGCGTCTGCTCATCGGACGGCCGTTCCGGTCCGACCGCATGCAGCACACGCTGCTCCCGAAACGCATCGCGCTGCCGGTTTTCGCCTCCGATGCCCTGTCCTCGGTCGCCTACGCACCCGACGAGATCCTGCTGACGCTCTCCGTCGGTGGGGTGGCGTTCTACGCGTACTCGCCGTGGATCGCGTTGGGCGTGGTGGCGGTCATGCTGACCGTCGTCGCGAGCTACCGCCAGAACGTGCACGCGTACCCGTCGGGCGGCGGCGACTACGAGGTGGCCACGGTCAACCTGGGCCCCAGGTACGGGCTCGTGGTGGCCGCGGCCCTGATGGTGGACTACGTGCTGACGGTCGCCGTGTCCATCTCCTCCGCCGTGGAGAACCTGGGCTCGGCGTGGCCGTTCGCGGCCAGCCACAAGGTGGAGTTCGCGGTCGCCGTGGTGGTCGTGCTGACCGCGATGAACCTGCGTGGCATCCGGGAGGCGGGCACCGCATTCGCCATCCCGACGTACGCGTTCATGTTCTCCATCCTGCTGATGGTCGGGTACGGGCTGTTCCGGGTCTTCATCCTGGGCAACACGTTGCGGGCCGAGAGCGCCAACCTGGTCGTACCGGAGACCCATTCGATCGTCGGGCTGGCGTTCACGTTCCTGCTCGTGCGGACCTTCGCCTCGGGCTGTACCGCGCTGACCGGCGTCGAGGCGATCTCCAACGGGGTACCGGCGTTCCGCCCGCCCAAGAGTCGCAACGCGGCGACCACGCTGCTGTTGCTGGGCACGCTCGCCATCAGCATGCTCATGGGCATCATCGTGCTGGCCCGGCTGGCCCGGCTGAAGATGGTGGACACCACGTCGTTCCATCTCCCGAACGGGTACCAGCAGAAGACCGTGCCCGCCCAGCTGGCCCAGGCGGTGTTCGGCGGCTTCACCCCCGCCTTCATCCTGGTCATCGCGACCACCACGCTGATCCTGGCGCTCGCCGCGAACACCGCGTTCAACGGCTTCCCGGTGCTCGGCTCGATCCTGGCGCAGGACCGGTACCTGCCCCGGCAGCTGCACACCCGCGGCGACCGGCTGGCGTTCAGCAACGGCATCGTGTTCCTGGCGACCTTCGCGATCGTCCTGATCGTGGCGTTCAACGCCCAGGCCACGCGGCTGATCCAGCTCTACATCGTGGGCGTGTTCGTGTCGTTCACGCTGTCCCAGACGGGCATGCTGCGGCACTGGAACCGGCTGCTGCGTACCGAACGGGACCGGGTCGCGCGGCGCAGGATGATGCGCTCCCGCGTCATCAACGGCGTCGGCCTGGTGATGACCGGCTTCGTCCTGGTGCTGGTGGTGGTCACCAAGTTCCTGGCCGGTGCCTGGATCTCCATCGCCATGATGGCCGTGATCTTCATGGTGATGGTCGGCATCCGCAAGCACTACGACCACGTCGCGCAGGAGTTGGCACCGACCGATCAGCGGCAGGTGCTGCCGGCCCGCAACCACGCGGTCGTGCTGGTGAGCAAGGTGCACCTGCCGACCCTGCGGGCGCTGGCGTACGCGCAGGGCACCCGGCCGGACACGCTGACCGCGGTGACCGTCAACGTGGACGACGCGGACACCCGCGCCCTGCAGGCGGACTGGGAGGCGCGCGGGCTGCCGGTATCGCTGACGGTCGTGGACTCGCCGTACCGGGAGATCACCCGGCCGATCATCGACTTCGTGAAGTCCGTACGCCGGGAGTCGCCGCGCGACGTGGTGACCGTGTACATCCCGGAGTACGTGGTCGGCAAGTGGTGGGAGCACCTGCTGCACAACCAGAGCGCGCTGCGGCTGAAGGGCCGGCTGCTGTTCGAGCCGGGCGTCATGGTGACCAGCGTGCCGTGGCAGCTCGCGTCGAGCCAGAGCAAGGACCTCAGCCGGCTGGACGGGGTACGCCCGACGGTCCGCGGGCCGCGCGCGCAGACCCAGTCGGTCGCCGAGCTGTCCCCGTCGGCCGCGGACCAGGACAAGGTGCCGGCCGAGTGACCGTACCCGCCGACGAGGTGCTCCTCGGCGACCAGTTCACCGTGGAGGTCGGGCCGGTCGCCCACGGCGGGCACTGCGTCGCCCGGGCACCCGACGGCCGGGTGGTCTTCGTCCGGTACGCGCTGCCGGGCGAGCGGGTGACCGTGTCGGTGACGGACGTGCTCGCGCACCAGTTGCGGGCCGACGCCGTCGAGGTGCACGAGCCGTCGCCCGACCGGGTCGAGCCGCCCTGCCCGTGGGCCGCGCCGGGGCTGTGCGGCGGGTGCGACTTCCAGCACGCGACCCCGGCCGCGCAGGCGGAACTGAAGGGCGCCGTCGTACGCGAGCAACTCGTCCGGCTGGGCCGGCTGTCACCGGACGAGGTGGATGCCCTGGGGGTACGGGTGGAGCCGCTCGGCGAGCCGCTGGGCTGGCGTACCCGGGTGCGGTACGCGGTGGACGCCACCGGCCGGGCCGGGCTGCTGGCCCACCGCTCGCACGAGGTGGTACCGGTGGACTGGTGCCGGATCGCGACTGCGGCGGTACGGGCGGCCGAGGTCACGCAGGCGCGGTGGCCGCGGGACGACCGGGTGGACGTGGTCGCGTCCTCGGGCGGCGACGTCACCGTGGTGGGCTCCTCGACCGGGCGGCTGTCCGGGCCGGCCCAGGTACGGGAACGGGCCGTGGGCCGGGAGTGGCGGCTGCCGGTGGACGCCTTCTGGCAGGTACACCCGGCCGCGCCGGACACCCTCGCGGCGGCCGTGCTGGACCTGCTCGACCCGTCCGCGGACGAGCGGGCCTGGGACCTCTACGGCGGCGCCGGGCTGTTCGCCGCGGCGCTCGCGCCGCGGGTCGCCGAGGTGACGCTGGTGGAATCGGCCGCTCCCGCGGTGGCCGCGGCCCGCACGGCGCTCGCCGACCTGACGAACGTCCACATTGTACGGTCCACTGTGGAGCGATTTCGCGCGTCGGGACGTCCGGACCTCGTGGTGCTGGACCCGCCCCGCTCGGGTGCCGGGGCGGCCGTGGTGCGCCGGCTGGCGGCGTCCGGGCCGCGGGCCATCGCGTACGTCGCGTGCGACCCGGCGGCGTTCGCCCGGGACGTGGCGACCTTCGCCGGGCAGGGCTGGCGGCTGGCCCGGCTGCGGGCCTTCGACTGCTTCCCGATGACGCACCACGTGGAGTGCGTGGGGCTGCTCGTGCCCGCCTGAGCGCAGCCGGAGCCGGTTTGTGGCGTAGGCGAGCACAGGCTTCGACAACTCCGACTGAGACCGGCCGAGTGTGTGGGGTGGGTGAAGGTACGGGGCGCTCGCGATGCGGACGAGCGGGCCGCCGTTAGAGTGGTTGGTCATGAACACTGTCCCGGGCACCGACGCCGACCGACCGCTGCTGGCCCGCATCACCGGTCCCGGGGACCTCAAGAACCTCAGCCCGGCCGAGCTTTCCGTGCTCGCCGCCGAGGTGCGCGACTTCCTGGTCAGCAAGGTCGCCCGTACCGGCGGGCATCTCGGCCCGAACCTCGGTGTGGTGGAACTCACTCTGGCGCTGCACCGGGTGTTCGACTCCCCCAACGACCGGATCCTGTTCGACACCGGCCACCAGGCGTATGTGCACAAGATGGTCACCGGGCGGCAGGAGGGCTTCGACCTGCTGCGCCGCCGGGGCGGGCTGTCCGGGTACCCGAGCCGGGCCGAGTCCGAGCACGACATGATCGAGAACTCGCACGCCTCCACGGCGCTGTCGTACGCGGACGGGCTGGCCAAGGCGTTCGCGCTGCGCGGCGAGGGCCGGCACGTGGTGGCCGTGGTCGGCGACGGGGCGCTCACCGGCGGGATGTGCTGGGAGGCGCTGAACAACATCGCCGGAGCCGGCAACCCGCTGGTGATCGTGGTCAACGACAACGGCCGCTCGTACGCGCCGACCATCGGCGGGCTGGCCGACCACCTGGCCGCGCTGCGCCTGAACCCCGGGTACGAGAAGGTGCTCGACCTGGTCAAGGACGCGTTGGGGCGCACGCCGCTGGTCGGCCCGCCGCTCTACGAGGCGCTGCACGCGGTCAAGAAGGGCATCAAGGACGCGGTCGCACCGCAGGCGATGTTCGAGGACCTCGGCATCAAGTACGTCGGCCCGGTGGACGGGCACGACATCGTGGCGGTCGAGTCCGCGCTGTCGCGGGCGAAGCGGTTCGGCGGTCCGGTCATCGTGCACGCGGTGACCCGCAAGGGGTACGGGTACCGGCCGGCCGAGGACGACGAGGCGGACTGCCTGCACGGGCCGAGCAGCGCCTTCGACGTACAGACCGGCAAGCTGCTCGCACCGCCGACGCTCAAGTGGACCAGCGTGTTCGCCGACGAGCTCGTCGTGCTGGCCCAGGAGCGCCCCGACCTCGTGGGCATCACCGCGGCCATGGCCGAGCCGACCGGGGTCGCCAAGCTGATGCGCGCGTACCCGGAGCGCGCCTTCGACGTGGGAATCGCCGAGCAGCACGCGGTCACCTCGGCGGCCGGCCTGGCCATGGGCGGCATGCACCCGGTCGTCGCGGTCTACGCGACCTTCCTCAACCGCGCCTTCGACCAGGTCGCGATGGACGTCGCCATGCACCGGCTGCCGGTGACCTTCGTGCTGGACCGGGCCGGCATCACCGGTCCGGACGGCCCGAGCCACTACGGCATCTGGGACATGGCCGCGTTCGGGGTGATCCCCGGGCTGCGCATCGCCGCGCCACGCGACGCCGCCACCCTGCGCGCCGAACTGCGCGAGGCGGTCGACGTCTCCGACGGGCCGACCATCCTGCGCTTCCCGACCGGTGCGGTACCGGCCGACCTGCCGGCGATCGACCGGTCCGGCCCGGTGGACATCCTGTACCGCGACACTGTCGAACGCTTGTCTGGCGCCGCTCCGACAGGCTACGCGGCGGGGGGCGATGTGCTGCTCGTCGCGATCGGCGCGTTCGGGCACCTGGCCGTCGAGGCGGCGGCTCGGGTCGCCGGGCAGGGTTACGGGGTCACCGTGGTGGACCCCCGGTGGGTACGCCCGATCCCGGCCGAACTGGTCGCGCTGGCCGACCGGTACCGGCTGGTGGTGTGCGTGGAGGACGGCATCCGCACCGGTGGCGTGGGCGAGGCGCTGGGCCAGGCGATGCGCGACGCGGACAGCGCGGTGCCCCTGCGCGTCCTCGGCGTACCGGCCGGATGGCACCCGCACGGCAGCCGGTCGGAGATCCTGGCCGACCTCGGCCTCACCGCGCAGGACGTGGCGCGCACGGTGGTGGAGACGCTGTCCGGGCTCGAACCCATGGACACCGCGCTGGACCCCAAGGTCTCCGGCGACGCTTGCGGAGCCGGCCCCGGCAAGCGCTCGACTGCCGGCGGAGCCCCGATCCACAACTGAACGCCCGGATCCGGCGGCGGGCTTCTCCCGCACACTGGGTACATGGCGGCCCATACGGTCATCGAACTGGACGTCGGTCCGGCCGCCGGACCCGCGCCCGAGCCCGGCCTGCCGCCGGGCTGGTGGCGGGCGTTCACGGTCGCCTGCCTCGCCGTGGCGTGCGCGGCCGGCCTGGTCGCGGGTGACCCGCTGGCCACGCCCAGGCTGAAGCTGGTCGCCACGCTGGACACGCCGCCGATGCTCAGCGAGCGGGTGTCCGGGGACATGATGTTCTCGATCGTCTCCGGTCGGTCGTCGACGTTGCAGGCCTACCGGCTGTCCGACGGCTCGCTGCGCTGGAGCATCCCGCTGCCGGTACCGGACAGCGCAGCCTCCGTGGACGTGGCGGGGCCTGTCGAGCGCCGGCCGGGGCCGGCTCCGCAGGCGTCGCCGGCCGCAACGGTGCTGGTCAGCTCGCTGGATCCGAGTTTGAAGTCGGACCGGACCGCGGCCGTGGACGCGGCCACCGGCCGGGTGCTGTGGCGCTCCCCGTCGTACCGGGCCAGCCAGATCAACGCGGGCAGCGTCGCGCTGCTGTTCGACTCGAACATGACCGATGACGGGCTCAGCCGCCGGTACCACCAGGTGGACGTGCGTACGGGGCGGGAACTGTGGGGCTACCAGGTGCCGGGCGGCTGGACCACCGTGCTGCCGGACGAGCCGCGCGGCGCGGACACCGAACGGCACCTCGTCGCGGTGTCACCGACCGGCGCGGCCCGCTCGGTCGAGCTGGCCACCGGCCGGGAGGTCGCCGCCACCGCCATCGACCTCGGCGTGCCCGACCCCGCGGATACCGAGGCTGCGGGGGCGGAGGCGCTCGTCGTTCCGAACATCGTCCGGCAGGAGGCCGCCGCCACGGCGGGACCGAGCCTCATGGTGCGCGACGACGTGTTGCTCGTGGGGCACGTGGTCGACGGCCGGTCGGTGCTCACCGGGTACCGGGTCGACCGGCTCACTCCACTGTGGACGGTCACGCTGCGGTCCCCGTCGACGTTGCGCGTGGACGGCTGCGGTTCCCTGCTGTGCCTGGCCGAAGGCAGCGACGTGCGGGCGCTACGACCGGACACCGGCGCGGTGGTGTGGACCGGAACCGGCCTGGCCGGCGCGCTCGGGCTGGTCGGTCGCTGGCTGTACATGGTGACGGACCTCGTCGCCGCCTACGGGTACTGGACGGGACCGGCCCGGCTGATCGACACCGGTACCGGCCACACCGACCTGGACCTGGGCAGCTGGCGGCTGCTCAGCCAGGCGGACCAGGACGGGCCGGCGCTGTTCGAACTGGTCGACCCGGATTCCGGCCAGGTGTGGCTGGGGGAGTTGGGCGACGGTCCGCACGTCCAGCCGCTGGGCGCCGTGACCGACCTGCCGTCGGGAAGTTGCGACGCAAGTACGGCCTACATCGTCTGCGAGACCAGCGGCGATCAGGTGCGCATCTGGCGGTACCGGGCCTGAGGCTGGCGGGAGCCGGTCCCGCGATGCGACGCTGAGCAGACACGCATCCGGGGCGGGCGGAGAAAGAGTGTCTGCGGTAGTAACGATCGACCTGGGCGAGGACTGGGCCGTCGCCGAGGATCCCCCGGCCCGACCGCGCCGTCGCCCGCCGGCTGCCGTGCTGGCCGCGCTGCTCGTCCTGGTGGTACTGCTGGTGATCGGCGGTTCGGCCGCGCCCCGGCCCGCGTTCGTTCTGCTCGCCGACCTGCCGGTACAGGGCGTGACCGCCACGGAGGTGGGCGGGGACTCCGTCTTCATCGCCGTGGAGTCGGGCGGGCGGCGTTCGGTCGCCCGGTACGCGCTGGACGGTGGCGCGCCGATCTGGGAGGCGTCCCAGCCCGGCCCGGCGGCCGGCCTGGTCTACGTTGCCGGGGCGGACGCCCTGATGGTGTGGCTCATCGACTACCCCGGCAACGAGGAACAGTTCACCGTGCTGGACGCGGCCACCGGTCGGCAGCTGTGGCAGTCGGGCGGCAACGTGATGATCGACCGGTTGCCGGACAGCCCGCACCAGTTGATGCGGATGACGGATCCGGACGGGACGCCGCGAATCAGCTACGTGGACATGCGCGACGGCCGGACGATCTGGACCCGCACGGTGCCGGACATGACCCAGGTGTTGGCCACCGACGGGCAGGCGGCCGCGTTCCTCGTGGGGTACGCCGACGGTACCGTCCTGCTGCTGGCCCGGGAGACCGGTGAGGTGCTCGCGACGGTCCGGCTGGACCCCTTGGTACCGCTCGGCCCCGGCGGCGTTCCGGAGCCGGAGATCAGCGCGCTGTTCAACGTGGTCCACGACCGGCTCATGGTGGGACAGGGGACCATCGACGGGGCCACCACGGTCAGCGCGTACGACCTGCCGGGGATGAGGCTGCAGTGGTCGGTCTCCGGCGAGCTGCCTATCTACCCCGACGCCTGCGGCCCGTACGTGTGCCTGTCGGGTGACGGCTCCGGAGCGGTGGCGCTGGACGTGGCGACCGGGTCGATCGTCTGGCGCGCGTCGGGCTTCGACGGCGTGCAGGACCTCGGCGGCGGGCGCCTGCTCGGTTTCCGCGCGGGAGGCGTGCAGCGCGCCGGCGTGCTGGACGCGGGTACCGGCCGGCCGGTCGGCAACCTCGGCGACTGGACGCCGCTGTTCGGTGCCAACAGCCACCTGGTCACCACGCCCGACGTGGCCAACTTCCGGTACACCTGGTTCGGCGTCATGGAGCCGGGGCGCGGCGTGGTGCTGCCGCTGGGCCGGCTGGACGGGCTCAGTACGGGAGGCTGCCAGCCGCACGAGGACCTGCTGCTGTGCCGGACGGTCGACGCGCGGCTGAAGGTCTGGCGGTACCACGAATGATCGACCTGGGGGTGCTCGGGCCGGACGCCGTACCGGCCGCCGGGTGGAGGGGTCGCCGGTCGTTGCCCTGGCCACCCCGGTGGCTGGCGGTCCCGGTGGTGCTGGCCGCGGCCTGGTTCGGGTTGGCCGCCGCCACCGCGTCCGGCTCGGTCGGCCTGACCGTGTTGTCGTCGGTACCGGTCGGCACCCAGTCCCAGCACGTGATCGCGGGCGACAGCCTCTACGTGGCCGAGCCGACGGAGATCGGCGGCCTGGTCACCGCCTACGGGTTGCGCGACGGCCGGATGCGCTGGTCGAATCCGGTGCTGCTGGCGTCCACGGTGTTCAGTTTCCTGGCGGCGGACGGCGTGCTGCTCGCATGGGTGAACGCGCCCGGGTTGCCCGGCGACCTGACCGTGGCCCTCGACGAGCAGACCGGTCAGACGCTGTGGACCAGCCCGGGCGTGCTCCAGGCGGTGCTGCCGGCGCAGGGCCGGGCGCTGCTCACCCGCGCGTTTCCGATGGACCTCGCCCTGGTTCCCGGCTCGCGGCCCACCGCCGAACTCGGTACCGAGGTGGCGGCCGTGGACCTGCGCGACGGGCGGGTTGCCTGGCAGTACCAGACGATGGCCGGCTGCGAGCACGCGATCGACGCGGCGCCCGCGGCCGGTGCGCGGATGGCGGTCCTGTGCCCGTCGTCCCCGTCGCCGGCCCCGGCGGCGACGCCGGGCGGCACGGTCCCCCCGAAGTCTGAGATGGACGAGTTGCGCACGGTCGACCTGGCGACCGGTCGGGTCGACCGGACCGCGCGGCTGACCCTGTCGGTGGCGGTCCCCCCGAACCCGCTCGCGGTGCTGCGCCTGGCCGGGGCGCCGATCCGGCCGGTGCTGTCGGTGGCGGCCGGCCGGATCCTCGTGGGCACCGCGGGGGACAGTGCCGGCGGTACCGTCACGCTCACCGTCTACGACCCGGCCACGCTCGGTCCACTGTGGACACGACAGATGTCGGACACCGACTACGGCGCGACCTCGTGCGCGGGCGAGCTGTGCCTGACCGACGCGTACGGGCTGGCCGTGGTGGACCCGGATACCGGTACGGTGCGCTGGCGCACCTCCGAGCAGGCCTTCACCCAGCCGCCGGGTGCGCTGGCCGGCCGGCTGCTGGTGGAGCCGCCGGACGGGAAGAGCGTGGCACTGGTCGACGCGGGTACCGGGCGGCCGGTACTGGACCTCAGCGGGTGGCGCGCGGTGACCGGCGCGTCGGAGGCTGTGTCGATCTTCGCCCGCTGGCAGCCGCAACCCGACGGGCGCGCCTGGTTCGCCACCGTGACCGCGGACCCGCCCGCGCTGCGCCTGGTCGGCTTCGCCCCGGACGTGCTGCAGGACCGGTGCACCGTCGACGGCGACTACCTGGCCTGCCAGACGCTCACCCAGACGCTGCGGGTCTGGCGGTATCGCGGCTGAGCCCGACCGCCGGTTACCGTTTGTGTTCTGGAGCTTGAGGTGAGGCGGCGACGTGCGGGTACTGGTGGTCGAGGACGAGCGCAACCTGGCCGACGCGATCGGCCGCGGCCTGCGCCGGGCGGGCATGGCGGTGGACGTCGCCTATGACGGCCCGTCAGGTCACGAGCTTGCGTTCGTCACGCGGTACGACGTGATCGTGCTGGACCGGGACCTACCCGGCAAGCCGGGCGACGAGATCTGCGCCGACCTGGTCGCCTCGGGGGCGCTCACCCGGGTGCTGATGCTGACCGCCAGCGCGAGCGTGGCCGACCGGGTGGAGGGGCTGGGCCTGGGCGCGGACGACTACCTGGCCAAGCCGTTCGCCTTCGACGAGCTGGTGGCGCGGGTACGGGCGCTGGGCCGGCGGGCCACCCCGGCCGCCCCGCCGGTGCTCGCGATCGCCGACCTGCTGCTCGACCAGGCGCGCCGGTCGGTCACCCGGGGCGGCCGGACGCTGGAGCTGACCCGCAAGGAGTTCGGCATCCTGGAGGAGCTGATCAAGGCGAAGGGCGCCGTGGTCTCCAGCGAGGAGCTGCTGGAACGGGTCTGGGACGCCAACGCCGACCCGTTCACCACTACCGTCCGGGTCACGGTGATGACGCTGCGGAAGAAGCTCGGCGAGCCGCAACTGATCGAGACGGTGGTCGGTGCCGGTTACCGGGTGACCGTGCCCGAGGCGGTCCGCTGATGGCCCGGCCCACCGCCGCGGAGCCTGTCGGAGCGGCGCCAGGCAAGCGCTCGACCGTCTACGACGCCCGACCCGAGCGCGGCGGCCTGCGCCCGACGCTGCGGCTGCGGCTCACCCTGCTCAACGGCATCCTGCTCGTCGGCGCGGCCGTCCTGCTCGTGCTGCTGGCCGAGTTGCTGGTCGACGGGGCGGTCCGTCCGGCGCACCAGTTGGCCGCCGGTACCCAGGTCCGGATGTCCGACGGGCGGCTGCTGGACGCCCAGCAGTGGCAGCGCCAGCTGCTCGCCTCCGTCGAGACCGAGCTGCTGTTCAAGGGGCTGGCGGCGGTACTGGCGATCAGCGTCGTCGGGGTGGCCGGCGCCTACGTGGTCGCCGGCCGGGCACTGCGCCCGCTGCACCGGGTCACCGCGACCGCGCGCCGGCTGTCCGGCGAGACGATGGACCAGCGCATCCTGTACGACGGGGCGGACGACGAGGTTGCCGAGCTGGCCGCCACCTTCGACGCGATGCTGGACCGGCTCAACGAGTCGTTCGAGAGCCAGAAACGGTTCGTCGCCAACGCCTCGCACGAGCTGCGCACCCCGCTGGCCGTCATGCGCACCGAGATCGACGTGACGCTGTCCGACCCGGAGGCCGACGTCGCCGAGTACCGCCGCATGGCCACCGTGGTGCGCGACGCGTCGGAGCGGGCCAACGCACTGGTCGAGGCGCTGCTGGTGCTCGCCCGTACCGAGGCGCAGGCCGGCCGGCGGCTGGTCCGCAAGGTACCGGCCGACCTGTCCGCGGGCGTCTCGTCGGCGCTGGCCTCGGTGCAGCAGGAGACCGGCCGGCTCGGCCTGCGGGTGGACACCGACCTGCAGCCCGCCCCGGTGGTCGGCGACCCGAGCCTGCTCGACCGGCTGGCCGGCAACCTCATCGAGAACGCGGTGCGCTACAACCACTTCCAGGGCCGGCTGTGGGTACGCACCGCCTCGGACGACCAGTACGCGACGCTGGTGGTCGGCAACACCGGCTTCGAGGTGGAGCCGGCCGACCTGCCGGGCCTGTTCGAGCCGTTCCGCCGCGGCGGCCGGGAGCGGACCGGGGTGCGCGGCGCGGGCCTGGGCCTGTCGATCGTGCGCGCGGTCTGCGACGCACACGGCGGTACCGTGACGGCGGTGGCGCTGCCCGGCGGCGGCCTCGAGGTGACGGTCACCCTGCCGGCGGCGGCGACCACCCCGGTCGTGGCTGCCTCAGCGAGCGTGCCGATGCCCCGGTAGGTTAAGGCCGTGGAGCACTCGATCGTGGTGGTCATGGGCGTGGCCGGCAGCGGCAAGACCACCATCGGCGCGATGCTGGCCGGCCGGCTCGGCTGGCAGTACGCGGACGCGGACGACTTCCACCCGGCGGCGAACGTGGAGAAGATGGCGGCCGGTCACCCGCTGACCGACGAGGACCGGTGGCCGTGGTTGCATGCCATCGCGGCCTGGATCGACGTACAGATCGCCGCCGGCCAGCCCGCGGTGGTCAGCTGCTCGGCGCTGCACCGGGCGTACCGCGACGTGTTCCGCCGCCCCGAGGTGCAGATGATGTACCTGAACGGCAGCCGGTCCCTGATCGAGGCGCGGCTCGCCTCGCGGCAGGGTCACTTCTTCAAGCGGGAGATGCTGGACAGCCAGTTCGCGACGCTGGAGGAGCCGGAGCCGGACGAGCACGTGATCACGGTATCGATCGACGGCACGCCGTTGCAGGTGGTCGACCGGATCCTCGCGGAGCTGTCAAAGTAGCGGCATGACGGCATCGATCAGGCACATCACGTTCGACTGCGCCGATCCGTGGGCGCTGTCCGGGTTCTGGCAGGAGGTCACCGGGTACCAGCGGTATCCCGATGACGTACCGTCGGACGACGAGGTGCTGCTGCAGGCGCCCGGCGACGCCGGACCGGGGTTGCTGTTCATCCGGGTACCGGAGGGCAAGACCGTGAAGAACCGGGTGCACCTGGACCTGCAGCCGAACACGACCCGGGACAACCAGGTGGCGTCCCTGCTCGAACTCGGCGCGCGGTTCGTCGACGACCAACGCCGGCCGGACGGTACCGGCTGGGTGGTGCTGGCGGACCCGGAGGGCAACGAGTTCTGCGTGGAGCGCTCGGCGTCCGAGCGGGCCGCGACGTCCTAGTCAGGCCTCGTCAGGCCGCCCGTGCCGGGCTGTCCGCGTCGAGGATGCGCAGTACCGCCGCGACGATCTCCGACAGCTTGGCCGGATCCTCGAGCAGCGTGGTGACCTGTTCCGCGTCGTACCCGTGGCTGGTGTGCGGCGGGCAGTCCATGTCCCGACTGGCGCCGCCGGTACCGAGGGTGGCCCGCAGCACCGCGGTGACGGCGGTCCGGGGATTCTCGCCCCGGCGCAGCCGTCGCTCGATCACGGCGAGCGCCTGGGCCGCGAGGTTGGACAGGTGCGCGTCCTCGATCTCGTACCGGTGGGTGAGCGGCAGCGGCGGGGCGTCGACACAGCGCCCGTCGTCGCTCGACGGCGCGGCCGTCACCGGGGCCTGCTTGCGGCCCAACGGCGTCTCCACGTAGGCGTCGTACCAGCCCGCGCGGCCGCGCATCGCGGCGAGTACGGCCTCGACCTCCCGTACGATCGTCGGCACGTCGCCGGTCCAGTTGTCGGTGAGAACCGCGCGACGGTGCAGCCATCCGTCCAGCGGCCACAGCCCGCCGCCGGCCGTCGCCGAGGTGCCGACCCAGACGAGGATCTGGATGGCCAGGTCCACCATCCAGGGGTCGTCGCCGAGCGCCCGGCACAGCCACTTCGGTGCCCGTGGCCGTTGCAGGGCGCCGCGCTTGCCGCGCCGCCGCCGGTACCCGTCGACCGTCGCCGGGCCGAGGCGGGCCGAGATCCACGCCTCCAGGTTGGCGATCGGCTTGGTGGCGTTGCGGAGCAGGTCGTAGACGACCGCCTCGACATCGTCCTGGAACCGGTCGAGGCAGTCGTCGCTCAGCCGGCCGATCGCGCGTGCGCAGGCGGTGTGTCCGCGCCGCAGTTCAAGGCCGCGGGTGAGCTGCGCGTAGACGACCGGCCACGCCACCGCGTACGCGGCGCCGGTCAGGGTGGCGACCTCGGGCGGGGAGGCCTTCGCGACGGCGGCCGCGAGGCCGCCCTGGCTGGCGAGTGTGCGGAGGTGGCCGGCCGAACAGTGGAGTGTCGCATCGCGTCGCATGGCGAGGTTCCTTTCCGCAGCTTGCGGGGGAAACATTTCCGGGACGCGCGGAATCAACCGGTGGACCGCCCCGAAAATGCGTTGCACCCGGTCCGGAAGGCTATCGACAAGACGTATTCAAAGTAGGCAGCGCGGTCACTTCGTCAAACGGTCTTTATGGTTTCTCTTGGCATTCCGACGGGTACGGGCGGACGCCTGGAAGCCAACGGGTTGTCGCGGTGGACGGGCGTAACAGCCATTACGGCCAGAATTCCTGGACGGCCCGGCCTCACGCGGGTGGGACGTTCGACGCGTCGGGTAGAACGTTCGTCAGGTGCGCGAACACGATGATGTTGTCCACATAGGAGCCGGCGGCCCGGTCGGACCGGCGCGATGACCGTGCCGGTCGCTCGTACGTCTGTCTGGCTCATGCGCGTCTATTTGCCTTCCTTAGTTCTCGTCCTTTATCCGAAACAATCGCTTTTGGCTCGGGTACCCGCGAAACAGTCATCTCCGGCGCCCCCGACGGTTGTTGACCAGTGGACTGCCCGGCCGGGGGGCGCGCGGGGTGGGTCTCTGCGGATCGCGCGCCGACGTCCGGGCGGTCGCGGGCGGTGCGCTCCGGAAATCGAGTTCGGGCCAGTCGTACGGGGGCGTGACCATGCCGGCGACCCGCTCGGCCAGCTCGTCGATGGCGACCTCGACGCGGCGGTGGTCCATCGCGACCGATTGAAGCTGGGAGAGTCGGACGAGATCGGGCGGCAGATCGCCGGCGGCCAGCCGGGGTACCCCGGCCAGCAGCACCGGGATGACCACCTTGGACTCGCGCAGCGCCAAGGCGATCTCGTCGTGCACCCAGTCCCCGGGCGTCCACAGCCGCGGCCGCCCCTGGCTGTCCACAATGGACAGCCAGCGCGGTCCGATGACGGCGATGACCACGGTACTGGCGCGATGGTTCTCCCAGATGGCCTCGGCCCATACGGCGCCGGGCGGGATCGACCGGCCGGACCAGAACACCTGCCCCGCACCGAACCGGTCGACCAGGGCGCGGTAGACGATCGCCGCCGCGAACGGCGCATCGCCGTTGCGGAAGCTGACGAACACACTGGGCACGGCCGCTCCGGGTTTCGACCAGGGGACTCGAAACGCGATCAGTTACCAACTGACGGACGCGGAGCGCAACCACCGGTTCGACGCGGCGTGAGGGGAGGGGTACGAAAAGCCGGCCGGTGCCCCGCCCGTCCACGGGGCACCGGCCGGCGGCAGTCGGGCGTCAGGCCGGGAGGCTCGCCACGCCGCGGGGCAGGAAGCGCGGCCGCGCGTACCCGGCACGGTCCAGGTAGGGCGTGACGCCGCCCAGGTGGAACGGCCAACCGGCGCCGAGAATCATGCACAGGTCGATGTCCTGGGCCTGCGCGACGACCCCCTCGTCCAGCATCAGCCGGATCTCCTCGGCCAGCGCGGTCAGCGCCCGGTCGCGTACCTGCTCGGCCGTCAGCGGCTGGTCGCCGACCACGAGCAGCGCGGCCACCTCGGGGTCGATCGCGCCGTCCCGGTCGGTCAGTGGCTTGCCGGCCTCCACGATGCGACCCATGTTCTCGCTGACCGCGAAGCGGTCCGGGAACGCCTCGTGCAGGGTCTGCGCGACGTGCCGGGCGACGGCCGGGCCGACCATCGTCAGCAGGGGGAGCGGCCGCATCGGCAGGCCCAGCGGGTCCAGCGCCTCGTTGGCGACGGACAGCGGGGTACCGGCGTCCACCGCCGCGAACGTCTCGCCCAGGAACCGGGTCAGCAGCCGGTTGACCACGAACGAGGGCGCGTCCTTCACGAGTACGCAGGACTTCTTCAGCGCCTTGCCCACCGCGAACGCCGTGGCGAGCGTCGCGTCGTCGGTGCGTTCGGCGCGGACGATCTCGACCAGCGGCATCACCGACACCGGGTTGAAGAAGTGGAAGCCGACCACCCGCTCGGGGTGCGCCAGGTCGGCGGCCATCGCGCCGACCGACAGCGAGGAGGTGTTGGTCGCCAGTACGCACTCGGGCTTGACCAACTGCTCGACCTCGGCCCAGACCTGCTTCTTGACCTTCAGGTCCTCGAAGACCGCCTCGATGACGAGGTCGGCGTCGGCGAACGCGGCCTTGTCCACCGCGCCGGTCACCAGGCCGCGAAGCTTGGCCGCCTTGCCGGCGTCCAGCCGGCCCTTGCCCGCCAGCCTGTCGATCTCCTGATGCACGTAGCCGACGCCCTTGTCCACCCGGGCCTGGTCGAGGTCGGTCAGCACGACCGGTACCTCCAGGCGGCGGGCGAAGAGCAGCGCGATCTGGCCGGCCATCAGCCCGGCGCCGACGATGCCGACCTTCGTGACGTCGCGGGCCAGCGCGGGGCTCGGCGCGCCGGCCGGCCGCTTCGCCCGCCGCTGCACCAGATCGAAGGCGTAGAGGGAGGCGCGCTGCTCGTCACTCATGATCATGTCCGCGAGGGCCTCGTCCTCCGCGGCGGTACCGGCGGTGAGGTCCGCGTCCTTCGCGAGCGCGAGCAGCTCCAGCGCCTTGTACGCGGCGGGTACCGCGCCGTGCAGCCGCTCGTCGAGCTGCTGGCGGGCGAAGCCGAGCACGGCGTCCCACATCTCGCTGCGGTCCACCTCTTGACGCTCTACAGTGGACTGTCCACTCACGACGGACGCGGCCCACTCCAGCGAGCGCTCCAGGAAGTCCGCCGGTTCGAACAGCACGTCGGCGATGCCCAGGTCCGCCGCCTCGCGGGCACGCAGCATCCTGTTCAGCTGCAACGGGTTCTGCACGATGACCTGGGCCGCGCCGATGACGCCGATCAGGTTCGGCAGCAGTTGGGTGCCGCCCCAGCCGGGGATCAGACCGAGCGACACCTCGGGCAGGGCCAGCGCGCTGACCCCGCTGGACAGCGACCGGTACCGGCAGTGCAGCGCGAGCTCAAGGCCGCCGCCCATGGCCGCGCCGTTGACGAACGCGAACGTGGGTACCTGCGCGTCACGCAGCCGGCGGAAGACGCGGTGGCCCTCGCGACCGATGGCCAGCGCCTGTTCCCGCGACGTGATCATGGGCATGCCGGTGACGTCGGCGCCCACGCTGAAGATGTACGGCTTGCCGGTCACCGCGACGAAGGCGGGATCGGCGGCGTACGCCTCGGTGATGGCGGCGTCCAGCGACGCGAGGCCGCCGGGGCCGAACGTGTTCGGCTTGGTGTGGTCGAACCCGTTGTCCAGGGTGATCAACGCGGCCGGGCGGTCCAGCCCCGGTACCGCGACCAGGCGCAGCAGCGCCTTCGTCACGACCTCGTTCGGAAACTCCGGAGTCGTCACTTCGTCCCCTTCCACGCCGGGTTCTCCCAGATGACCGTGCCGCCCATGCCGATGCCGATGCACATCGCGGTCAGCCCGTACCGCACCTCGGGGTGCTCGGCGAAGTGCCGCGACAGCTGGGTCATCAGCCGTACCCCGGAGGAGGCCAGCGGGTGGCCGATCGCGATCGCGCCACCCCACGGGTTGACCCGCTCGTCGTCGTCGGCGATGCCGAAGTGGTCGAGGAACGCCAGTACCTGCACGGCGAACGCCTCGTTGAGCTCGAACAGCCCGATGTCCTCAATGGACAGTCCGGCCAGCCGCAGCGCCTTCTCGGTCGACGGGATCGGCCCGTACCCCATGACCTCCGGCTCGACGCCGCTGAAGCCGTAGGAGACCAGCCGCATGCCGATCGGCAGGCCCAGCTCGACGGCGACGTCCTCGGCGGCCAGCAGGCAGGCCGTCGCGCCGTCGTTGAGCCCGGCCGAGTTGCCGGCCGTGACCCTCCCATGTGGACGGAACGGCGTCTTGAGCGTCGCCAGCTTCTCCATGCTGGTATCGCGCGGCGCTTCGTCCACAGTGGCCAGTCCCCAGCCGGTCTCCGGGTCGCGGGTGGCGACCGGGACCAGGTCCGGCTGCAGCTTGCCGTTGGCGTACGCCTTGGCGGTCCGCAGCTGGCTGGCCAGCCCGAACCGGTCGGCCCGCTCCTTGGTGATGGCCGGCTCGCGGTCGTGCAGGTTCTCCGCGGTCGAGCCCATCACGAGCGCGGACGGGTCGACCAGCTTCTCGGCCAGGATCCGCGGGTTGGGGTCCACGCCCTCGCCCATCGGGTGCCGGCCCATGTGCTCGACGCCGCCGGCGATCGCCACGTCGTAGGCGCCGACCGCGATCGCGGAGGAGACCGTGGTGACCGCGGTCATCGCGCCGGCGCACATCCGGTCGATGGCGAAGCCGGGGACGGTCTTGGGCAGCCCGGCGAGGAGGGCGGCGGTACGGCCGATGGTCAGGCCCTGGTCGCCGATCTGGGTGGTGGCCGCGACGGCCACCTCGTCGACCCGCTCGGGCGGCAGGCCGGGGTTGCGGCGCAGCAGTTCGCGGATGCAGCGGATGACGAGGTCGTCGGCGCGGGTGTTCGCGTACATGCCGCCGGCCTTGCCGAACGGCGTACGGACGCCGTCGACGAACACGACGTCGCGGACGGTGCGGGGCATGGAGCCTCCTGGAGAGACGGTGACGCCGCATATGCTACTCGTGAGTAACTA
>Ga0070658_10000920_pt1 | contig 25141 bp, 23 predicted proteins | sample KBSC13metaG_FD_64664 | JGI IMG/M metagenome (GOLD analysis project Ga0070658, IMG submission 64664) | Corn rhizosphere microbial communities from Kellogg Biological Station, Michigan, USA - KBS C1-3 metaG | ecosystem: Host-associated > Plants > Roots > Rhizosphere > Soil ...
AGCCGATGATCCGGATATTCTCAAAGGCCGCGCGGGGAGCCCATATGCCATTCGGGATTACTTCGATGTGTGCCCGGACTATGCGGTAAACCCGGAGCGGAGGCTGGATGAGTTCAAATCACTGCTCGCGCGCTGCAAGGTAAATGGCTTGCGGGTGATCATTGATTTCGTGCCGAACCACGTGGCCCGCTCCTATCTATCGGATGTCCGGCCTGAGCTTTCCTTCGGAAATGACGATGACAAGAGTGTGTTCTTTTCCAGGGACAATCACTTCTTCTATCTCCAGCCCCATCATCCTGGTGGCGGCCCGCCATTGAAACTGCCCACAACAGATCTACCTGGATGCGATGGACTGTTTGAAGAAGAGACAGATTTTGGCCGCGTGACCGGCAACAACTCAGTCACCTGGCAACCCTCCATCAATGATTGGTACGAGACGGTAAAGCTTAACTACGGGCACGATTTTACCAAAGGAAACGTCACGGAAGGATTGCCGGGAGAGGATGCATCTCCGGAATATGTGCCCAAGACGTGGCGCACCATGGATGAAATCCTCACCTACTGGCAGTCCCTGGGTGTGCATGGTTTCCGGGTGGACATGGCTCACATGGTGCCGATGGAATTCTGGCGCTGGGCGGTGAAACGTGCACGGCGGCGGCAACCGGATGTTTTTTTCTGCGCGGAAGCGTATAATAATGATCCTAACAAACTGACAGAGAAGAATGTCTTTGAGGAACTTCTGGCAGCCGGATTTGATGCGGTTTATGATGATCCTCTCTACGATCTGCTGGAAGGTATTTTCGATGAGGACAAGTGGGCGAATGACATCGATAAACTGTTTTTCGAAGGCACTTATTTCCATCAATCACTCCGCTACACCGAAAACCATGATGAGGTCCGTATTGCGAATCCCAAGGTCTGGGGTGGCCATGGCATGAAAGCAGGGAAGGCGGCCACCGCTGTCGCTTTCGGCATCGGGCGGGGGCCACAAATGCTATATAGCGGCCAGGAGGTGGGGGAACCGGCGATCGGCTCGGAAGGGTTTGCCGGAGACAATTCCCGCTCCACGATTTTTGATTACTGGTGCATGCCGGAATTGGCAAAGTGGGTGAACATGGGCAAATACGATGGTGCCCGTCTTAGTCCTGAACAAAAGGCGCTCCGGGAGTGGTATGGGAAGCTGCTATCCATCACCCAGGCTCCTGCCTTTACGCACGGGGAGTTTTACGGCCTGAACCATGCAAACGCCGGGAATCCCCTTTATGGGCGGGTGGGTTTGGAAACATGGTCCGGCCATTGGCTGTATTCCTTCATGCGGCATGACAAGGATAGCGGGCAGTCATTTCTCGTGGTGGTGAATTTCCATCCCGAGTTGGAACTGAAGCATGTCCGCTTGGAAATTCCCCCTCATGCATGGGAGTTCATCAATCTCAGCCCGGACCGGATCTGGCGTTTCAAGGATCATTTGGCCAATGGTGAAGCTACCATTTGGGATGGTGAGCTGCTCTTGGCATCCATCCCTCCATGCGGTGCCAAAATGATGGAAATCGTGGAGTAGTGTGGAGCGGCAACCGGTGGTGGTTAATTGAAACTCTTACTTGTGCCAGACGGCCGTGTAGCAATCCACTCCGCTGGGGCTGGTGGATTTTCCGGAATGCACCAGCCTGTAGCCCTTGATGCTATTTTCTGTTAGCTGTGCTTGGAAGGTGTTTTGATCAATGTCGTAGGAAAACAACCAGGAGTAAGGCCTTCCTTCCGGGGCCTTGGTAATGGCGATGCGGAATTTCTGATAGCCGTTCTCCCATTTCCCTTCCAAGGCATCCGCCCATTTGCCTTTTCCTTCCGTTTCCTGCTTCTTCAGGAATTCACTGAATTCCGGGCGTGTCATCCATTTGGAATAAGGATGATGGTCGGATGATTCCTTGCTCCGGCAGGAAAGAAAAATGACGAGTGCTGCCAAGCTAAGGTAAAGGCAGACGATCCTGGGAAAGATTCCGAATGAGAATTTCATGAAGGTGTGCCTCGTGTGGGGGGAGTGAATGTTAGAGCGCCTCTTACTTGGCTTTTGAGAGCTGGCTGATACCGCGTTTGATCAGTTGGGCATCCACCGCACTGCAGACCTTTTCATCCAGATAGACGGTGAAATTATCATCTGTGAATTCAATGGAGTGCAGCTGTTGGAGATTCCCATTAAACGCGGAAATCAGATCCTTCATGTTTCTGATCTCCTTGCCATTGACCTTGTGCACAATGAGATTGCGAAGGCGCTCGTAGCCCACTGTGGCCGGGGTGGGAATGGAACCGCTGAGGAAAATCACACGGTCCAGTTTACCTTCGTACTGCTCTGGATTCTCGTAGGCATCCAGAAGATTAAGAGGTGCACGGCTTGTCCAGTCTTCTCCGAACGCTTCCAGTAGCGGACGGGAAAGCTCTTGAAAAACAAAGCCTCCCTTTACCAGATAGTTCGGTGCGATGCCGAAGTTGTAGCCCGGCACAAGCTTAGCCGTTTCCTCTTCCCGGAGAAGGGTGGCTTTTAACTCCAGGGGCTTGCCTTCGCGCAGCAGGGAGAGCGTGATTACATCCCCCGTGGCGCGGCTACCGCGGACGAGATGTCCCCAGAAGACACTGCCGTAGGACTTGTCCTCATAGTAGCCGCGGCGATCAATCTTCTGCCCGTCGATCGCGAGAATGACATCGCCTTTCTTTACGCCTGCCTGATCGGCCGCACCGCCTTTTTTGAGCGTCTGGACGTAGATGCCACCCATGTCATCCGTTAGTTGCAGCCATTTACGGAACGAAGTGTCTTCCGTGCGGGCGATGGAGACTCCCAGCGAAGGGAAACCATCGTACTTGCCATCGGCAGCTTCTTTCAGGAAACGGGATACGATATCCGTGGAAGTGACATCGCAGATCTGATCCTTTGAATCATAAGTGATGAGGACACCGGTAAGTTTTCCGTTTTTGAGGACCGGCAGGGTAAAGCTGCTGGCAGCATCCTGCATGGATGCCTTCACAAGATAGGTGAGGAAGTTCTGGCCTGGCAGGAAATTGGCCGCCAGATCGATGCTTTGAAAGGTGCCGGCGGTGAGCAGGCTCGTGCCGTTTTCCTCGATCTGGAGAATATCCAGAGTATCTCCAATTTTAGAAGGCGGTGCGATTTCCAAAGGATTCGTGCCTTCAAAAAACTTTTTACCTTCCTCTTCATCATCGGGGCCGAGAAGCGCCAGGTTGGCCTCGTAATCGACTGCGATCACCTTTGCCCGCGTGAATTTGGTGCCATCCGGAGATTCGAATTCCAGATAGGTCACATCTGTCACCAACTCGGAGGTCGTGATCACCTGCTGCGGCCCGACGATGGCAGCGAGTGCGCGGCGGGATTGAGGCGGCTCCTTTTCCCAAGGTTGGCCAGGATTCCACCGCTGTTGGGTGGAATTCACACGGACCACGGAAGTCTTGATATCGGGTGGTGCCGGGCGCGTTTCGCCTGGGACGACGATCTGCTGGGCAGGAGGCGGCGTTTCCTGAACCGCCGTTTTTTTCTGTTGCTGGCATGCCGCCAGAATGAGCAGGAGAGGAAGGGTAAGGATCGGACGCATCGCAATGGTAAATGAAAGAATGATCTGTGGCTGAAAGTTACTTGAGGCCCAGCACGTCCTGCATGTCATACAGTCCGGCAGGCTTGTCCTGCAGCCAGACGGCGGCGCGGACGGAGCCTGCGGCGAAGGTCATGCGCGAGGACGCCTTGTGAGTGATCTCGAACCGCTCCCCATCCGCTGCGAAAAGGACGGTGTGATCTCCCACCACATCTCCGCCGCGCAGAGTGTGCATGCCGATTTCCCGCGGCTTGCGCGGTCCGATATTTCCCACACGACCGTGGGCCACATCGTCTTCATAAGTGGTTCCGGTCTCTTCATTCAGAATTTCCAGAATGCGGCGGGCGGTGCCGGAAGGGGCATCGATCTTATGGCGGTGGTGCATTTCCGTGACTTCGATGTCGAAGCGATCCTGCGTGAGCACGCGGGCTGCCTCACGGGTGAGCCAGAAAAGCGTATTCATACCCACGGAGTAGTTGGAGGCGAAAACAATCGGCAGCGTTTTGGCAGCTTCATGAATGAGTGCACGTTCCTCATCGGTATGACCCGTGGTGCCGATTACGAGACGGGTACCATGCTTGAGGGCTTCCTCCAGCACTGCTTTGGTAAAGTCGTGGGTGGTGAAATCAATCACACAGTCTGCTTTTGCAAAGGCTGCCTCCAGATCCTCACCCCGGGCATGGGTGGCACCGATGCTGACGGCTGGCTCTGCTTCTGCGGCTGCAATGATGGCCTGGCCCATGCGGCCGGCTTTTCCAGTGATGAGTAGTGAAGGCATGCGGTTAAAAAGAATCGCTGATGAAAGCGTGGTTGGGGAAAGATGGTAAATGGAAATACTGAGGAAAGGGAGGTGGTCGATCACTCATCCCATACATGATGATCCAATCGGATTTTCTGTGCGGCGGCGTGAGCCTCTGCGGACTTGGGACCTTTGAAGGAGGCGATTTTTTCTGCTACATTGATGGCGGCTTCCCATCGGCTTTCGCGTTTCAGCATTTCAAATGCACGGAAACCACAAAGCTCAAAGTAATCCCACTCCGCTGGCGGATGGGCGGCGGAGGCACTTTCCAGCACGGAATAATAGGCTTCCAGTGCCTCAGTGTTGCGCATTTCAGAAGGATTGTTCTTCTCTGGCAGGCGTTCCAGAGTCATGCCGCGCAAATACTGTAAGCGATGAAGCAGCGCGGGCTGCTCCTTGGCATGTGCCAGTAACTGATTGTAGATGGAAAGTGCTTCTTCCATCGATTTGGGATCCAGAGATCCTTGCGCGGTGATGGCTTCACCTAACAAAAGTCCGGTCGGTAGGCGTAGGGGGTCGTCCTCCTTGAGGGTCTGAAACCACTTGCGCAAAAACTTTACCACTTCCGGCAGACGGTTCAGTTCGATCACATCGATCATCAGACGCGCTTTTTCCAGCACCGCGATGGAGGTGACCGGCCCTCCCATGGCAATGGCCTTGTCAAAAATAGCGAGCGATTCTTCGCGTGATTTGGGTGTGCCGCCCAATGCTGCGGCACGTGCAGCGATCAACAATGCCGCTTGGACTCGTGCCGGATCAGCATCGCTGGCAGCAAGTTTTTCCAGCACCAGCCGAGCTTCGTTGTAGCTGCCGGATTGGAATAGATTACGGCCCAAGGTGAATCTTGCCTCCGTAGCAATGGGTTGATTGGGAAATTTATCGATGATGGCCTTTGCCAGAGTAATCGTTTCTTCCGTGTTTTTCGATAGATCGGCCAGTCGCAGATGGCTTAATGCCATTCGATCCGCTGCCAGCTTGGCAATTTCATCCGGCTGGCTGTCGAGGATGGCGAGTTGGGTGCTGGCAAAGGCAATATCCGGAGGGGAACTGGAAAGAGCTGCTTCTATGGCAAAGAGGCGTGCCTCCGATAAGCGCGGATGCTCGGGGTGTTGGGTAATGAAGACCTCAATGGCTTTTCTTGCCGCCTGTGGATCACGCGTGGCGAAAGCTTGTTCCAGTTGAATTTCCTCCTGAAGAAGCAGATCCTTTGGAGTGCCCTCGTTATGAGTATTGAACTCCTTTGGATCTTTCGCATCCAGCAGGTCGGCCAGCCGTGCATTGATCCGCGCGACTTGGGCAGATGGTTCATCCAGAACAGAGGCCGCTTGTTCAAAAAGCTGGATCGCTTTTTTTGAATCACCTGCAGCAAAAGCAGTCCGGGCTTCAAGAAAAGCTGCGGCTCCTGTTGCAGAGGAATTTTTGGAATTTTTCAGGGCATCCAGTATCAGAAACGCCTCGTTGATCTTTCCCTCATCCAGCAGCCATCTGCCGGATTGCAGCAAGACGCGATTGGCCAGGAATGAAGGCAGCGGTTCCATCCTCAGGCGGTTCATTAAAATGCGGGACTCCCGCAGACTCTCGGGTGTGCCGATGCGGTGGAGGGCCACAGCACGGGCGAAGGAGGAAAAATCCGAAAGCAGGTTCGGCTGGGTTTCCACAGGAGTGGCTGTTAGCACACCATCACCCGTGAGGGAGATCGCCCCCATGGCTGCCTGAGGAACAGGAGCGATCCACTGGCTTAATCGTTCGAGGATCGGCTCCGCAGCTACGGGCTTTTCCGGCATCCATTCCAGAAGACGGCTGAAGATGCTTTCCAACATCGGAGTATTCGGATGGGACTGGAGAAATGTCAGCAGGGAATCGGCCGCCGCCTCAGTGTCGCCTTGTGCTTTCAGGGCATCTGCCAGACCAATTGCTGCCGAATGATAGTGGGTGAGAGATTGTCCCTCCGGTTTTGAAAGCAGCGCGGTAAAGGCAAATGCCGCCTCAGATGCCTTGCCATCCGCGAGGAGGAGATAGGCTGCTAGAAAGTCCGCCAGAGGCTGGTTTTTAACGCCGATTTCCTGGGCAGCCGGCATGGCGGCATGCGCGTCTGCCAGACGGTTCAGATCGAGCAGGATTTCGACCTTCCGTAGTTTCCCTTCAGTGGAAATATCCGGATCGGGATTTGCAGTGACGTAGGATAAGGTTTGGAGGGCTGCGTCTTCCTGCCTGAGTGTCAGTTGGAGATTGGCCAAGGTCAGAGCCGCCTCCGTGAGGTGACTGCCTTCAGAATGGGCAAGGATGGCCTGAAAGGCAGCCGCTGCTTCCTCTGTTTTGCCAACTCCGGCGAGAGCTTGAGCCTTCCAGAATGCAGCGCCCTCCACTTTTTCCGTGCCGGGTAGTGAGAGGAGCGGCAGGGCTTGGGCAGGATGGCCGGAACGTATCCAGGCTTCCGCCATTTTAACATTCAGAATTGCCTTTTCTTCCGGCTTCAAGGAAAGCGTGGCCAAGTCTGTTTTGTAGCGTGAGATCGCCAGTTCCCAGAGTTCGGAAGAAAGTGCCTCATCCCCGCCGGAGGACACAGTCTGCCCGATGCCGGGTAATGGCGGGAGCGCCAGCAGGATGAATACAAATGGCCACAACTTCATCGGATGCACAGAAGCTAGAAGCGCAGTGAAGTGATTGCCAGCCCGGAGATAAGAAACGCCACCTTAGTCGCTTGTTCCGAAAAGACGGTCTCCCGCATCGCCCAGACCCGGCAGAATGTAGCCCCGGTCGTTCAGCCCGCGATCCAGTGCCGCAGTGTAAATGGGCACGTCAGGAAAGGCGCTCTCAAGAGCTGAGCAACCTTCAGGTGAGGCTACCAAAAATGCGGCACGAACCGAGGTGGCACCCGCCTGGCGGATCGCGCGGATTGCTTCCACGGCAGAGCCCCCGGTGGCCAGCATGGGGTCCAGAACAATGATGTCCCGGTTCTCCAATAACGGCGGGTGTTTCATGTAATAAGGCTCCGGCAGCAGAGTATCTTCATTTCTCGCCATCCCGATGTGGGCAACGGAGGCATGGGGAATCAAATCCAGAAAGCCATCAAGAAATCCCAAGCCGGCCCGGAGAATGGGCACCAGAGTGATGGGGCGCAGCAGTTTTTCCCCGGAGGTAATCTCCATGGGTGTCGGGCATTCCACAGTCCGGGTTTTCAGATCCGCCGTAACGGACGGGACCATCAATGAGGCAATCCGGCGCAGGCGCTGACGGAACTCCGGTGAAGAACAGTCAGGATGGCGCAAATGAGCCAGCTCATCCGCAATCAAAGGATGATGGATGACTTGCAGCATGATCAGTTTTTCTTTGCGAGAACCACCTTCAGTTCGTCGATCGAGATGCCGAGTGAAATGGCGGATGATTTCAGGTCCCCATCGGCACGTTCCAGAACGCGGGTGGCGATTTCTCCATTCATCCATTCCAGCAGCCCACGATCCATCGGTGAGGCATTGATCAACTGATCCAGTGATTGGGCCAGAGTTTCACGTGCCTTGGCCGGAGAATTGGCCAGCGGAATGTCTGCGGGAAGAAGGATCTGGGAGGAAGCGAGTGCACACGCACGGGCCATCGTATTTTCCAGTTCACGCACGTTGCCGGGCCAGTTGTGCTGCTGCAGTGCGGTGATGGCTTCCGCAGAGATGCGGATGCGGGCCATGCCATTCTTACGGGTGATTCTTTGAAGGAAATATTCTGCCAGCAGGGGAATGTCTTCCGTGCGCTCACGCAAGGCGGGCAGGCGGATTTCCACCACATTCAGGCGGTAATAAAGATCTTCCCGGAAACGACCGGCTGCCACTTCTGCGGCCAGGTTCTTATGGGTCGCTGCCACGATGCGGACATCCGTTGTGAGAGTGTCATTCGCACCCACTCGGGAAAACGATCCATCCTGGAGGACGCGCAGCAGTTTTACTTGGATCGAGAGCGGCATGTCGCCGATTTCGTCCAGAAAAAGAGTGCCTCCATCTGCTTGCTCGAAACGGCCGGCCCGGCGTGCGATGGCTCCGGTGAAAGAGCCTTTCTCATGACCAAAGAGTTCGCTCTCCAGCAGGTTTTCAGGAATGGCGCCGCAATTGATGGTGATCATTTCCCGCTGACGGCGGGGGCTGTATTCGTGGACTGCCTTGGCCACCAATTCCTTGCCGGTACCGCTTTCCCCAGCGATGAGGACCGGTGCATCGGAACGAGCAACACGGCCTACCAGCTTGAAAACATCCTGCAGGGCACGCGAAATACCGATGATTTTCACACGGCCATCCAGAGATGGCAGTTCCGCATCCGGCTGGCCTGCACTGCGGCGATCCTCCTGCGTCTGCAGGGCGGATTCCACGACGGGGCGCAGCTCAAATGCCAGGGATTCCTTTCTCAAAACATCGTGAGCCCCGTGCTGAGTGGCCTCGATGATCTGCGCGGTGGTAGGAAAGCCTGCGGTAAGGATGACCAGCGTTTGCGGACTCTGCTGCACAATCCGGCTCAGCAGTTCCATTCCATCGAATGGATCGATCTGCATGGCTGCGACCACCACCGAAACCGGTGTTTTTTCCACGACTTTGATGGCATTTGCCGCGTTATCGCAGCGCAGCACGCGCAAATCCTTGGCTGCTAGGTGCTTCGTCGCCCAATCAAGGAAATCGTGATCGGGATCGACTAAAAGTAAGGTTTCTTCTGAGGTGGTTTCCGGCATCTCTGGGACGTGCGTAGTGAAGCGGTCGCTTCATGGGATAGCACGAAAAAAATTGGTTCCAGCCATGCCGGGATCGCGGAGGAGGGAAAATGAAGTCATTTGAAAAAACGTTTTACCGCCCGCTGTTCGTCTGGGTTCAGGGAGTCCTTCCACACCCGGTCGCCACCTTTGCCTGTGGCATCGGAGCTTCCTCCCTGGGAGCTCTTGCTGGCGGAAACATCCACATCATGCTTATCATCTTGAAGTTCCAAGAGATCGCCAGGGGTGGCGTGCGATAAATCCTTGGCATCAAGAGCTGTGGGATCTCCGATTTCCACTCCATCCTTCTCATTGCCCAGCACATTCGGGTCATGGCCTGGGCCCCGATCAATTCCACCTTTTCCAGGCTTGTCGCCCCCTGGTTTTCCTTTGCCTTCTTTTTCGCCGCCTTCGTTGCCGCCCATCAATTCATCGGACCAATCGTCTCCTTCGCCTTTGCCCTCGCCCTTAGCCTCTTTCATGGCGTCGGCATGTTTTTTCAAATTGTCCTTCAACTGCTGCATCTGCTCTGGAGTGAGCTTGCTGAGATTGTCCGGATTCATCTGCTTCATTTGTTCCAGCAGTTTCGGATTCGGCTTCATGGCTCCTTTTTGGAGGCCTTCCATCGCTTGCTGAAAATCGTCCAACTGCTTCTTTTGCTGCTCGCTCGAAGTGCTGGCAGTGTTTTTCTCCAAGCTTTCGAGAGCTTTTTGGGCCTTGTCCAGATCCTGCTCCATCCTTTCCGATTCCGCCTGATGGCTTTTTTTCAGAGAATCCGTGGCTTCCAGTGAGGAATGGCTGAACCACTGCTCTTCTTCCTGAGCTTTCAGTTCGTCCAGTTTCTTGCGCGTGTCTTCCAGATATTTTTCATCCACCACCTGCTCTTCTGCCAATCGATCCAGTTCCTTGGAGAGTTGTTTCCATGATTGTGGTTGTTCGGCTGGGGTCCCCACGATCGGCTGACCGGATAGGGGAATGAAAAGTCCAGCCGCCACCAAGGCCAGCGCACCGATGGGAGGAAGTGCCAGACGACTCCACTGCCACACCAGGCCGGAGTGGATTTTTTGGGGTTCCGGCCATGCGAGTATTCCTGCATTGGCGGAAGACAGGGCATTATGAAGCCCCATGCCTGCTTCCAGTCTGACCAGTGATTGCTCTATTTTTTCAAATTTCCTGCGGGCAAATAACCAGCAGGTGATAGCCAACAGCACAAAAACACTCGCACAAGCGAGAGCCATCCAAGGCGTGCTCCAGTCGGGGTGCCACCTTCTTAACAAGAGCAAGGCTGCTGCGGCAGCCACGGATCCAAATAACAATGGAATGGCGAGGGTTTCCAGCCACCAGCCCAAGTTGATTTGCCGCGAAAGTCCTTGGGCTTTTTTCAGCCAAAATTCGCGATTGGTCTGAGCTTCTGCTGCCATGGCTGGAATCTATCCGTACGTGGCAAAGTGTAAAGCAGTTGAGAGATAGGGGATGATTACTCGAGAAGGATCACGGAAATATCCACATCCAGAGGTTCATCGGACCAATCACCACAAATTTTCCATTGGGTGAGTTTGGCCGGATTTGGAGCCTCACCTGGGGTATCCTCTTTTTTATCGATGCTCGTAGGCGTGGCTAATGAGCTGTTTCCCACGGGGCGGATGAAGGTGTAAATCCCTTTGGGTGCACTGCTGAGATCGTAGTCCCATATACCGGTATTGCCCAAGGTATCCCGTAAGGCGAGTCGAAGGATCTTCGCCTTGTTGTTGGCTCCGATCAGTATGCGCAAAATGGGCCTCTGTTCCGGACTGGCCGACATGTTTTCATTGATGCCGGCCGCTCCACGGCTGTTGGCACAGTGGAGCTTGGCCGTTCCGTTTTCTATTTTCACCTGATTGTTCCAAGTGCCATAGATGAAAACGAAGGGCTTTTCCACCTCGGTCAGAACCGTCAGCGCATCCGGATTTTCCTCCGGTACCACCACCACCGCAGGGCTATCCGTCTGGGCGACAGCCTGAGCTGCCAACCAGCCCGAAAGCATGAGCGGGATGATGAATCTGCGGGTGATCATGAGATTTCCTATTTGAGGCTACGGCCCTGCTGTGGCCGATCTATCATGGAAAGCAGGAAAAGTCTCAAATCCAGCTGATCGCTTCATTCAATGAATGAGTCACTTTATCTGCTCCGGCAGCTGTCAGTTCCTCAGCGGAAAATCGTCCGGTCGCCACGGCCAGGCAACGGGCGCCGAAGGCGTGGGCACAAGCGATGTCTTTCGGAGTATCACCGATGATCCAGGTTTCTCCGGCAGTAAAACTCCGCCCCGCATGGATGGCCGCGCGCTGAAGGGCAATGGGTCCCAGTAAATTCCGGTCTGCATCATCACAGCCGTAGGCTCCGAATGCAAAATACTCGTCCAATCCGAAATGGCGCATTTTTGAAGCCGCACCACTTGCGATATTGCCGGTGAGAAGTCCCAAGGTAGTCCCTGGGCGCTCAGCTAGAGCAGCGAGCATCTCCGGGGCACCGGGGATGACCCGCCCGCCGAAGTCTCCATGCTTCAGATTCCAGTCCAACCGTTCCTGATAGGCCTGGAAAAAAAGCTGATGAGCTTCATTGGAGGTTTCTGCACCGAAATGTGAGTGGATGTAGGCGGAGATGCCCAAGTCGGTGGCTCCTGCCAAATCCAGTTCCGGCCCTTCCGCTCCGAATACTTTCATGGCTGCTTCCTGCAGTGCGGCGATGCCCGCGCCACCGGTGTCCACCAAGGTGCCATCAATGTCGAAAAGGTATAACATGCTAAGCTGAAGTGCTTTGGAGTAAATATAAGAAAGAACAACAAAGACCCGGATTCCGGACTTTGTTGTTCTTTAAGGAGGAAGCCAAGCCGAGGGGTGAATGAATAGAGTCCATTTCCTCCCGACTTGCTATGAAATGATCAGGCCTTTTTTTCCTCGCTGGCAGCCACTGCCGCAGGAGCGTCATCAGCGACTTCATCCGGCACTTCGTCTGGAATGTCATCCACTTCATCGTCGTGGTTTTCTTCTTCCTCGAAGTCATCTTCTTCCATGAGTTCACCATGGAAGAGGTGGAATTTCCGCTTCCGCTGATGGGCGGGAAGAGGTGAGAGAATCATCGCAACAGCACGGCCATTCAGCTTTGGAGCCTGGTCCACTTGGGCCATGCTCTTCAGGTCGTCGATGATGCGGTTGAGAACCACGAAACCAAGATCCTTGTGGGCATTCTCACGGCCACGGAATTGGAGCACAAAACGCACCTTGTGGTTGCCATCCAGGAATCCTTCGGCACGGCCCAGCTTGATGTTGTAGTCGTGCGTTCCTGTACCCACGCGGAATTTCACTTCCTTCATGCGGGTGGCACTCTTCGACTTCTGCTTCTTCAGCTTCGCCTGTTCATATTTGAACTTTCCGTAGTCCACGATCTTGCAAACCGGAGGGTCTGCCTGACCTGCGATCTCGACGAGATCCAGTCCTACGGATTGGGCTTTTACGAGCGCCTCACGGGCGGTCATTACTCCAAGTTGTTGGCCGTCAGCAGTGACGACACGGACTCTCGGTGCGCGAATGCGATCGTTGATCCGCGTCATATCGCGGGAACGACCCCTGTTTTGGTCTCTTGATGGCTTAGCGATGGCTTTGTCCTCCAGTGGGTATATGCGACGTGCCGGCGCACGGGCGGGCAGAGCCGCCGCACGAAACCGGTGCGAAGGGGAATGCGGAACGTTGACCCAAGCGCCAGCTCATACGATAGAGACAGTTGCGCTGCACCGATCAAAAAGATCGGGTGTAGGGTGCTTAATTGGTCGTTCCAGAAAAATCATTGAGCGGCAAATGGCCGTGTATCAGTAGAGCTGCTGCAGGGGAATGCTCCACCTACGCTGCGCTTCTGAAAGTGGTATTTACCGAGTAAGTGGCAAACCGGCAAGCTAGTTTTTCTTATTTTCGTAGGGATACACCTCCGAAGTTCGTGTTTCGGAATTCGTACAGTGACTCGGAAGCGGACTATTTACCAGACATACACGAGTCGTGGAATGACGATGCTCGTATCACCTCCCTGTCGGTTTTTGCTTTGTTCAATGGCTTTGACAAAATCGTTTTCGAATTCGACGGAAGTCTTGCCTTTTTCTTCCCGGGTTACGTAGGCCAGAACCCGGTAAACCTGACCATTCTGGGGGTTTACCTGAGTGGTGTAGTGTTTGATTTCCTCGTAATCGATGAATTCCCAGCGCCCGGACTGGGTGGTGCCGTCATTTCGCATTTCCGTTTTGGTGGGAGTGCCTAGAGAACGGGAAACTTCAGTCAACGTCATGCCGACGGCAATTTTCTTTTCGGCGATGAGTTTGTTCACCTGGATCTGGCGCGTGTAGAGTTCTTTTAGATGAGCGACGAATGCCGGATCCTTTTCAGAGGAAAACGCCCACGGTGCCACCCAGCCCGCGATGCCTCCATTTGTTCCATTTCCACGCACCTTGTAGGCTTTGTCCGTGATGGCTTCCAGAGGTACCGTCTGGTTTGCTTTTAGAAATCCAAGACGGTGACTGCCTCCTTGGTCTGAAAAGACGGGTGCTTCCTTGATGACTTGAAGCGTGATGGGCTTTTGTAAAACCTGTTCCAGATAAACCACATCCGGATCGGAATCGAGCAGGGATTTTCTCTCCACCCGCTGAATCTGGGCATGAGCCGTGATACAGAACAGGAGTGCCATGAGGCTGATGGTCCACGGTTTCATCCTTTGAAACATAGCGGGATTTATAAAAAACGGAATGGCAATTTACCGAAGGCGCTATTGCAGGTTGAAGATCATTCCCGGGGAGTAAAGGATGCTGCCCATGAGCCAGTCCACGATTTCCTCCAAGCTTTTTGCCACGGCCAAGACACTGATCCCAGGAGGGGTGAATTCTCCGGTCCGGGCTTTTAGAAATGTAGGTGGGGAACCATTTTTCGTCCGCCGTGCCAAAGGAAGCCGCATCGAGGATGTGGATGGAAAGCACTACATTGACTACATCGGTTCCTGGGGTCCTAACATTCTGGGTCATGCGCCAACGGTCATCACCAACACGATTCATGAGGTTGCGAAGGATGGCATCTCCTTCGGCATTCCAAATCCATTCGAGGTGGAAATGGCCCGCACAATTTGTGACTGGGTGCCATCCGTGCAGAAGGTGCGGATGTGTAATTCGGGCACGGAAGCCACCATGTCTGCCATCCGCTTGGCGCGTGGATTCACCCGCCGCGATTATATCGTGAAATTCAATGGCTGTTATCATGGCCACAGCGATTCCCTGCTGGTAGCGGCAGGCTCTGGCGCTCTCACCCATGGGGAGCCGGATTCAGCAGGCGTTCCGAAGGCCTTTGCTGAGAAAACGATCGTCCTGCCCTACAATGACGTGCCAGCTCTTGAAGCGCTTTTTGCCGCAGAAGGAGACAAGATCGCCGCGATCATCGTGGAATCCTATCCGGCGAATGCAGGCCTTGTTTTGCCTAAACCGGGCTATCTCGCCTTCCTTTCCAGCATCACAAAAAAATACGGTGCTCTGCTGATTTTCGATGAGGTGATGACCGGTTTCCGTCTTGGAAAGGCGGGTGTGCAGGGGCTTGAAAATATTACGCCTGATCTTAGTTGCTTCGGAAAGGTAATCGGAGGAGGCCTGCCGGTGGGAGCCTTCGGGGGCCGTGCGGATGTCATGGACATGCTTGCTCCCGTAGGGCCTGTCTATCAGGCTGGGACTCTTTCAGGAAATCCGCTGGCGATGGCTGCAGGCCTGGCCCAGCTCAAGGAACTCTCAAAACCTTCCGGATTTCCCCGTCTGGAGCAATTGGGCGCACATTTTGAAAATGGCCTGCGCTCCCTCATGGTGGAGAAAGGCATCCCGCATCGGATCAATCGGGTGGGCTCCATGTTCTGTCTCTTTTTCACAGACCGGGAGATCGTCAATGTGGATGATGTGATGAAGCAGGACCTCGATCTCTTTAAAAAGTTCTTCTGGGGCTGCCTGGACAAGGGCATCTACATCGCTCCCTCGCCTTACGAAACAGGTTTCATCTCCCTCGCCCACACGGAGGCAGATCTGGATGACACACTTACCGTCTTTGGAGAAGTGTTGTCGAAGATCTAACTTCAAGAAGAGGCGGTCTCCGAACCGCCTCGTTCTATATTAAAGCGAATGCAAAGCATTCGGAAACATTCTGGTTTAGGGCGGTTCGGAGACCGCCCCTCCTTGTCTATCAAATATCGATTTCGCCCTCGAAAACGAAATCCGCTGGCCCGGTGAGAGTGACATTCTTGAAAGTTTGATCGCCCGTCTTTTCGAAGCCGATTTCCAAGGTGTCGCCGCCTTCCACATCCACCTTGATCGGTGAGGGTGCGCCGGTGAGAAGATGGTGGACCAAGGCGCTGGCAACCATGCCGGTGCCGCAGGCCAGAGTTTCATCCTCAACCCCACGCTCGTAAGTGCGGATGGAAATGTGATTTGGAGCGATTACGGCTGCGAAGTTCGCATTCGTACCATTTGGCGAGAATGCCTCGTGGTTGCGGATGGCGCTACCATGATTGTAAACATCGAAGTCATCCAGAGCCTGAGGGCTTTCCAAGAAGGTGACGACGTGGGGAACGCCAGTGTTCAGGAAATGCAGATCGCCGGAGTGGCCTGGAATCGTGGCTCCTGTGGAAAGTTTAAGATCCTTTGGCTCGGACATGGCGATGCGGACATCGTCTCCCACCATCTCAGCAGCGAGGGTGCCGGCGATGGTTTCGAAGGTCACCTTCTTGAGCACGATTTCTCCAAGATGAGCAGTGAAACGGCCGAAACAGCGGGCACCATTGCCGCACATTTCTGCTTCACCACCATCCGCATTGTAATAGCGGAAACGGAAATCAGCGCCCTTTTGCGCAGGCTCCACAGCCAGCAGACCATCGGCACCGATCCCGCGATGGCGGTCACAAAGGGCGGCAATGGTATCGGAATCAAGTTCCTTGGTTAGAGACAGGTCACGGTTATCGACAATGATGAAATCATTGCCGGCACCATTCATTTTGAAGAAACGAAGTAGCATGGGATGTCAGTAAATCAGGATGAAGCGCGGAGCAACTGCGGGATATGATCAAAGTGAATATGCATGCACTCTATGCCGAGGCATGCAGGCAATCAAGAAATCGACTTGGTAGCTGCGATCAGCGGTGCCGTGAATGCGAGCACGGCAGCAGCCGGGTGCTCGGGATTCAGTTCCACTTGTTTCACGATGGCAGAGCCAACAATGACGCCGTCCGCCGCCCGGGCGACCATTTCCGCCTGGTCCGCCGTGGAGATGCCGAAGCCTACACAAACAGGAACGTCCGTGTATTCCTTAATGGCGGCGGTGATTTCCGCTATGTTTGCCAAAGGCGCACCGTGGGCACCGGTCACGCCCGTGCGGGAAAGAGCGTAGATGAAACCTTCTGCTGCTTTTGCCAGCTGTTTTACACGCTCCTTCGGAGTAGTGGGGGCGATGAGGCTGATACGCTTCAGGCTGTGATTGGCAAAAAGCTCTCCGTGAAGCACTGCCTCATCCGGTGGGAGATCCAGCAGGAGAATACCATCGGCACCTGCGGCGGCTGCATCCGTATGGAACTTGTCGAAACCGTAGGTGAAAACTGGATTGAGATAGGTGAAAAGGACGATCGGCGTCTCGTGCGTTTCACGGAAACGCCGGATCAGCTCGATGGAGCGAGCGGTGCTCATGCCGGATTTAAGAGCCCGATCAGCCGCCATCTGATTGACGATGCCATCGGCCAGAGGATCGGAGAACGGCAGTCCCAATTCAATAATGTCTGCTCCCGCATCAGCCAGCGTCTTGAGGATTTCCAAAGAAGCTTCAAAATTAGGATCCCCCGCAGCAACGTAGGCGACGAAGGCTTTTTGATTTTTTTCGCGAAGACTGGCGAAGGTTTGATCGATGCGGTTGGACATGGAAGGGCAGAAAACTTGAAGACAAATGGGGAAGATGGAAGCCTGATTCCTTACGCTTCTTTTTTTGCCAATTCCTCGCAGGACTTGATGTCCAGCTTACCGGAGGCCAGCACGGGGATTTCCTGCACGGGAATGATTTTTTTCGGGCACCAGAGTGAGGCCAGGCCTTCATCCAGCAGCTTGTATCGAAGATCGATGCATTCCTGCTCCAGCGCTTGGCCGGAGATGGTGGAAAGCAGGAGAATGGCCTCGCCTTTCTGCTCATCGGGTACTCCCACGACAGCAATCTTACGCTCTGCTTCGGAATCAAGGCCCAAGACCTTGTTGATGGCGGCTTCCACAGTTTCATGGGGAACCATCTCCCCGGCGATTTTAGAGAAGCGGGAAATGCGGCCTTCGATATAAAGAAAGCCGTCTTCATCCACGCGGCCCACATCACCTGTGCGGAACCAGCCGTCCGAAAGAACCTCTTCGGATTTTTTAGGGTTTTTCAAATAGCCTTTGAAAACATTGACGCCCTTGAACCAGATGATTCCCTGTTGATCTAAGGAGACTTCCTTTTCCGTTACAGGATCCGTAAGCTTCACGGCCAAGCCGGGCAACATCTGTCCGACGGAGCCGCTACGGGAAGACAGGAGGGACGGGGAATCTTTGGATCCGACAGGATTGGGCAAATTGACGTTGGTGGCAGGAGAGGTTTCGGTGAGGCCGTAACCTTCTTGCGGACGGATGCCGAATTTTTTCTCGAATGCATCAGCCAGTGATTGAGGCAGCTTTTCCGCTCCCGTTACCACCAGTTTAAGTGATTTGAACAGATCCGGCTCGATCCGCTTCATGTAGCCGCGCAGGAAAGTGGGAGTGGAAAGGAACAGGCTGACCTGGTGCAGGGAGATCAGTTCCGCCAATCGCTTCGTCTCCAGCGGGCTGGGATAGGTGACAAGATTGATGCCTTCGATGATCGGGAACCAAAGGGTGACAGTGCAGCCGAAGGAGTGGAAAAGCGGCAGGCTGCCCAGCACGGACGAATTTTGAGCCAGATTCAAGCGCGTGGCGAATTGGCAGACATTTCCCAATACGTTGCGCTGGTTGAGCACCACACCCTTGGGCTCTCCAGAGGAACCGGAAGTGAAAAGAAGGAGGGCTTCATCCTGATCCTTGCGTTTGTCCAGGCCCAGCAGCTTCCCGAGAATGGCGGCAGGCAGGATCTTGGAGAGAATGCCCCAGCGGACGATTTTTTTCTTTAGGGTAGGGATCACGCGTTCCACCAGGATCAGGTCCCTGTTGGGTGGCCATGGGAAGGAAGAGATCTTTCGGACGAAAGGATCAGCCGTGATGAAACGATCCACCCCAGACTGACGGATGGAGGAGCGGATGGCATCCGCGCCTGCAGTAAAGTTCAGATTGACCGGGGTTTTGCCTGCAAACAGCACAGCCAGATTGGCAATAAGGCCTGCCTTGCCGGGAGGCAGCACGATGGCAATGCGGGGCTGGTCCGTCTCCTCCTTGATATGTTGGGCCAGCGCGAGAGCTACCGCCAGAACCTTGTCATAACTCAGTTCGGAATCGTCGGACCCATCGATGATTTTGTTTCTCTTTCCATGTTTCTTCAGCCCTTCCAGCAGGGCCATAGAGAGAGAGCCCTTGAAAAGCGGGCGGGAGGAATAGGCTTCTTCCGCTGCTTCCAGTAAGTTTTGCTGGAAAGCGGGCAGGGTGACGTTTTTTTCCGTAATCAGTTTTCCAATCGCCAAAATGAATGGTGGGAGTGATCCCTTGGTCTCTACCGAAAGATGGGATTTTCTCGTTTCATCAATGGCGACGGGCAGGATGGGCAATCCGAACGCACAAAGGGTTTTCAGAATAGCCGTAGGAATGTGATTGGTCGTCGCCGGACGGGCGGATGCCTTGCCGGGGACGTAGATGAGCACGCCCTTGTCGGCCAGATAGGTCTTTAATTGCGCTCCGGCAGCGGCAGGGGAGGCATCCTCGGCAGAAAACATGGCTCCCGAGCCGGACTTTTCCAGATGATTGCGGACGGCAGGGGGAAGCACTTCATGTTCCTCGATCAGCCATGTGATTTTGCGGCCGTGGAAGAGCTTTTCCAGTTGTGAAATATGTTCCAGTTCAAGACAGCCGGGGATCACCAATGCACCGGATTCCGGGATGCGCTCTTTATGAAGGATCTGGATGGAAGACATAGGTGATGGAATGGGCTGACGGTGCTCTGAAAGTTGATGAGGTTTTTACAGACTCAAGCCATAGCATCAAAGTCCGGCATCAGCCAGCCGTTTCGCCATTTCTTCTTTCTGCAGTTCGTTGGTGAATTCCTTCAAGTCCCCTGCCAGGACGCCGGTGAGATTATGCGAAGTATGACCGATCCGGTGATCGGTAATGCGGGATTGAGGGAAATTATACGTGCGGATTTTCTCCGAACGGTCACCGGAACCGATCAATGAACGGCGGTGGGTGGAGTAGGCGTCCTGCTGCTCACGGAGCTTTTGCTCATAGAGCTTTGAACGGAGAATCTGGAGGGCCATTTCCTTGTTCTTGATCTGCGAGCGGCCATCCTCACAACGGACGTAGGTGCCGGTGGGAAGGTGGAAAATCTGCACAGCAGATTCGGTCCGGTTCACGTGCTGGCCGCCAGCGCCACCCGCCCGGCACACTTCGATGCGGAGATCCTCCTGCTTGAGTTCGATATCCACTTCTTCAGCTTCAGGGAGAACCGCGACGGTGACCGTGGAGGTGTGGACGCGGCCTTGCGTTTCCGTGGCAGGCACACGCTGGACGCGATGCACACCGGATTCGTATTTCAAATACCGGAAAACTTCCTGCCCCGTAATCTTAAGGATCACTTCCTTGAAGCCGCCCACCTCGGATGGGCTGCTTTCCAAATGCTCGGCCTTCCACCCGCGTGACTCTGCATAGCGCTGATACATCCGCATCAGCTCTGCGGCGAAAAGGGAGGCCTCATCACCTCCCGCCCCGGCACGGATTTCCACTAGGGCATCACGATCCTCGCTCGGATCGGAAGGGAGTAGGGCGTACTGGAGCTCCGTGGAAAGTGTTTCGATCTCCTGCTGCTGCTGAGGAATTTCCTCCGCTGCCATTTCTGCGAATTCAGGATCGTCTGATTTTGCCAGTTCCTCGTTGTCTGCCAGTTGTCGTTTGGTGGATTCCAGCTTGTCCCACAATGCGAGGGTCTGTTTCAGCTTGCCATGCTCGCGCAAAATCTCAGTCGCACGTTTAGGGTCCGAGAAAAGCTCCGGATCGCCCACAGCTTCCTCCAGCTCGGCGAACCGTTCACGACGTTTGATGATGAGGGAAGAGTAATCCATGCAAATCAGCGGGTAGCGATAACCTCGACGGTAAAGCCTTTCAGGTAGCCGGTTTCTGGAATGGAAATGAGGATCGGGTGGTCCGGGCGTTGTCCATGCTCACGAACCAGGCGGAGGGATTTTTTCGCGTCTACCGAGGCATCCACCAGATTATCCAGGAACAACTCGCGGGAAGCGTGGTGGGAGCAGCAGAAGGTGGAAAGGATGCCGCCCTTTTCAAGGAGCTTGAGCGAGCGGAGGTGGATTTCCTTATAGCCGCGCATGGCGTCCATGAGGGTTTTCTTGTTCCGGGTGAAGCTGGGAGGATCGAGAATGATCAGATCGTATTCCGGGGCTGCATGCTTGAGGAAGTCGAAGACGTTATGTTCCAGCACTTCGATTTCCAGGCCGTTCAGCTCTGCATTTTTGCGTGCGGCGGCACAGGCGCTGGCGGATACGTCGATGGCAGTGACCTTCGCCGCACCAGCCTTCGCACATGCGAGTGCGAAGCCACCCTGGTTGGTGAAGCAGTCCAGCACGCGCTTGCCTTTGGCAAGGGCCGCCACTTCCGCATGGGATTGGAGTTGATCGAGATAAAGTCCGGTTTTTTGGCCGTCCAGCAGATCCACTTCAAATTTAAGGCCGTTTGCTTCTACTTGGAAACTGCCTGGATTTTCTCCATAGAGCAGCTCGATGCACGGCTCCATGCCCTCTGCCTTGCGGGAGGGTGAATCATTGCGGAGAATGATGGACTGTGGGGCAAAAATTTCCACCAGGGCGTCCCGGATCAGCTCTTTCCGCTGATCCATGGCCAGGGTGAGCGTCTGGACGCTGAAGTGATTGAAGTAGCGGTCCACGATCAGACCCGGCAGTCCATCGGACTCGCTCCATACGATGCGGCAGAGTTTTTCATCCACTCCGGCGCGCTGGCGAACGTCCAGAGCCATCGTGATCCGGCGTTTGAAGAAATCCAGATCCAGGTCCTGCTTCCGGCGGGAAAAGCGGCGGGCTACGATCTGGGACTCTGGATTGTAAATGGCGGAACCCAGTGGTCTATCGCGGAAATCCTTCAGCGTGATCACGTCACCGGGTTGTGGATTACCGAAGGTTTTCTTGATTTCGGTAGCGTAAACCCACTCGTGTCCGTGAAAAATACGAGCTCTTGGTGCAATGATAAGACCTGCCATGGGGCGGGAATCTCCGCCATGCGGGGGGCGCTTGTCGAACGCGAAACGTTCTAAAATGCCTCCCACTCTCAGATTTTCCCTTGCCCCATGCTCCCGCAGCACCTAGCCAAGGGGACCAGTTATGGGTCAACAATCTAAAAAAATCATCAAACGCCGCCGCCGCGCTGACTATCTGCGCCGTAAGAAAGAGCAGACGAAGCTTGGCGGTCTCGTCAAGAAGTCCGCTCCGGTAAAGAAGGAAGTAGCCGAGAAAAAAGCTCCTGCCAAGAAGGCTGCAGCTAAGAAAGCTCCTGCAAAGAAGGTCGCCAAGAAGGAATTGGAAGAAGCCCAAGTCGCTGCCGCCGCTCCTGAGTCCACTGAACCAGCAGCCGCTGAGGCTGTTGAAACCGTGGCTGAAAAGACCATCGAAGCTGCTGAGTAAGCTTACCTTTCATCGATTCTCAAAAAACGGACCGTTCTTTCCGAGGAACTGTCCGTTTTTTGCTTTAAACTCGGGCACATGATTCATTCCCCGGCATTGACGCCTTCAGTCTGCGACGGCACGTTTCGCGCATGAACGCAGCGGTGAATTTCAAGATCGGCAATGAAAAGCTGGTGAAGGTGCTAGAAGGAGCCTCTTCCCATCTGCGCGGTCTTCTCGATCGCCAGGGACGTCCGGAGGGTGCATTGCGAATCGCCGTCGTGGGCGGTGGTTGCTCCGGGCTGCAATACAAAATGGACCTTGTGGATGGCCCACGGGACCGGGACATTCTCGTTCCCAGTAATGGAGTCAATGTCGTCATTGATCCCAAGAGTGCTCTTTTCGTCAGCGGCAGTGAACTGGACTACTCGGACGATCTTCAGCAGGGCGGCTTCAAGGTAAGTAATCCAAATGCAGTCGTCACTTGCTCCTGTGGAGAAAGCTTTGCCGCCTGAAAATCCTGGCAGCCTGCTGCTGACTGATCACCCGGCTCCCTCTCATGTCCGCCTTCCAAACGCTCGGCCTATCCCCACGTCTCGTGATTGGAGAAGACGAATTGCGTGAAGCCTTTCGCGCTGCTGGAAAAACCGCGCACCCTGATGCGGGTGGCGGGGAAGGAGAATTTGCCGCTTTACGCGAAGCTCACGCCATTCTCGCCAGTCCTTCTAGGCGGCTCAAACATTGGCTGGAAATCCACGGCATCACCCCGGATCCCCGTGGCTCCATCGGCCCCTCTTTGATGGAGCTTTTCACTTTGGTAGGCGTTGCCACCCAGAAAGCCGAGGCTCTCATTCGCAAGCGCGATGAGGCTAAATCCCTGCTGGTAAGGGCCATGCTCGAAGCTGAAACCCAGATCTGCCGGGAAGAGGTGGAAAACGCCATCTCACAAGTGGAGGCCTTCATCACCCGCGAGTGCTCGATTTTCCCGGAACTGGAAATCGCCACGGAATTGGATCTCGCTGCAGTCTCACAAGCGGTGCGGGATTTAGCTTTCCTAGAGAAATGGAAGGCCAGCTTGCGGTCCTGTTACTCGCGATTGGTTTGATGGATAGCCATCAGCTTCCTTGAGTCTTCTGTGAGAAGAGATTGTTTTAAGACGACAATTCTTGCCATCCTCCGTTCCTTTGCTTCAGAGTGACCCTAACAATCTTCGGGGAATTCTGAAGCCTAATCTGGTAGTTCAAACCAAGCCCTACCAAGGGCGGCAGCATGCCTTTTAAAAACTCCAGCCAGTCGCCAGTTTCGTAAGTCCACTCCACGTCTAGCATTCTGTTTCTTCTTTCTTGCCTCCCGCAGAGGATTTGTTTCAGGGTTTTGCCTGTTCACATGATTACCCGCTTATTTTCAGCCGCCTTGCGCGGAGTCGATGCTCAAGAAGTTGAAGTGGAGGTTAATGCGCGTGGCGCGGACAAACCACTCGTCATCATCGTGGGACTTCCCGATGCCGCCGTCCGTGAATCCTCTCAGCGGGTGACTTCCGCCATTGGTGCCTCCGCACTGTTTCTGGCAGACGGTGTGAAGACCGTAAATTTGGCTCCAGCGGATTTGAAAAAGGAAGGCCCGTCCTTCGATCTACCGATTGCCTTGGCAATGATCGCAGCGTGTGGAGACAAGCCGTTTGATTGCGAGGACTGCTGCGTAGTGGGTGAACTAGGATTGGATGGCGCCGTGCGTCCTGTGAAGGGCGTGCTTTCCATCGCACTGGAAGCGAAGCAACGGGGACGCTTGCGGGTGATCGTCCCGGAAGCGAATGCTCCAGAAGCGGCCGTCATTGAAGGGATTCAGGTCATCCCAGTGCGGAATCTCCGGCAGGCATGGGATTTTCTCAATGGCGAGGTGATCATCCCGCCCTTCAAGCTGGATAGACGGGCGTTTTTTGAATCCCACCGGGGCTATGAAGTGGATTTTGATGAAGTGAAAGGCCAGCACTCTGTAAAGCGTGCCTTGGAGGTAGCCGCCGCCGGCAATCACAACATCCTCCGGTTGTGCTGTGATTACCAATTTGCAGTTCCCGGCTGACTTTACCACAATTCGGGTTCCGGTCGGGGTGATTTCAGCCGTTGGGGTTCCGGGTTTTTGTCGGGTTCTTTTCCTTTTCCGGAAAGGAGCATGGCCTTTAAGAGAAGTTCTTCAAGGGCTCTCATCCCTAATGATCCGTCGGCCGCTCGGCGGAGGACACCGCCAATTTCTTTGTTCCAGGCGGGGATCAACTCGGTCGGAATCTGATTGGCGATTTCTCCGGCAACGCGGGCGTAGTCCTCGGGTAGCATGGTTGGCAACAGGACGATCTCATCCCGGAATCGTTGCCGGAGTTCGGGATCGATAGCCTGAAGGATCTGCTCTCGTGAAGGAGGTTCCGGTAGGAGCGGGTTTCCTCCGGGTTGGAATCCCATTGATCGGGCGTTGCCGCGCCAGGCGGATTGCCACGCGCCACAGCCGATGATCATCACGCGTTCCCGAAGGGTCCTTTCCAACTCCTCCCTTTGGTCTTTGCCGGTGCCTTGCGGGAAACTTTCCGCCGGCAGGGACTCAATGGGGAGTTTGGTGGCAGCTGGCAGCACGCCATCAAGGAGGTCGTGGATCTCCAGCCGGGCATTTCGGGTCCATTCGCTGGGTGACTGGAGTTTGTCGATCTCGTCCATAACGAGCACCCCGGCCCCCGGCAACCGGTCAAGCCAGTCTGCAATCAGTGATACTGTCCATTGTTCCGTCCGTGCGCCGACAATCATCCAAGTGGCGACATTGATTACGAGAGTGGGAATGCCCAATTGATCCCCCAGTTTCCGGGCGAGGAAGGATTTTCCCGATCCGGATGGCCCGATCAGCAAGCTGTGGGTTCTTGGTAAGACGGGCATGCCGGAACGGATTCCGGAGGTGGCGATACGCGCCACCGGAAGGAGTTTGTTGAGCACGTGTTGTTGCTGTGGTGAAAGGATCATGATTTTGTTGGTTTCAACCACGCGGCCAGTTCGGTGGCATTCATTCCATTGCCTCGCTTGGGCGGACTCATATTCCATTCAACGGCACGGCGGACGATCATGCGGGACGTCTCCGGCAGGCGGTTCAGTGGGATGACAATCAAATCATCCCTCCTTCCCGGAATGAGTAATACGGCGACCT
>Ga0070658_10000923_pt1 | contig 25135 bp, 23 predicted proteins | sample KBSC13metaG_FD_64664 | JGI IMG/M metagenome (GOLD analysis project Ga0070658, IMG submission 64664) | Corn rhizosphere microbial communities from Kellogg Biological Station, Michigan, USA - KBS C1-3 metaG | ecosystem: Host-associated > Plants > Roots > Rhizosphere > Soil ...
GTCAGACAACGGGTGCTCGCGTCTTGTGATGGTATGGGCAGCGTCGACTGAGATCTTTCTCGAAGCAAGCGAAGTACACCAGAACATCGAGGCATTTGAAAAAGGTCTCTACGATAATGATCCCCGTATCTCGCCGTCGATGATCTATGCATACGCGGCGATCAAGTCGGGTGTGCCTTTCGCGAACGGTGCTCCCAACCTAACAGCAGACATCCCGGCTCTGCTGAAATTGGCCGAGGACAATCAGGTGCCCATCTGCGGCAAAGATTTCAAGACCGGTCAAACGCTGATGAAGACGATCCTCGCACCCGGATTTAAGGCGCGAATGATCGGCCTCGAGGGCTGGTACTCCACGAACATCCTTGGGAACCGGGACGGTGAGGTGCTGGATGACCCGGAGAACTTTAAGACCAAGGAGGAGTCAAAGCTCTCCGTACTGGAGCACATTCTGCAGCCGGACGTTTACCCTAGCCTCTACAAAGACTTCAGTCACGTTGTAAGGATCAACTACTATCCGCCTCGAGGTGACAACAAAGAGGGATGGGACAACATCGATATCTTTGGATGGCTCGGCTACAAGATGCAGATCAAGGTGGACTTCCTCTGCCGCGATTCGATACTTGCCGCTCCCCTGGCGCTCGATCTTGCCCTTTTCATGGACCTCGCCAAGCGTGCCGGAATGAGGGGCATACAAGAGTGGCTGTCCTTCTATTTCAAGGCACCGCAGCACGCTGAAGGCTTGTACCCGGAGCACGACCTTTTCATTCAGCTCATGAAGCTGAAGAATACTCTCCGTTATATGAAGGGCGAGGAGATGATCACTCATCTCGGCCTTGAGTATTACGACTGACATTCACGATGACGCCCCTCGCTCTATGCTTTTTGCATGAGTGGGGCGCAAGTTGACCGATTACTGGTTGCATGGCCCGCGCCACCTGTGCTAAATGTAAGCACTGTGAGCGGGCCTTCATACTCGCGCACGCCCCAAACCGAAGTTCAGCCAACGAACATTCCAGCGGATTCATCTTTGCTGTGGCTACTCTTAGCCAACGGCAAGTCTGAATTGAAAAGTCGTTCTTTTGAGTAGAAGCGATCGGTAGAACCGCATTCGCGGCGAGGAGAAGAGATGAAACAGGAAGCGGCCAAGAAGGAAGGAAACGAGAAGGGTATCTTGCTCGACCCCGATCGCAAGAGTCCACGGGCTGCGGAGTTTGAGGACAAACTCTCAGGCCTCATTGTGGGTCAGGAGCGTGCGGTCCGCCGGATGAGCGGGCTCTTCCAGATCTATCTGGCGAGCATGAATAATCCGTCTCGTCCGCTCGGCACGATGCTCTTTCTCGGACCGACCGGCTCGGGTAAGACACGGGTCGTCGAGGCCGCCGCTGAGGTGCTCTTTGGCGATCCATATGCAGTGGTAAAGATCGACTGTGCCGAGTTTCAACACTCGCACGAGATCGCCAAACTCATCGGCTCGCCTCCGGGATATCTGGGACATCGCGAAACTTCGCCGATGCTCACGCAAGAGAATCTCGATAAATCGCATACTGACGACACGAAGCTCACTTTCGTGCTTTTTGATGAGATCGAGAAAGCGTCGGATTCGCTCTGGCAGCTGCTGTTGGGAATACTCGACAAGGCTACCCTGACCTTAGGCGACAACCGCCGCGTCGATTTCTCTAAGACCGTCGTTATCATGACCTCGAATCTCGGAGCTCGCGAGATGTCCGAGATGATCTCGGGCGGGATCGGATTCGCTCCTACGAGCAAGGATCAGATCAAGGCGGACAACGAGATCGACACAAAGATCTACCGGACGGCACTTGAGGCGGCGAAGCGTAAATTCTCGCCCGAGTTCATGAACCGCATAGATAAGGTCGTGGTCTTCCGCAGTCTTAAGGAACATCATCTGCGCCTCATCCTCAATATAGAGCTCAATTCCGTGCAGGACCGTATCACGGAGTCGGCAGGCACGAAGTTCGTTTTTGAGTGCACTGAGGGGGCGAGAGAATTCCTGCTCGGCGAGGGTATTGACCTCAAGTACGGAGCCCGGCATCTGAAGCGTTCGATCGAGAGATTTTTGGTCTATCCGCTCTCCAATCTGGTCGCGACCGAGCAGGTCGAAACGGGCGACCTGGTGATCGTTGACTACGACAAGGAGAAGGACACGCTCATCTTTACTAAAGAGGCGGGCAAGATGATCGTTGCGGACGCGCCCGCGAGTCAGGACGGCACGGACGAGCCCCTCGTCAGTGCGGATGCCATCGGACTGCCTCTCCCGACTGCCTCGGCCGCTCCTCAGATGAGCAAGAGCAAAGGCGAGGATCCACGCGAAGGCTAGGGCAGCATCCGCGGGGGGTCTATAGAGCTATTGGTGAGGGCAGCCGTTCCAGGCTGCCCTCAGCATTTTTCGTTCTAGATCTTATCGAGGGCTTGCTCAAGATCAGCACGGATATCGTTCACATCCTCGACGCCGACGGACAACCGGATCAGGCCGTCGGTGATACCTGCCCTGACCCTTTCCTCAGGCGGAACAGCCGCATGTGTCATAGACGCAGAATGCTGAAGGATGGTCTCGACCCCGCCTAACGACGTCGCGAGAGTGCAGAGTCGAACATTATTGACGAGTGTCCTGCCGGCGTCAATGGAGCCCACGTCGAAGCCGATCATTCCGCCGAAACCAGGTGACATCTGCGTCGCGGCGATGCCATGGTTCGGATGCGAGGTAAGGCCGGGATACCATGTCGCCGCGACCTTGGGGTGCTGAGACAACATATCCGCTATGGCATATGCGTTGGTGTTATGCCTCTCCATCCTAAGGGCGAGCGTCTTTATGCCCCGTAGTACCAGCCATGCAACCTGTGGGGCAATGTTTCCGCCGTAGAACTTATTCGCAGCCTGCCTGACCTGATCGACGACAGACCCGCTCCCGACGATCAGTCCGGCCGTGAGATCGCTGTGGCCGCCGAGGTACTTGGTCCCGCTGTGTATTACGGCATCAATGCCGAGCTGAAGAGGTCGTTGATTGAAGGGCGTTGCAAATGTGTTATCCGCCACGGTAGTGATGCCGTGTTCACGTGCGATAGATGCGACCTCACGCAGGTCCGTGATCAGAACGAGCGGATTCGACGGAGTCTCGATCCAAAACAAACGTGTGTTTTGCCTGACCGCCGACCTATAGTTCTCTGCGTCCATCGCATCAACGAACGTCGTCTCTATCCCAAATCGCTCGATGTGACGGAAGAAATTCTGTGTCGTGGGATACCCGGACATCGGCGCCACAATGTGATCGCCGCTCTTCACCAGCGAGAGGACAATTCCCGACACCGCTGCCATGCCTGAAGCTAATGCGAGGGCCGCCTCGCCCCCCTCGATCTCTGCCATCGCGGTTTCAAGAGCCGTCTGTGTAGGATTGCCCAGGCGCCCGTAGTAGTAACCTGGCTTCTCCTCATTGTGGATCGCGGACGCCTCATCGGCATTCGGAAAAGCGAAGACCGACGCAGGGTAGATCGGTACCGACAACGCTCCGAAGTGTGCGTCGTGGTCGTCGCCGGCATGGACAGCCTTAGTAAACATCGAGCCCTCTTCATTCATATGCACCTAAATCCTAAGTCAGAGCCCTATCTGCGGCAAGCTGGGCGATCTTACAGCGGAAACCGACGAACCAGTTGCAATACATATATGTCTCACGTAATATGTCTGCGGCTGGAGAACGTTATGTCTGTTGATCATGCTGAGCTGGAGAGACTCTTCCTTGGACTTGCCGATAGGACCAGGCTGCGTTTGCTTGGGCTGATGGCGAATGGCCCTGTTTCCGTAGGTGAGATGGTCTCCTCGACCGGCGAGAGCCAGCCGAAGATCTCGCGGCACCTCGCCTATTTGCGAAACGCCGGTCTTGTGGAAACCAGCCGGGATGGCAAGTGGATCTACTATGGCCTGGCCCGGCTTCCGCACTTAGCTGCGGACTCGGTGCTGCGATGTGTTGTCGATGAACTTGCGGACTATCAGACAGGAGCACGCACCAAAGTTCGCACCGCTACTCCGATCACTGCCGAGCCGGCACCCTCGCACGACGAGTGGCACAGCAATGACCTAGAGGTCTTCCTTCTCTAATACGGTCGCACGATACGGGCAATTACGGCAGTGGTTCTCACAGCAAAAGCCCCGTTCGAGCAAAAACTCGCGGGTGAGAACCATGAGGCCATCCTCATAATAGAAATCTCGCCCCTCGACGAACCTCATGCGTTCACTCTGGTCGTCGGACATAGTGAGCAAGAAACTCCCTGTTACCCTCTGCTCCAAGTATCGGTGAGTCGATAACTCCCCGCACCTTTAATCCCAGAGACTCGGCACACGCGTTTACCTCCGCAACGACACGGTCCTGTTTCTCCGGGTCACGCACAATGCCGCCTTTACCGACTTCCGCACGGCCAACCTCGAATTGCGGCTTTATGAGTACGATCATCTGCCCCGCAGGAGCGATCAAGCCGGCGATCGACGGCAGGATCTTCGTCACGGAGATGAATGAGACATCCATGACAGCAAGATCGAAGGAATCGCGGAAGTCTGCAGGCTTCAGGAAGCGGGCATTAGTATTCTCGCGCACCTCTACCCGCGGATCGTTTCGGATCCGCCAGTCGAGTTGGTTCGTACCCGAATCGATACAAGTAACGTGAACAGCTCCGTGTTTCAAAAGACAATCGGTAAAGCCGCCGGTCGAGGAGCCGACGTCGATGCAGTTTGCACCGGTGGGGTCCACGGCAAAATTCACTAGTGCCGCCTCGAGCTTTAGGCCACCGCGGCTAACGTACCTGCTCTCAGGCGACTCGCCTTTGATCCGCACCGATACATCAAGATCGTACGTCTCTGAGGCTTTTTCAACACGCTTCTCATCAACCAGCACAACGCCGGACATGACGAGAGCCTGAGCCTTGGTTCGCGAAGAGGCGAGGCCCCGGTCGGTCAGAAGTTTATCGATCCGTTCCTTCGGCATTAGCAAAGTTGATCTTACCTGACGGCAGATCTCCGCCGTTCTGGTTTAGAATCAGCATAGCTTGAGCGAAGTATCACGAAAAGGGTCATTTGTCCGTTACGCCTGGTTCACACTTGGGTGGAATCTGCTCGTGATCCTTTGGGGCGTTTTCCTGCGTGCATCCAAATCGGGCGATGGCTGCGGTCAGCATTGGCTCACGTGCGGCGGCGAGATCATTCCAACCGCTCCGCAGCTGAAGACCGTTATAGAGTACTCGCATCGGATCACGAGTTTTCTGGCGTTCGTCACGGTCGTAGGCCTGCTGATATGGACGTTTCGTCGATTTGCTAAAGGCGAGCCGATCCGTAAGACCGCGCTGCTGTCGTTTATCTTCGTGGTGACAGAGGCTCTCGTTGGGGCCGGTCTCGTCTTGACCGGAAATACGGCTGAGACGCTGACCGCCGCGCGTCCATTCTGGATGGCGGGTCATCTGATCAACACCTTCATACTGCTCGCGTTTCTTGCCCTGACAGCACGTTATGCGGGCGGCGGAGAACGGTTTTCATTCCGGGTCGCTCCAAAGTATCTATGGTCAGTGATCGCCGGTGCCTCTGCGGTATTTGTCGTGGGAATAACCGGATCGGTGGCAGCACTGGCGAGCATGTTATTCCCATCCGGCTCTCTTGCTGAGGGACTCCAGGCGGACCTCTCACCCGCGTCCAACACTCTACTCAGGCTACGGCTGCTGCATCCCATCTCGGCTATCGCAGCGAGCGTCGCTCTGATCTTCATCGCAGGCTGGCTTGGCCGCGAAGCAGACGGCGGCACTAAGGTGAAGTGGTGGGCGAATACCCTTTCACTCCTCGTCCTGGCTCAACTTCTGTTCGGAGCTGCCACGTTGTTGATGCTCGCACCGATAGTGATGCAGCTTGGTCATCTAATGCTCGCGGACCTGATATGGATCAGCTTCGTCATGATGAGTGCTAATTTCCTGGCTCGTCCGCGAGATCCGTCAACGATCTAACTGCCCTTGATCCATTTCTTACCCTCGCCAACAAGCGACATGAGGCTCGACTGCAGTTCCTGCAGAGTAGTATCAACGCTGTCGTCCACCGTTACGTAGATCGGCTTACCCACCGTCACTAGGCATCGGGTAAACGGCCGCGGGATCTGCAGGCGGTCCCAACTACGCACTCGCCAAAACTTACGCGGCTGGACGAGAAAAGGCACGATCGGATTACCCGTCTTCTGCGCAAGGAGTATTGCGCCCGGCTTCGCCTCATATCTGGGCCCCCGCGGGCCGTCGAGCGTGAAAGCCATGGGCAGCCCCTTACGCATTCCCCTCACCATCTCCACCAGAGCTTTTACCCCTCCTCGAGACGATGAACCCCTGATCGCACCATACCCAAACTTTTGAATAAAGCGGGCGATGTATTCCCCGTCAAAGCTTTGCGAGGTGATCACGACAATGCCCTTATCCCGAAAGAAGTATGTCCCGAGAAATATCCGGTCATGCCAGAACGCATAGATCGGCACGTGGCCCGCAGCCTGTACCTCAGCGAAGTGCTCCATCCCCTCGGTCTCAAATCTGATCGTGGAGCCGATCAGCCTGATGGTCAGGTAGAAGAGAGCGGCCCCAAAGCGTATCTGCAGCCGTTTGTACCACCCGTAACTATCCAATTCAGCGCGGGCATAGGGGCTGTGGTCGTTAGCGGGCACGGTGACATAACTACCAAGTTGAAGTATTATTTGCAACAAGCTCCGGCCCTCTATCGTAGTGGATAGATGACCTTTCCCCGCTGTTGATGCAACGACGGATCCTGATTATCGACGACCATGACGACCTCGCCACTTCCCTGTCGGAGGTCTTCTGCGCGCAAGGGCACGAAGTAACGGTCCTTGAGAGCCGATCAGCAGCCCTTGCTCTCGGGAGTATCGAGAATTTTGATCTCGTCATTACCGACCTGGATGTAAAGCCGGGCACACCTCCTGCCCCGCAAGGCGCAACCTGCCTGCCGGATATCCCCGAGCCCGAAACCGACGAGCACCTGAAGGCGTTCAAGTTCTGTGCGGCCAAGTACCGGCGTGAGGGATTCAACGAGGAAGAACTAAAAGGCCTGGTCGCCGTTACTCTCGACCAAAAGCTGCGTTTTGTTGATACTGCGGAATTCGTTCGCAACATCCGCGAGAATATTCAATTTGAGCTGCCGAGCACTCTCTCACTGATGGACATCGTGCTCGAGTACCTGACAAAGCGGGTCGAGCGGCTCGGCGTTTGTAACCCTGAGCAGACGAACCTGTTCGTGGCGCTCGACGAGGCTTTCGTCAACGCCGTCAAGCACGGCAATAAACACGATCCGGATAAGCTCGTACGCATCACGTGTGACGTCTCAAAGGATGAGGCGAGGTTCACGATCGAGGACGAGGGCGAGGGCTTTGATGTGAATGCGATACCCGACCCTCTTGATCCTGACAACCTTTTTAAGACCAGCGGCCGGGGCGTGCTCTTTATCTACAACATCATGGACGAGGTCGTCTATAACGAACGCGGCAATCGGCTCACCATGATCAAGAAGGCTCCCGCCAAGGCTCCCGAGCCTGCCTGATGCGTTAAACTGGCCCTATGCGGGTCACAATCGCTCAGATCAACACCACAAACGGCGATCTCAAGGGGAATACTCAAAAGATAATTCAGGCTATCGGCAAGGCCCGCTCGGATGGGTCCGATCTGGTCGTGTTTCCCGAGGTGGTAACTCACGGCTATACGTCTCAAGACTGGTTTCAGGACCGCGACATCATCGACCACTGCGAGGACCCGCTGCAAGAGATCATTCCCGCCACAAAAGGGCTGACGGTGGTCCTGGGCACCATCCGCAAGAACACTGACAAGGATGGGCGGCGGCTCTATAACTCGGCGGCCGTTATCCACAACGGCGAGCTGCTCGGGTTCGAAGATAAAACGCTGCTGCCGGAGTACGATGTTTTCGATGATCCACGCTACTTTGAGCCCGCTAATGAGAGGCGGATCTTCGAGGTCAATGGTGTAAAGCTCGGAGTCGTTGTATGCGAAGACTTTTGGAACGACAAGACCTTCTGGAGCGAGCGCTTGTACGAGTACGATCCGACCGATGAGGTGATCGACCTTGGTGCCGACATTATCGTCTCGGTCAATGCGTCACCGTATAACAAGGGCAAGATCAAGCTCCGATGCGACATGGTCGCTCATCGAGCGAAACTTCAGAAGAAGCCGATCGTTTTCGTAAACCTCATCGGCGGCAACGACGGCATCGTCTTTGATGGGGCTAGCCTAATAGCCGATGAGGAAGGCGATATCATCCTTCAAGCTGCGGCGTTCGAGGAGTTTGTCGAAACCGTCGAGCTCGACGTGCGAAAGCCTGACGCACGGGGGATCACCGGAGCGGAGTGTGAGGCCATACACAGCGCTCTCGTGCTCGGAATCAGGGACTACGCTCACAAGAACGGCTTTCAAAAAGCCTTGCTTGGCCTCTCAGGCGGCATAGACTCCGCTCTGGTGGCAGCTCTCGCCTGCGAGGCACTCGGGCCGGAGAACGTGCTTTGCGTCATGATGCCGTCGCCATTCTCGTCCGAGGGCAGCGTTCGGGATAGTGAGGAGCTTATTCGCAATCTTGGTTGTGAAGGCCGGCTCGAGCCGATCTCTGACACCTTCAACGTCCTGCTCCACCAGATGCACCTCAATGAGCCGACGAAGAGCGGCGATTCTCTGGCTGCGGAGAATATGCAGTCGCGCATTCGCGGCGTGATCCTCATGGCGATCTCTAACGCAGAAGGGCGGCTGTTGCTCTCCACCGGCAACAAGAGCGAGCTCGCGGTCGGTTACTGTACTCTCTACGGCGATACTAACGGCGGACTTGCTGTTCTTGGCGATCTGCTCAAAACAGAGGTTTGGGAAGTGTCACGCCAAGTGAACCGTCACGCTGGACGCACTATCATCCCTGACGCGATCATCGATAAGAAGCCGTCAGCGGAGCTCGCCCCAAATCAGTTCGATCAGGATTCCTTGCCTCCTTACGAGCTGATGGATCCCATCCTGGAAAAATATTTCGAGTTGAAATCTTCACCTGCCGAGATCATCGCCGCAGGGAGCGATCCGGACCTCGTCTATAGCATCCTCAACAAGGTCGAGCATCCGGCGAACGAATTCAAACGGCAGCAGCTGCCGCCGACCATCATCATCTCGCGCAACGCCATAGGAGTGGGCAGACGGCGCCCGATCACCCACAAGTACCGCCGCACAGCGCAGTAGAGTGCAAGAGAGGGTCTCAGGCGGCGTTCCTACTCACATCAGCAGCAGCTGATGGAGAGGGAACTTCATGTCACGCTTTTATAGTCCGCTTGAGAATGTCCGGGTCGCCAGCCCCTGTTCCGCAGATTGGGACGGAATGTACGGCCACGAGAGAAAGCGCTTTTGCAAAGAGTGCAAGCTTAGCGTCTATAACCTCTCGGGTATGACCCGGAATGAGGCCGAGCGCCTGGTCACCAACTCCGAGGGCCGCCTGTGCGTTCGTTTCTACCGACGGCCGGATGGGACCATCATCACACAGGATTGCCCTGTTGGCTGGGCCAAGCTCAAGCAGCGAACCAGGATCTATGCGACAGCCGCGTTCTCGATGCTGATGACACTCCTGACGGGCTTGTTCTTTGTATCGATGTTCCGGAAAGCAGAACCCGGCCCAACGATGGGCGGACTTGTACGTCCGACCCCGACGCCCACCGCCACACCCGTTACCGATATCGGGAATTATCAAACTATGGGTGCTATCGCTTATCGGCCGCCGAAGAGCAAGGATGATCGCGACGGGTTCACCTTGGGTAGGGCGAAGGCGATGACATCCAATCGGGACTAATTCTTCACGTAGTAACCCTGCCGGGCACGCACCTTTACTCCTGGGTGGGTTGGGACAGTGACATCGAGTTTCACGAACTTGCCATTTGCAAAGTCCGGCTCTGAATAATACTGAACGAGGTACTGTGAGCGGAGTTCGCTGCCAAGCTGTCGGAAGATGCGATCCAGCATCTCATTATTCAGGCGCGTATTGGTCGCGTTGTCATAGTTGACCTTGTTGTCGACCGACTGGAACTTAGGAGCATAAGCTGTGCCGCCGGTATCATTTGCGAACCGCTCCATATTCTCCTGCCCGAAAACGCTGATCTTGTTGAGCTGGTAGGACCCGCCACCTGGGTTTACCGAGTAAAAGACCGTATCGGCGTTCTGCAGCAGCTGAAGTACACGCTGCCTCTCGGCAAGGCTCGCATCGAGATTGTTCTGGACCGTTGCCGCATATAGCGTCTTCGAGTCCATCGCGTTGATCTTATCTCCGAGCTTTCGATAGCCGTCCTGAATGGCTTTCGCCACATGAGAACTGTTGTTGTCCTCCCCATCTGAGATAACCACGATAACCCGGCGTGACCGCTCGGGTGCATTCTGCCGCAGGTAATCGGCGGCCATTGTTACCGTGTCGTAGAACGCCGTGAACCCCTTGGTCGGCTGGATCGTCTTGATCGCGGCAACAGCTTTATCGGCAGTATCTCGCCCTTGAACAAGTATCGGCTTTTGCCCGATAGTAAAAACCGAGGCCCTGTCTTCCGGCCTCATTACGCCCGCGAGGAATCGGCCCGCCGTGTCGAGCTCATAGTTGAACATCGAATCGGTACTCGCCGACACGTCGAAAAGAAGCGCGATCTCCAGCGGAACCTTCTCTCCGGGACTGACGCTCTCGATGGTCTGGGGTTTCCCTTCCTCGAGGATCTTGAAATCGTTCGGCGTGAGGTTTTGAACCGCATTTCCTTGTGCGTCCGTAACAGACGTCGGCACAACGATCAGCCGCGAAGTGACCTTGATGACGTCATTAGGGTCATCGAGCTTCGCAGGCGTCGGGGTCGGCTTCTGAGAGTAGCCAACCATCGAGCTGAGTGAGAGAACAATGGCGACGAAGAGTGGCGAGGTCCGCTTTAGCATAGTAGTAAACCTGGCGGGGAGCTCAAATAAAGAGGGCATCCTGATCGGCGAGAGGGTTTAGTACTCGCCGCACATAGGATGCCCTGCTGAAGTTATGGGTTACTCGTTGTTGTCCTGAGACGACTTGACCTCGACATTCTGGTTGATGCCGCGGCTGACGAGAAGCTTGATCTCGACGCGGCGATTCTGTTCACGGCCCTCACGGGTCGAGTTATCAGCTACCGCGTTAAGCTCACCATACCCGTAGGACGGGGTAAAGCGCCTCAACGACACGTTGTGGTTGTCGATCAGGTATTCGCGAACCGCCTTTTCGCGACGCTCGCTCAGGGCCTTGTTCATCTTCGTGTTGCCCTCGGCGGACGCATAACCGGTCACCTCCATCATCCACCCCTTGAGGCCGTTGGTCGCAGCAGCGATCTGATCGAGCTGAGCCTTTGCCTCAGGTGAAAGAACGGCAGACCCTACCTTAAAGTTGATCGTGGCCGTCGTTTGAACGGTATAGTCGTCCAGGTCCGAGATACGCTTGTTGGTAGCGTTCACGCCCGCCACAGCGGCATCGGCGGTCTCCTGAGCAGCCTTTGCACCGCCCTTCGCGGCATTTGAGATGGCCATGAGCTCATCCATCTGTCCCGAGAGACGCTGCGCGTTCTGCTCGGCGGCAGTGATACGCTCCTCTGCGGGGGCTACTCGAGCATCGATCGACTGGGCCGTCTGAAGATTATCCTTCGAGAACCGGACCTTGTTGACCGAAACGGCCCCGTTTTGGTCGCCACGGCCCTCTAACTCGAGGTTAAGACCGCGAACGAGTGCCGTACTCGCGTACTTGTCTCCACTGGAGAGGAACCCGCCGTTGCTGCGAACGCTGGCATTAGGCTCGATGACCACTCGCGTATCGACCCCGACGGCGTCGCGTACGATATAGGTGTTGTCATTCTCCTTGGCGACGATAACGCCCTTGATCTTATACTTCTGGCCCGAAACAGCGTTGCGGAGCTGCGTGTCGGCTGCTGCGGGGTTCTGAGCATAAAGGCTCATAGCGCCGAGCATGAGAGCTAAAAATGCGATTGAGATCCGTTTGATCATTGATGCCTCCTTGGTAATGTTGATTGGTTAACAGTAGGGTAGACGCTCATTAACGACTGTCACGTTGCCGAAAAAGACTCCGACTTACGTGACCCTTGCGGCCAATATCCATCGGGCCAAGGAAGTACCTTGCAATCGACCGCGTAAAATACCCATCGGGGTATCGAACAGAGGGAGAGCTTCAAAACAATACTGAGAATACCCGAATATCATTCGGGTTGCACCGGCTACTCCAGCGCAAAGTCGGCATGCTCGAGATAGTTCTTCATAAATGAGAGGAACTTCTCCGCGTCCGCGCCATCAACGATACGATGGTCGTAGGTGAGAGCAAAGTACGCCATCTGACGTATAGCGATATAATCGTCGCCCTCGGGTGAGGTCATCACCTTCGGCCTCTTCTCGATCGTCCCTACGCAGAGGATGGCGACCTGCGGCTGATTGATGATCGGCGTGCCGAATAGACCGCCAAACACACCCGGGTTAGTGATCGTGAATGTGCCGCCCTGCACCTCATCCGGACTAAGCTTTTTGGTACGTGCGCGATCCGCAAGGTCATTCGCTGTGGTCGCAAGCTGCGCGAGCGAAAGCGTGTCGCCATTGCGGAGCACAGGCACGATCAATCCCCAATCGAGGGCAACGGCCATCCCAAGGTTTATATCGCCCTTGTAGATGATATTTTCCCCGTCCACCGCCGAATTCATGATCCGGTGCTCGCGAATACCGGCGGTAACGGCCTGGAAAATGAACGGCATAAACGTGAGCTTGGTGCCGTACTTTGCTTGAAACGCCTCTTGATTCGCCTTTCGAAACCGCGCAACGTTCGTCATGTCGATCTCATAAACGCTCGTCACATGTGCCGAGGTCTGCTTTGAGAAGGTCATGTGCTCGGCGATCTTCTTCCGCATCACCGACATTTTCTCCACACGGTCTTCCATTCCGATCGTCGCCGGCGGAGGTGCGGAGAACCTGGCTTTTCCGGCGGCCGCAGGGACTGATGCGGGCGTGAACGAGGGAGCACCCTTTACGAGCAGGTCCTGCGGGCGTAGGGCCGCACCAGTTTCTATAAAGCTGAGGATGTCGTGCTTTGTGACACGGCCGCTGAGTCCGCTGCCTGGGATCCGCGTAATATCGACGCCGTGCTCAGCGGCGATCTTTCTCACAAGGGGGCTCGATTTGATCCGCCGCAGTTCATCGACCGACTGCTGACCATTGCCGCCATTTGTCGCGGCCGGCACCGGCAGAGCGGTTGCCGCTGCGGCTCGGGCCTTTGACGGCTCAGGAGTTGCAGGAGCGGGTGCAGGAGACGGAGTTTCCGACTGGGCGGACGGCTGTGCTGAGCTGCCCTCGGCCCCGACCATGGCGAGAACGGCTCCCACCTCGACCGTCTGTCCCTCCTCAACGCTGATCGACAACAGCTTGCCCGCCGCAGGGGACGGGACCTCCGCGTCGACCTTATCCGTCGAGATCTCAAGAAGCGGTTCATCCTTGCCGATATCGTCGCCCACCTTCTTAAGCCATTTGGAAACGGTGCCTTCGGTAATGGACTCACCCATCTGCGGCATAACGACGGCTGTCCCTCCGCCGGTCGCGGACGCCGCTTGAGCACTCACATTTTTTGCAGCATTCCCCGCCGAAACTCCAGCTGCCGCACTACTATCGTCGGCAGCGGCCGGGGCCTCAGCGACGGGCGAACTGGCAATGTCGGCGGCCGCGACGGCACTTGCATCGTCCTGTGACCTATCTCCGCTCTTGGCAGGCTCTTCGCCGGCCTCGCCTACGACTGCGACGACGGTCCCGACCTCAACGGTCTCACCCTCGGGAGTGTTGATCTTGAGCAGGATGCCCGCACCTGGGCTGGGGACCTCGGCATCGACCTTGTCGGTAGAGATCTCAAGCAAGGCCTCATCCTTTTCGATGCGGTCGCCCTCCTTCTTCAGCCATTTGGATACGGTGCCCTCGGTGATCGACTCACCCATCTGGGGCATTACGACATCAAAGCTCATAAACCTACTGCCTCACGCAAAGAAATAGGATACCGAAAAGGGCGAACCGATGCATTTCCGACCGCCTGCACCTTAAGTAACACGGGGCTGTTTGATCGCCGAGCGAATACGCCCCAAGAGGGCCGTACGCTCGTACAGGCTCATTGGCACCATGATGGGCCGGCCTGTTGAGGTGATAATGTTTCCCTGCTCGTCAACGGCCGTTATGTCTGCCCAACGTACGATCCGGCCTGCGGTAAAAAGGCCCTTTTCATATAGTTCGACCGTCTTTTTGCGGCCCTTGATAAACGAGTACATTGTGCCGAGGTAGACGACGAGAAATGCCGTCGAGAGCAAGAAATAACCGATCTCCTGCCGCAGAACATACGCGAGCATCATCCCAAGGAAGAAAAGGAACGACAGGACAGCAATAAAGACCACCCGCTGGAGTGCAGCGGGTGCTATCGGGTGGACCGCGATAAGCCGGCCAAGCGAAGATTGATCGGCCACTTAAGCTTCAGCGGTGGTGGGGTCGATAACGTTCTTGACCTCGGAGATCGTGTTCGCGGGAAAACCGCCGCGCGTAGCGTGCTCGCGAATGATCTCCTCACTTGGAGCGATATAGACGCAGTAGATCTTATCCGGCGTGACGTAGCTCTCGACCCACTGGATCTGCGGCCCGAGGTCTCGCAGCACGCTGCACGAGGTCTGTGATATCGCCTGCAGCTGCTCGGCAGGCGTGTCGCCTACGCCTGAGATCTCGCGTTCGATAATGAATTTTGGCATTCGCTTCCTCCTAAAATGAAGTTACGGCAACGGCGCTCCGATCTCCGAGATGAGATCAGGCTGACCCTCGGTCCGGACCAGGTGCGGGTATCTAAGCCCGCCGTGATAATCCATGTTGTAGTTACCGACAACCCCGCCGTTGTCGACCTGCAGGTTGATCGGCGAGGTGCTCGTTGCAGCCCCTGTGATAACGGCTGCGAGAGCGTCGTTCGAATACGGTTTGTCATTGCGGCCCAGTATCCTCATCCCGGGAGCTAGTCCGGCGTTCCACGCAGGGCTGTTGGGCCTGACGTCATTGATGGTCCCGTTGTCGCTGACGTAGATACCGAGTGAGTAAAAGAAGTTGCGATATCCGCGCTCCTGTTCGCTGCCTGCCATTCGGATATTTGGTGTGGACGAGTACTCGAGCCGCCAGCCGCCGTTAGTTATCCCCCCGGTCGGAGCCTCAGACCTAACGTCATAGATCCTTTGTTTTAGGAACGTCGCCCAGTCGTACGGGTACACCCGGTTCAGGGCAGCGACGACGTCGCTGAAGGTGTACGGCTTCACAACCGGACCGGTACTCCCGCCGTGGAAGTCGTGTAGAAAGTCGTTGAGCGACTTCTTGCCGTTCGTCCCCTTACGGATCAGTACATCAGCCTCGAGCCAGACGAGCCCGCCCTCATAGTAGTAATCCACACCGCGGCGGGTGTTGCGCCAGCCCCGTGGACTCGAATACGTAAACTGGACCATCCTTGCCGTATCCGCGACCGGGCGCCAATTGCGGCCCTGCTGCTCGGCCATCATCGCCGCGTCCTGAGCGATGGTTTCTCTAAACACCTCAGGTGTCCATAGCCCTGCCCGCGTCGGCAGGACGTAGCCCATATACTCGGTCAGCCCCTCATACACCCATAGAAGTTCGCCCACCATTGGCTGTTCAAAGTCCGGGGTCGAGAGTCCTGCAGGACGCCGGAACTTGCCATTCCATGAGTGCGTGTACTCGTGCCCGAGCAGGTCGCCGAGATCATTGAGTGGCTCGCCGGCCTTTAGGCCATTTAGCCCTACCCCGTCCTCGCTTGACTGGTGATGCTCGAGCCCCTCACTGCCGCCGATGTCGCTGAGTGAAAGCAGGAAATGATAGCTGTTGTAGTGCTGACCGCCATAGGTACGGTGTGCCTGAGTGATCAGGTTCTTCCATCCCGCGAGCGTCTCAGGTGAGTACTGGAGCGCCTGCTCACTGTCCGCGGCAATGTCCATCTCGTGAAGCGTGCCCGAGTCGGTAAGCGGCACCTTACGAAAATATCTGCCGATCATCGCCGGCGAATCTACGAATGCCTCCAGGTCAACCGACCCGAATTGAACGGTGTCGCCGCTCTTCGCACTGATCGGGAGAGCGGTTGCGAGATCCCAACCGGCCGGAACCTTTAGTGATCCCGTCACTGAGATCTTGTTTTGATTCACACCCCGCTGATAAAGGAGAAGGCGATTCCACTTGATACGGGCCAGGTTCGCTGAGTGCGTACTCCCGGGATCCTCAACATCGTCGAAGGTTATATCGAGAGAACTCGCACCCTTAGGCACGTCGCAGTAAAACGCGAACATCTCAACGTTGTCACGGTTCCAGGCGACGGGCTGCCCGTTTGCCGAGACGTGAAAGTTCACCATGTTGTTGAGAGTGCCGGTGGGGGAATGCTCCCCCGGGATCCACTTTGGATAGAAAATAGCGAAGCGCCCGGGAGCTGCCGTCATCTTCTCCGAGACGTGAATGATGCCGCGAGCGGCTTCAGATGCGTCTACGTTCAGCGTAATACGGCTCTGGGCAGATGCAGCGATCGACACCGCAAGCCCGATAGTGACAAGAAACGCCGTTCGGCGGACTGAATAGAAGCTTCTCATAGACCCCTTGGTAGAATAGGTATTCGTTTTCCCGATGATAACAAATCGGGCATACTCGACGTAGAAAACCCTTTGACCAACTTAGATATGAAAAGATCGATCGCTTTCTTCGTCCTTTTGACGGCGAGCATGACTGCCGCCGTTGCGCAGCGTCCTGCTCTTACAGCCGCCGATTACGCCCGTGCGGAGAAGATGCTTTCCTACAACACAGAACCGCTCGTCGACCGTAACGGCGTCCGCGCTACCTGGCTGCCCGACGGGCGTTTTTACTACCGGGTGTTTACTGCATCCGGCAGCGAGTACGTCCTTATCGATCCAAAAGACGGCTCTCGCAAGACGGCCCCGACGCTGGCCGAGCTAGGGGTAAACGGAGGCGGCTCCGGCAGTCCGGCGCGAGTTGGGCGCCGGGGCGGCTCTGCCGATCCCGCGACGTCGCCGGACGGGAAGCGGACCGCCTTCATAAAAGACTTCAATCTCTGGGTCAAAGACAATGCGTCCGGTAAAGAGACTCAGCTGACCACGGACGGGATCAAGGATTTTGGCTACGCCACCAACAATGCCGGCTGGGTGCACGGACCGAACCCGATCGTCCTCTGGTCACCTGATTCTAAAAAGATCGCAACCTTTCAGCAGGACGAGCGAAACGTGAGCGACGTTTACCTCGTGCCGGTCACTGTCGGTGCACCCAAGCTCGAGACCTGGAAGTCCGCTCTGCCGGGCGATCCGAATGTACCGATGCTGCACCGCGTCATCATCGACGTGGACAATGCAAAGGTCGTAAAGCTGCAGGTCGATCCCGACCCGCACCGTTCGTCTCAATGCGACGACGTCTCGTGTGACGGCGGATTTACGGACAATTACTGGAGTGCCGACAGCAAAACACTGGCATTCCTCTCGACCTCCCGCGATCACAAGAACGAGAAGCTCCGCGTAGCTGACGCCCAGACCGGTGCTGTGCGCGAGGTCTATCAGGAATCCACCAACACACAGTTCGAGTCGGGGGCAGGTGAGGTCAACTGGCGTTATCTGCCCGCATCAAATGAGTTCATCTGGTTTACGGAGCGAGACGGTTACGGTCACCTCTTCCTCTACGATCTCACTACCGGCAAGCTCAAGAATCAGATAACCAAGGGCGATTGGCCCGTGTGGCAGGTAGCAAAGGTCGACGAATCCGCCCGGGTCATATACTTCACCGGAGGTGGCTACAAGAGCGGCGTGGATCCCTATTACGGGCAGCTATTCCGGGTAAACTTTGACGGCAGCGGCCTTCAGGTGCTGACACCCGAGCCGGCAAATCACTCCGCCGCGTTTTCGCCGGATGGCAAGTATTTCGTCGACAACTACTCGACACCCGATACACCTATCACCGCAGTTCTGCGAGACGCGACAGGCAAGAAGATCGCGGACCTTGAGAAGGGTGATGTTTCACGCCTGAGGGCCGCGGGTTGGCAGCCGCCGACTCCGATCTCGACCAAGGCTCGCGACGGAAAGACCGATCTCTACGGACTGCTCTTCCTGCCGACAAACCTCGACAAGTCGAAGAAATATCCGATCATCGACTATATCTATCCCGGACCGCAGGGCGGCGGTGTCGGGAGCCGCTCGTTCTCGTCTGCCCGTGGTGACAATCAGGCTCTGGCGGAGCTCGGCTTTGTCGTAATGGTCATCGACGGCACGTGTAACCCACAACGGTCGAAGGCGTTCCATGATTCCTGCTACGGCAACATGGCCGATAACACCCTCGAAGATCAGATCGCAGCCGTCAAACAGCTTGCCGCGAAATATCCCTTCATCGACACCGACCACGTGGGCATTTGGGGCCACTCAGGCGGCGGTTTTGCGACCGCAGCGGCGATGTTCCGGTATCCCGATTTCTTCAAGGTAGGCATCTCGGAGAGCGGCAACCACGACAACCGCAACTACGAGGATGATTGGGGCGAGCGGTACATCGGCCTGCTGACCAAGGACGCGTCCGGCAAGTCGAACTACGAGGACCAGGCTAATCAAAACTTTGCCAAGAACCTCAAGGGCAAGCTCATGCTTGCTCACGGCACGATGGACGACAACGTTCCGCCCAACAATACCCTCCTGGTGGTTGACGCCCTGATCAAGGCAAATAAGGACTTTGACCTCGTGCTGATCCCGAATGCCCATCACGGCTACGGCGCGGCGAGCTTTTACATGATGCGTCGTCGTTGGGATTACTTCGTCAAGAATCTCCTCGGTGCCGACACTCCAAAGGAGTACGTCCTGCAGCCGAAGGGTGATCCGAGACTCGGCGGACGTTAGATCTCGTCGGCGTCTGCGATCGGGCCCCGCCAGCGTTGCGCTGCGCGGGGCACTTTTTATTGCTCGTGCTTCTGACCGAGGTCCGCAGTCTCGTCTTCGAAGATCGACTGCAGAGGCGGGTGCGGTGGAGGAAGTGAGGCTGTGTGTTCGGCGAGGTCTTTTGCCAGCCGTTGAACCGCATCGCGTGCGTGTTCCCAATCATCCTTTGTGACGCTCAGTTTTATCTTGCCTTCCTGATTTGGCAGCTCCGACAAGCGCCGCATGGATTTCAGCCGGATCTCTATCTTCGCCCCGCGTTTCATCACGCCTTTGCGGAATTTGACGTCGTGGATCTCGTCCGTCGGGATCTGAGCGTCCTTTAGACCGGTGGAGATGAGGCCGATGAACTTGGATTCGTACTCGAGGACGATCCCGGCGGGCGAGAATTTTGCAACGCCATGTACCTGCTTGAGTCCGTGCTCGCTCTTAAAAGGAACTGAGATGAACGTCTGCATACAAAGGCGGAATCCGGCCGGTCGTCCTATGCGCCAAGGCACTATCGCTGCCGCTCGTCTTTGCGCCTCAGGTATCTCACGACGCCGTACACGCTGATCACGAGCCAAAACGATTCTACAACGACGGAAGGAAGGTTCGGGTCGAACCACAGCGACACCAGAATAAGCACCGCCCCAATTCCGTTCAGCACCGAGTACGCCAACTGCTCGCTCCTTAGCCGCTCGGTCTGGAGCAGTATGTAGGTTATAACGATGAGGGCGACCCCGATGGTTCCGAGAATATCCGGCAGTGAAAAGCTCATTTGAGCCTTGCCACCATTCCGTTTGGACCCACGGCCCACGTAGCGCGTCTTCCCTTTGACTGTACGGCGTTGAGATCTTCTTTGCCGAGCGGTTTCCAGGAGTTGCCGCCGTTCGTACTGATGTCCGATCCGCTGGTCCCTACCGCGATCAGTGTCTTGCGGTCGACAAAGGTCACACCGGATCTGTAGCCGTTGAGGTCCGTGCCCTGACCCCAGGTATTCCCACCGTCGACCGTTGTGGCAAAGGTGAGCATTTTGGCCGTGGGCTTCTGATAGTCACCACCGACGACGACCCCGATCCGAGCGTCGAACATCGCGATCGAAAATGCGCCTTTGGCAGCCGCCCCCTTCACGATCGGAGTTTCCGAAACGGACCAGGTCACTCCCCTGTCACCGCTCCGCAGAACGCGAGAATCACCGCCGCCCGTGATCAAAAATGCCGTGTTCTTGCCTTGTGTGATCAGGCATGTCCCGCTGGCCGCAAATGCAGCCTCGTCCTGCTTTGCCGCAGGAGGTACCTTGGGCGTGATGAATGACCAATGGGAGCCGCCGTCCGAGGTCGTGATCAGGGGAAATATCCGTTCGACCGGATCCGACATCGCTATGCAGTTATCCCGGTCCCAGCACGCTATCGCGTCAAAGAATTTCTTCGGATCGTCATTCTGAAACTGAACCTGCCACGTCTTACCGCCGTCCGTCGTCTTGTAGATACGGGAAGCGTCACCATTGCCGATCGAGAGAATGTAGGCGGTGTTCGCGTCAAAGGCCTCGATATCGCGGAAATCGAGCTTCTCGGCGCCGGGCACCGTCGTAACTGTCCATGTATTGCCCCCATCGGCTGTCCTGATCACGGTGCCGCCGGTTCCGCTTGCCCACACCACCCTTTGATCGACGACAGAGAGACCGCGGAAGGAGGCGGTCGAATTCAGCGTCTGTCGGATCCACTGAGCGGATCCTGCGACCGGAGACAATAGGAGCGTGAGAGCAATGATCAGGCGCATACGGAATACTGGCTATCTATGCTGAAAATCCGGGGAGCCGAGCGCGAGTGCGACGAGTTCCCCACGAGGATCTATCTTTGGCGTCACAATACCGCCCGGGGCCCATGCGGTTACATTCACGGGCACAGTTATGGCCGGATGCTGTTGATCGGCCATTATCTTTTCGAGCTCTCCACGCGTTTTTGGAGCAGCCCGACCCATAAGTACCGCCGAGATAACGGCATCGACCGGAGAGCCGTCGGGCGGGAGAAGCTTGCCGATACTTATCGACGTTCCTTTTATCTGTCCAAGAACAAGAGCACTGGCAAAATTGACCCTGGCTATGACGTCATTATTCGAGAGCCACTCCGAGCCTCGATCGGGATAGCCGTCAGGAGTAACCCTGCCAAACACCGGCTGTCCCATACGTGAGATCCAGTTCAGGATCGGTGAATTCGCATCCGTCTCCGCCCCCGTGACCCGCAACGCGGACGCAACATACTCGAACGGTGTTTTCACCTTCGACTGAATGGCGGATGGGGCGAGAAATTCCTTAGACGTAATTATCGACCGCAATGTCTCTTTGATCGACCCGTCCGTGCTCAGAAACACCTGTGACGCACGAGCGATCAGCGCAGCCGGCGGATCGTCGCTCACGAATCGGCGAGCGAGCTTTGTGGTTATGAATCTCGCGGTCGCGGGGCTCTTAGCAAGGATATCCAGCACACGTTCTCCGTCCGCGATGCCGCCGCCTGCAGGGATCCGTTGGCCAAGCACGGTCTTTTCACCATTGTCGTGAGCGGCAGGGTTATAAACGAATACGCCCTCCTCATATGGCTTACGTATCGTCCAACCGGTGAGGCAGCGAGCGACCTCCTGCACGTCCTTCTGGCTGTAGCCGCCGTCTACCCCTAGCGTATGGAGCTCCATCAACTCGCGGGCGTAATTCTCGTTGATGCCGCCTGTGCTCCTTGCGGGCTTATCCTTTGTGGCCGGATAGTCCCGGCGGACGCTGGACTGCCAGTTGTCGAGGTAAAAGAGCATCGCGGGCGAATGCGCTGTTGCACCTAAAAGGTCCCGAAATCGGCCGAGTGCAAATGGCCGGATCGCTTCCCTGTCAAAGCCTGTCAGCAGCCACCGGTCGGCGTCCTTATTCGCGTAGATCGAAAAGTGGTTCTCCCAAAAGTCGACCATCACCTCGTACAATTGCCGGTCCGAGTACACAGCGTGTAGGAGCTTCGATCGTTGAAGTTCGTTTACCACCATGCCCGGATTCTTGGGCACGGGCGTCGGTTTTGGCGATGCTGCAGGTGAGGGGCTGGGCGTCGGGGTCGCTGCCTGCATCATCGTCTCAGCAGCTTGCGTCGTCATCATGGCCGGACTTGGAACCGGCGTCGGAGTCGGTTTTGGCGGGTTGTACTGCGCCGCGAGGTCCGGCGTCGCGATGTTCAGCGTAGGCAGCTTGTCGAGACGCTTTTGGAGTGCCGCATCGTCGATCTCATCAGGATCCAATTGTTCGGCTATGAACTTGTCGACGCCCATTTCGGCGACCCGTTCTACATCGCCGGGCCGTGCCCCGAATGTCAGCCGCGACAGCACTTGCCGTACCCGCTGATCGTTACCGGATCCCGGACGGTTCGAACCGAGTGCGGCGACCGGTGTGACGCAAAGACAGTAAAGAGTCAGGAGAGCGATGAGAGTGCGGCTTGCATTGGTGATCCAAAACATCAGGAACCTCCGGCATACGTGCGAGCTGCGTACATTCTCGCACATTCCACGCCACGGCCGTTCACCTGAGAGATCTCGACCGCCGGCACAGATCCACCGCAGCAGGGCGCCAACTCGGGAAACTAAATTTATATCCGGAATCGATCAGCCTGGTCGGAACTACTCTACGGCTCTTGAGGATCAACTCCGTTTCGGAGCCCATCAGGAATGCTCCTATGGCGAGCTGCCATTCCATCGCCGGCAAGCCAATGGGTATTCCATAGGCCTCCCGCAGGATGCGCATAAACTCGCGGTTGGGAAGCGGCTCGGGAGACGCCAGGTTGATCGGGCCGCTCAACTCCCCATGGTCGATAAGCCAGTAAGTGGAGCGAATGAGGTCCTCCTCATGCAGCCATGAGATGTACTGCTTACCGCTAGCGGCTGTGCCGCCGAGGCCAAACCGGACCAGGGTAAGCAGTGTGTCAAAGATACCGCCCTTGTCGGGACTCATGACCATCGCTGACCGCATCAGTACCTTACGCGTGAGCGGGGTCGCAACAGAATTCGCTGCACGCTCCCACGCCGTGGCTACGTCAATGCTGAACTTCCAAGTGTCCGGCGTGTCGGGCTCCCTGCCGCCGATGATACCCGCGACGTCGTCGTTCGGAGCATCGAAGCGATGGGCGTAGATAGTTGCCGTGCTTGCCTGCAGCCACAGCCTCGGCGGGTGCTCCGCGGCGGCAATAGCATTCCCGACCGCCTTGGTCGAGCGGACACGTGAGTCGATGATCGACCGTCGATTTGCGTCATTGTACCGGCAGTTGACACTTCGTCCGGCGAGGTTGATCACGACGTCGGCCCCGTCGACCTCTCGCGACCATTCGCCCACTGACTCACCGTCCCAGTGAACAAAGCGCCACGGGCCTGGCATAGCATGCCTGGCTATGACGACGACTTCGTGGCCGTCCTCTTGAAACGCCCTTGCCAGCACAGTGCCGACCTGTCCAGTTCCACCGGGGATGACGATCTTCATCGTTAGTAGACGCGTCGAGCCTTGATCGTGCCCTTGATGCTCCTGAGTATCTCAAATGCCTCGCCTGAGACATCCGAATCGACGTCGAGGATCACGTAGCCGATCTCATCGTTCGTCTTTAGATACTGGCCGGAGATGTTGATTTTTGACTTGCCCAAACGCGAGTTGATGGCGCTGAGCATGCCGGGAATGTTCTTGTGAATGTGGAGTATCCGGTGAGTGCCGGCGGTCGGCGGGAGTGATACGGCTGGAACAGTGTGCGAGCCTTCGCTCGTGCCGAGCTCCAGGTACTTGACGAGCTTGTTAGTTACGTCGAGGCCGATATTCGCCTGAGCCTCTTCCGTCGAACCGCCGATGTGCGGCGTGAGGATGACGTTCGGCAGATTCTGCATCACTGAGGAGAATGCATCGCCGTTTTTCTCGGGCTCCTTGGGAAAAACGTCCACCGCCGCACCCGCGATGCGGCCGCTTTTAAGTGCTGACGCGAGTGCGTCGAGATCGACGACGTCGCCGCGGCTCAGGTTTAGGAAGATGGCTCCGCGTTTGATCGACTTGATCGCGGTCCCGTCGATCATGTTGCGGGTCGTCGCGTCGGACGGCACGTGCAGCGTGACGATGTCGCTATTCTTGAGCAGCTCGCGGAGTTCCCTGACCTGACGCGCGTTGCCGTGCGGGAGCTTTGTCGCGATGTCGTAATAAACGACGTGCATCCCCAACGCCTCGGCCATGATCGACACCTGCGAGCCAATGTTGCCGTAGCCGACGATCCCAAGCGTCTTGCCGCGAAGCTCGAATGAGCCTTTCGCCTCCTTGAGCCACACGCCGGCGTGGGCCGCGGCGTTCTTGTCGGGAATTCGGCGTATCAGCATCACCGCAAGCCCGATTATCAGCTCCGCCACCGATCGCGTATTCGCATGGGGCGCGTTAAAGACAGCGACGCCTTTCTTAGTGGCGGATGCGAGATCGACCTGATTCACACCGATGCAAAAGCACCCGATCGCAAGCAGCTTGTCGGCCGCGTCGAGCACATTGCTCGTGATCTGCGTCTTTGACCTGATCCCGATCAGATGCACGCCTTTCACCGCTTTCGCCAGCTCAACTTCGCTCAAAGCTCCGCCGATCCGCTGGATGTCGGCATAGCCTTGCGAAGACAATTCCGCCACGGCCGCGTCGGAAATATTCTCGAGCAGCAGGATCTTGATCTTGTCTTTTGGGTAAGAGGTTTGAGCCATAAAAGTGCGGCCAGCGTCAGGGTAAACCCGCTGCTGGCCACTCGCAAATGACATTGGTCACATGATCACATGTGGATCGTCAGATCGTGAACGCCCTCCGCAGCTTCCATAACCGATTCTGAGACGGTCGGGTGAGCGTGCATGATGCGGCCGAGTTCGTCGGCGGTGGTTTCGAGGGCCATGCCTACGCAGGCCTCGGCGAGGAGCTCGGTGGCGTGCGGGCCGATGATGTGAACGCCGAGGACCTCGTCGTATTTCTTCTCAGCGACGGTCTTGACGAAGCCATCCGTCTCGCCGAGGATGCGTGCCTTGCCGGACGCCGAGAACGGGAATTTACCGACCTTGACGTCGTAGCCTGCCTCTTTGGCCTTTGCCTCGGTAAGCCCGACGCTTGCGACCTCAGGG
>Ga0070658_10000925_pt1 | contig 25080 bp, 23 predicted proteins | sample KBSC13metaG_FD_64664 | JGI IMG/M metagenome (GOLD analysis project Ga0070658, IMG submission 64664) | Corn rhizosphere microbial communities from Kellogg Biological Station, Michigan, USA - KBS C1-3 metaG | ecosystem: Host-associated > Plants > Roots > Rhizosphere > Soil ...
CGACTCGCACGCCGGCACGACCGTTTACTATCATGCGCACAAGCCGGAGTGCATGCGTCTCGCGAGCTTCATCGTACACCGCGTGTCCGCCGTCTCCGGTTTGTCGAGTAACGGCACCAAGAGCGACACCATTCGCTTCCAAACCGGCTTCGGCGTTCTGCGCGGCAGTCCTATGCCCGCCGTTCTCGTCGAGTGTGGGTATATGAACAACAATGGCGATGTCGCCAAGCTGAAGACCGACCAGGTCCAGCAGCACATCGCCGACGGGGTCGTCTCCGGCCTGATCGACTTCGTCACGTCCGGCGGTTAAGAAGTCTCAAGGAAACACGCTAATGAACACACGCATCGCAGCGGCTGGACTCGTGATCCTTGCGCTGATAGCCGGCGGCTTCGCCTTCTATCTGACGACACATCATACCGGCCGAATTGCGCCTCCGCCACCGGTAAACATCACGACAAATCCGCCGTCGAACAACGCCAACCCTACTCCAAAGGAAGCGACCATCTACACGGTCGACGAAGCCCATGGCGACAGCAATGCCCTGGCTCCGGTCAAGGTTCCGGTAGCCGACCCACGGTCGCCGGCCAAGAGCGTCCTGCAGTCGCTCATCGAGACGTCCAATTCGCCGTTGCCCGTCGGTACCCGCCTTCTAAGTGTCAAGATCGCCGCCGGCCTCGCTACGGTCGACTTCAGCGGGGAGTTCCAGAAGAACTTCCACGGCGGAGACGAGCAAGAGGCGCAGGCTGTTAACTCTGTGCTAATGACGCTCGGCCAGTTCCACAGCGTCGACCGTGTCCAGTTCCTTGTCGACGGTACCGCGATCGACTCCCTCGGCGGCCACTTCGAACTCAACGACCCCGTCGACGTCATCCGCCCATCGCGTCAAGCCAAAGCAGAGTAGGTAAACTGCATGCAAGCCACACTGGGTGCCATGTCGGCAGCCCTGTGCCGGCATGTTCCTCGGTTGCTTTGGTGCCTGGATAACGACAAAGGTGGCTTGACAGCGGGGAGGTCGATGGCTATAATGGCCGGGTACTGTGAGGAGGAATTGTAATATGCCCCGCGAAGATGGACGCGCGCTCGATGAGACGCGTCTTACCACCCTGACCCGTAGCTATGCTCGCTATGCGGAAGGGTCGTGTTTGATCCAGGTCGGCGAGACAAAGGTGCTCTGCACCGCCAGTGTCGAGGATAAGGTTCCGCCGTTCCTTAAGGGGCAAGGCCAGGGCTGGCTGACAGCGGAGTACGCTATGCTTCCGCGCTCCACCCATACCCGCTCGTCGCGCGACAGCGGCAAGCCGAACGGCCGCAGTGTCGAGATCCAGCGCCTCATCGGCCGCTCGCTCCGGTCCGTGGTCGACCTGACCCTGCTCGGAGAGCGGACGATCACCGTGGACTGCGATGTCCTCCAGGCCGACGGCGGCACTCGCACCGCCGCTATCTCCGGCGCGTTCGTTGCCCTTGTTGAGGCGTTCGGCTGGATGAAGGATCAGAAGATGATCCGCACGTTCCCGTTTGACGAATGGGTCGCCGCGGTCTCCGTCGGCGTGGTCAAGGGTGAAGAGCGCCTCGATCTCGCGTACGAAGAGGACTCCCAGGCCGCGGTCGACATGAACATCGTCATGACCGACACGGGCAAGTACATCGAAGTCCAGGGCACCGCCGAGGGTGCACCTTTCGATCGGGCTCGCATGAATCGCCTGCTCGACCTTGCGCAGATCGGTGTCCGCCAAATGATTGCCAAGCAGCGCGAAGTGCTCGCCGGCATCATATAATGAGAGTATTCAGGATGAACAGGATTTCAAAAATATCCTGTTCATCCTCTGATCCGTACCATAAAACTTCGAAGTTCACATCCTTACTCATCAGTGGTAGGATTACTAAGTCGGCGCCCGGAAACCTGGTAAAATTGCTGTGTTAAAGTAGTGAAGGAATCACGGGCGCGTATGACGTATTCATATGAAGACATCGCGTCATACAGTGATGTAAGGAATTAATGAAGATCGTGATGGCGACGACCAACCGGGGCAAGGTGAAGGAGCTTGAGGCGATCCTGACCCAAGACCCGGCCTTCGCCGACGTCGAGATCCTGACCCTCACCGAAGCCGGACTACCAAACTTCGAATATGAGGAGACAGCGGATACATTCGAAGGCAATGCGATCGGCAAGGCAATCGCCGCGGCCCAAGCGGCCAACCTCTTGGCCATCGCAGACGACTCTGGATTGTGCGTCGACGCGCTCGGCGGCCAGCCTGGTATCTATTCGGCAAGGTGGGCTGGCGAATCCGCGACCGAGGCGGACCGTAATCGCCTTTTGCTCGAACGCCTCGCCGGTGTTCCGGAAGCAGAGCGTACCGCCCGATTTGTATGCGTCATGGCGCTCGCGACGCCGTCCGGAAAAATCGTCGCTGCCGAGGGAACTTGCCACGGGATTATAACGTCTGAATCCAAGGGGAATACCGGCTTCGGCTACGATCCCGTGTTCTACGTGCCGAATTTAGGCAGAACGTTTGCGGAACTGGCGCCGGTGGAAAAGAACATGGTGAGCCACCGCCGCGCCGCGATAAATAATCTTGCTCCTCGCCTGTATGATGTACTGGCTTCCAAGCCGGAATCCGTCGTATAATGTAGTTTACGCGAGCAAGACAACGGTATAATCAACTTGCATGCGACTAATTTACGCTAAGCCCGTTTGGTCGCATAGGGGTTCGGGTATATGCTAGCATCCTTCGCCGATGCGAACGTATCGGGGAACGTATTGTTGCGTACCAGGCATGGGAGATTCGCTCATGCCAAACTGGGTGTGCTCGGGTAGGATTTGATTTGCAACATCAAGTAGCGATTGTCTTCTTGGAGATATTTGTCGGTGTTTCTCAGCTAATTGTTGTCGCATTGCTGGCCGTGGTGGCAATCTCACTTCTTAAGCTCAACCAAAAGCTTGAGAGGATTACCGACATGGCCGAACCTGTTGTCAACAAAGCTTCCGACACTCTCGACAGCGTGCAGAGGGTGACCTCTAATGTCGGTGAAAAGGCTGACAAGATCCTCACTCGAGGCGTCGAGCTTACAGAGAGTGTTTCCGGCAACGTCGAGAAGACCGCGACGGTGGTTCATCAAACCGTGACAACCCCGTTGATCAAGCTGAGCAGCGTCATCGCGGGAGTCTCAAAAAGCGTGTCCGTTTACACTGGCAGAAGCCAATCGAACGGACACACCAAAGATTCGGATTCTAAGGAGTAGGAACCATGGGAAAGAACGATAACGGCGGAGCCGGAGTGTTTGTCGCCGGAATGTTGATCGGAGGCGCTCTGGGCGCCATCATCGCGCTGCTGTTCGCGCCGAAGCGTGGCGACGAGACGCGTGATTTCCTTAAGCAAAAGGGCGTAGAATACACCGACGTCGTCAAGACGAAGGCCGGTGAAATAACTACGAAGGCCGGCGAACTGACGGACTCGGTCAAGACGAAGACGTCCGAACTTACCGAATCCGCCAAGGCCAAGGCCCAGGACCTCACCGAATCAGTAAAGTCGCGCGCTAATGACATTAGCGCCAAGGCCGGTGAGACTCTCAACTCCGTCAAAGACAGCGCGCAGAATCTTGCTGAGCGCGGGCGGTCGCTGATCAGTCAGCAAAAGGACCGGCTTGACGATGCTATCGATGCTGGCAAGCAGGCTGCTTCCGATAAGGAGCAGGAACTAAAAGCGTCGGTGGAGGCGTCCGGCTAGTCCGGAGCCAAGAAACTCCTCAAGTTCTTTCTGCAGGGAAGGCTGGGGGAGGTAGGATTTGGTGCCGCCGGAGCGTCAGCGATGCCTACACATCGACTGACTCCGCGAGCGACGCCGGTCCATTGCGCAGTTCGCTGCGCATCACAGCAGGAGGGTAGTACATATGGCTAAACCAGGACCCGTCGCGGGCTCCGAGGGAGCCCGCAAAATTGCGGAAGCGCATCGCGGCTCTCACGATCATGACAAAGAAGGCGGCTTTGCTGCCAATCCGTCACTTGCTCGGGAAGCCGGGCGCAAGGGCGGCGAAACGGTGAAGAATCGCTACGGACCTTCATTCTATCAGAGCATCGGCAAGAAGGGCGGAGAGACGGTAAAGCGTGAGCGCGGAACCGAATTTTACGCCGAGATCGGACGCAAGGGCGGCGAGATGCGTGGACAGCGGGCCGCCACTCAGCGCGAAGCCTCGGCTGCCGAAGGCACAACCCCACCCACCGGACGCAAGCGTGGACGTCCGGCGAAGAACGCATCCTAGGCTCAGTAAGCTCTTAAAAACTTCCGCTCTCTCGATAGGGCGACAAAAAGTAGACCTAAGGCCCGGAGCTCGATCTCCGGGCCGCTCTCTTTTCTGGATATACCGCGCCAGGTCAGCGTGACAAACCGGGCAGACATCGGTTCTTCTTATCGTACGATGGGCGTCCCGCCCGTCCTTCCTACTTGACGACCGCGACCGCCTCGATCTCCACCATCACATCCAGCGGCAGACGCGCCACCTCCACCGTCGACCGCGCCGGTCTCACGCCGGTAAAATACGGACCGTAGACCTCGTTCAACTCCCCGAAGTTATTCAGGTCCTTGAGGAAGATCGTCGTCTTCACAACGTTATCCAGCCCCAGGCCTTCCTGCTTCAAGATTGATGCCAAATTGCGCAGGCACTGGCGAACCTGTTCCTTGAAATCGCCCTCGACCACCCGGCTCGTCGCCGGATCGAGCGGTATCTGTCCCGATACAAAGACGAAGTCGCCCACCCGAACCGCCGGCGTGTAAGGCGCCCCGGCCAACGGGCCGGCATCCGTGTAAATCCCGATCTTTTCCATTCTATTCCTCCACTCTTACCGCGCACAATTATACCAAAGTAATGCCCTTCGCGGTGCGTCCCATGCGGGGCCATGCCGCCTTCATAGCACAGGTATGTTTTCGCCAACGTGCGCTCGACGTGCCGGATCGACCCGCCACCGCTCCTCTCGCGCAACACCCTCAACTGGGAAGTTGGTTTGACAAACGAGGGCGCCGACGGCCATAATTCATCATCCCTTCCGTAAGACCTCAGGAGGCTCTTTTTCCGATGATCATTACTCAGACGCCGCTACGCATCTCGTTTGCCGGTGGCGGGACCGACTTCAAAGACTACTATGAGGTGAAGGGCGGCGCGGTCGTTTCGTCGGCAATCGACAAGTATATCTACGTCGTCATCAAAGAGCGCTTCGACAATAAGATTCGCGTCGGCTATACGCGTACCGAGATGGTCGACAGCGTCGACGAGATCGAGCACGAGCTTGTCCGCGAATGCATGAAGCTCACCGGAATCGAAGGCGGCGTCGAGATCGCGACCATGGCGGACATCCCCAGCGAAGGCAGCGGCCTAGGTTCGTCGAGTACCGTGACCGTAGGCCTCCTGCACGCATTGCATGCCTACAAGGGTGATCTTGTCACTGCCGAGCGATTGGCCGAGGAAGCATGCCGCATCGAGATCGATATTCTGGGCAAGCCCATCGGCAAACAGGATCAATACATCGCCGCGTTCGGCAATCTTCGACGCATCGACTTCAACAGCGACGATTCCGTCAGCACCAGTGTCGTGAATTTGCGCGACGAACAGCGGCTCCGCTTTGGTGAATCGCTCATGTTATTCTATACAGGAGTCACAAGGTCCGCCGACGACATCCTCAACGAGCAGAAATCGAACATCCCCGACCGCTCGCATGTCCTCGACGAACTCAAAGGCCAGACCGATGAGATCGAAGCCACCCTGCGCGCCGGCGCTCTGTCCGGGGTAGGGGAGATCCTTCATCGCGGCTGGCTGCTCAAAAAGAAAATGACCGACCGAATCAGCAACGGCCGCATCGACGCCATGTACGCCGCCGCCATCGACGCCGGCGCGGTCGGGGGCAAGATCGCCGGCGCCGGCGGCGGGGGATTTCTGCTGCTCTACGCGCCGCCCAAGGCCCAGCACCGCGTCCGCGAAGCCCTCTGCGAACTAAAAGAGCTTCCCTTCAGCCTCGAACGCGACGGCACCAAGGTCATCCTCAACGCGAGAAGATAATCGGACAGATCGGTCGGATCCGACGGATCAGACCGATCAGACCGATCAATTACAGGACTTTTGCACTTGCCAATACACACAACCGACAAACAAGAACGCGCCGCCATCGTCTCCGTCTCCCTCGCCGGAGGCGAGGACGACGCCGATATGCGCATTGCCGAGCTCCGCGAGCTAGCGTTCACCGCCGGCGCCGATGTGGTCGCACAGTTCGTGCAGAGCCGCCGAACCCCGGACCCCGCCACCTACATGGGACCGGGCAAGGCCGAAGATCTCAAAAACGACCTCGCGAGCCAGGAGATCGACCTCCTGATCTTCGACGATGAGCTCTCGCCCACCCAGCAGCGCAACCTCACCGAGATCATGAACCGGCGCGTCATCGACCGCACCCAGCTCATCCTCGACATCTTTGCGCAGCGCGCCCGCACGCGAGAGGGCAAGCTCCAGGTCGAGCTCGCACAGCTCATGTACCTCCTTCCGCGCCTGTCGTCGCTCTACACCAAGTTCGAACGGCAGCAAGGTGGCATCGGTGGTCGAGGCCCGGGCGAGACGAAGCTCGAGAGCGACCGTCGGCGAGTCCGGGAGCGGATCTCGCTTCTCGGCAAGGAGATTGAGGAAGTCAAGGAACAGCGCTTCCAGCAGCGTCAGCTTCGTCACAAACTCCCGTTCCCCACCTGCGCCCTCGTCGGGTACACCAGCGCCGGCAAGAGCACGCTGCTGAATCTGTTGACGGGTGCCGAGGTCCTGGCCGACGCCAAACTGTTCTCGACCCTCGACCCAACCACGCGCCGCGTCGTCCTGCCGCATGGTGGATGGTCCGTGCTGATGACCGACACGGTCGGCTTCATCCGCAACCTGCCGCATCACCTCATCGCCGCCTTCCGTGCGACACTCGAAGAGGTAACGCAATCCGATTTCCTGATCCACGTCGTCGACGCCGGTCATCCCGAGCGCGAGCGTCAGATGCGCGCTGTCGAAGAGGTCCTCACGGAACTGGGCGCGGAGGGGACCCCGACCATTATTGCCTTCAACAAGGCCGATACCGTGCGGGATACCTACGCTCTGCGCGAACTGTTGATCAAATACCCCAACGCCTGCTACCTTTCCGCCCTCCGGCGCGACGGCATTCCGGATCTAATGGAGCGGATCGAGGTCACGCTACGATCGCTCCTTGCCTCCGTAACACTGCACATCCCCTACGACCGTAGCGACCTCGTCGCCCAGTGCTACGAGAACGGCAAAGTGCACTCCGTAGACTACGGTCCGGACTTCATCGCCGTACGCGCCGACATCTCCAAAGACCTCGCCGGCCGTCTCGCCAGATTCTCACCGGACTACGTTCCGGACATCTATTAATGTAATTCCAACTCAATCACACATCTCCAGCGACATTAGGTTAATAGAATGCTACGAATTAGGTAAGAACAGGCTGGACGGGATCATTCTGTGGTAGATATTCGTTAATCTATTATAGGAATGCAGACGGCGGCGTTGCGAAGAGTGTGGAACACTACCCCTTCGAACCATGTCCGTACTGTGAGAGTCAGGACGCGAGCCCGACTACGCCGTGGTGTCGGATGGTCGATGCCTACCGATACTGGACGGGAGATGTGAGATGAGCGAATATAATTCAAAAGAAGAAGCACGGCAGTTCTGGGCCGCACTGCGCCGAGCGCAGCGGCTGTCAGAACGGATCCGTCAGAAAATGCTGGACAAGAACCTGGCCACCACCGACGACAGCGAAGAAGGAATCGCCGTCGTGCCGATTAAAGAGACGTCGCTGAGCACAAAGCGGCTCCTGCGACGAACGGTTGGCTAGTTTTCGACGTCTATGACGCTATAGCCAGGGTACTCAGAGTAATTCTGAGCCCTGAGCATGTCGTTCGAACCGCGTTTGCGCCCCGGCGCAGGCGCGGTTTTGTCGATTCTTGGGCAAGGAGGAACGTTTTCAACCTCAGTACGGTTCATAATTCTTAATATGCCGCATGTGGACAACCCGGCACGTAGTTAGGATATCGATGCCGCTTAAGATCTACAACACCCTCACCGAACGAAAAGAAACGTTCGTACCGCGCGAACCGGGCAAGGTCTCCATCTACGCCTGCGGCCTGACCCCGCAAGGCCTGGCGCACATCGGCCACTTGCGCGGAGCCGTGGCGTTCGACGCCATCCGCAGGTGGTTCAAGCATCGCGGCTACGCGGTCCGAATGCTCCAGAACTTCACCGACATCGACGACAAGATCATCCGCAACGCCGCAAACGAAGGCATCACACCGGCCGCCCTCGCCGAGCGGTACGCCGTCTCCTACCTCGAGGATTGGAACCGCGTCGGCCTGATGGGTGTAGAGTTCGTCCGCGTGACGGAGAACATGGACACCATCATCCGGCTGATCGCCGAGCTCGTCAAACGCGGCAACGGCTATGTGGCCGACAACGGCGACGTCTACTTTTCCGTCGCCTCCTTTCCACGATATGGCTGGCTGTCGCACCGCGACGCACACTCGACAGAGGCTGGCGCGCGCGTCGAGATCGACCCGGACAAGCGCGCCCCCGCCGATTTTGCCCTGTGGAAGCGTGCCGTTGAGGGGGAGCCGTCATGGCCAAGTCCCTGGGGCAACGGTCGCCCCGGCTGGCACATCGAGTGCTCCGCGCTGGCGCTGAGGCATCTTGGCCCCGCCTTCGACATCCACGCCGGCGGCATTGACCTCAAGTTCCCGCACCACGAAAACGAGATCGCGCAGAGCGAAGCCGCCTGCGACGTCCACCCATTCGCCCGCATCTGGATGCACTGGGGCACCGTCAATCGGCACGGCCGGAAAATGGGGAAGTCGGAGAACAACTTCTTCACTATCCGCGAGATCCTGGAGAAGTACTCCCCCGCCGTCCTCAAGATCTACCTCTTGTCCACCCACTACCGCAGCAATATCGAGTACAGCGCGGCACGGCTCGCCGAAAGCGCCCGAGCCTTCTCGCGCGTGACAACCGCACTCGGACACGCCAGGCAAGTAGCCGGATGGTTAGCGGGGACCGTTGTCGACGAGTACGCCGCACGCTTCTCAAGAGCGATGGACGACGACTTTAATACAGCATTCGCCATCGGCGTCGTGTTCGAGGCGGTCGGCGATCTCAACCGCGCCATGGCCGAGCCAGTCCCAGACTCCGGCGCGGTGTCGAGCCTCGCCTCCACCATCGAGCACCTCCTCGGCATGCTCGGCATCGCCGTTGTCGACGCCCCCATTCCCGCGTCGGAGCTATCCGACGAACTCATCGCCAGGGCGATCGAATGGCGGCGAGAGGCGAGGGCGTCGAGATCCTTCGACCTTGGCGACAAGATCCGCGACGACCTCAAGTCACTCGGGATTATTCTCGAGGACCGGCCCGGCGGCACTACCTGGCGTCGAGAGTAACCTTTTGACGACAACCTCCGTTCTACCTGGTATATTTACTGCTGGGGGACGGATATGCAACCGACATCTTTCACATGCAATCGTTGCGGCGCGCCATTGACGCCCGGCACCACTCAATGCTCCAACTGCGGCCAGACCTTCGCCGCGCCGGTGCCCTACGGTCCCGCGCCCGGCATGATGCCGCCGCCTACGCCTCAGAAGAGTCCGGTCGGTCTGGTCATCGGGCTAACGGTGGGCCTCTTCGGCCTTATCTTTGTCATCGGCATCATCGCCGCAATCCTCTTCCCGGTCTTCGCCCAGGCTAGGGACAAGGCACGCCTCACGGTTTCCGAGTCGAACCTCCGCCAGATCGGCCTTGCTACGATGCAGTACATGCAGGACCACAATCAGACGTTTCCGCCGACGAAGGATCCGGCTTCCTTCAAGGCCGCCTTACAGCCTTACGTGAAGCAGGGCGGCACGGATATCTTCATCGAGCCCAGCATGCATACACCGTACGTGCCAAATCCTAAGCTGTCGAACGTCCAGTATTCAGACCTGCTGAATCCGCACGAAGCGGTATTGGCCGTCGATAACATCAAGCATAGCGGCAACAAAGTCGCGATCCTCCACGCGGACGGCAGCGTCGACGTCGAAGTCGTCGACGGCTCGACCGTCAACAGCGGCACGGGAGAATAGCGATGCAATCACCGAACTTTACATGCAACCGTTGCGGCGCTCCGCTCCGACCGGGGACAATCCAGTGTGCGAACTGCGGGCTGACCTTTGCTCATCCCGTTCCCATGCCGCGTCCCGCCAAGAACCCCAAAGCGACGCTTACCTTCGTGCTGGTCGGAATCGGTATTGCCGTCTTGGTCGCCGTGCCGTTCTTCAAGATTGTGAAGGCAAAGGCCGACGAGACGATCGCTCGCCGAAATCTGCGCATATTGGGCGGCGCGCTGCAAGACTATACACAGGACTACGATGGAAAGCTCCCGCCGCTGCAAGACGACACGTCCTTTCGAAATGCGATGGAATCGTATGTGCCCAACATGAAGGATCATAGCGATCCCTTTGTCGATCCCGCAGCCAACGCCCCCTTCGTCCTCAATTCCAAACTTTCGTTCAAGGAAGTCAGTAAGCTTGAGGATTCGACCACGTCCACCGTTGCCACACAAAACAAGCCCATGGAGCGCCACGTCCTGACGTTATTTGCCGACGGTCATGTCGAAAACGTCCCGGCTGACCGATGAACCAACTCGGTACCCCATTGGCCTAATCCATAGACGTCCGATCCAAGCGTGCGGAGTCAGGTGCGAGCCGACCACCTCGCTAGAGAAGTTGTAGGGAATTTGAGAATTGCTCTGGACTATCTGGTAAGAGTGCGGGTACAATGAAACGGATTTTTGCTGTGGTAGGACAAGGGATGCAGAAGAACGAATCGGCAATGTCGCCGGTTCTCGACGCCTAGCTTGCGGCAGCCGTCAAGGACGCCTCTGCGCCCAGCGAGCATGGATAGTTGTGTTCCGGGTGGCACGCGGACAGTCGACGGTCCTGTAGGTGGCGTATCTGTCTTCATCAGTCCTGGCAAGGCGACGAAGGAGCAGGTAGCAATCAACCATGAGTGAGCTCGATCAATTTCATGGTCCCAATGCAGGTTACGTACTCGACCTTTACGATCGGTACCTCGCGAACCCGGAATCGGTGGATCCGGAGACGCGAGCGTCGTTCGCAAAGTGGCAGCCAACCGAACTTGAAGGACCACACCGTAACGGAACCAACGGCACAGCCGCCAAAGCAGCGGCAGACGGACTGAGAGCCGCCCCGCCCGTTCTGCAACAAACCGATGTCATGAAGATAGTGCACGCAGCCCGCGTCGCACGCATGGTCCGGGAACTCGGACACCTCACCGCCCACATCGACCCTCTCGGCTCGACGCCCCCCGGCGACCCCGGCCTCGAACTCGCAACCCACGACCTCACCACCGCCGACCTCGCCGCGCTGCCCGCCAGTGTCATCAGCGGACCACTTGCCGATGGCGCAGCGAACGCGCTGGAGGCTCTGGGCCGTCTGCGCAAGGCGTATTCGGGATCGATTGGTTACGAGGACGACCATATCCAGGTCCACGAGGAGCGCGACTGGCTGGTCGATGCCATCGAGTCTTGCCGCTTCTTCGAGGGCTTCGACGCCACCAAACAGCGAGAAGTCCTCAAACGGTTGACCGAGATCGAAACCTTCGAGCGCTTCCTCGACCGAACTTTCGTTGGCCAGAAGCGGTTCTCCATCGAGGGCACCGACATGCTGGTGCCCATGCTCGACGCCATCATTCACGAAGCCGCGAAAGTCGGCACGCGTGAGGTGGTGATGGGCATGGCTCACCGCGGCCGCCTTAACGTCCTCGCTCATATCCTCGGCAAGCCGTACGGCCAGATCCTTACGGAGTTTGGTGTCCAGAAGAAGGACGAGGGCACTGCCGTCTCCGGTACCGGCGCACAGGGTTACTCGGGCGACGTCAAGTATCACCTCGGCGCGGAACGCGAGTACAAGGAAAACGGCAGTAGCAAGGCGATGCCCATCACTCTTGCGCCCAATCCCAGCCACCTGGAATATGTCGACCCCGTCGTCGTCGGCCGGGCGCGCGCCGCTCAGGAAAACCGGACGAGCGGCAAGACCGTCGAGCACGACCCGATGGCCTCGCTTGCGATCCTGATGCACGGCGACGCCGCATTCCCCGGTCAGGGTATTGTCGCCGAAACACTCAACATGTCGCAGCTCACCGGCTACAAGGTCGGCGGCACCATCCACATCATCACTAATAACCAGATCGGCTTCACCACCAATCCGATGGATGGCCGGTCAACTCTGTACGCCAGTGACCTGGCCAAGGGCTTCGAAATCCCCATAGTCCACGTCAATGCCGACGATGTCGAGGCCTGTGTCGCCGTCGCCCGTATGGCGCACGCCTACCGCGAAAAGTTCGGCAAGGACTTCCTGATCGACCTGGTCGGCTATCGACGTCACGGGCACAACGAAGGCGACGAGCCTACGTTCACCCAGCCGCGCATGTACGAGAAGATAAACGCGCATCCTACCACCCGCGAGATATGGGCGAAAGAGCTGGAGCGACGCGGCGTCGTCACGCGCGACGAAGCCGGGGCGATGGTTAAGGAGATCGACCAGGTCCTCCTCGACGCCAAGAACACGCCCAGCGGCAAGGGCCTCTCGATGGAACGGTCGTCCGAACCCGCCTCCGCGGCCAGCCTCGAGATTGAAACCAAGCTGCCCGCCGATATGCTGATCGACCTCAACAGCGCTCTCTTCAGCAAACCGGCCGGTTTCATCATCAACGCGAAGCTCGACAAGGTTCTGACTCAGCGAAGCAATGGCATCAACGAGCCTGGCGGGATCCTCTGGAACCACGCGGAGGCGCTCGCCCTTGCCTCTATCCTCGCCGAGGGCACGCCTGTACGGTTGACAGGCCAGGACGTTGAGCGGGGCACGTTCACCACGCGTCACGCCGTCTTCTACGACCCCACAACCGGCAACCGCCACGTCCCGCTGCAGGAGCTGCCGCAGTCCAAGGCGTCGTTCTCGATCTTCAACAGCCCTCTCTCGGAGAGCGCGGTTCTGGGTTTTGAGTACGGCTACAGCATTCACGCCGGCGATACCCTGGTGCTCTGGGAAGCCCAGTTTGGCGACTTCTCAAACTCGGCACAGGTCATCATCGATCAGTTCATCGTCTCCGGCAACTCGAAGTGGCGACAGACGCCGTCGATGGTCATGCTGCTGCCGCACGGCTACGAGGGCAGTGGCCCCGAGCATTCCAGCGGACGCGTGGAGCGGTTCCTGCAGCTTGCGGCCGCCGAGAATATGCGGATCGTCAACTGCACCACCGCCGCTCAGTACTTCCACGTGCTGCGTCGACAGGCAGCGCTGCTGAAGACGTCGCCGCGCCCGCTTATCGTGATGTCGCCCAAGGGCCTCCTGCGGCACGCGGCAGCCGGATCCTCGCTTTCGGATCTGGTCAGCGGCTCCTTCCAACCATTGTTGAGGGACCCGGTGGCTTCGGAGAAACCGGAAGAGATAACGCGACTTGTGCTCTGCTCCGGCAAGGTCTACGTCGACCTCGTCACCAGCGCGGGCTTCGCCGAGGCTCGCAAGGGCATCGCCATCGGCCGCGTCGAGCAGTTGTATCCATTCCCGACAGGCGAGGTCATTGCCATGGCCGAGTCGTTCCCGAACCTAAAAGAGATCGTCTGGCTCCAGGAAGAGCCGCGAAACCAGGGGCCGTGGAACTTCGTCTCGGAGTACCTCCGCCAGGTCGTGGGAAGCAACCAGGAACTTATCTATGTCGGCCGCGGATCATCGGCAAGCCCTGCCGAAGGCTCTATGCGGCGGCATTCGGTAGAGCAGAATAGGATCGTTACCGCGGCGCTCAGCGAAGTGCCGGCGGCTAAGTTGAAAAGGAGCGGTGTGAAGAATGCCCGTTGAAGTTCGCGTCCCCGCGTTTGGGGAATCGATCGTTGAAGCGACCATTGGGCGCTGGCTGAAGTCCGACGGCGACAAAGTGGCCTACGGCGACCCGCTCGTCGAGCTTGAGACCGACAAGGTCAATGTCGAGATCACCGCCGAGCAGGACGGCGTTCTGCAGAACATCGCCAACAAAGAGGGCGACACCGTGAGCGTCGGCGACGTCATCGCGTACCTGGGCGAAGGGAACGGCGCTGCCCCGGCAGCCACTCCGGTAGCGCAGACCGCGCCGGCGGCCGAGCCGAAGGCCAGCAATGGCGCCGCCCCGGTCGAGGAAGACGACGCCACCATCACGCCCATCGCGCGCAAGCTGGCCGAGGAAAATAAGGTCGACCTCAAGCTCGTCACGGGTACCGGCCCGAACGGAAAGATCGGCAAGGAAGACGTCACCGCCTACATCGCCAAGCAGTCAGCCCCGGCCCCCAAGCCCGTCGAGGCCCCGAAGGCCGTCACGCCCGTGACCCCGCCCGCCGTCAAGCCGGTCGCTGCTGTCGCTTCCGCCCCCGCGGTTACAGGCAGCAACCGCGCGGAAGAGCGTGTGCGCATGTCGCGCCGGCGTCAGACCATCGCCACTCGCCTGGTCGAGGCCCAGCACACCGCCGCGATGCTCACCACCTTCAACGAGGTGGATATGACCGCCATCATGGAGATCCGCAAGCGCCGCAAGGACAGCTTTAAGGAGAAGTTCGGCGTCGGCCTCGGCTTCATGTCGTTCTTCACCAAAGCCGTCGTCGGTGCGCTCAAAGCATTCCCGTACCTCAACGCCGAGATCCAGGACACCGACATCGTTCTCAAGAAGTACTACGACATCGGCATCGCCGTCGGCGCCGAAGAAGGCCTCGTCGTCCCCGTCATCCGCGACGCCGACCGCCTGAGTTTCGCCGGCATCGAGAAAGAGATCGGCACCCTTGCCGGCCGCGCCCGCGAAGGTAAGCTGACCCTCGCTGAACTGACCGGCGGCACCTTCACCATTACCAACGGCGGCATCTTCGGCTCGCTCATGTCGACGCCGATCCTCAACGCCCCCCAGGTCGGCATCCTCGGCATGCACAAGATCCAGGAGCGCCCCATGGTCGTCGGCGGCGAAATCGTCATCCGCCCCATGATGTACCTCGCCCTCTCCTACGATCACCGCATCGTCGACGGCAGCGAAGCCGTCCGCTTCCTCGTTCGCATCAAGGAACTCCTCGAAGACCCGGAGTCCCTCCTGCTCGAAGGATAGGTAACATTCAGCCGAAACGAACGCCTTTGCGTAAGCGAAGGCGTTTATTTTATTGACGGTGCGTACGATTTCGGCTAACTAACATACTGTTTAGGAGATGAAGGACTATCGCGCCTAAATGGCTAACATTGTGATTGTAACAAAGCATTCGGTTGAGAGAAAGGCTCGGGCTCGTAATTTGCCTCAGAGTTTGTGTATAATGAATATAAGCAAACAAATGTTTGATGATGGGAGGCATTGGCTATGAGCGACAAGAGTACGATTGAATGGACCGACGCTACGTGGAATCCGGTAACGGGGTGTACTCAAGTTGGCCCTGGGTGTGACAACTGCTATGCTCTACGTTTTGCCGAGCGATGGCGAGGCATTCCTGATCATCCGTACGAGCAGGGCTTTGACCTGCGGTTGTGGCCCGAGCGCCTGCAAGTACCACTTCAGTGGCGCAGACCGCGTCGCATTTTCGTTAACTCCATGTCTGATCTGTTTCACAAGGATGTACCTGACGATTATATCCGTCAGGTATTTGATGTTATGGTGGAGGCCGATTGGCATATCTTTCAGATTTTGACAAAGCGGAGCTCGCGACTTGCCTCGCTTGGTCAAGAGCTACCCTGGCGTCCACATATCTGGGCAGGCGTGTCGGTTGAACTCGACCATATGGTCGGGCGTATAGATCACCTGCGCTCGACCCCGGCGCATGTCAGGTTTATTAGCGCCGAGCCTCTACTCGGTCCGCTGCCAAACTTGAACCTAACCGGGATTGATTGGCTAATAACTGGAGGTGAGAGTGGGCCCGGTGCACGGAAGTGCGATCCTAATTGGGTCCGCGATTTGCGAGACCGGTGCCCTCAGACTGGAACTAAGTTCTTCCACAAGCAATGGGGAGGAATAAGGCCCAAGTCGGGTGGGCGTGAACTTGATGGTCGTACGTGGGATGATATGCCCATTCATCCCAATTGGCACAATACTTCTTTGCAATTGCCTGGTGCGTACTAACAAGCGAGGAGTGCTTGATGCGTTCGAAACGGGATTTTTGGAAAGCTCAAGAAGATTGGTCGCGGCGAAAGCACTTAATCCTTCGATACTATCTCAAGCCAGCTGCTGCTAAATTGGCAAGCGTAAGCCAAGACAGAAGCATCTATATAATCGATGGATTTGCTGGTCGTGGACGATACAAGGACGGTAGCGCTGGATCGCCTGTACACATGGGCGAATTGTCCGACGAGTGCAGTCGCTGGTCAAGTCCTGTGCAGTTGCTCATTCGTAATGTCGAGCCGAATCGCAAGACGTTTGCTGCGCTAGAAGCCGCAACTGCTGAGTGGGTGGCCATAGGTCACTACAAGAACATCAACTCGACGTTTCAGGATGCGCTGTCGAATCTTCTTCGAGAATGTGCAACAAAGCCCCTCTTTGTCTTTTTGGATCCGTTCGCTCCGAAGCACTTGCTAGTCGACGACGTAGATCCAATAATGAACCGAAGAACCGCCACAGAAGCGCTGATAGTGTTTCACACTCCCCTAGTATTTCGAACAATCATGCAGGTCGCAAGTAGTAATACAGCCCCAGACACACGTGAATCTTCGGCCCAGACTCTAGATCGGATCTACGGCGGCAACTTGTGGCGAGACCTGCTATCGCAAACTGTAACGCCCGAAATCGCCGTAGAATGCTTCGCCAACTCCCTACTGACTCGGTATCCAGACGTCTTCGTTTGCATCCACGGCGTTGTGGCGAGGAAGGATACGATGGCCAAGTATCACGTTGTATTCATTACTCGCAATACTCATGGAGTTGCGTTGATGAACGAAGCGTTCGTCAAAGAACAACAAGACGTCAACAGTGGAAACCAATTCGCGATCGATTTTGAAGAAGAGGAGCGTTGGAACGATTTCGTCACTGGCCTTTTCGCGATAGAGGCTGACGCCCCTGGAAAGGTGTGGATCCGTGAAGAGCTCGTCCGGGAGTCAATCATAAGGCGCTTTGGAATCCGATTGCAGAAGGATCATCTCCAAGCGATCAAGCAACTAATGGACAGTAATACGGGGCCGAGGCTTGTTCCACTTGACGGGCGGAAAACGAAGGCCGGGACTTGGATTACAAACGACACAACCAGGCTCGTTTTCCAGCTCGCTCCGTGACGTCGCAGCGGATGGTGCAACCTTAAGTCCAAGGGCGTGTCCTTTGTTATGGGGGAATGCTTATTATGCGAAGAGCTTGTTATTGGGGTGGGCTTCCAAGCGCTGAATGGATTCTTTCGACTGCTCTTGTGTATGACGCCGTACTAATTTCAGTGTTCGACGAACTCCGACGCACTACGAAAATCCCTGACGATGAACCTGGCAATATATTAAGTAATCTCGAGATGGCTGATGCATTCACTGATTGCCTTGATCTAGCTGGGCTACCTATCGGTTCAGAATTCATTCACGACGCTGACAAGGTCATCGACTGGTGGGACTTGATCGATGGTGATCCGACTGCATGTGGGTCGCCGGAGGAATTCAACGTACTGGTCAATCAATATGATGATATCGACTTCTACAGACCAGGCACTGATATTCAGTCCGGGCTGTTGCCCGCGGTAACCGGCACAATGAACCTTTTGCAGCCGACAGATCCGTTGGTTCTCACCGTTGAGCAGGTCACCGAGTTCCGCGGACTAAACGAACTGAGACGTGTAAAGTTCCAGAACGCCGCGAGTGAGCTTATCAAATCGTTTGGGGAAGCTGGTACCGAAGCTCAAGCGAGAAGAGTGTTGCGTTTAATAGAAGAGAGCCTACAAGAAGAATACTCTAAGTTAGAATTGATCTACCGACATACTAGGATAGAAGCTGCGACCAGAGCGATTAGTACAATGGGGGCCCCTCCAGCCATACTGGGGGTTGTTGGATCAGTGTTGGGAATATCTTGTGTAGAAGTTGCTGGTTTTGTGGGCTCAGTTGCGCTCGCTATCGTTCCGTGGCTGATTGCCAAAGAAAAATCTACGTTAGTTCTTAACGATTGCCCTTGGGCATATTTGTGGCACGCAAAGCGCCTCGTATCAGGCCGACGCCCAGGGATGAAGCCGATCAGAGTTGATGGTAGAGCGGTCGTGCGGCGGAATTGACGAAACCGTCCATCCCTGGTATAATTTAATAGGAACAAATGTTCCGGGCAAGTATTCGCACATTGACAAGCAGTCTCACAGACGGCACCTTCGCAAGATGCACATCTGAGTTTGATAACTCACCGCTAATTTTCGCCTTAATCAAACACTTACTCTGACTAAAGAGCGAAATCATAGTTAATCAAACATCAAAATCCACATCACAAGCGATGACAAAACCTTAGCAGACGTTCTGAGTTGGCCCACCATCTTTGTCGTGGTCACAGAATGTACGGGGCGCCCGCAGGGTCACTCCGAAGACCGAAGGCCGCCCTCGCAGTTGTCGAAAACAACGCTCGCTCTCCCCGATTTCCACATTCAAGCAGGACAATTCACCCCCCGTTTCTAATTAACAAGAGGACTAAAATGTTTGAACCTCTCTAGAGAGGTCTAAGGGAGTAAGGAATGACGTATAAGGTCGCGATCGTCGGCGGCGGCAACATGGGGAGCACCCATGCCCGCCACTGGCAGGCGCTGCCCGATGTCGATTTGGCCGCCGTCCTGGACCCGCATCGGGACGAGATCAAGATCACCGGTAAACCGCACTATAAAGATTGGACGACGATGCTCGCGGAGGTCAAGCCCGACATCATCGACATCTGCACCCCCACATCCCACCACCGCGAATATGTCGACATGGCCGCCGCGGCGGGCAAGGCGATCTTCTGCGAGAAGCCGCTGTCGAGGACGATGGAAGACTGCGACGAGATTGTCGACATAGTCGAGAAGTCCGGCGTGCCGTTTCAGGGCGGCCACGTCCTGCGCTTCTTCCCCGAGTTCGCGTTCGGCAAGCGCCTCCTCGACGCCGGCTCAGTCGGCAAGCCCGCCACCGTTCGCACCGCCCGCATGTCCGGCTTTCCCGGTCGAGGCCGCGCGAACAATTGGTATGGCGACTACAAGCAGAGCGGCGGCGTCATCCTCGACCTCATCCTCCACGACTTCGACTGGCTGCGCTGGTGCTTCGGCGACGTCGAGCGTGTCTACGCCAAGGGCTTGGAGACGTCGGAGAAATATCGCGGCAAGCTCGACTACGCGCTCGTCACCCTGCGCTTCAAGTCGGGCGTAGTCGGTCATGTCACCGGCTCGTGGGCTCATCCCGCCGGATTCCGCACGACCTACGAGATCGCTGGTGACTCCGGTATTATCGACCACGATAGCGCCCGCTCCGCCGCGCTGACCTATACCCAGCGGGCACAGGAGGGTGAGGACCAGACCGGCAAGGTCGCCGTCTCTCGCAGCCCTATGGCCGCCAGCGACGATCCTTATCTCGGCGAACTGACCGCCTTCATTGCGGCTCTCAAAGCCGGCGTGACTCCGCCGGTCACCGTCTACGACGCGCGCGAAGCCGTGCGCATCGCGCTCGCGGCTGTCGAGAGTGTCGAAACCGGAAAGGCGGTAAACCTCTAATGGCTACACGTATCGGTATTCTCTCGTTCGCGCACATGCACTCCTATTCCTGGGCCGGCGCGCTCGGTACCCTGCCTGGCGTCGAGTTCGTCGGCGCGTATGACCCCGACCCCGCACGCGGCGATGCCGCCTGCAACTCGTTCGGCACGACGTACTATCAGAACATCGACGACCTGCTCGCCCAGAACCTCGACGGCGTCATGATCGGCAGCGAAAACATCAACCACCGCGGCCTGGTCGAGAAGGCGGCCGCTGCCGGAGTTCGCGCAATCCTCTGCGAAAAGCCAATCGCGACCACCGTGGCCGATGGAGAGGCCATGATCGCGGCTTGCAAAGCCTCGGGCACGTTCCTCGCAATCGCGTTCCCGTGCCGCTTCTCGCCGGCCTTCCTCGAGATCAAGAAGCTGATCGACGACGGCGGCCTTGGCGAGATCATCGCCATCCGCGGCACGAATCGCGGCCGCAATCCTGGCGGCTGGTTTGTCGACAAGGCCCTCTCCGGCGGCGGCGCGGTCATCGACCACACCGTCCACGTGGCCGACCTCAACCGCGTGCTCCTCGGCAAGGAAGCGGTCGAAGTCCACGCCGAGATCGACAACGGCTTCTACCACCAGGACTTCGACGACACCGGCTTTTTGACCATCACCTACGACAACGGCGCGTTCGCCACCCTCGACACAAGCTGGTCGAGGCCGAAGAACTACCCGACCTGGGGCGACGTCACCTTGCAAATCATGGGCAGCGGGGGAGTCGCCGATGTCGACCTGTTCGCCCAGAGCGTCACCCAGTACGACGCCGCCAACAACGCTGTGGGTTGGCCGGGGTGGGGCAGCGACCTCGACCGCTTGATGGTCCTCGACTGGCTCCGCGCCTGCCGCGGCGAAACCCCCACAACCATCGCTACCGGCATCGACGGCCTCCGCGCCCTCGAAGTCGCCCTCGCCGCCTATCGGTCGGCCGAGGTCAAGCAGCCGGTGAGTGTGTGAGCGATTACAAGGCTGATCAAATCAAGGTCTTGGAAAAGGCGAATGGCGAGGTCATCACGCGCGTGGCCTTTGATCAGTGGGCTGTTCAACTCTTGCTCGGGGACAGCTTACTGATCGTCGAGGGGAAGTGGCAGTTTATCGACGTAAAAGGGCACGTGCTCGATCAGGATGTCGACCTGGAGGATCGCTCGAGCTTCCTGCTGTGGCGAGCCGTAGGGCAGACCGTCACCCGCATTAGCGTTTTCGAAAGCCCTCATTCCAACCTCGAAATCGTCCTCTCAAGCGGTTGTCGTCTGTTGGTCTACGGAGATGACGACGATTACGAAGATTGGACATTCTCGGGACATGGATCCAACATCGTATGCATGGGGAAGTTCTACTAAGGCAGTTTCGGAACTTCGTCGCCCCTGGAATCCTCGCGGATTTCTCCAATTTCTCGACCGATAATCCATTGCTTCCATGCCTTCCTTCGACATACAATTGGGGCATCGGTGCCGAACGTCCTCGTCGGAGCAATCCGGCGACGCGGCAATCTTCCCGAATAGAAACGATCCGACCCCATGCCTGACGCCAACGATGTCGACGCCCCACAAGCCCTCACCCGGCGCGAGGTCATCATAGGAGCTCTGAAGACTATGCTTGTCGCGAGTGTATTGCCGGCCGCGATGTCCCGCGTCGACGCATCCGGTCGACATGGGGCGGTGCGGGCGGTCAACATCATGAACTTTATCCGCGCGGAGGAGCCGCGGGAGCCGATGGACTTGATGCTGCCGGTGCGGGAGCAGATGGCGATGATTAAGGCGCACGGGCTTCCGTCGACCTGGCTCCTGCAATACGACGCCCTCGTCGACGGACCGTTTGTCGAGTTCCTCAAGGCCGAGATGCCGGCCGATCACGAGGTTGGCATCTGGTTCGAGATGAACCGCAGGATCTGTGACGACGCCGGTCTCGAATGGCGCGGCAATCCGGATTGGGAGTGGGACTACCACGTGCCGGTCGCCTACGCCATCGGCTATACGCCGGACGAACGCCGAAAGCTTGCCGACATGGCGGTCGCCACCTTCAAGCGGATCTTCGGCCGGGATCTCAAGTCGGTGGCGTCGTGGAACCTCGACGCCATCTCCGTCGCACACTTCGCCGACCACCACGGTATCGACGCCTTTGGCAACTGTCGCGATCAACTCGCCACCGACGGCTTCACCATCTGGGGCTGCCCGATCGCCGCCTATTACCCCAATCGCGTGAACGCCTGGAGCCCCGCCGTCGACTCCAAAAATCAGATCGACACCCCCATCTTCCGTCTGCTCGGCCAGGATCCGGTCTACTATTACGACAACACCATCCACAGTCCGGACACAATGGAACCGTGCTGGCCATCCGGACAAAGCGAGGCCTTCGTCGACCGCTTCCTTGACATGCTGGCCCATCAGCCTACCCAGGCATTCGGCTACGCCCAGCTCGGTCAGGAGAACAGCTTTGGCTGGCCCGTCATGGCCACGGCCTACAAAATGCAGATGGAGAAGCTCTCGACGGTGTACAGGGCGGGCGGGCTGATCGTCGAGACCATGGGCGAGACCGGCCGCCGCTTCAAGCGCGACTTCAAGTCGACACCCACTCAGGCGCAAGTCATGCTCGACGACCCCTTCGGCCACATCGACGCCCCCGAGCGCACCGTCTGGTATCAGAGTAAGTATTACCGAGCGAACCTGCATTTCCGCGGCAACGACTTCTACCTGCGCGACCTGCACGTCTACAACGACCAGTTCCCGCAGCCGTTTTTGACGGAGACGGTGCGGCAGCACGGTATCGAGCAGCGACTGCTTGCCGCGCTCGACGGCTACCACTGGAGCAACGGCACTCAGCGAGCGATGGGCAGGTTTGTGCTGGTCGACGTCGCCGGGAACGAGACGTCGCTGACCATGTCTGGGGTGCCCGCCGTCACCGAAAAGGGCTCGACGCTACGGGCCGGCGTACCCTTGGCCGGCGGCGGCAATCTGATTGTCACGTTCCACGAACGCGAGATCGAGTTCGGCGTTGAAGGCGGGCCGGCGCATTCCCGGCTCAGATTGAAGTTCGAGTGGGTGCCGGATAAAAGCGCCTTTGTCGATGTCGCCGGTGATCGACTGACCTATCGCTTCCGCGACTTCGACTATGGTGTACGTGTCGCTGATGGAACCGCAACGAAGACGGTCAATGGGGTCGACATCGTGGCCGGTCAACGGGGGCGGTTGCATCTGTTGATGTCGCAGGCTGAGTGACCCCCCAAATGCGGTACCATTGAACTATTCCAGCGTCTCGATTGTATAGAATAGGTGTAAGAGCTTTGTGACGGATGGGAGTATGAGATGGCCGACAAAGAGAAGCAAGATGTCGACAGGGCAGGGGATTCGGACTTCAAACTGCTGAAGGACGACTACGTGGCAGGCGTCGGCGAATCCGAGCTGGACAATCGTCCATCAACTCTTCCCCCTCCCGCATCGGGAGGGGTGCCGAGCAACGAGGCGGGGTGGGTTTCGCGGTTCGAAGAAGTCGACCCGACCCCAATCGACGTCCCCGCAAAGAAGCTGGCGTGGGGCAGTCGACGCGATTTCCTCCTCTACGGCGCGGGTGTCGCCGCTACCGGTGCGGCGTTGTGGTGGCTGCTGCCCAGCGATCCGGACGCTCCCTCCGATCCCACCAACATTAAGAACCGTGTCGTTGCGCCCGCCGTCCGCAAGGAACTCGACTCGCTGACGACAAGGCTGGGCCTGAGCCACACGCGTCAAGAGAACGCACTCAATCGGGTATTGACCTTTGACGACGACGTCGCCGAGGCCCTCTATTCGCCGACCCGTGAAGTGCCGACCTATCCCAAATCCCAGGCGATCCGCGATCTGCGCAACAACTACGACGGCGCTACCCCGGATGACAGCTACCTCGCCGATTGGGAACTCAAGCTCTCGGGGCTTGCGTCCGGCAAGGAGGTCAACCTGACTATTGCAGACCTCCTCAAGAACTTCGCGCACCACGAGCAGGTGACGCGCCTCTGCTGTGTCGAGGGCTGGAGCGCCATCGCCTGGTGGGGTGGCCTGCGCTTTGGTGACCTAATCGCCGCCTATCCGCCCGCGCCAGGCATGCGCTGGGCGGCGATGCGGTCCGAGGTCAATCTCGACAGCGACGGCAACTCGGACCCGTACTACGTCTCCATCGACCTGCCGACGGCCATGCACCCACAGGCCCTCCTCGCCACCCACCTCAACGGTCAGCCGCTCGACCTCGACCACGGCGCGCCGATGCGGCTCGTCGTCCCCATGAAGCTGGGGCTCAAGAATATCAAAGCGGTCACGTCAATCGAGTATGTCGCCAAGGAGCCCGCCGACTATTGGAATGAACGTGGTTATTCGAAGTACGATGGGCTGTAAGAAATTTTAACATGGATGAAGGGGATGGATGGGATAAGGAGAAAGATATCCTGGTCATATTCTGAAATAAAGACACCCTCTCCGGAGACGGACAGGGTGTCTTTATGCCGTATGGGGGGTCGGACCTTACGCGATGGTGACGCGCTGAGCCGAGCGTCGACGCAGCGTGATGAGGCCGCCAGTGAGGAGTAGCGCGAAGAGGACCACCGAAGAGGCTTCCGGGACGGCCTTGATCTCGGTGATGCCGTTGATCTGGAGATTCCCGGCGCCCGCGTCGAAGAACGTGTACGTCACATTCTCCAACGTGCCGAAGTTGTACGTGAAGGTTCCGGTGATGCTTCCGTAGCCGTTCGAATCCACGATCGGCTTGTCGAACGTGCCGAGGAGATTGAGTGTTCCGCCGTTGACATAGAAGTCGACGCCGTCGTGGCCGCCGGCTCCTGCCTGGCCGGCTTGGAAGACGCCGCCGTCGACGTTGGCATTGGATGAACCACCCAGGAAGATGGCATTGCCGCCGTTGCCGCCATTCCCGTTGAGGTAGAGACCGGTGGCGCCGGCGCCACCCGATGAACCCGTGAACGTTCCGCCATGAACATTGGTTGTGCTGGTCGAACTGAGGATGTCGAGGCCATTGCCGCCGCCGCCGCCATTGCCGCCGAAAAAGCCGGCGCCGCCATCACCGCCGTGGCCACCGGTGTAAGTGCCGCCGGTGAAGTTGACAGTGAGACCGTTGCCGCTGACCTGAGCGCCGCCGCCACCATGTCCGCCGAATCCACTAAATGGGTAGCCGCCGGTGCCGTCGCCTCCATCGGTGCCGGTGTACGCGCCGGACGAGGAGCTCCCCGAAGTACTGATCGAGAGGCCGGGATCCCCGGGCGTCCCGTCGCTGCCTGTGGTCGCGTGTGCCCCAGGGGCAAATGTCAGCAGGCACAGTCCCAGTCCTGCCGATAAGAGATGTGA
>Ga0070658_10000928_pt1 | contig 25066 bp, 17 predicted proteins | sample KBSC13metaG_FD_64664 | JGI IMG/M metagenome (GOLD analysis project Ga0070658, IMG submission 64664) | Corn rhizosphere microbial communities from Kellogg Biological Station, Michigan, USA - KBS C1-3 metaG | ecosystem: Host-associated > Plants > Roots > Rhizosphere > Soil ...
AGGTATTGATCCCAAAATGGAAGAACGCCATCACCTCGCGATGGTACCACTCCACCTGCTTGGCCGACGGTACGGGGCCGTAAGGACCCGGAGGCGAAACGTCGACCCTTGCCGACGCGGGTTGAGACGCAACATGACTCTCTGATTGCGCTACACAGATTCTTGTTCCCATTGATAATATGACCGCGATTACCGCCAAACTCCGGTGCAATGCTCAACCTTTCACGATTTCGTTCCGCCGTCCACCCCGTCGACGCAAAGACATTATGCAGAAAAGAAGAGGTCCCTTCTTCATCCAGCGGAAGAAGCGACCTCCAGTGGTGTTGCTTAAACAGGGTGACTAGCGGCTTACTTGCAACTGAACGTGGCGACAAATTCACCCTGAGTGAGCGCGCTCTTACCGGAGAACTCCGTTCCAGCCGCGCGTCCAGTAGTCCAATTGGCGTCATAGCCCCCGGCGTCATCCGTCGAGTTATTGGCGTCGAGACCTGCGGATATCTTCCCCGGATTCAGGAACTTGACGTGGCCGTCCGCGAGCAAGAAGTTCGTGGCGTTCGTGTGCCGCGCCGGCTGGCCGCTGTACGCGGGATTCCCGCCCATAGCGCCGGTCGCCATATTGGTGCATGAATGCGAGTTGATATTCCACGGCCAGGAATTGAACCAGTTGAGGCCGTTGATCGAAGGCGAACTCCAATCGTTCTGCGGCGGAGCGTCGGCCGGAACGAAGTAGGGGGAGCATTCCCACGTCTCCGTGACCAGAACGATCTTCGCCGGGACGACTGTGGCCGCCAAAGTCAGTGGCGACTGGCCGTACTGGCTCAGGTTGCCGTTGATGCCATAGCTTTCGACATTCCGCGTGTCGCCGTAGTCGTCAAGACAGGTGTAAACCCGCGAACTCTTAACGTACGGGAATATCTGGGTGGCCCAACCTGTGCCGTATCCATCCCATCCAGCCGGCCAGGTCTCATCATAGTCTTGAACATACTGCAGGATGCCCAGTCCGATCTGCTTTTCATTGCTTGTGCAGGTGATTTCGCGAGCCTTCTCGCGGGCTTTGGCAAAGACGGGGAACAGGATTGCAGCTAAAATAGCAATGATAGCTATAACTACTAGCAGCTCAATCAGCGTAAACGCCGAGTGCTTTCTTAACATTACCTTCATCGAATAATTCTCCTTTCTGGAGCAACAGAAACACTCTTCCGCAAGCCGTCGAATGTGCGCCTATTCACAACCTCTTAACTGCATTTCGAACGACAGCGGCGGGTTCATTATATGACATGTTCATATCCCTGTCAATACCTACAATTGAAAATGTTGTTATTTAAATTTATGTTGGTATTAAACACCTTTAACCAGGGGTTACCTTGACGTCGCGATCGTTCAGGGCATGTTACTCGATGTTGGTTATTTTCAAAATTTGTTGGTACATTGCGAAGGATATGGTATACTGGACCTATTCTTCAATGTGGCCGGCCCGTGGAACTCGCGGGCAGTGAACTACAAAAGCAACATTTACGGGGCAAAATTATGGTGGGATGGCGTGAGATCGCTGCCACGTTCCAAACAGAGATAGAAGACGGCAGGCTGGCCGAGGGAGCGGTCATACCGTCGGAGACCGAGCTTGCGTCGCGATGGAGCGTCTCCCGAATGACAATTCATCGTGCCATGGCGCTGCTACAAGAGCAGGGTTTTGTCGCCAGAAAGCGCCGGACGGGTACGGTTGTCGCTTCCTTGGAGGGCCGCACGGCCCAAACCCGTGTCGCAAAACGCCAGCAAGCGCTTCATAAAACGCGAGACGCCACGATCGCCCTGGTCATCGACGATCAGCGAGACAGGCTTGCCATGGAGTACGTCCGCGGGGTGAGTACCGCCACGCACGATACCCACAAGCTTCTCTTTCTCAATACCCAGGGCAGTCCGGAGCGCGAGGCGGAATGCTTAGGATTGCTGCACGGGCAAGTCGACGGCATCGTCCTCTTCCCAGTCGGAGTCTACGAAAACGTTGGCGTCATCACGCAGACGATCGAGGCGGGAATTCCCATCGTCGCCCTCGACCGCGATGTCGAGTACGACGGAGTCAGCTCCGTGACCACCGACAATTTCGCGGCCAGCGCGGCGGCGTTGCGATTCCTGGCCGAGCGTGGACATAAGCGCATTGCACACTTCACCTGGGGACTGCGCGACGATCCTGAGGTCCGGCCTGTACGCGAACGCTTCGACGCCTGGCACACCGTCATGCGCGAGAATGCGGTGGGCGATCCCGCGCGCTGGCTCCGGCGATATCCGCAGCATGTGGCGGCGGACATTGAGCACCTAACCCAGTTCGCCACCGACGCCCTGTTTGCGATGCTGCATCAGCCCGACCCGCCGACAGCCGTCTTTTGCGTCAACGACTACTTCCTGGCCGCCTCGCTACAGGCGTGTCACGACCTCAATATCGGCGTACCCGAGAAACTGGAGATCCTGAGCTTCAACGACGGCGTCAATCTCCTGCCGCGTCAGGCCGCCGCCGTCAACCGGCTCGTTCAGCGGACCGAGGTGATGGGAAGTCGAGCCGTCGAAGTGCTGCTGGCGCTCATGGCGGACCCGGACCAAACTCCCATCCATGTCCGGATGGAAGCGGACTTTTACCCTTCCAGCACTTATGCGACGGACGGGCGACCGGTCGTGCTCCCCGCTCCATCGCTGGCCCGCGATGTCATCCCTGGCCAGATCAACCTCTAAGTAACCCTGAGAAAGACTCCGATGCCTCCACGAATATTTAGATTTTTTTTGTTGTTATCGCTATTTATAATGGCGACGCTGCCGGGACACGCCGCCCAAATTCGTCTGCGGATGGATGCCGGCTGGCGCTTTCATCTCGCGTCGACAGGCACGCTTGATCAGAAGATCGTCGTCGAAAACTGGACCTGGGCGCCGGCCGCCACATCAGCTATCGACGGTCTACCCAAACAAGGCTGGCAGCCGGCCACCCTCGGCAGGGACGTTTTTCACGGCCGCGGTTTTGCCTGGTATCGAGCAACACTGCCATCCCTCACCGGCACCGGCCGCACCGTGCACTTCGACGGCGTCGACGACAACGCGGTCGTCTACCTCAACGGTCGACGCATCGGCAGCCATCAAGGCTATAGCGATCCCTTCGACATAGCCCTCGATTCCGCGTGGAACCCGTCTGGACCCAACTACCTCCTCGTTCTGGTCGAAAATATCGACGGCCCCGGCTGCATCAACAACCACGTGGTCCTCGGTGTCGACCGACCGATGACGCTGGGGGGCGATCCCGCAAGGCCGGGCTACAACGATTCTCACTGGCGCCTGGTCCATCTCCCGCACGACTACGTGGTCGAGGAGCCCGTCAATCCCGAAGGTAACAACGCCCACGCCAACCGAATCCCGCGCACCGCCTGGTATCGAAAGACATTCACGGCGCCGTCAGCCTGGCGCGGCAAGAGCGTCTGGATCGACTTCGACGGCATCTACCGCGATGCAAAAGTGACCCTTAACGGCCGCCTTCTCGGCGAACACAGGAGCGGATACACGGGCTTTAGATACGATATCTCGAAGTTCGTCAGGTACGGCGCGAAGAACGTTCTGGCGGTCTTCGTCGACCCAACCCACTTCGAGGGATGGTGGTACGAGGGCGGCGGGATCTACCGCCATGTGTGGCTGAACGTCGCCGATCCCGTGCACATTGCGCCGTGGGACACATTCATCTCGACCCGCTCCGTCGACGGGTCGACAGCCACTCTCGCGGTGAACACCCGTCTGACAAATGCCGGCTCCCTGTCGACCCGCGGGTATCTCCTCTCACGGGCATTGAGCCCGGACGGAACGCTTGCCGCTCAGACACGATCGCCGTTCGCAATCCCAGCCGGTAGCACTCTCGATATCGCCCAAACACTCCGCGTCGACAACGCCCGTCTCTGGTCTCTCGAAAACCCCCGGCTGTATAGACTGCATACGGACGTCGCCGTCACCCGCGGCCGGATCGTCGACGCTGTCGACACGCCGTTCGGCATCCGCACCATCCGTTTCGACGCGGCTCGTGGCTTCTTCCTGAACGGCAAGCCGGTCAAGATCAAGGGCACCTGCAACCATCAGGACTTCGCCGGCGTCGGAATCGGTGTGCCGGATGGCCTGGAATACTGGCGTGTCCGGAAGCTCAAAGCGATGGGCAGCAACGCCTGGCGAATGTCCCACAACCCGCCAACGTCAGAACTCCTCGACGCCTGCGACCACCTGGGCATGCTCGTCATGGATGAAAACCGGCACCTCGGTTTTGCCGAAGGCGCAAAGACACCGCCCGGCACTCAAAATGCCCACGCCCTGTCAAAAGGTCTTTCCGACCTCGACTCCATGATCCTGCGCGACCGCAACCACCCGAGCATAATCCTCTGGTCGCTCTGCAACGAGGAACCGCTGCAGGGAAGCGACGAAGGCGCTCGCATCTTCAGCGCAATGAAGACCGAAGTACGGCGCCTCGACCGCACCCGTCTCATTACCTCCGCCATGAACGGCGGCTTCGGCAACGGCATCTCCAATGTGGAGGACATTCAGGGATTCAACTACAACCCCGACGCCTACGACCCGTTCCATCGCGCGCGCCCCGCGCAGCCCTGCTTCGCTAGCGAAACCGCCAGCACCGTGACCACGCGCGGGATCTACGCGAGTAGCCGCTCCAAGGGATACGCCACCGCGTACGACATCAATGAAGGGATCTCGATAAACACAGCCGAGTCTGCCTGGAAGCCCATCGCCGACCGCCCCTACATGGCTGGCGCCTTCGTCTGGACCGGCTTCGACTATCGGGGCGAGCCCGCTCCTTACGGCTGGCCGGCGGTCAGCTCGAACTTCGGCATCATGGATATATGCGGTTTTCCCAAAGACAACTACTATTTCTATCTCGCCGCCTGGGGAAACCGCCCGATTGTCCACCTGCTGCCACATTGGAACTGGCATGGCAAAGAGGGCCGCGCCATCGACGTCTGGGCCTACAGCAACGCCCCCCGCGTCGAGATATTGCTGAATGGACGCAGCCTTGGCGTACGGTCGATGCCCGCAAGCGGCCACGTCTCCTGGGCAGTCCCCTATGCGCCGGGTACACTCCTTGCCAGGGCGTTCGACGGAACAGGTAAGACACTTGCGACCGACATTGTGCAGACGACTGGAACCCCCGCGGCACTCCGTCTGCAAGCCGAAAGGCACGACATCGTTGCCGATGGCGAGGACGTCCTCCCGCTGGCTGTATCCATCGTCGACACTCGCGGACGCGTCGTACCAACGGCCTCGAGCATGGTAACATTCACTGTAACAGGTCAGGCCGAAATCACCGGCGTCGGCAATGGCGATCCCAGCGATCACTCACCGGATAAAACCAACCGTCGACGCGCCTTCAACGGCCGCTGCCTCGCCCTCGTCGGCGCGTCGACTAAAACGGGCCGCATTGTCGTCACCGCCCGGAGCCCAGGTCTCAGGCCGGCTACCTTCGTCTTGAGATCCGTCGCCGACCACATTGCCGAGGTCCAGTAATGCCCAAAGCCCAATTGTCACCGATAAACATCAAGAGCCGGCATCACCTGCCGCTCTCGTCGACCAGGCTTCCCTTCCCATCACGATGGGGAGGGGGTACCCTGATCCTCGCCGCGCTGCTCCTTTGCCGAGGCGCGTTGGCTGACATCACGACGCCGGCCATGCCTGCGAGCCTCGCGTACCGGCCCGCGTCGCCGACCCCTGGCAACACCTTCCTGCCGCGCTCGCACCGGCCGGCGCGTCGTATCCTCCTCGTCGACACCTCGCACTGCACGGCTGACGAACTCGACGCGCTCCTCAGCCTGCAAGGTTTGACGAGCCGTCGACACCCGTGTCTATGGCTGCGCGACAAGGACGACGACAACAACCGATTCGTCGAGCGCAATCTTGTCGACAAACGGTACATCGACCAATTCGATATCGTGTCCGACTGGCACACGCTCTTCCGCCGGTTTGCCTGGGCGTACAAGGGCGCGGTCGTACCGGACCCGGAGCTTTATCGGGGTGATACCGTCGCCGCGAATGTTGCCGGAGTCAACGACCTCATCGTTGCCTCTCCCGAACTCGCCTCCAAGCTGGGCATTCCCGTCAAGGTCGACCTCCGCGGCCGCTTCTCGACGTACGCCGAGGCCCTCGACTGGGTGTGGAAGACCTACCACGCCAAGCTGAGTCACCGCGTCTGCCTGATCGCCCGCGATCTGACCTACCCGGCATCGTACGCCATCCAGTGGCGCGCCACGATCTTCTGGCCGTCCGGCTCTGTCGACGGCGCGGCAAAGTCCGCCGATCCAGCGCGAGAAAAGGCACTGGTGGCCCGCATCATGTCGGAGATGGCCCCCAATTCCGCAATGCTCGGCTACCCGTGGTCCGGCGACGGTGTCGGTGTTGGCGAAGGCGACGGCGTCGAGCTTGCCAGCCGCTACGGCATCTCACTCGTCGCCAGCGATTCGCTCGCCAACATCTGTGTACTGAGCGGTGTGCCGATCAAAGCGCTCGCTCAGAAACCCCAACCACCGGCCCCAGCGCTGGAGCGCGATAAAATCTACATCGCCCTCGCCATGTCCGACGGCGACAACATGGGAAGCTGGCGGTGGATGTGGAAGGACTTCTTCGAAAACAAGCGCTACGGCGACTTCCCCCTCGCCTTCGGCATCGGCCCGTCGATCCTCGACTTGCAGCCATCCGTCGCCGAGTGGTACTACGACCACGCCGCGCCGAACACTGAGTTCATTGCCGACGTTTCCGGGATCGGCTACATGCAGCCGGGGAGCTACGGCCAGGCGTTCCAAAAACCACAGGAAGTCCTCAACGGATTTCTCGATTGGACGCGGCTCTACGACGGCAAACTCGGCATCCGCACACTGAGAACCGTCGATGGTGGCGACGACATCCTCGCCGCTTACGCCGCCCGGCTTCCTGATCACGATTCGCTCTTCGCCGACATGGGCCGCGACGATCGAGAAGGCATCGCAAACCTCACCTACACGCTGCCAAACTCGTCGGTGTCCATCTTCCGCTCCGTCACCAGTTGGCGCTACGGCAAGGAAGGCTTTTTGCGGGAAGTCCGCGACCAGGTCGGTTCGTCGAGGCCCGCCTTTGTCAACGGCTTCGTCCACATCTGGACATTTCGGCTGCCGGAACTCGCCGACATCTACGACCACCGCGATAAAGATATGGTCTTCGTCACCCCTACGCAGCTTGCGTCGCTCTACAAACAGGCCATTAAGCGCGGCTGGACGCACTGACCGTCATCGGAAACGTAAGCCAATGAAATACCTACCAACTGCACTGATGCCCTCGCGCTTGCTGTCACTAACATCAGCTGCGAGCACAGCCCGCCTGCGAATCAACGCATCGGAATGGATGAGCAGATTCGCCTGATCCGCCTCAATCCCCTAATGCCGGTCGATACGAAGGCGAGTCATTCGAGCTCTTCAGGAAGCAGGGCCTGAGGCCAGGGCGGGTTCAGGTTCGCTACCCTCGGAACTGGCGGGGCGATTTGCCGACTCGGTCGCGGAATTGACGAGTGAAGTGAGCGGGGTCGGGATATCCGCAGAGACCGGCGATCGATGTTACCGTCATCGTGCTTCCGGCGAGGAGCGTTTTTGCGTGCTCCATCCTGACATGGGTGATGTAGTCCCGCGGCGCACAGCCCATAATCGTACGGAACACCTCCGTGAACCGGCCGGGTGAGAGGAAGAATGATGTCGCCAGTTCGTCGACGCGGACGCTCTCGGCAAAATGTTCGTCGATATAGCGTACCGCCATGGCAACCGTTGCGGCATGAGATGACTGCGTCGGGTCTGTCACCGAAGGTGCGGTCAGTCCCCCGCCGTATTCGCGCGAGAGAAATACGAGCAGCCGCAGCAACAGCCCGATCGTCAATATCGTTCCGCTCGGAGTGCCGGCAGCCCACTCCCGGCGCAGTTCCGCATACATGTCCGCGGCAGTTGAATAACCGGCGGGCGAGAGGTGCAGCCACTTAGCGGTGCGGCCCGCGTCGCCGCGGCTCATGGGTTCGTCGAAGAACAGCGACGTAAACCCCGGCGTGACGGCCAACGCTTCGGACACGCGGTCCTCGAAGATCGACGGGGAGAAGTGGACGGTGTCGAGGATCAAGTTGTCCGGTGCGACGAACTGGTGGGCCATGCCGGGACGCATCGTGTAGACGTCACCGCGCACGACCTCGAATGGCACGCCGTCGATCACATGCGTCCCTCGGCCCTGACGCGCTATGTACAGCGACATGAAGTCGCGATGCAGCCTCGGCCGCTCCCAATCGTCGTTGACGGCATCGTCGACGATCAGCACGATGGGCATCGACGCAGCCGCTGAAGTGGGCTGCATGCTCGCCAGCTCGGCGATCGACGCCTCCCACACCTCGCTTCCCCAATTCCGGGGGATTAACTCGTTCTGTAACTGACTGTCCATAAAGGGTCATTATACAATCCGACACTGTAATCCGCGTGCCATGCCCAGAGACTTAGACGGCAATGACGGAATCTCCCGAAAGTAACGGTGGCATCACCGGACCCACAGGGATTACGCCCCAATGCTAATTGGCACTCGCGGATTTCTACAATTTCCGGCGCGATAAATCCTTGCCACACAGGCGGCCTATCCAATACAATGGGGCATCAGAGTAGAAAAGGACGTTGACATGACCCCCTTCGATCTGCGCGTTGAATACCTGACGAATCCGCTCGCCATCAAATCCCGAACTCCCAGGCTCAGTTGGACGATCCCGCTCGAAGGCGGTCGACGTCAAACGGCCTGCCAGATCATCGCCTCGACATCGACCGACGCCGCCCTCTGGGACACTGGCCGTATCGAGAGCGACCAGAGCGTCCACGTCCGGTACGCCGGCAAGCCGCTGACATCGCGCGACCGCGTCGACTGGAAGGTCCGCATCTGGGACGAAACCGGCGCCGCCTCCGACTACAGCGACACCGCGACGTTCGAAGTCGCTCTCGCCATCGACGATTGGGCAGCCAACTGGATATCCGCCGCCCCGCGGCCCCCCGCCGACCAGGAACTGACCGAAGCCGACCAATCTATTGCGTCGATCCGTGGCGACCGCCGGTTCTGGCCCTCGCCTCACCTGCGCCGCGCATTCCAGCTTCGCACAGGCATCGCCAGTGCTCGCCTGTCGATCACGGCACGCGGCGCATATGAGGCGTCGATCAATGGTCGACGAATCGGGTCGACCGAGCTTGCGCCTGGCTGGACGGACTATCACAAGCGCATCGAGTTCCAAACCTTCGACGTCACCGACATGTTGACCGCCGGCGACAATGCGATCGGCGTCATCCTTGGCGACTCCTGGTACAGCGGCTATGTCGGCTTCAACGGCAAGCGCGAGTTCTACGGGGTCGACCCGGAACTGCTGGCGCAGCTCGAAGTCGTCTACAAAGACGGCTCACGCGATACGATCGTCACCGACAATACCTGGCGCTGGACGTACGGGCCGATCCTCTATTCCGACTTGCTCGAAGGCGAATCCTACGACGCCCGCCGCGAACTCGGAGCCTGGACGGAAGCCGGCTACGATGACCGCGACTGGCAATCGGCGAACGCAGGCAGCGGACTCGGTTCGGCCGAACTCGAGCCTCAGATAGACCTCCCGATCACCGTAACACAAGACCTTACGCCCAAATCCATAACCGCCTTGAGCGGCGGCCGCTACCTCGTCGACATGGGCCAGAACATGGTCGGCCATCTGCGCCTTCGGGTCCGCGGCGAAGCCGGCACCAAGGTGACTTTGCGCCATGTCGAGATGCTCCAGCCCGATGGCGAAGTGTACATCACCAACCTCCGCGCGGCGCGGCAGACGGACGAGTACATCCTCAGCGGCAAGGGCGAGGAAACTTTCGAACCGCGCTTCACCTTCCACGGCTTCCGCTATGTTGAGGTCGCCGGTTACCCCGGCGCGCTGATGGCCGAGGACGTCACCGGCCGCGTCGTCGAATCGGAGACTGAGACCGCCGGCGAGATCGAGACCGGCCACGCCATGGTCAACCAGCTCATCAAGAACATCGTCTGGGGCCAGCGCGGCAACTTCATTAGCGTACCCACCGACTGCCCACAGCGCGACGAGCGCCTGGGCTGGATGGGAGATGCCCAGGTCTTCGTCCGCACTGCCACCTTCAACCGGAACGTCGCCCCGTTCTTCACCAAGTGGCTCACCGACGTCCGCGATGCCCAGCACGACGACGGCATCTACACCGACGTTTGCCCGAGCATCTCGTTCGCCGGCAAGGGCGCACCCGCGTGGACCGACGCCGGCGTGATCGTGCCGTGGACAATTTACCAGATGTACGGCGATGTCGACATCCTCGTCGCCAGCTATGACTCCATGGCAAAGTACGTCGACGCCCTCGACGCCGCCAATCCCGACGGCCTCTGGCTCAACAATCGCAACAACGACTATGGCGACTGGCTGTCGATCGAGGCCGATACCCCCAAGGAAGTCTTGGCCACCGCCTACTTCGCCTACGACGCACTGCTCATGTCCAGGATCGCGGCGGTTTTGAAGAAGGAAGCGGATCAGAAGCGGTTCGTCCAGCTCTTCGAAAAGATCAAGGCGGCCTTCAATAAGGCCTACGTCGCGGAAGACGGCAAGATCCATGGCGACACCCAGACCGTCTACCTCCTCGCGCTTCAGATGTCGCTCCTCGATCCGACAAAGCGCCCGGAGGCGGTTCGACGACTGGTCGCCGACATCGACGCTAAGGGCGGTCATCTGTCGACCGGTTTCATCGGCGTCGGCTATTTGTGTCCCATCCTCACCGAGTATGGTCACGCCGATGTCGCTTACAAACTGTTGCTGAACGAGACCTACCCCAGTTGGGGATATTCAATCGCGCAGGGCGCCACCACCATATGGGAACGCTGGGACGGGTGGACGGAGCATAAGGGCTTCCAGGACCCCGGCATGAACTCCTTCAACCACTACTCGCTCGGCAGTGTGGGCGAATGGCTCTATCGACGAGTTGCCGGTATCGACATCGACCCTGCCGTCCCCGGCTTCAAGCACATCGTCATGCGGCCCGAACCTTGCCGGAAGCTCGGCTACGTCAAAAGCGCGGTTCGCTCGCTCTACGGCAGGATCGAAAGCGCCTGGTGTTTCGACGGCGACGATTGGGCTTGGGACGTCACCGTTCCTGCCAACACCACGGCCACCGCGTATCTGCCGACCGCCATTCTCGCCAATGTCGACGGTATCGGGAGCGGGGCGGAGTCGACCGTCACTGATGGTAGACTGTGCTTGACCCTGGAACCCGGCCAATACTCATTCCGCGTGAAATCGCCCCTGGAGGCCCGCTAATGAATCGCACTGATTGGGATGCGCGCTACGCCATGCTGCGCCGCGAACTTGAGGACGGCGGTGTCGATGTTGACGCTGTGGAGGCTGCGCTTACGGCGCAAAAGATCGAGACGCCGTCGTGGGGCTACGCCGACTCGGGCACGAGGTTCGGCACGTTCAAGTTTCCCGGCGCGGCCACCAACGTCCACGAGAAAGTCGCCGACGCCGCGCAGGCCCATCGATATACAGGCATCGCACCTGCCGTCGCGCTGCACATTCCGTGGGACAAAGTCGACGACTGGGCCGGCCTCGCCACGTATGCGACGGGCCTTGGTGTCGAGATCGGCGCGATCAACCCCAACCTATTTCAGGATCACGACTATCGATTCGGCAGCCTGGCCTCGGAACGCCCGGACGTGCGTGACCGGGCGATGACCCATGTCGCTGAATGCATCGACATCATGCGCGCCACCGGCTCCCGTGCCCTCTCCCTCTGGTTCGCCGACGGCACCAACTTCCCCGGTCAATCTGACTTTCGCGCCCGCAAGCGCCGGTTTGAGGAAGCCTTCGCCGGCATCCACACGCAACTGGCCGCCGGGGAACGGATGCTCATCGAGTACAAACCCTTCGAACCCGCCTCCTACCATACCGACATTGCCGACTGGGGCATGGCCTACGCCTTCTGTCAGAAGGCAGGCAACCAGGCACAGGTCCTCATCGACCTCGGCCACCACCTGCACGGCGCGAATATCGAGCACATCGTCGCCTTCCTCGCCGACGAAGGCCGGCTCGGGGGCTTCCACTTCAACAACCGGAAATACGCCGACGACGACCTCACCACCGGGTCGATCAATCCCTACGAGCTCTTCTTGATTTACACCGAGCTCGTTAAGACCGAGCGCGCGGGCCTGGGCGCCGACGTTGCCTATATGATCGACGAAAGCCACACCCTTAAGAACAAAGTCGCCGAGATGATCCAGAGCCTTGTCTCGCTCCAGGCGTCGTATGCCAAAGCGTTGATTGTCGATTGGAAGGCCCTAGCCGCTGCACAGGAATCTAACGACCTGATCGCCGCCGAAGAAATCTACAAGAATGCATTTGCCGTCGACGTCCGCCCGCTCCTGTGGAAAGTCCGGAGCGAACTTGGCTTGCCCGACCCGGTCGACCCCGTCCGCGGCTTCCTCGACAGCGGCCACCCAGCACAAGCCGCCGCCGAACGTAAGAGCGGTGCCGGCGTAGGCCTGGGCGGCTGACGTTCTTGTGCCATCCCAGAACCAGGTTGGGCATCCCGACACCAAACCGGAACGTAATATGTAGACGCATTGCGGACAAACGTGTCTGGCGCCACCTGGAGTTCGGTCGACGACGAGGCTTCAATCCATTGTTTCGGGACGATGTGTTCGGTAATGCAAGAATACATTCGAAACGTAATTCGATTATAATGCAAAGTAAGGAGTGTGCGTTTATTTTAGTGGCCGATCGTATCGTCGAAAGTCAACTTCCTTTGCTCTGGATGAATATGAATCCTACCATCCGTCGACTCCTCCCTGCCGACGCCGGCGTCTACAAAGAGATCAGGCTTGAAGCGCTCCAGCGCAATCCGGAGGCATTCGGCAGCTCGTACGAACGGGAGGCGCCCAATGACTTGCAATGGTTTGCCGACCGCCTCGACGGCAGCCACATGCTCGGGGCATTTGTCGACGGCGAACTCGTCGGCACGGTTGGGGTTGCCGTTCAATCGGGCAAGAGGTCGCACATTGGATTTGTGTGGGGGATGTTCGTGCGCGAATCCGCGCGCGGGCAGGGGATCGGTCGCGCGTTGGTTTCCGCCGTTCTGGATGTGGCGCGGGATGAGGTCGAGATCGTCGAGCTTACGGTCGTGTCGGAGAATGTCGCGGCCCGTCGACTTTACGAGAGCTTTGGCTTCTGCCAGTACGGTCTGGAAAAGAAATCCTTGCGCCAGGGCGACCGGTATTATGACGAGGTCCTGATGGCGGTAGATTTCAGCGAGTAGGCTTGTTATCGTTCGTGGTCGTTCCGGCTCCTCCCCCAATAATGGGGTCACGGAAATTGTTAGTCAGAGAAGTAGCGCTGCGTATAACGCCTGGACGGGTACCAGACGCCCATCCCACGATCGGATTTGATCCGGGCCTTATTTCTCCTGATAGATCACCCGCGCGCATACCTGCCCCACCGTTTTCAAGCTGACGGGGCTGCACTTATCCGGCGTGTCTGAGAGCGTGTGCCAGTAGGGATAGTCGAAGTCGATGAGGTCGACCGCGGGGATGCCGGCGTCATTCATGGGTTGGTGATCGTCGGTGATCTCATACTTTGTATCGTTGACGAAGCTCGTTGTGTAACCCAGAGCCTTTGCCGCGCCCCAGATCTTATTGTCGATCTCCGCCTGGTGGACCTCAGAATAGTGCTCGCGGTGGATGTCGAGGTCGCGGTCGCCGATCATGTCGAGCAGGATCGCGTACTGAGGCCGGTAATTGCCGGCGTGGGTGGCGAAGAACTTCGAGCCGATGTACATATTGTCGTCTTCGGGTCCCCAATCCTCCCCATCGACAAACAACAGCACGACGCCTACATCGGGGTGCTTATCGTGGAATGTGCGGGCAAGTTCGAGGAGAACGGCGGTGCCGGACGCGCCGTCGTCGGCGCCGGGGATCGGCTTGGCCTTGTTGACGTCGTCCAGTTCCTGATCCGCGGTCGGCCGTGAGTCCCAGTGCGTAAACAACATCACTTTCTTCGACGCGGTCGGATTGATCACGCCGATGATGTTGGTGAGCATCAGTCGCTTTCCGCGCTTTCGATCGCGGTATGCGAACACCTGGGTATCGACCTTATCGACATTCGGAGTCAACTGCTGGATGATGTAGTCCCGGCAATTGTCGTGTGCGGTCGAGTTGGGGACGCGCGGGCCGAAATCGCATTGGGCCTTCAAATAGCCAAAGGCTCGGTCTGTGTCGAAGGCCGGAAATTCGGTTGCGGCCATCACGGTAGGGGCCGGTACGATAACGGCCGTGGCGTGGGCGACGGGGTGAGATTGACAGCCGGTGGCGATGGCGAGCAAGAGCACGATAGCGCTCGTGCTTGCCGCATGGCGCGATCGGGCGGCGATCGATGTAAGATTCATAAGCCTACAATTCGCCCGTCGATCATTGGGCTAAGGATGGGGTGTGCGGCGACGTAATCGTCGAGTGCCTTGACGATCGTGATGCCGCTGTCGTTGACGACCGCGGATTTGTCCCACACGCGAAAGTAGCCGAAGCTGCCTTTGGCGACAGAGCGAGTGGTGGCGATCGTGTAGTGCTTTGTTTCCGAAATCGGAGCGCCGGGTACGCCCGCTTCGACGATGCGCTGGCCGATGGGCTTGGAGGCATCAAAGCGAATTTGCATGCCGGAGATCTGTAAGAATCCGTCGAACGCTTCCGGCTCACGAGAGACTGATCGATCGAGCGCGGCAAGAAGCTGTTTGCCAGTAAGGCTGAGGAGGACGATCGTATCGTCGGCGTCCTGTCGATAGCGCAGTACCGCGTCGAGGTCGCTGGGCACATGATTGCCCTGGGTTACGGCCGTGGCCGCAACCAGCTCACCTGCCGGAATGAGCGCGATGTCGGCACCCGACGCCTGGCGAACAGCATCCGCGACAATATTTCCCGCCGTGGACTCTTTGATATCGCAATCCTTGGTGTCGAGCACGGCCTCAAGCGAGACCTTCTGGGGCTTCGACGTTGTCGAGGGTGCCGACGCCGGCTCAGCCATGGCCGCGGATGACAACAGAACACAGAGTCCAACAGCGATTATCGTCGTTACTAGCGGTTTCATTCCTCTACCTGATTGCGCTGGGCATGCTGCCAGCGTAAATACGCGTCGACAAAGTCGTCGAACTCGCCGTCCATTACTCGGGTGGTGTCGCCGGTTTCGTGACCGGTGCGCACATCTTTCACGAGAGTGTACGGCTGAAAAACATAGTTTCTGATCTGTGACCCAAACTCGATTCCCTTGCGCTCGCCGCGAAGTTCGTCGATGCTGGCCTTGTTCTCCTGCCGCGCCAGTTCCAGCAGCTTGGATTTCAGGACTTTCAGCGCATACGCTTCGTTTTGGCCCTGGCTGCGCTCGTTCTGACAGGTGACTACGATGCCGGTTGGCAAATGCGTGAGACGGATCGCCGAGCTCGTCTTGTTGACATGCTGTCCGCCGGCACCCGACGCCCGGTACGTATCCCGCTTGATATCCTTCTCAGGGATATCGACATCGCCGACTTCCTCGACCTCGGGCACGACGTCGACGGATGCGAACGATGTCTGTCTCTTGTTGTTCGCGTTGAACGGCGACAGCCTCACGAGCCGGTGCACACCGCGTTCGCCCTGGAGAAGGCCATACGGGCTCTTGCCCTCGATCCGGATCGTCGCGCTCTTGATGCCGGCGACATCGCCCTCGACCTCGTCGATGATCTCTGCCTTGTAGCCGTTGCGGTCTGCCCAGCGCAGGTACATCCGCAGGAGCATCGAGCCCCAGTCGTTTGCCTCATCGCCGCCCGCGCCGGCGTTGATCTCCAGTAGGGCAGGAGCGCCGTCATGTTCGCCTGACAGGAGCGTATCGATCTCCAGCTTGTCCAGAGCTGCCCTCACCTGAACGACTTCGCCGTCGATCTCGGTGGTATACTGCTCGGGATCGTCCTCGGCCATCGCCAGCTCGACAAGGGTCGCGATGTCGTCAAGGCGCTTGCGGACCGCCGCCCAAGGCGCGATCCCTTCCTTAATGCTGTTGAGGCGCTGCATCTCGGCCTGCGCCGAACTGGGATCGTCCCAAAAATTCGGCTCCGCCGCCTTGCCCTCAAGCTCCGCGATGTCGCGGTACTTTCCTTCTAAATTGAGCGGGCCGCTCAGCTTCTCAAACCGTGAGCGCTGCTGAACGCTTGCCTTGACTGCATCGTCGAACACTGATTACTCCGTCAGTTCTTATATACGCATAGCCGCCTTGCTTTGTTCAAGACGGCGCGCAATCAAAATAGTTTACACCATGCGGAAGGTTTTCGCGGAATTCGTCGGAAGCGTCTCTGACAAAGCGAAGTCGGTTTCTTTGTCCAGAGCGGCGGGGAAACCCATAACGGAAGTTATTCGTCTTCCCATTCGAGGACGGTGATGCCGCCGTCGAGGTCGACCTGGAATAGGGTAAAGTCGGGGAATTCGCCGGGCTTGACCGAGTCGTCGAAGCCCGCGATACTGAGGCGTCCGCCGAAGGCCGCGCCGGTGTCGATGCCTACTTTGTTGGGCATGACCAGCGGCAGCCAGTTCGTCTGCACGGTGTGGCCGAAGACGACGACCTTGCCGAAGTCCGCCTCGCTGTTAATGAACTCCTCGCGGATCCAGAGGCGCGGGTCGAGGTCGGCGCGCACGCCGGAGGGTTTGCCGGGCGGTACGATGCCGGCGTGGACGAAGAAGAAGTTCTCGGTCTCGAATTCAAAAACGGTGTTGTTGACGAAGTCGATGTCCTCGGGCCGAATCTGTTCGCGCCAGTTCTCGGACCAATCGACATTGTACGACCCCAGCATTTCGAGGCCGCCGTTATAGAGCCAGACAACTTCGGAGTCGGGGTCGTTGAACGCGGAGAGAAAGAGGGCCTCGTGGTTGCCGCGTAGAAAGACGCAGTTGTCGTGGCTGGCCTGGAAGGTGCGGAGGACGTCGAAAACGCCCTTGCTGTCTTCGCCCCGGTCAATATAGTCGCCCAGAAACACGACTGTATCGTCCGCATGAAGCAGTTTTTCCGTCAAGTAAACGAGCGCGCGCGCAGTCATGCTCGCCTTGCCGTGTATGTCGCCTATCGCGTAGATCATATCGAAAACTTATCCTACCCCAAATAAACATGCTCTGCGCGTTTGCGACGGCAACCTTCCCATTGGGGACGTTGCACGAAAGGACTACGGCGCTCGGGTCCGGGCTCCCGATTTGACACGATGTCATTGTACCAGATAGACTGGCCATGCGGGAGGTGTGTTCCCGCACATAAATATTGACGTTTGCTTGCTCGCTTGCCTATTTAATTATCCGTCAAATTTGCCGGATTTACGAGGTCGAATATGGCGGAAATCCTTTGGATCGAGAACAACGCTCGCTTTCTGCAGGCGGTTCGCGGTCTCTTTCTCACCTCGCATGCGGCTACCGTCGTCGGCGATATTGCCGACGCCCGCCGATTGATGGTGGAGCGTGTATTTGACATCGTACTGCTCGACTACGACCTTGACGACGGCAAGGGCGACGAACTATTGCCCGACATCGACCGTCTCGATCCTCGCCCGCCAGTGATTGCGACGTCGTCCCACGACCGTGGTAACGCCGCGTTGATGGCGGCCGGCGCCGATGCCGTCTGTGCAAAGACCAACTTTACTGGCATCGACGCCGTACTTGAAAAATGGCTGCGCACCCTATGAATACCCAATGTGCAGACGGGTGACGTCGTTGCCGTTGACCTTGTACACACCTTCGCCGTCCGGCCCGTTCATCGTTGCAGTCGCCGGGTCGACATTGTAGTTGTTTCCGTCGTCGTCGTGGAACCACTGCGTGCCGAGTTGGACATTGTAGTCCTTCAGCGGATCTTCATTGTCCTTGTCGCCTGGGTTGCTGCCGTGTCCGCCTGGCGTGTAATGATATTCCCCTCCGGGAGCCGGATGCAACACCACGTGACCGCGGATCGACAGTGCGACATTCACCAGTGTCGGCTGCAGTTTTTTCCATCGGGCGGAGTCCGTGTAGCAGACATAGAACGATTCTACATACTGACTGTTCGGATCGCCGTAGATGTGATAGAAGATCGCCCCAGACTTCGACGATGTCTCAAAGTCACGCCGGGTAAAGTACCCAACTTTCGCGGCGTCCGACGTGTATTCGACATCGCCGTCCTCGCCGGTCGACTGCAGCGCCTTCGACATGATCGCCTGAATGGAGTCCTCCGGCGGGCCGTACATCTTGCCGTAGTATGACTCCATCTGCCGGTTGATCGCTAGGCCGCCCCAGCCCGCGTAGGAGGCGCCGTCGCCACTGCGCATGTCGACCGAGCCTCGGTCGCTGGCCGACATCGTCCATCCTGACGGCGCAAGCGCCATCGCCCCGTTCGACGTCAACACCCGCAAGGGCGTCGCGCCGAGGGCGTCGACGGTGACCATCTTTTGGGATTTGTGCGGGTGCGCTGCCGTCGGTTTGGCAACGGTCGCCAGGCAGCCGGAAGAGGCTACGGCCAGGCACATCGAAGTTGCTATTATTGAGATTTTCATCTGTTATTCCCCATTTTTACTTCGGCAATTTGCGTCCCGGTCTCCAGAGCGTGCATTTGTCAACGGATCGTTCCGTCGTAATGGTAGGGGATGGAATAGATGGTTCGATATGACCTGGCAAGCGTACGGGATTACGACGCGCCGATCAGTCGCGCGATGTCGTGGGGGAGGGGATAGGGACGCTCCTTCGGCAATAGCGCCTTCGCCTTGTCGACGTCGCCATTCGCGATCATCGACGCCATCTTGTGGACACGAGGCGTGACATCGTCGATGCCCACGATCCAGTCGTCGACATAGCGCCGTACGATATGGCGACTGAGCCCGACCTGGATCGCGCGATACTCCAGTTTGCCGCCCCGGATCGACCGCTCCGGATCCCATTGCACCTGAACAAGCGCCTCCGATGACTTGCGATGCCAATCGTCGACATCCGCGTAGACGCTTTCGTCCGGATGAGTCAGCACCGCCAACGTCAACGCTTCCTCCCAACCTTTGCGGGTGATGCGCACGGCGAGCACGTATTCCTGGTTGGCCTTGCGTCCCCAGTTGCATCGCTCCATCATCCATAGGAACGACGGCTTGATCCAGGTCATTCTGTCGAAGGAGAACGGCGCAACGAACTTGCCTCTCGCCACCGCCCGATGCGCTATGGAAGGGGAATAGGCTTGGTAGACGACGATGGTGTCGCAGTCGAAGTCGGCCCTGATCTGTCGATATGGTGTCATGTTAACAGTATCGACATTGGTCAGCGTATCGCTAAATCTTGCCGCGTCGATACGAGCGAATCCAGTATATGCCGGCCAATAGGAGACCAATAGCGCCACCGATAAGCAGTCCCGCAGCGCCGAAGAACAGGATGCCGATTCCGTCGCCGGAAGTGACGTCTTGCGGCGGCACATTGTTGATGGGAACTCGTGCGCCGATATAGCCTCCGAGCGCTGTTACTCCGAGGAAGATGGAGATGGATATGAGGCAGCGTATCAACATGGTCATTTGCTTATCACCTTCGCGTCTTCTCCCTCGCTTACTCCGCCCTGATTATCGAAACGCTGGATAATATGGCAGCTCGACATACTCCGCGGGCATCCTCGACCGCATCGACGCCGCGGCGGCTCGGACCGCATTCGCCACCTTGCCGAAATGACCGTGGCGCTCGCTGATGTCGATGAAGGCGTCGAGGCGGGCGAGGGTTTGCTGGCAGGCGCGGTAGTCGCCGAGGCGGGCGTTCTTTTCGATAATCCAGCTCAGCCACTCGCCCCCGAGCGCGCTGAGCGCGGCATCGGCGCAGCCTGCCGTCAGTTGACGATAGAAGCGGGTATCGTCCGCCGCTTCCGGACATCCTTTGACAAGCTCCTCTCGATACGCCGCCTCGACTCGCTCCAACACATCCGCCGGGGTTCTGGCGGAACACCAGCAAGTCGGCCAGATCGCGCGCGGGTAGCGCATGTCGATGGCGGCGTTGCCCATGCTGGAGAACTCGAAATCGAGCAGATACACCCGCTTGTCGATCCAGAGAATGTTGTCCGGGCAGGGATCGTGATGGCAGTAGACGCGGAAAGGGCCGTCGCCGCGGAACTCGGTGATGGCCTCCTCAAGCTCCGCGAAGAAGTCATCGCCGACATCGACGCCAAGGTAGGCCAGGCCCTTGGGCGGATGCTCGCTATGCCAATCGACATGGCCGCTGACCAGGTCCGGCTTCCGCGGGCCAAGCGCGTCGCGGATCTCGTTGTAGCGGGCCTGTTTGCCGCAGGTGACGGCGTGGACGCGCCCGACTGTTTGGAAGAGGGCGGTCAGGCATTCTTCCGCGTCGACAGCCGTGCCCGTCAGCAGGAGCGGGTCGAGGCCCTTGCCCGCGCCAATGTCATTCATCACGATCAAGCCGTGATCTGAGTCGCCGGCGATGAACCGCGGAACGGGGATATCGTCGACATCGGCGAAGCATTCCGAGAGAAATTCGAGGCCGGCCCAATCGTTGAACAGCCGCCATGCTGGCCCGGACGTCGATGTCCGGTCGAGGATCTGGCCGTCGTGAAGCGCCGCCTGCTTGACCACCAGGGTACCGACACCCTCCGGCTCGCCGCGCTGGATTCGGTAGCGGATGACATGGGAACGGTCACTGCCTCCCAGACCCTCACCGTCCGCAAGCTCCACGTCATTTCCCCACGTCTCCGAAAGAACGCGCTCCGTTAGTTCCTTTGTTTCCATGACTTGGCCCCGCCGATGTCGATAGTTGATGGTCGATTGTTCGGCATTGGATGTCGCCGGTCCTGCAAGATGTCGAGTGCAGAACCGCTTCATCAACTGCTTGTTTGGTTTAAGGTTTTATTGGTTGTGATGGTATTATTGGTATTGACTCGCACCAGAAAACCTGTTATGATTAGCCGCAAGATATCTACAATTCCGTCTGTGTTTTAGCGGAGCGCCGTCTAACTGACCGCTTCGCCGCACCGCACTGCAGCGCACAAACTCCCGAACGGGACGGCGGATCGATCGAAAGCTTGATCGCTACAAAAGCCATTTATCAACGAAGAGGAGATACAGATGTTTCCAATCAAGCCGAGGAGGCTGACTGGTACGTTAGTGAGTATCCTGTTAATGACAATCGCAATCTTTTTCTCCCTGCTGGCTCCGGCCCAGGCGCAGACTAAGTTGGTATTCGCTCATTACATGGTTACCAATCAGGACTACCAGGCCGACGATCCGGGTTCTTCCCCGCCGGGCAAACTCAAAGTCGCAGCGTATCAACGAGAGATTCTGCAGGCGCAGGCCGCCGGTATCGACGGGTTTGCGCTCAACTGCGGTGGCTGGTCCACGCAGACCTACTACATCACCTACTGCACCGAGATGTTCCAGGCGGCCGTGGGCCTTGGCACCGGCTTCAAGTTGATGTTCAGCGCCGACTTCGCCCCCGGCATCAATCAGGAGCACGACGTCCTCGACATGATGCGTCGATTCTGCAATGACCCGAACTACTCCTCGGCCTACGCCAAGTACAACAATCAGTTCATCCTCAGCAGCTTCTCGGGCGACCAGACCGGCTACGGCACCACCTTCTGGCAGACCCTGCGCACGGACCTGAGCACCGGCTCGAATCCCTCCGGAACGATCGGTGGGTTTCCTTCGGTCAGCTCGGCGCCGCTTAGCGTCCTGTTCCTTCCCTGCTTCTTCCTCGGCGGCACCAATCCGGCACTGTCACAGGTCGCCCTTGGATGGCAGCCGTGGACCAGCATTGTCGACGGTCTGTTCTACTGGGGCGTCGTCGGCGTCGCCGGTTCCGGCCTTCCGGCGAACGACCAGATCCCTTGTATGAACTACGAGGCCCAGGTCACCCACGCCAGCGGCAAGCTCTTCATGGCGCCCGTCACCTTTCAGTTCTGGTCCCCGAACAATCCCAACGGCAACCAGTACTATGAGGCGCAGGGCTACCACCAGATGCGAACGATGTGGATGAACATCATCAACTCGTCGCACCCCGACCTTGTCGAAGAGCCGACCTGGAACGACTTCATCGAGGGCTCGTACATCAGCCCGATCGACGATCCCAACAAGTACCCGAACGCGAACTTCCTGGGAACCACGGGCGTCCCGACATCGCAGCTCGGCTACTACCACAGCCACCAGGGCGCGACGGCCCTGACCCCATACTTTGCGAATTGGTACAAGACGGGCGTTCAGCCGACCATCACGCAGGACGCTATGTACTGGGCCTACCGCACGCAGTCCAAGAACTTCGTGGGCGGCGGCGGACCGCAGACCGGCACCCTCAACGGCCCGGTCACCGACTCGATCTACGTCACCGTCAACGCGGCCGCTCCGGCGACCCTGAAGGTGACTGTCGGCGGCACCGTCACCACCATCAACGTGCCGCAGGGCAGCAACGACTTCTCGGTCCCGTTCACGACGGGTGTCACGCCGGCGTTCGAGCTCGACCGCGGCGGTAGCGCCGTTATTGCGCAGACGAGCGCCACGGATCAGATCCAGACGTCGCCGCAGTACAACGACTGGTACTACAGCACGGGTTCCGCAACCGCGCCGGCCTTCTCGCAGGCGCCGACTTCGCCGACCAACGTGACCGTGGCGGCCGGTAACAACCAGGCCGCGCTCACCTGGTCGCCCAGCACCGGCACCGCAAGCATCACCTATAACGTGTACCGCGGCACCACGGCCGGCGGCGAGAGCGCGACGGCTATCAAGACTGGCATCACCGCCGGTTGGTACACGCCCACCATCAGCTACACCGACACCACCGCGGTCAACGGCACTCACTACTTCTACACCGTCAAGGGTGTGAACAGCCTGGGCACCAGCGCGGCGTCGACCGAAGTCAACACGACTCCGGCCGCCGCGGTCGCCGCGGTCGCGCCGGCCAATCCCACTGCGAGCGGCTTCGACAACCAGGTCACCCTCGGCTGGAACGCCAGCACCTCCGGCACCGCCCCGATCACCTACAACGTGTATCGTGGTACTTCATCAGGCACCGAAAGCCTGGTGGCGTCCGGTGTGACGGCGACCGGCTACATCGACGCCAACCTCGCCGACAGCACCACCTACTTCTACAAGATAGGCGCTGTCAACGCGGCCGGCACGACCATGTCCACCGAAGTGTCGACCTCGACATCGACCCCGATCGTGCGCATCGCCTGCGGCAGCCCGGTCGCCGTCGGTAATTACTCGGCCGATAAGGACTTCACGGGCAGCCCCCTTAACAACTTCACGACCTCGGTTCCAGTCGATACGTCGCAAGCCGTCGCTCCGGCCCCCACCGCCGTCTACACGACCGGACATTGGGGCAACGCGACCTGTACCGTTCCCGGCCTGACCGCGGGGCAGACATACATCGTCCGCCTCCACTTCTGCGAGTCGAGCTGGTTCCTCGTCGGTTCCCGCATCTTCAACGTGACGATCAACGGCGCGAACGTGCTGCCGAATTTCGACATCTTCGCGACCGGCGGCCAGCTCGTTCCCGTGATCGAGAACTTCGCCGTCAACGCGAACGCCTCGGGCCAGATCGTGATCGCCTTCGCGGTTGGATCGAAGGATAACCCGGAGATCAACGGCGTCGAGGTCCTCAGTGGCGGAACCATCCCCGGCGCTCCGGCCGTCCCGTCGCCGACGGCTTCGGCGAACAACGCTCAGGTGCTCATCTCCTGGCCGTCCGTTCCCAAGGCCACCAGCTACCGCGTCTACCGCGGCACCAGCCCGGGCGGCGAAGACACGGTCAACCCGGTCGCTACCGTCACCTCGGCATCGCTGGCCGACAGCTTCCTCGCCAACGGCACGACCTACTTCTATAAGGTCGCCGCCGTCAACAACGCGGGAACCAGCGCACTCTCGGCGGAAGTCAACGCGACCCCGGCGGCCACCGCCACCGCGCCGACAACGCCAACCAACCTGGTCGCCACGGCGGGCAATGCCACCGTCGGCCTCACGTGGGGCGCCAGCACCGGCACCGGAACGATTACCTACAATATCTTCCGTGGCACCGCCTCCGGCGGCGAAACGCTGCTGACCACCTCCAATTCGGCTGTCTACACCGACAACGCGGTTGTCAACGGCACGAAGTACTACTACGTCGTGACCGCCTCGAACACGGTCGGCACGAGCGGTAACTCGAACGAGGCCAATGCGACCCCGCAGGCCCCGACGCTCGGTTCCGTCCCGACGGGCCTTGCGGCCACCGCGGGCGTCGGCAATATCGCGCTGGTGTGGAATGCGAGCACCGGCACCGCGCCGATCACCTACAACCTCTACCGGTCGACCACGGCCGGCGGCGAGGGCACAACACCCTACAAGACCAACCTCTCGGCCACCAGTCTGACCGATACCGGTCTGGCGAGCGGCACGACTTACTTCTACAAGGTTGCGTCGGTCAACCCGGCCGGCACAAGCGCACAGTCGGGGGAAGTCTCGGCCAAGACGCTCACTGCGGTCTACCAGATCAACACGGGTGGCCCTGCGGTCGCGCCGTTCGTCGCCGACGAGTTCTTCGACAGCGGCACGCAGTTCAGCGCCGCTAACACGATCGACACGAGCGCGGTCACAAGCCCCGCTCCCACGGCCGTATACCAGTCGGTTCGCTGGAACCCGACGATGAACTACACGATCCCCGGCCTTACCGCGGGCTCGTCCTACCTGGTCCGCTTGCACTTCGTCGAGCTCAGCTTCGCCGCTGCCGGCTCGCGCAAGTTCAACGTGGCCATCAATGGCACGAACGTCCTGAGCGCCTTCGACGTCTTCTCGGCGGCGGGTGGTCAGAACAAGGCGATTGTCAAGGAGTTCAATGCTACCGCCAACGGTAGCGGCCAGGTCGTCATCGCCTTCACAACCGGCGGCGCGGACAACCCCGACATCGCCGGTATCGAAATCTACGGCGGCTCTGGTGGCGGCGGCAATACCGCGCCGACTCCCGTGACTCTGTCCGGCTCGGCCGGCAACGCCCAGACGACCCTGACCTG
>Ga0070658_10000929_pt1 | contig 25064 bp, 19 predicted proteins | sample KBSC13metaG_FD_64664 | JGI IMG/M metagenome (GOLD analysis project Ga0070658, IMG submission 64664) | Corn rhizosphere microbial communities from Kellogg Biological Station, Michigan, USA - KBS C1-3 metaG | ecosystem: Host-associated > Plants > Roots > Rhizosphere > Soil ...
CCAGTCGGCCGGAGAAGAGGTACGAGAACGTGTAGGCCACCAGAAACGCGTCGGCCACCACACCGTAACCGGCGTCGCTGATGCCCAGTTGCTTCTGCATCGCCGGCGCGACGATGCCGAGCACGCTGCGGTCGATGTAATTTAACACCGCCGCGAGGAACAACATCCCGCCCACGGCCCATCGCAGCGGCGAATGCTGCTGGGCGGTCACCGCTTCGGGAGTAGCCACAGCGGCTTCCGCGGCGACAGGCCCTTCGTCGTCAATTACGGCCAGTTGATCTGATTGCATCGTTTCGTCCGCCAGAAGGGTGGTTTTTACTCGTAATAGACGCGAAAGGGTAAAAAATTTCTTTTAAAGCAACAATTAATCGATTAAGTTGTAATCCGTGCGAAGGTCGTTGCTCCGCCCGCGGGCGGGAGGACGAACGTGTTTCGAACTGCCCCGAGTCACGCTGGCCGACAGGTTTTACTCATGAAGTCTTCCCTTGCCCAACCCCCCACGGCGTTTCGCATACCGCCCCTGTTCAATCCGAAGCCGGTGTATCGTGCCACGGCGCATCCCGCGCCGCGGATGACGGGAGCGCGGGTCTTCGGCTGTCGGCCGGGGTCGCCGGTGTCGATTTTTCTGCGGGCGACGGGTGAGCAGCCGCTGCGCTGGTCGGCCGAGGGATTACCGGAGGGGATTGCGCTCGATGCTGACACCGGCGAACTGAGCGGCCGGCTCGATCGGCCGGGGACGTTCAACCTTGCCGTGCGGGTCCGGAACGTCTTCGGCGGGGATGAGCGGACCGTGCAGTTGAAGATCGGTCCGAAGATCGCGCTCACGCCGCCGACGGGGTGGAACAGCTGGAACTGCTGGGGCAAGCACGTCGACGATGCCAAAATCCGTGCGGCCGCCCGCGGCATGGTCGAGACCGGGCTGATCCACCACGGCTGGACGTACATCAACATCGACGACGGATGGCAGGGCGAGCGCTGCCCGACGACCGGCGCGCTGCGCCCGAACGAGAAATTCCCGGACATGAAGGGGCTGTGCGACTACGTGCACGGCCTGGGGCTGAAGATCGGCATTTATTCGACGCCGTGGCGCACGTCGTACGCCGGTTTTACCGGCGGGGCGTCGGGCGAGCCGGCGGGGCCGGAGGGGAAGTTCGGCACGCGCTCGCACCACGCCGAAGACGTGCGGCAGTTCGCCGAGTGGGGCTTCGATTATTTGAAGTACGACTGGTTCCCGAACGACGTCGAACACACCGAAATCATCAGCCGCGAACTGCGATCCTGCGGCCGCGACATCATCCTGAGCCTGTCGAATTCGGCGCCGATCGAACACGCCGCCGACTGGTCGCGGCTGGCCGAATGCTGGCGGACGACCGGCGACATCCACGACTGCTGGATCACGCCGCCGAACCCGCAGCCGTGGGAACATTCGGTGACGGAGATCGGATTCGCGCAGGACGATTGGGCGTCATGCGCCGGCCCGGGGCATTGGAACGATGCAGACATGCTGGTGGTCGGGAGGCTCGGTTGGGGGACCGAGCTTCGCGACAGCCGTCTGACGTTCGCCGAGCAGCGGTCACACGTCAGCCTGTGGTGCCTGCTGGCGTCGCCGCTGCTGCTGGGATGCGATCTGACGAAGCTCGACGGGCAGACCCTGTCGCTGCTGACGAACGACGAGGTGCTGGCCGTCGATCAGGACGCGGCGGGGGTGCAGGGAAGGCTCGTTGGGCGGGAGGACGGAATCGACGTCATTGGCCGGCCGCTGGCAGATGGCGGGTGGGCCATCGGCGTCTTCAACCGCGGCGACGTCGCGGCCGAGGTGGGGCTTCCTAAAGTCTTGCAGGCGCTGCCTGAACCCAAGCGCGGCGGCCCGGTGCGCGATTTGTGGCAGCGGCGTTGGCTGTCGCCGGCAGAGGTGGCTGGCTGCCTTGTGATCGGCCGGCACGACGTCGCGATGTTGAAAATCGAGCGGTAACACCGAGGTGGAGGAATCGATCATGCGCAAGGCTTTTGTCGCAGCGCTGTTGTGTCTCGCGGGCGCATGTGTTGCGGCCGAGCCGGAGGTGAATCCGGTGGACGTGATTCAGCAGGCGGTGAAACGTGGCGATCATCAGGTGATTGTTCCGCCCGGCACGTATCGCCTGTCGCCGGGCATCGTGATTCGTAATGCGCGGGATATCCAGATCATCGGCGACGGCGTAACCCTGGTGTTCACAAAGCTCAGCCGGGCGATCGATTTCGATCACTGCAAAAACGTCACCTTCCGCGGCTTCACCATCGACTACGACCCGCTGCCGTTCACGCAGGGGAAGGTCGTGGCGGTGGCCGCGGACAAGAATTCGGTCGACGTAAAGCTCGACGATGGTTATCCGGATCAAGCCTATTCGCGCGTCGATGTGTGCGATCCGAAAACGCGCACGCGTAAGCGCGGCATGCCTTTTCTCTGGGGTACCGAGGCGCAGCGCGTCGGCGATCGCCTCATCCGGCTGACCAAAAAGGATCTCGGCAAAACGGCCGTGGTGGGAGATCTGATTTCGCTCTCGACCGGCTCCGACGGCGGGCCGCCGCACGGCATCACGCTCGATTACTGCGGCGGAATAACCTTCGAGAACGTCACGCTGCACAGTGCGCCCGGCATGGGCATTCTCGAAGGCGAAAGCGATGCACAGAACCGTTATACGAACGTTCGCATCGTCCCCGGCCCGATGCCGGCGGGGGCGACGGAGGAGCGGCTGCTGACGACCTCATGGGATGCCACGCAGTGCAAATCCAGTCGCGTCGGGCCGATCTTTGAGAACTGCGAAATTCGCGACGCGGGCGATGATTCGTGGAGTGTTCAATCGAGTGATTTTGTCCTCGTCGCTGCGCGCGGGCGTGAAGCGGTTCTTGGTTTCCGCGACGAATACTGCGACGGCCCGCACGCCGGTGAGCGAGTGCGGACGGGGCTGGATGGCGTCGAAGCAACCGTTGTCGATTGCCACCCCGTCGCCTTCGCCAACGCCGATCTGACTGAGGATGTGCGTGCGAAGCTGCAGTCGGCCAAGCAGTGGACGTTCTGGAACGTCCGCCGGCGGATGCTGGGCGTCACCTTCGACCGCGACATGCCGTTCAGCGTCGGCCAATCGGTCTACGATCCGGATCGGCAGTGCAACGGGTTCGTCCTGCGCAACTGCAGGATCAACAGCCCCGGCCGCGTGCTGGTAAAGGGGGGAGACGGCGTGATCGAGAACAACACGTTTATCGACTGCCACGCCGGCGTCTCCATCGACGCCGAAGTGCCCACCGAGGCGGCCAGCGGTATCCAGAACGTCACGATCCGCAACAACCGCATCAGTGGCACGGGCTATTTCTGCCCGTCCTACGATACGAGCGGGGCCGGCTGCATCTCGGTCGTGGGCAACAACAAAACGCGCAACATCGTCATCGAGAACAACCTGTTCGACGACATCAACGGTGTCGTCATCTGCCTGACGAAGGCGGCCGACGTCAGCATCACCGGCAACCGCTTCACGCACCTGCACCCGCAGCAGCCGACCGACACCGGCGGCAAGGCGGGGATCAACCAGCGGAGCGTGATTTTCGCGTCAAACGTCACCGGCCTGAAGATCGCCAACAACACGGCCGACGCGCTCGGGCCGTTCACGCAGAAACTGCTCGACGGCAATGCTTTCACCGTGGCCAATGCCGGAGGGCTTGTCGTAGGGTCGCCGCGGTGAATGATGGTGTTGATGCTGAATCGAAACCTGGCGTTCAATGACGGGTGGCGGTTTTCGTCGGGCGAGCCGCATGGCGCGCCCGAGACGGATCATCGGGCGATTGCCAACGCGCTTAAAACGACCGGCCGGATGTTTGCGCGGCCGGACGAAACGACGCCGATCCAGCCGCTCGACTTGCCTTCATTTGGCGAATCGCTGGCGTACGCACGGCCTGGGTTCGATGACAGCGCCTGGCGAACACTCGATCTGCCGCACGACTGGGGCGTTGAACGCGGATTTGAGCAGGATCTGCCCGGAAACACCGGCAAACTTCGCTACCACGGCATCGGCTGGTATCGCAAGCGTTTCGACTGGCCGGCCGCGGGAACGGGGCGGCGGTTGTTCCTGGAAGTCGATGGCGCGATGTCGTACGCGGCCGTCTGGATCAATGGTCAATTCGTTGGCGGGTGGCCGTACGGATACACTTCGTGGCGCGTCGAACTGACGCCGCACGTTCGGGCGAGCGGGAACGTTATCGCCATTCGTCTGCAGAATCCGAACGATTCGTCCCGCTGGTACCCCGGCGGCGGAATCTACCGCGACGTGCGCCTCCGCGAGGCGGCCGAGGTGGATTTCGCGCACTGGGGTGTGGCCGTCACCACGTCGAACGCCTCCGAAGCGTCGGCCGACGTTGAGGTGCAGTTGGCCATTGAAAATCCGACCGAGCGGGAAGTGCAGGCCACGGTCGCGGTGTCACTGTTTGATGAGAGGGATGTTGCGACCGACGGACCTTCAGAGCGAATCGCCATTCCCCCACGAACAACGAAGCGGCTCCGGCAGGCGATTCAAGTGCAGACGCCGACGTTGTGGGATCTGGAGCATCGGCACCTCTACCGCTGCAAGGCCACGCTTGCACTGGCCGACCAGGAGACGGTCGGCGAAGAGGTCACCTTCGGCATCCGCTCGGCCGAATGCCGTAGCGACGGCTTCTTCCTCAACGGCAGGCGCGTCACGCTCAACGGCGTGTGCCTGCATCACGATCTGGGCGCACTGGGCGCCGCCTTTCACCCGCAGGCGATGGCCCGGCAGATCGAAAAGCTGCAGGAGATGGGATGCAACGCCATCCGCACCTCGCACAACCCGCCGGCCCCCGGGTTGCTCGATCTATGCGACCGCATGGGCCTGCTCGTTATCGTCGAAGCCTTCGACACCTGGCAACAGGCGAAGACGCCAAACGATTACAGCACGATTTTCGACGACTGGCACGACAAGGACGTGCGGGCCATGGTCCGCCGGGATCGGAACCACCCGTGCGTCATCCTGTGGAGCACCGGCAACGAAGTGCGCGAGCAGGGCCGCGGGCCGGAATTGGCGGATCGTCTGCGGGCAATCGTGCGCGAGGAAGATTCCTCACGGCCGGTCACCGTCGGCTGTGATTTTCCCGATGCCGGCTTCAACGGGTTCGCCAAGGGCGTGGATGTCTTCGGCTACAACTACAAGCCGCACCTGTACGAGCGCTTCCGCCGCGAGAACCCTGGCCAGCCGCTGTACGGGAGCGAAACGGCATCGTGCATCAGCTCGCGCGGGTTCTACGTCTTCCCGGTGAGTGACGATCAATCAAAGGGGCAGGCCGATTTTCAGGTGAGTTCTTACGATCTGTCCGCGCCGCCGTGGGCGTCGGCACCGGACGTGGAGTTCGCGGGGCAGGACGCGAACGGCGGCGTTCTCGGCGAATTCGTGTGGACCGGCTTCGACTACCTCGGCGAGCCGACGCCGTACAACTTCGATCCCACGCTGCTGCTGAACGCGAAAAATGACCCGGCCAAGCTCGCCGAGATCCAGAAGCAGCTCGACGCGCTCGGCAACGGCCAGCCGCCGCCGTCGCGGAGTTCGTACTTCGGGATCTTCGATTTGTGCGGGTTCAGGAAAGACCGTTTTTATCTTTATCAGGCCCGCTGGCGGCCGGACGTTCAGATGGCCCACATTCTGCCGCACTGGACGTGGCCGGGGCGGGAAGGGCAGGTCACGCCGGTGCACGTCTACACCTCAGGCGACGAGGCCGAGCTGTTCCTCAACGGCCGATCGCTCGGGCGGCGGAAAAAGGGGAGCGGCGTTTACCGGTTGCGGTGGGATGACGTTTGCTATGAGCCGGGCGAGCTGCGGCTGGTCGCGTACAAGGAAGGCGAACCGTGGGCGGTCGCCCAGCAGAAGACCGCCGGGCCGGCGGTGGCGGTGAAGCTGGAGATCGATCCGCCGGGCCCGCACGGCGACGGCACGTTGTCATTCGTGGCTGCTCGCGTGATCGACGCGGACGGCGATCTCGTCCCTCAGGCCATAAATCTCCTAATATTTCGCGTAGAAGGGCCTGCCGAGCTGATGGCCACGGACAACGGAGATGCAACGGATCTGACAGCGTTTGCCTCGCCGCAGCGAAAAGCGTTCAACGGCCTCGCCCTGGCGATCGTGAAGTGCCGCCGCGGAGAAGTCGGCCCGATCCATCTTTCCGTCGAAGCGGAGGGGCTGCAGGGGGACGCAATCGTTTGTGGGGCCGGTCACGCGAGGCGGCAAATCGCGCAACGGTAGCGTCCTAAAGTTCTTCCTTTGGCTTCCGGCGCTGGACTGATAAGATTAATCACTTAACACATCCAGCCTTATGAAGTCGATCGATAAAACGAACCTGCTGCCGGCGTATCACCAGCTGACGACGATCCTGCGGAAGGAAATTCGCGAGAACCGCCGCCCCGGCGATCTGCTGCCGTCGCAGAACGAGATGATGAAGCAGTACGGCGTGTCGTACGGGACGGTGATGCGGTCGCTGATGGAACTGCAACAGGAAGGCCTGATCTCCCGCGAGCGCGGCCGCGGCACTTTCGTGAACCCGCCGACGACCGACGCCACGCAGAAGAAGATCGCGACCGATCTGAAAGAGGCCCGCTGGAACGGCAAGCGCACCGGCGTCATCGGCGCGCTGCTTACCCGGCCGTGGGAACATTACGACAGCGACCCGTTCTTTCAGGAAATGATCTACGACCTGACGCGGGCGGCCAGCGGGTTTGAACTGTCGATCCAATGGTTGTCATCCGACACGGTCAAGCCGAGCCGCCTGGCGCGATTCCTGATGGATCGGCGCGTGGACGGATTGATCGTATTCAATCGATCCGAGCTTGCCCCCGAGACGCTATCGACGATCGCCCGACAACTGCCGATGGTCGTCACCGAAGAGCGGCAGCGCGCCGACGAACCGGAACTGCCCTGGGTGGAAGTCGACGGTCACGAAGGCATCCGCCTGGCGATGCGGGCCCTGCTCGACGCCGGGCATCGGAAGATCGCGCTGCTGAACGGCGACAGCGGGCGCCACGCCACGTTCGCCAAGCGGCTGGAGGCGTACAAGCAGTCGCTGAAGGAGGCGTCGATCGCCTATCGCGGCGAACTGGTGATCGAGACCGAAGACTTGCTCGTGAAGACGGCCAATCAGCTCACATCCCGACTTCTCAAGAAAAAGCCGACCGCCCTGATTGCCGCGAATGGCCGGCTGACGCTCGGGGCGCTGCAGGCGATTCGCGCCGCCGGGCTGACCGTGCCGAAGGATATTTCGCTCGTCGGCTACGACGACAGCCCGCTGTTCAGCCTGCTCGAGCCGGCCATCACTATGGTCCAGCAGCCCGTGCGCGAATTCGCCCAGGGATTGCTGGCCGCACTGTCGCAATTGCTGAAAACGGGGAAGGTCGAAGCGAACAGCACCAGTCTGCATCCACGGCTGATCCTGCGGCAATCGATCGCGGCGCCGTCGGGTGAAGATGATGCAGAACGGTCACCGCAAGGCGCGCCACGCGTTCGTTGATTAGCGACGATTGCATGCGCATCAGGTCCCTCTCCCTGTGGGAGAGTTAGGTGAGGGCAGGCTGAAACGGTGAACCAGTGAGCGGCTGGTCGCAATCTGAGAAGTGACGCCTCTCGCCTATGTCACTCCGTACGACGCTCTGAGGCCCGCTGCTTCGGCCTGCCCTCACCCAGCCTCTCCCACAGGGAGAGGGGCAGGAGCTCGCTGCTCCGCAACATCGGCTAATGCGTCATCACCCGCGATGTCTCATCGAATGCAGCTCGAATCTCCTTCAGCTCGTCGTTCGATAGCGTGAAATTCATCGCCCCGGCGTTCTGTTTCGCCTGTTCCGCGTCACGAGCGCCAACCAGTGCCGCCGTGATGCCCGGCTGATGAACCGTCCAGTTCACGATCAGCTGCGCGAACGTCGCCTTGTGCTTCTCCGCGATCGGCCGGATCTTTTCCAGTGAATCGAGGACGCGTTGGCGGTTCTCGGGCGTGAAGAACTTGTGTTTCGACCGATGATCGTCGGCGGGGAATTGGCGATCCGGCGTCACCTTGCCGGTCAGCAGGCCGCGTTCCATGGGCGAATAGCAGATCGTGCCGATGCCGTTCTCGCGGCAGAAGGGGAGCACGTTGTGCTCGATCCCGCGGTTGATAATGCTGTACGGCGGCTGGTTGCTCGCGATCGTCGCCACGCGCTCGGCCCGCTCGAGCCATTTGACGTCGTAATTGCTTGTCCCGATCGCCCGCACCTTGCCGGCCTTGCGGAGTTTTTCCATGGCGCCGATCGTTTCTTCGGGCTCGGTCGTCAGGTCGGGCCAGTGGATCTGGTAGAGGTCGATCACGTCGGTGCCGAGGCGCTTCAGGCTCTGCTCGCATTCGTATTCGATGCTCTTGGCCCGGCCGTTCTTGTAGATCTTCATCTCGCGGCCTTGCTTGTCCTTCTCGGTGAAGGTGAGCATGCCTTCGCCTTTCTCGTCGTCCCAGCGCATGCCGCACTTGGTGGCGATGACGACCTTGTCGCGCCGGTCCTTGATGGCCCGGCCGACCAGTTCTTCGCTATACCCCTGGCCGTAGATGGCGGCGGTGTCGATGGTGTTGATTCCGTTATCGAGGGCGGCGTGGATGGCTTCGATCGATTTGGCTTCGTCGGTGCCGCCCCACATCCACCCGCCGATGGCCCAGGCGCCGAAGATGACGGGGGTAACCTGAACGTCCGATTTTCCGAGCTGGCGCGTTTGCATGATTCCTTTCGACTCTAACGCCTATGACGTTAGGCTCTGCCCGCCCGATCCTCAAATGCCGAGTGGCGGCCGAATTCCTGTTGCGCGTGTAGGTTAAGCAGACGAATGAGTTCTTTCGATCTTGAAGCGCTGGAAACCCGGCGCCTGGCGGCCGGCGTAACGATGTCGCTCAACAGCAATGGGTCGCTGGTCATCCAGGGCACGCCGGGCAACGACGCGATCAGCATTATGAGCACGACGACCGGCATCACGGTGCAATGGGCGTCGCTCAAGACGGTGATGGCCAGGCCGGCGCTGTGGGACACGGCCCATTACTGCCTGAAGACGGCCGACCTCAGCAGCGTCGGCGGGAAGCCGGTTGCCATCCACTGGCGGCCGATGAAGCGGGTGCTGGTCGTCGGCGGCGGCGGGGATGACGCGATCGCCGTCGACACCACCACGCAGGCCGTCACCCAGGACATGGGCGTCGATAGCCGCGTCATCCTGCTGAAAAACAAGCGCTCCTATACCGATTTTGCCTCGACCGCGCTCCCCGGCACCTACGGCACCAACGCCGCCTGGCTGAAGGAATTCGCCGTTCAGAAGGCCGCCGTCGAAAAAGCTGCGGCCGCGGGTAAATACCCCGGGATCGTGTTCCTGGGCGATTCACTGATCAAACGCTTCCCCAGCACCGGTATAGCGCCGTGGAACAAGTACTTCCGCACCGCGATGAACCTCGGCATGACCGGCGACACCACCAGCCAGATCCTTTACCGCGTGAACAATGGCCTGCTCGAAAGCTTGGTCGCCCATCCGCCGAAGCTGCTGGTGCTGGAAATCGGCACGAACAACATTTCGCTGTCCGATAACGCGCATTCGCTCTACCGCGGCGTCCGCTCGATCCTCTCGGCCGTTCGATCTCGCATTCCCGACACGCGGATCCTGATCTGCAGCATCCTTCCCCGCCGCGACGTTGTCGGCAACGCCGGCGCGGCCGCAGCCAACGCGCAGCTGAAGACGCTCGATAACGGCAAGGCGGTCCGCTTCCTCGACACGACCGATTATTTCAATTCGCCCAAGCAGATGACCCACTACCTGCGCAGCGACAACATCCACATCAACGTCGCCGGCTACGCCGTCTGGGCCGAGCTGATCAACACGATGATCGGGCAGATGCTGCACGGCTCGCACACTTGAGCCCGCTCCGCTACCGTTGGGCCGTGGACGCATTCGTCTCCCGCGGCGGGCTGAAGCTCGAACACGCGATTAAAACCTTCAACCTGGTCGTCACCGGCCTGACGTGCGCCGATCTCGGCTGCAGCACGGGCGGGTTTACCGACTGCCTGCTCCAGCACGGGGCGGCCAAGGTCTACAGCGTCGACACCGGCTACGGCGTGCTGGCGTGGAAGCTGCGGAAGGACCCGCGCGTCATCGTCATGGAACGGCAGAACGCCATGCACGTAACGCTGCCGGAACCGGTCGGTTTTGTTTCAATCGACGTTTCGTGGACGAAGCAGAGCAAGATCCTGCCGGCCGCCCGGCGGATCGTCGTGCCGGGCGGCACAGTCGTCACGCTCATCAAGCCGCACTACGAGGCCGACCCGAAATTGCTCCGCGGGGGTGTATTGCCCGACGACGCGGTGCCGTCTGTCGTAGATAAGGTGCTGGCCGAAGTGCCGGCGATGGGCTATAGCGTGGTCGCCACGACGCCGAGCCCGATTCGTGGCAGTGACAAGGGGAACATCGAAGTGTTGGCTCTGTTGAAAGCAGACGGGAACGCATTGTGAAGAAGATTCGGATCGCGGTGGCCGGCGTGGGCAATTGTGCGAGTTCGCTGGTGCAGGGGATTCATTATTACGGCACGGCGGAAGGTGCGGGGGGCGCGAACACCGTCGGCCTGGCCCACCCGAAGGTCGGCCCGTTCGCGGCAGGGGATATCGAAGTCGTGGCCGCGTTCGATATCGATCGCCGCAAGGTCGGCACGCCACTGAACGACGCGATCTTCGCCGCGCCGAACAACACCAAGATCTTCGCCAAGCCGCCGGCCGGCGCCGGTCCGACGGTGCAGATGGCCCCGGTCCTCGACGGTGTCGCCGAGCACATGGCGGATTATCCGGAACATCTGCGCTTCGTGCCCAGCGACGCGGCGCCGTGCGATGTCGCGAAGGTGCTGCGCGACAGCGGGGCGGAGATGCTCGTCAACTACATGCCGGTCGGCGCGCAGAAGGCCACCGAGCATTTCGCGCAGGCCTGCCTCGATGCCGGAGTGGCGCTGATCAACTGCGTCCCCGTCTTCATCGTCAGCGACGCCACCTGGGCCGACCGCTTCCGCGCCGCCGGCCTGCCGTGCGTGGGGGATGACATCAAGGCGCAGCTCGGCGCCACGATCACCCACCGCACCCTCGCCCGCCTGTTCATGGCCCGCGGCGTGAAGATCGAGAGCACCTACCAGCTCAACACCGGCGGCAACACCGATTTCCTGAACATGCTGAATCGCGAGCGTTTGTCGAGCAAAAAGATCAGCAAAACCGAGGCCGTGCAGAGCCAGCTCGACGTGCCGCTCAGTCCCGAGCAGATCCACGTCGGCCCGAGTGATTTTGTACCGTTCCTGAAGGACAACAAGGTTTGTTTCCTGCGTCTCGAAGGGGTCGGCTTCGGCGGCGTGCCGATGAACGTGGAAGTGCGGCTGAGCGTGGAAGATTCGCCGAATAGTGCCGGTGTCGTGATCGACGCGATCCGCTGCTGCAAGCTCGCCCTCGACGCGGGGATCGCCGGTCCGCTCGAGCCGGTGTGCGCCTGGACGATGAAGCACCCGCCGAAGCAGCTGCATGACACGGAAGCGGATCGGCAGACGCGCGAGTTCATCGCCGGTTCCCTCTCCCGGTACTCCGGGAGAGGTTAGGGTGAGGGCGAACCAATGGTGCGTCTGTTTGGCCGCGGTTCTTTTTGAACGCAGATGAACGCCGGTGAACGCAGATACGAGAAAGAAGGATTAGCCACAGAGAGCACAAAGGACACAGAGAAGAAAACAGGAGGTATGGATTTCTTCCTCTGTGATCTCTGTGGCTTAAATTTCTTATCCGCGTTTATCTGGGGGTATCTGCGTCGTCTGCGTTCCGTTTAATCCTCAGTATGTAATAACGTTCCAGAGGTCTCCCCTCACCCTAACCCTCTCCCGGATTACCGGGAGAGGGAACCGGACTCAGATACACGCTGGCCGTTTTGCTGCCTTCCGGAATCGTCGCCACGCGGCGCCAGCCGTGCTCATCGAGCAGCTTTTCGCTGATGCAGTACTCGGCATTGGAATTGAACTGGCTGTAGACCGGATCGAACACGATCATCACGCCCGGCGGCGGGTTTTCGACCACCGTTTTTGACGAATCACAGCACTGCTTCGCATTCAGCCGATCCCGATCCAGCAGCATCATCACGTGCGGCATGGCGGCCGCGAGGCGCGGGTAGTCGTGCAGCGTTTGCGGGTGCTCGTTCATCCACCGGGCCACGTCGGCGGCGAGGCGGTCGTCGTCCTGGGCTTTCAGCGGGAACGCGGGGTAGATGATATTTGCCGCGATCGGCAGTGCGCCGGCCAGCACGAACAGTGCCCCTGCGTGCCGCCACCGGAACCGTTCCACGCACCATTCCAGCCCGGCCGCCGCCGCCATCGCCCAGAAGGGGGCGGCCACGAGCATGTAGCGCGGCTCGCCGTTGGACGCCATCTTCCCCAGCCGCCAGAGGATGCTGTGGACGACCAGAACCCCCAGCGGCACCAGCGCAATCAGCGTGCGGCAGCGGAAGGCGTGATCGGTCGTCCAGCGACGGATGAAGCCGCTCAATGGCGAGCGCAGCAATTGCCAGAAACCGACCCACAGGAACCCGAACCCGATCGGCCCGCTCACCGCCGGCAGAACGCCGACAAAGCGGAACAGCGATCCGCTGCCGTACATGCTGTCGGGGGAATACGGCCAGTTATGCCCCAGCCACTGATACCAGGCGTAATCGTGGGGCCCGCCGAACACGTGCCAGCCCGCGTACGACCAACCGATCAAACCCAGCGGCAGAATCAGCAGATCCAGCCATCGCCGATGCAGCAGCAGGGCGACGCCCGTCACCGCCAGCAGTCCGAAGCCCTCGGGCCGGCCCAGCGGGGCGATCGCGGCCAGCACCGCCAGCAGCGCGAACCACCGCCGCTCGTACGCGATGAACATGCCGATCATCAGCGTGGCGAACGGCACTTCGGTCAGTTCCGAGAACGAATGCGCGAACAGCAACGGCTGCGTCAGCAGAAATAGCACGACGAACGCCGGCCGGGCGATCGCGGAGCGTTTCGTGGCCTGGAAGGTGAGCGCGGCCATCACCAGCACCAGCGCCAAGCTCATCAGCCGCGTGCCGATCAGCCCGCCCAGGCCGCTGGGGATCGCATACAGCAGCACGCACAGTGGCCGGCCCCACACGCCGACGAGGTTCAGCGGCTGGTGGAGCGAGAACCGACGCAGCAGGTAATGCGTGATGCCGTCGGCCTCCAGAAAGCCGTGCGACGCGATCGCCATCCAGATCGACAGCGCGGCATAGATCGCGACGGCGATCCACAGGCTTTGCCGTTCGCTGCGCGTCATCGGGTCGATCGGAGGAAGCGGGGCGGGAACGTCGGTCAAGGCAATTCTTCCTTCCGCACCTCGTGATGCAGTCCGCGCACGTCCAGCTGCAATTCTTTGCGGAGCACGTACCGCGTGGCGATGCCCGCCAGCAGCGAGAGCAGCAGCACTTCCATCGGCCGATGGACGTTGGCGCGTTCACTCAGATACGCCGCCATGGCGGTCGCCACGCCGATCTCGCACAGTGACGCCGCCAGGAAATCCTGCCACGGACGCGGATGGACGAGGAACTCGCGCTGCGTGCGCACGTACCGGGCGTGGAACACCGCCGTCACGCCGATGACGGCGAGGTAGGCGTTCGCCACCCGCAGCCAGATCGGCCGATTCAGCGGGGCGAGGGCATCGAAATAGAGGATCGCAAAAATCCACGACAAGCCCATCACGAACAGGAATTTCAGCAGCGGCACCAGGCGGGGATACGAAAAATCGTACAGCCGCGACAGGTGCTCGAGGTAACGGAACTGCTCCTTGAACGACAGCTTCGATTCGCCGGCCGTCCGCTTGCCGAAGTGGATGGGGATCTCGCGGATGTGCTGCACGCGGCATTTGCAGAGCAGTTCGAGGGCGATCTTGTACCCGAGTGGCGTAAGCCGCTTCGCGTCGTCGTACGTCCCGCGGCGCAGCGCGAAGAACCCGCTCATCGGGTCGCTGACCGGCCCGGCGAAGGGGCGGGCCAGCAGCGTGGCGATGCCGCTGTTGAGCTGGCGGTAGAGCGTCCAGCCGGTTTCGATCGACCCGCCTTTGACGTAGCGCGACCCGATCGCGAAATCGGCCTCGCCGCTCAGCAGCGGGGCGATCAGTTCCGGCAATTTTTCCGGCGGATGCTGCAGGTCGGCGTCCATGCACACCAGCACGTCACCCCGCGCCTCGGCCATGCCGGCGAGGACGGCCCCGCTCAGGCCGTCGGTGGGGCGGGCGCGGGTGATCAGCCGGAGCGGGATCGTCCTGGCGATCTCGGCACAGACTTCGGCCGTGTTGTCGCGGCTGTTGTCGTCGACGATCAGCAGCTCGTACGCCCGGCCGGCTAATGCGGCGTCGATGCGCGTGGCGAGGGTTGGCAGGTTCGCCGCCTCGTTGAGCGTGGGGACGACGATGCTGATTTCCGGCGATTCCAAGGCCCGGCATCGTATCGGGTTTGTTCCGTTCTTGTAGGGGCGGCATCCATGTCGCCCGGCGAACTGGTAGTTGCTCCACGGGCGACGCGTGCGTCGCCCCTACAGGAAGAACGCCGCTACGGCTTGATCACGACCTTGATGCAGCCGTCCTTCTTATCGCGGAAGGTCTTGTACATCTCCGGCGCCTGATCGATCGGTATTTTGTGCGTGATGATAAAGCTCGGGTCGATTTCGCCTTTCTCGATCTTCTGCAGCAGGGGCTTCATGTAACGGTGCATGTGCGTTTGGCCACTCTTCATCGTCAGGCCCTTGTTGACGAACGGGCCCATTGGGAACTTGTCGACCACGCCGATGTAGACGCCCGGCACGCTCACAGTGCCGCCGTTGCGGCAGGCGATGATGGCATGGCGGAGCACGGTGGGGCGATCGGTGCCGAGGTAGACGGCCGCCTTCACCTTGTCGACGATCGCGTCGAGGCTGCCCAGGCCGTGCGCTTCGGTGCCGACGGCGTCGATGCACCGGTCGGGACCGCGGCCTTTGGTCATCTCCTGCAGCACGTCGTAGACCTTTTCCTCCATGAAGTTGATGACCTCGGCCTTGCCCTTGGTGCGGGCCAGTTCGAGCCGCTCGGGCACGTTATCGATGGCGATGACACGCCCGGCCCCGAACATCCAGGCCGATTGAATCGCGAACTGCCCGACCGGCCCGCAGCCCCAGACCGCCACGGTATCGCCCGGCTCGATCTCGGCATTCTCGGCCGCCATGTAGCCGGTGGGGAAAATGTCACTCAGGAAGACGACTTTTTCGTCCTCAACGTCCGATTCGATCTTCAGCGCCCCGAAATCGCCGTACGGCACCCGCAGATATTCCGCCTGCCCACCCGGGAACCCGCCGAGCATGTGCGAATACCCGAACAACCCCGCCGGCGAATGCCCCATCACCTTGGCGGCCATCTCCTTGTTGGGGTTCGATTCCTCGCAAAGGCTGAACAGCTTCTTCTGGCAGAAGAAACACTTGCCGCACGAGATGGTGAAGGGCACCACGACGCGGTCGCCTTTCTTGAGGTTCGTCACGGCGCTGCCGACTTCTTCGACGATGCCCATCGGCTCGTGGCCGATGATGTCGCCTTTCTGCATGGTCGGCATAAAGCCGTCGTACAGGTGCAGGTCGCTGCCGCAGATGCAGGTGGTAGTGATCTTCAGAAGAATGTCCCGCGGGTCCTGAATCTTCGGATCGGGGACGTTGTCGACCCGCATGTCGTGCGTGCCGTGCCAGGTGACTGCTTTCATGACGCTCTCCTTTGACGAACGCTAGGCCAGCGTCCGCAGGGCGGCATGAGAAAAGCGATGAATTGTCGTTCAGGATTAAGAGAAGGAAGAGCGGCGGACGGGAATCGAACCCGCAACATCAAGTTTGGAAAACTTGTACTCTGCCAATTGAGTTACCGCCGCACGGAGGGGAGTGTAACGCGACCGGCCTATCTTTTGTAGGGGCGGCATATATGCCGCCCGTTGATTGTCTGACACGCTCGCGGGCGACTTATATGTCGCCCCTACGTAGACAGCGTATTCGTCTTATCCAGGGCCCCGAACCGCCGATTCCGCCGGCCGAACGCGCGGATCGCCTCGTGCAGCTCGTGCACACCGAATTCCGGCCACAGCACGTCGCTCACGTACAGTTCGGCGTAGCTGATCTGCCAGAGCAGGTAATTACTCACCCGCATTTCGCCGGCCGTGCGGATCAGCAAATCCGGGTCGGGCCAGCCGGCGGTATAGAGGTGGTCGCTGATCGTCTTTTCCGTCACCTGGTTCGGCTGAAGCTGACCGGCCTTCACCTTTTCCGCTATGGCCTTCACCGCATCGGTGATCTCGGCCCGGCTGCCGTAGTTCAGGGCCAGCACCAGGTTCAGGCCGGTGTTGTTTTTCGTCAGTTCGAGCGTCTCGTTCACCTCGTCCAGCACTTCGTCCGGCAGGTTGTCGAGCCGGCCGATCTGCTGGAAGCGGATGTTGTTCTTCATCATCGTCGGCCGCTCTTCACGCAGGTAATCGATGTACATCTGCATGAGGAACGCAACTTCCTCCACCGGCCGCTTCCAGTTTTCGATCGAGAAGCTGTAGAGCGTGAGAAAATCCGGGCCCCGCCCCCCGGCGGCGATCGTCTCGTCCCGCAAACGGCTGCACTCGGTGACGATCGTCTTCACGACGCGTGCCCCTTGCTGGTGCCCGATCGTCCGCTGGTTCCCCTGCCGCACCGCCCACCGGCCGTTGCCGTCCATGATGATCGCGATGTGCCGCGGCATCCGCTCGGGCGAAATGTCGGGCGACGGCGGCGGGGCAGGATGAACGGCGATCTTGCTCACTGGGCGGATTCCTTCACGTGCAGCAGATGATACTCGTAACCGTCGACCAGTGCCTGCCATGTCGCGTCGATGACGTTGCTGCTGACGCCGATCGTGCCGAACGTCGCCGGCGAGCCGTCCGCCACCTTGTGACGCCATTCCATCACCACGCGCACGGTAGCGGCCGTCTCGTCCTTGCTGTTGACGACGCGCACCTTGTAATCGATCAGGTGCAGATCGGCGACGGCCGCGTAGTGGTTCTTGAGCGCCTTGAACAGTGCCCGATCGAGCGAGTTCACCGGGCCGCTGCCTTCGCTGACGCGGTGCTCTTCCATCTCACGCACCCGCAGCTTCACCGTCGCCTCGGCCACGGGTTCGGTGCTGTCCAGACGCGTCGTGGTCACGCGGTAGTTGAGCAGGTCGAAGAATTTCTCATACCGCCCGATCTCTTTGCGCAGCAGCAGCTCGAACGACGCCTCGGCCGATTCAAACTGGAAGCCGCGGTTTTCAAGCTCGCCCACGCGCGCCAGCACGCGTTTGAGCGCTTCCTTGTCCGAAGCGATATCGAACTTCTTGCCGGCCTTGGCGACGATGTTGCTCGCGCCGCTCATCTCGCTCACGAGCACGCGGCGTTCGTTGCCGACCGTCTCGGGCGAGACGTGTTCGTACGTGCTGGCGTCCTTCTGCACCGCGTGCACGTGCATGCCGCCCTTGTGCGCGAACGCGCTGACGCCCACATACGGCTGGCCGTTCTGCGGGTGCATGTTGGCGGTCTCGTAGACGTAACGGCTGGCCTCGGTCAGCTTCTTCACCGTGCCCGGCTGCAGGCAGTCGATGCCGTATTTGAGCTGCAGGTTGGCGATCATCGGGATCAGATCCATGTTCCCGCAGCGCTCGCCGACGCCGTTCATCGTCCCCTGCGTGTGATCGGCCCCGGCCATGATGCCGGCCAGGCCGTTCGCAAGCGCCAAGCCGCAGTCGTTGTGCGTGTGGACGCCGATCTTGGCGCTGCATTCCTGCTTCACGCGGCGAACGGCTTCGGCGATCTGCTCGGGCATCGTGCCGCCGTTGGTGTCGCACAAGCAAAGCACTTTCGCCCCCGCTTTCTCGGCCGCCCGCAGCGTCTGCAGCGCGTACTGCGGGTTGCTGCGGAAGGTGTCGAAGAAGTGCTCGGCGTCGTACACCACCTCGCGGCCGGCCCCGGCGATCAGCTTCACGCTGTCGCCGATCATCGACAGGTTTTCTTCCAGCGACACGCCCAGCACCACCCGCACCTGGTGATCGCTGGTCTTGCCGACGATCGTCACCACCGGCGTCTCGGCCGCCAGCAGCGCCTTCATCGTCATGTCGTCCTTGGCCTCCACGCCTCGGCGGCGCGTCATCCCGAAGGCCGAGATCTTCGCGTGCTTCAGCTTGTACCCGCGGATCTCGCGGAAAAAGGCCTCGTCCTTCGGGTTGCTGATGGGGAAGCCACCCTCGACGTAATCGACGCCGAGCTCATCGAGCTTCACGGCGATGTTGAGCTTGTCCTGCAACGAAAGGCTGAACCCTTCGCCCTGCGTGCCGTCACGCAAGGTGGTGTCGTAGATCTCAACGCGGCGGCCCGTTGCGGGAACGTCGGCGTTTTGCGAAGCGGTGGGGGAGGCGGTGCTCATAAGTCACTCAATAAAAAAAGCCCTGCAACCTGGCAGGGCGTGTTCCTCTGAAACTGCAATGCGAACGGAAGCCCTTACACGATTTTCGTCGTGCTAATAATGATGGCGGGGCTAATGGTCGCGCGGGTCATGGAGGGGTTATCGTAGCGGATTTGGCGGGGAGGTCAATTGTGAGGGCGCATTCGTAGGGCACGCTATTGCACGCCGCGAACGAAAAGAGACGGCACGCAATAGCGTGCCCTACGAATGCGATGCCGCTCGTTCGGCCGTCAGGCGGCACGACTGGCGATGTCCCCACTTCAACAGGTCAATGACGGCCAGGTAAATGAATGGCGCAAAAAAGGCGAACGTGCTCGCAATCCGCCATCGAGCCGTGTAGACCAGCGCGTCGCCGTAGATCCAGTCATTCGGATTCCCCAAGCGAACTTGCTGGCAATGAAGTTCCCAGCATCGGTCTACGAAACCTGAAGGGCTGCTAATCGCCAGAGCCAATGACAGCGTTGCAATCCAGAGCCGCTTGTTCAGGATTAGCTGACGGAATCGAGCTTTTCGCAGCGGCCAACGCGAGTACAAATAATCTGAGAGTGGAATGCCGAACGCAAAAACGGCGGCATACGCGATGAGCCACGGGTCGGTCCAATATCCATCAATCACTGCACCCACCGCAGCAGCGTTACACCACCACTTCGCCCGCCATCGAGCCGTCCAGCGCCATTGTCAGGCACTTGGCCACCGTGCGTTCGGCGAGGCCTTCCGGGACTTTGATCGGGGCGGGTTGGGCGGCGGCGCGGCGGAGGATGCGGTCGGCGGTTTGCAGGGGCGGGGTCAGGGTTTCGCCGCCCGCTACGTTTGTGTTCATGGCGGAGAGCACGCCCGACAGCGCGACGTGCGTATCAAGGTGTAATTGAGCGGACGGCGGAAGCGCGGAATCTCGCCGCGCGGACGAGGGTTCGGTTTTCGAGGCGTTCATGACATTTCGCGGCCAGGGGCCGGCTCCAAATTCCGAATCGGGCTGCCGCCCCCCAAAGGACGGCCTTCTCCGGATCGTGGCGGGTCGGCAGAAGTGAATGCCGCACCACCACAACGGACGAATTGTTGCAGCGATTACACTACATCGCCACTCGGCGAACAAGCGCAAATTGCCGTAGGTAGAAACCCTGACGCTGCGCTCTTTCGCACAGGCGACAATTTTCGCCCGCACTCGCTACTACGACGCCGAGGTTCGCCAGTTCTTGGATTTCCAGATTTGTCCGAACGCTTCCAGGGCCGCGTGCAACCGGCTCTTCACCGTACCAAGCGGTAGGTTGAGCATCTCGGCGATGTCGCGGTAGGGGAATTTGTTAAAATAGGCCAGAATCAGCACTTCCCGCAGCTTGTCGGGCAGCCGCTGGATGGCGGCGTTGACGCGCTCGCTCAGTTCCTTGTCCTGCAATTGCTCGATCGGCCCGACGTCCGGGCTCTCCAGCAGGTCGATGAACTCACGTCCCTCGCCGGTCGAGCCGCCCGATAACGTGGCCCCGATGTTGGCCTGCAGCGGAACCGTTTGCCGGCGGGCCCGGCTGCGGAGTTGGTCGCGGGCCTTGTTCGCCGCAATCGTGAACAGCCACGGGCGGAAACGCTTCGTCAGATCGAACGTCTTGGCCGAAGTGTAGACCTGGATGAATGTCTCCTGGAAGACATCATCGGCGGCGGCAGCGTTGCCCAGGAAACGGTAGATGAACTGAAACAGTTCTCGTTCGTACCGTTTAACAAGGGGCGCAAAGGCAGTCCTGTCGCCATTGACGAAGGCGGCAAGCAACGTCTCGTCCGTTGCGGCGGATGGGATGGTCAGGTCGTCGGTCATTAATCTTCCGCCGCCACGCCGGAGCCGATCAGCACTGGAGCGGGATTCTCGTATAATAGCAGCCATGGATGAAGCGGTTGAACCCAAAAGTAAGGCAGATTTCTTCAATTATACGGTCGAAGAGTTTGACCGGATGATGGTCGATTGGGGTTGGCCGAAGTTCCGCGCGCAGCAGGTGCGCGGCTGGGTCTATCACAAGGGAATTCTTGACCCACAAGGGTTTACGAACCTGTCGCAGAAGGACCGCGACACGCTGGCCGAGCGGCTGACGTTCGGGACGGCCACCGTCACCGTCCACCAGATCAGCGAAGACGGCACGCAAAAATTGTTGCTGCAGTGGCCGAACGGTTCACAGGCCGAGACGGTAATGATCCCCGCCGGCGACCGCCGCACGGCGTGCGTGAGCAGCCAGGTCGGCTGCCCCGTCGGCTGTAAGTTCTGCGCCAGCGGCATGGAGGGCGTGAAGGGCAATCTGACGGCCGGCCAGATCGTGGAGCAGGTCGTCATGCTCAACCAGGCGATGGCCAAGACCCCGCCCAACCCCGGCAAGGTGGAAGAAGACGAGGCCGACCGCTGGATGCCCGACGGCGACGGCCGATACCCCGACGCCAAGCGCAGCCACAGCGGCCGCTCGCCGGGCCTCACCGTCACCAACATCGTCTTCATGGGCATGGGCGAGCCGATGTCCAACTACGCCAACGTGATGAAGGCCATCCGCATCCTGCACGATACGAAGTGCCTGAACATCGGTGCCCGCCGCATCACCGTCAGCACCGTCGGCGTGCCCGCCAAGATGCGCGAGATGGCGGGGGAAGAGCTGCCGCTGAACCTGGCCATCAGCCTGCACGCCCCGAACGAGCCGCTGCGCAAGCAACTGATCCCTTGGGCCGAGCATTTTTCGATGCCGGACATCCTCGATGCCGCCCGCTACTACTTCGACCAGACCGGCCGCGAGATTACGTTCGAATACATCCTGCTCAACGGCGTGAACGACCAGCCGGAACACGCTCGCGAGCTGGCCCAGATCTGCAAAACGGTGCGGGCCAACGTCAACCTGCTGCGATACAACGAGGTGGAGACGCTGCCGTTCAAACGCCCCAACGGCGACGCAGTGGTGCGGTTCCAGGAAATCCTGCGGAAAAACGGCGTGAACGCCCACGTCCGCAAGAGCCGCGGCCGAGACATCGCCGCGGCGTGCGGGCAGCTGCGCCGGCGCGAGAACGAGAAGCAGAAGCTGGTGACCCTCGGCGCGTAACCTCGCTCGACGCGCCCATCCGGTCCCTCTCCCCGTGGGAGAGGCTAGGTGAGGGCACGGCGCGTCAAGAGACAATCGAACGCAGGTTAACCCAGACGCCGCGACGTCAGTCGCGGATTCCTTCGAACGTTGTATAGACCTCGAAGAATCCGCGACTCACGTCGCGGCGTCCGTTTCACAGCACCAGCGTCACCACCCCGTCCTGCACTTCCACAACGTACGTCGCCACCCGACTGTTGCGGTCGTACAACCCTTTCCCGCTGACGATATCGAACTCCCACCCGTGCCACGGGCAGCGAATCACGCGTCCCTCCATGCACGGCTCGAACTGATGCAGCTCACTCGGCGCGTGCGTGGCGTGAACGCTCCCGAGGCACAGCGGGGCGCCGTTGTGCGGGCAGACGTTCTTGATCGCGTGATATTCCCCGCCGATGTTGAAAACGCCGATGGACGGGCCGCCCGGGACGTCGACGATGCGCTTGTCGCCGGGCAGCAACTCGGCGGCCGGGCAGACCGCGATGCGTCGGCCGCTCCGGCTGACCGGCTCGCGGGGCGATTCCACCTGCCGGAACGCCGCGTCGATGGTTTTCGCATCGCTCATGACGCCGCCGCCTCCGCCATCACCGGCGCCTTGAGGCCGTAAAGCTCCGCCGCGTTGTCGAACAGGATGCGCCGCTTCAGATCCTCCGGCACCTTCTTCGGCAGCACGGCCGAGGGGGCGTCGAAATCCCAGTGCGGAAAATCGGTAGCGAAACAGAGCGTTTTCTCGGCGTGAATCATCCCCAGCATGTTCAGGAACTGCGCGTCGGTCTCCGGCTCTTCCATCGGCTGGGTCGTCACGCGGACGTGATCGACGATGTATTCTGACGGCAGCCGTCGCAGCCACGGGGTCGTGGAGCGCAGCGCTTTGAAATTCTTGTCCATTCGCCACATCAGGTGCGACAGCCAGCTGACGCCGCCCTCGCACAGGATCAGCTTCAGCGTCGGAAAGCGCTCGAACACCCCCTCGGCCACCAGGCTGATCAACTGCGCCATGAACGTCAGCGACAGGCCCGTGTGCCATTCGAAATAGCTGCTCGGCCGGCCGACGGGGGTGCTGCTGGCGAGGGAGCCTTCGGCGCCGGGGTGCAGGCAGATCGGCAGGCCCGCTTCGGCGCAGGCTTCGTAGACCGGAAAATACCGGCGGTGGCCGTACAGGTCGGTCGATTCGCCGGGGATGTTGAGTTGCTTCATCCGCGGGTGGGCGCCCGCGGCCCGGCGGAGCTCGCGGGCGGCGGCGGCCGGGTCGTTCATGTTGACGCAGATCGACCCCAAGTACCGCTCGTCGGCCGGCAGCCAGTGGGCGATCTGCCAGTCGTTCCAGGCCGTCGCCAGGGCGTTGCCGACGTCGATGTTGTTCGTCAGGCTCACCTTCAGCCCCGGCGGCTGGAGCACGCCGTACGTGATGTTGTACCGATCGAGGTGATCGCGGGCCGTCTGGCGCGGATCGGTGCAATCGGCGTCGCGGCGGATGACGCCGAAAGGGTTGCTGTACCCCGCGCCCCGATTGGCGGCCATCCCGCTTCGGATCGCCTCGTGGTAAGCCTTCGGGATGTGCGGCAGCAGCGGCAGGGCGGGCGAATCGGACGGGTGAATGTCGCAATCGATGATGGGGATGGTACCGGACGCCAAGCGGGTTCTCCTTCGCCGAGATGTTGTGTGGTACCGCATTTTCCGGCCGATGTTGCCGAAAGCCGGTTTTATCGGACGCCAACCGGCCGGCCGTTGGCGTGTCAGAATACCGCCGGCCGAATTATGCTAGATTTCCGTATGCCCATCCGTCGTTTTGATCGCTGTACCGCCGCCCGCGCGTTTACGTTCCTGGAACTGATCATCGCCCTGGCGATCGTCGGGCTGATCCTGGCCAGCGTGATTCCGTTCATCATGTCGAAGCGGGAGATGAGCCGCCGGGCCGAGTGTGCGTTTAACCTGGCCCGCATCCGCGACGCGATGAACGCCTACGCCGGCGACAACAACGGCAACTACCCGCGCGTCCGTGCCGAAGAACCCGCCGCCTTCACCGGCTGGCGGGCGTTCACCGGCGCCGACGACGCCAACCCGTTCGCGCAGAGCAGCAAGGTGGAGACGAACGACGTGACGGCCGCCCTGTGGCTGCTCGTCCGCGGCGGATACATCACCGATACGTCCTACTTCGTCTGCCCCAGCAGCGGCGACTGGCAGGACCGCCTGTACGACAGCAACGGCAAGATCGTCCCGGCCAATCGCCGCGGCAACTTCCGTCAGCCTGGGAACCTGAGCTATTCGATGTTCTGCCCGTACAGTGCTGTGCCCGATTTCAAATGGGTCGACACGCTCAAGCCCGAGTGCCCGATCCTGGCCGACAAGAACCCCGGCGTCGGCAACGGCTCTGACGTGACCAAGCCCAACGCCGACGCGGCCATCGAGGCGTTCGCCGCCGCCAACAGCCTCAACCACGGTCGGGCGATCCAGAACGTCCTGTACGCCGACGGCAGCGTGCAGCCCGAAGCCAATCCGTACGTCGGCGACGGCTACGTCCGCCCCTACACCGATCCGTCCGGCAAATACCACCCGGCCCAAAGCGGTGACAACCTCTACACCGCCCTGCGCGAAAAACCCCTGGCCCCCGGCGAACACGCCACCGCCGATACCAACGGCGTCTTCAGCAAAACCGCCGGCCCGGCGTGGCAGGGCGATGCGTTCCTCGTCCCCGCGGCGAATTGACCAATTCCTGTAGGGGTGAGGCATGCCTCGCCCGCCGAGCGTGAACAAGCTCAACGGGCGACGCATGCGTCGCCCCTACAAAAGACGCGCGCGTCAGCCGCTTGAATCTCCGTAAAACCCCCCGACAATCGCCCCTTCCATGACATCCGCCGAGATTCGCCAGCAGTTCCTCGATTTCTTTGCCCAGAAGCACGCTCACACCGTCGTGCCGAGCAGCCCGGTCGTGCCGCACGATGACCCGACGCTCTTGTTCACCAACGCCGGCATGAACCAGTTCAAGCCGATCTTCCTCGGGCAGGAAAAGCGGGCGTACACGCGGGCCGTCGATACCCAGAAGTGCATCCGCGCCGGCGGCAAGCACAACGACCTCGACGACGTCGGCCGAAGCCGTCGGCATCACACGTTCTTCGAAATGCTCGGCAACTGGAGCTTCGGCGACTACTTCAAGCAGGGCGCCATTGAGATGTCGTGGGAACTGCTCACGAAAGTCTGGAAGCTCGACCCGACGCGCCTGCACGTCAGCTGCTTCGAAGGCGACCCCGCCAACGGCGTCCCCCGCGATACCGAGTCGGCCGACATCTGGAAGAAGGTCGCCAACTGGGAACAGTACGGCGAAAAATCCGAAGACCACATCCACTACTTCGGCAAAGACAACTTCTGGGAAATGGGCGACACCGGCCCGTGCGGCCCGTGCACCGAGATCTACATCGACCGCACGCCGGACAA
>Ga0070658_10000930_pt1 | contig 25063 bp, 21 predicted proteins | sample KBSC13metaG_FD_64664 | JGI IMG/M metagenome (GOLD analysis project Ga0070658, IMG submission 64664) | Corn rhizosphere microbial communities from Kellogg Biological Station, Michigan, USA - KBS C1-3 metaG | ecosystem: Host-associated > Plants > Roots > Rhizosphere > Soil ...
CGCTGAAGGTGCAGTGGGGCATCTCGGCCTCGAGGTTCGTCCCGGACACGAGCACACGGACGGTGGGGACCTCACGCTCGGCGACGTCCGCCAGCGGACATCTTACCGCGTCGAGCCGCGGCTGGCGAGACCGGGGCCACGCATCGTGGGGCCAATCGCCGCACCGCCCCCTCGCCGATTATCCTTCGGCATGCCCACGACGACCCTTCAGGAGCGCCTCGCCCAGGCGCTTTCCCGCATAACGAATCCCCGCACCGGCGCCGACGTCTTCTCCAGCCAGCAGGTGCGCGACGTCGCCACCACCGCCGATGGCCGCGTGCGCGCCACTCTCCAGCTCGCGCCCGAGGACAATCCCGCCATCGCCCGTGAGGTGCGCCGGGCGCTGCAGGAGGTGCAAGGCGTGACCGACATCCAGCTCGAGGTGACCAGCGCGCCGAAGAAGCCTGCCGGTCGCGCGCTCCCCGTGATGGACCAGGCACCCGCGGCGCCCCCGCGTCCCTCCGCGCCCACGCCGAAGCGCTTCACCAATCTCGGCCACGTCATCGCGATCTCGTCCGGCAAGGGCGGTGTCGGCAAGTCCACGGTGGCGGTGAACCTCGCCGTCGCGCTGGCGCAGGGCGGCGCGCGCGTGGGCCTGATGGACGCCGACATCTATGGACCCAACATTCCACGAATGATGGGCGTCAGCGGTCAGCCGTCGGTGATCAACGAGAAGATGATTCCGCTCGAGGCTCACGGCGTGAAGCTCATCTCGCTCGGAATGATGATCGAACCCGACCAGCCGGCCATCTGGCGCGGGCCCATCGTCATGAAGATCATCAACCAGTTCCTCGCCGACGTGGCGTGGGGCCAGCTCGACTACTTCGTCGTCGACATGCCGCCGGGAACCGGCGATGCGCAGCTCTCGCTCGTGCAGGCGACGAACGTGGACGGTGCGATCATCGTCACCACGCCTCAGGACGTGAGCGTCGGCGACGCCCTGCGCGGCGTGAAGATGTTCCAGCGCGTGGACGTGCCGGTGCTCGGCATCGTGGAGAACATGAGCTGGTTCGAGTGTCCGCACTGCGGCAAGCCGAGCGCGCTGTTCGGTTCTGGTGGCGGCGAGCGGCTGGCGCGGACGCTGGAGCTGCCGCTCCTTGGCCAGGTGCCACTGTATCCACGCGTCATGGAAGGTGGTGATGCCGGGAAGCCGATCGTGACGGCTGATCCCGCCTCGTCGGCGGCAAAGGCGCTCACCGGAATCGCGACGCGCGTGGTTGAGTCCGTGGGCGCGACGACGGCCGTGTGACGGAACGCACCTCGTTCGGCGGATCGCTTCCGGTCGAGCCCCACGACGGGCTCGCACCGGTCGCGATCACCAGCGAGTGGGAGGCGGCGCAACTCGTCGCCGATCCGTTGCCGCGCACGATCGCACGGGTCGCGCTCCCGGCGGTGGCGTCGTCGCTCCTGATGACGCTGTTCCTCTCGGTGGACGCATTCTGGATCGGCACTCATGTGGGCGCGGCGGGTCTGGCGGCGGCGTCCACCGCCATCTTCTGGATCTGGCTGCTCGTCTCCGTCGCGGAGATGATCAGCGTGGGACTCACCGCGGTAGCGGCGCGGCGCTACGGCGAAGGGCGTGGAAAGGAAGCGGCACGCACGGCGGGAGACGCGCTGGTGCTCGCGATGCTGCTCGGTCTCGTCTGCGGTGCCATCGGGCTCGCGGTATTGCCGCATCTCTTCGCGATCATGGAGACCCCCGCCGAGGTGACCGCACTCGGCACGCGCTACCTCGGCACCTATCTGCTCGGCGCGCCGCTGATCTTCGGCTTCTTCGCCGTCGACGCCGCGTTCCGCGCGGCGGGCGACACCCGCACCTCGTTCCTCATCCTGTTCGTGTCGGTGGCGGTGACACTGGTGCTCGATCCGGCGCTCATCGTCGGGTGGGGACCGTTTCCGCGGTTGGGAGTCGCCGGGGCGGCGATCGCGACGATCTGCACGCGCGCCGTGGCGTTCGTCATCGGGCTCACCATCGTCGGCAAGCGAGGCGTGCTGAAGTTCGGCCGTCCGCGCTGGGCGACGTGGCGCTCCATCATGCGGATCGGGCTGCCGACGGCGGTGACGGGCACGGTGTTCTCGCTCATCTACGTGCTCGTCACCCGCACGGCCACCCAGTTCGGCACGCCCGCCCTCGCGGCACTGGGCATCGGACATCGCGTGGAGAGCTGGCTGTTCATGATCGGCGTCGGCTTCGGCGCGGCGACGGCGGCGATCGTCGGGCAGAACATCGGCGCCGGTCGCCTGGATCGTGCCGAGCGCTCGGGCTGGCTGTCGGTGGCGTTCTGCTCGCTGTTCGGTGTGGCGGCTTGCGTCGTCGAGCTCACCATTCCCGAGCACTTCTCGGCGATCTTCAGCCACGATCCGGCAGTGATCGCCGAGGGCGCGAAGTACCTGCGCATCGCGGCGATCTCGCAGCTCGGGATCTGCGCGGAGATCGTGCTCGAGGCGGCCCTGGGCGGGGCAGGGCACACCGTCTCGCCGATGCTGACCTCCACCGTCATCACGGCAAGCCGGATCCCCCTCGCCGCGTGGGCGGCATCGCGGTGGGGCACGACCGGATTGTGGTGGGTGATCTCGCTCACCGCACTCGGCCGTGCGTTCGCGATGATGGGGATCTGGCGCGCCGGCCGGTGGAAGCGTAGCTCCATCGCATGAGAGTGCGAGCATGAGCCGGGTCATCACGCTGCTCACCGACTTCGGCACCGCCGACGGATACGTCGGCGAGATGAAGGGAATTCTGCTCAGCAAGGTGCCTGGTGCCGTACTCGTCGACATCGCGCACGACGTCGCGGCGCAGGACGTGGATGGAGCGCGTCTGGCGCTTGCCCGCTACTGGCAGCGGTTTCCCGCCGGGACGGTGCACCTCGTCATCGTCGATCCCGGGGTGGGCAGCTCACGGGCGGCGATCGCCGTGGAGAGCGAGGGACGGTTTCTCGTCGGGCCGGACAACGGGGTGCTGTCGCCGGCGTTGCTGCATGCGGGTGCGCGGTGCGTGGAAATGCCGGTACCGGCTGCGGCCTCGGCGACCTTTCATGGCCGCGACGTGTTCGCGCCCGCCGCAGCGGCGCTCGCACGCGGCGCGCCGCTGGATTCCCTTGGCCAGGTCTGCACGACGCCGGTGGTGCGCCGCACGCCCGAGGCGGTGCGACGCGAGGACGGCAGCATCGCGGGCGTGGTGATCACGGTCGATCGCTTCGGTAACGCCGTGACGAACCTCGTGACCTGGCGCGGCGGCGCAGTGGAAGTCAACGGACGGCGCCTGCCACTCGTGCGCACCTATGCGGATGTCGAGTCCGGCGAGGCGGCAGCGCTCGTCGGTTCCAGTGGCCTGCTCGAGGTCGCCATGCGCGACCGAAGCGCGGCGGCAGCGCTCGGGCTGAAGCGGGGAAGTGCGGTGGTGCTGCATCCCGCGAGCTGAGCCCCGGCGTCAGCCCGCACAAGCGCTTGGCGGCCGCGGGATGAGGCTCAACGCGTGCCCTTCACCCGGTTCATCGACGCGCGATCCGGCGTGCCTTCGCTGACGATGCGTCCGTGGTACACCGCCCCGCGCTCCGGCGCGATGGCGCCGCTGCCGTGATGCATCTCCGACGCGAGCTCGCCGCCACTCAGCAGCACGAACATCGAGTAGTACATCCAGGTGAGCAGCGCGATCACGCCGCCGATCGCGCCGTAGGTCTTGTTGTACGATCCGAAGTTCTGCACGTACACCCGGAACAGCAGCGTGGCGACGACCCAGAACACCGTCGTCAGGATCGACGCGACGAGCACGTTGGTCCAGCGCTGGCTCACGTTGGGCAGGATCTTGAACAGCATCGCGCTGAGGCCGACGAGCAGCAGCAGGGCGATGATGAGCTGGAGGATCGCGATCGTGGTGACGCCGGCCGTACCCAGGCCCAGCGTGCTTCCCACCCACCGTGCGATGCGCTCCCCATCCAGGAAGATTGCCGTCGCGAGGAGCACCACGACCGCCGCGATGACGAGCGCGCCCAGTCGCAGCAGCTGCCGCTTCCACCACGGCCGGCTCTCCTGCACATCGTACGCGATGTTGAGCGCGTCCATCAGCGCGCCGAAGATGTTGGAGCCCGACCACGCGGCGAGCAGTGCTCCGAGCGACATGATACCGGCGCCCCCCTGCGCCGTCATCACCTGACTGAAGATGCGGCGAATGAGCGACAGAGCGTCCGCGGGAACCGTGGTCGACAGCCGCGCGAGCATCGAATCCATCAACTGCTGGCCGTTGCCGAACAACCCCAGCATCGGCGTGAGGAAGAGCAGCAGCGGGAAGAGCGAGAAGAAGAAGTAGTACGCGGTCTGCGCGGAGAGCGAGGTGATTCGATCCTCGCCGATCTCGCGACCGGTCTTCTTCAGCAGCTGGACGACGTCGAAGCCCTTGATGACCATGAATGCAGACGGTGCCTGGTGAGCGAGTCACCAGGCACCGGGGCAAGGCGTGGACCATGCACGGTCCGCGAAAGCGCGCTCAGCGGCTGCCGCGCTGAATCTCGATCTGGCCGAAGAAGGTCTGGGCGTGCACCTCGAGCTTGTGCGCCGCGGAGTCGTAATTGGTGGAATACCACGCGCCGTCGCGCTTGACCATGCCCTCGTGCTCGAAACCGGCGAGGAGGCGATCGATGTCGAGCCGGATGCCGACATCGGCCGGGACGCGAAGGATCAACTTCCCCACGGCGAGCTTGGCGTCGACGGCGAGGTCGCGGGTCCAGGTGCCGCCGAACTCGAGGTCAACCACGCCCACCCCGCCGTGGACGCGAATCTGGTCGGCGTTCGCGTTGGCGAGATGCAGGGCGAACAGGTCGGCCGCGCCGACGTCGATGGTGAGGTCGCTCATCCGCGTGCGATTCGGCTGCGAGAAGAGGACGTTCGCATCGGTCGCGCCGCACTCGAGTCGGAGCGACCGCAGCGAGAGCCCGCCCAGATCGAGCCGGCTCTCGGTGCCACCGAGCTGCAAGTCGAGGTCGAGCGGAGCGCTCGTCGGCAATGCGAGGCGCAGCTCGCCGCTGTCGTCGTGGTTGCTGAACTTCCGCGCGCCTTCACGGCTCTCGAGCCCGAGCACGGCGCTGCGCGCCACCGCGTCGTAACGGTGCACGGGTGCGGCACGACGTTCGTCGTAGCGCAGGTGCATCGCGTAGAGCAACGGATCGCTGGAACCGCGCACGTCCACCCGGCCGGCGCCGTACTGCACCCGAATGCGTTGCGGCAAGCTGTCGCGCAGTTGCCGCGAGATGTCCACCGTACGCCAGAGTGGCGCGTCCTGCGCCTGCCCTGTGACTGGAGCGATGAGCGCGGCACCGAAGAGGAGCGCAACGAGGGGGCGAATCATGAAGCCTCCGTGACCTTGGGACGGCGTGCCGCGACGACCCCGGTGAGCGGCGTTGGCGTCTGCCACGACGCGAGCTCCACCGGTCGCGCGCCCGCGGCCACACGACGATGGGTACCGGCCCGTGAGAGCAGCGCCGCACCGAAACCAAGCGTGACGGCGACCCAGGTCATGGCCAGGGCCGCGGCGCGCACCACGGTGGCTGCGAGCGGCGACCAGGTGAGGAGCGCCGCCACCATCCACAGCACGAAGAATACGGCGACTCCGATGGCGAGCGCCGTGAGCGCGCGCGCCCGCGGTGTGGCGTCGCCATCGCGTTTCACCGAGCCGCCCACCAACCGCGCCACGGCGAGGAAGCCGAGCGTGAGCAGGCCGGCCACAGCAACACCGTAGGCAACGATGGCGAAGGGGATGAGCAGCACGCCGATGAGGGTGAGGGCGAGGGCGATGACGAGGACCACCAGCGCCGGCAGCAGCAGCACCTGGCCGAGGAGCCCCACCCAGAACGCGCGACCGAACCGAAGCTCGAGGGTGTCGACGACTTCATCCAGGTTGGGGCCGGCGAAGAGCAGGACGCCGATGGCGACGATGAGGAGCACCCCGAAGGTGGCGGCGACCATTCGCGCGCTGTCCATCGTGCGCTGGAATGGCGTGCGCGCGATGAGTGCCGGCGCGGTGACGGCGAACAGGGTGGGGAGGGAGCTCATCGAACGCATCTCGCCCTGCACGACGCCCTCGGCAACGACCTGGCCTCCTACCGACAGCGCGTCGCCGGTCACCACGCCGCCGCGAAGGACGGTCACATCGCCGGCGAGGCTCACCACCGAGCCGTTGACCTGGCCGGCAACGACGACTGGTCCGCGCGCCACCACCGTTCCCGTCACGGCGGTGCCGGCCGGAATGGTGCGCGCGCCGGATGCGATGCTGTCAGCGGGTGGAAGACCCGTCACGGACTCGCCCTGACGAAGTCGGTCCAGATCGGTCGGCGGCGTTGCGCGGGAGCCTTGGGCGCCCGCCGCGCCCGGGATCACGAACCCGAGCGCGAGCAGTCCAGCGACGAGGCGGCGCATCTCAGGCGCGCCGGCCGGCGACGGCGAGCCGCCGGATGCCGACGATGGTACCCGCCGCGGCGACGAGGAATGCGAGGAAGAGGAGTGAAGCGCCGACGGCGCCGAGTCCCTGGAGCGCCGAGAGCGCGGCGTCACCGAGCAGGGCGACGGCGAGGTCGCGCGCCGCAGTGACGACCGCGGTCCGGACCCGGTCGCCAAGGATGCCGGTCACGAACATCACCGCGTCACCCTGGAGGGCCAGCCAGATCATTCCAAGGGTGAGCGTGAAGGCCACCGATCCCGACACCGCAACCGCCGCGATCCGAGCCGCAGCAGACTGGGGCAGCCAGCGGCGCACCGAATCGCGAGCGGCCACGTGGGCCGGTACGAAGACCGGTACCTGCGCCATCACCCGATCAGCGAGTCGCGAGTCGGGAGCGAAATGCGGGAGCGCCTCGAGCGCCTCCACCACGATGCGGGCGTCATCGAGCCGCTCGCGGCACTCCGCACATTCCTGAATGTGCGCGCGCAAAGGGGCGACGCCGAATCCGGCCTCGCCGTCGACCAGAAGGTCGATCTCGTTGGGGAGCAGGTGTCTGTGGTTCATGATCTCTGACCCTCGTACGGGTCCCGGCTGGACCGGGTTTCAGGGTTCCGGCCCGCCGGCCGGAGGTGATGAAGGCTCATTCGCGGGTGTGCTCCAGCGCACGGCGGAGCTCGTGCCTGGCGCGGTGGATGTAGGTCTTGACGGTGCCCAGCGGGAGGTCGAGGGTGGAGGCGATCTCCTCGTAGGATCGGCCCTCGACGTGGCGGAGCATGATGCAGGATCGATACTCGGGGCGAAGCTGGGCGATGGCGCGCTCGATCGCCGAGCCGAGCTCCTTCGCCTCCATCTCCTCGAGGGCGTTCTCGGCCACGTCGGCGACGTCGAACCGGGTGGATTCCTGCGCCTCGGCGGTGACGGCATGGGGCGAACCGTGCATGCTCACCGTGTCGAGCTGGCGGCGGCGCAGGTGATCGATTGCGACGTTATTGGCGATCTTGAACAGCCACGACGAGAACTTGAAATCGGACCGATAGCGGTCGAGGTGCGAGAGCACCTTGACGAAGGTGTCCTGGGTCAGGTCCTCGGCCAGCTCGCGGTCGCGCACCATGCGGAAGACGAGCGAGAAGACGGGACGCTCGTATCGCTTGATGAGCTCCCGATGCGCGACGTCGCGGCCCTCGAGCGCAAGGGCGACGACGTCAGCATCGGGAAGATTCGCGAGGTCGAGGGCTCGAGGCACAGCGGCGTGGAGGTAGCCGCGCGCAATGGGCCCGAGGTGCGCGGCAGCGGAAAAATAGGCATCGCCCGCGATGCAATCCAGTTGCGCGCTTGTCCGACCCTCTCACGGTGGTGAGCTTTCGCCGATGCATGACACGCTGGAGGAGCAGCGCGCCGAGGCGGCGGCAGAGGGCGGAGTGGAAAAGCGCGACTACGTTCGCGCGACGTTCGAGCAGATCGCGCCGCGCTACGACTTCCTCAACCATCTGCTCAGCTTCAACGTCGATCGGCGCTGGCGAATGCGCGCGCTGCGTGCGCTGGACTGGCAGCGCGCGCCGCGAGGCGACTACCTCGATCTGTGTGCCGGCACGCTCGACGTGGGTGCGCAGCTCGCGTCAGAAGACGGCTTCGATGGCTTCATCCTCGGCGCGGACTTCGCGCCAGCGATGCTGCGTGCGGGCGATGGCAAGGCGGCGCGCAGCGTACTGGCCCCCGTTGCGGCCGACGCGCAGTGGCTGCCCGTGCCCGATGCATGCATGGACGGCGCGATCGTCGCCTTCGGCATTCGCAACGTCGCCGCACTCGATGCGGCGCTGCGCGAGGTGCATCGCGTGCTGCGGCCGGCCGCGAGGTTCGTGATCCTCGAGTTCACGACGCCACGGGTCGCGGCGGTGCGATGGGGTTACCATCTGTATTTCCATCACCTGCTGCCGTGGATCGGTGGGACCATCAGCGGACATCGTTCGGCGTATCGCTACCTGCCACGCTCCGTGGCGCACTTTCCCGCCGAGCCGGAGCTCGCGGCTCGCATGACCGCAGCTGGGTTCGAGCGGGTGCGCTGGGAGTCGCTCACGCTTGGCATTGCGGCCGTGCACGTGGGGACGAAGGGAGATGAGCAATGCTGATTGGTCTCGTGTCCGATACGCACGGGCTCGTGCGCCCGGAGCTCCACACCGTGCTTGCCGGTGTGGAGCTGATCCTTCACGCCGGCGACGTGGGCGGCCACGACGTACTGGACGAGCTCGGCCTGATCGCGCCGGTGCTGGCGGTGTACGGCAACACGGACATGCCCGGTGATCCTCGCCTCGCTGCCGCAATCGACCAGACTTTCGACGACGTGACGGTGCACGTGAGCCACGGCCACGAGGTCGGAAGTCCGACGCCGGAGAAGTTGCTGGCGCGCTATCCGGCGCAGGTGATCGTGTACGGACACACCCATCGTCAGCTCATCTCTCACGCTGACGGACGGCTGGCGGTGAACCCGGGCGCGGCCGGTGCGCGGCGATTCAGGCTCGAGCCGAGCGTCGCACTGCTACGCCTCGAGGGAGATCGCGTGGCGGTCGAGCTGGTGGAGCTGCGGTAGCTCAGACCGCCTTGAAGTGCGACGCCGGATAGAGAAAGTCGTCGCCGGAGTCGTCGAGGATGCGATAGAAGCTTCCGTTCGCCTCGACGCTGAGCATCTGGTAGATGCGACCGAGAGTGAGGTCGTGACAGCCGCCGGGCTCGTCACAGCCGGGATAGGTGAGCCACGGCCTCACGCTGATGCACTGAACGAGAGTCGTCGGTTGCCACGAGGTCGCCATCACATTCCCGGCACTGTCGCCCGTGCATCGGGCGTCCGACGACCGGAATTGCAAGAGCCTCGCCACCCGCAACGCGCAGGCCGCACGGTGTGAGCTACGCGGCGGACGGCGCCGCGAGGTCGCCGAACAGCGGATCGGTCGCCGGGTCGTAGATCAGTGGCGGCGGCTCGGCGATGAACTCGGCGGCCTGACGCGAGCGCGCGAGCTCGTCCGGAAAGCGCCGGAACCAGGACGAGAGCAGCAGCAGTTCGTCGATCTCGTGCGACGGGACCTGCGCGGAATCGCGCTCGACGGGGCTGAACACGTCTTCCACCATCTCGAGGAGGCGCACGCGCTCGCGCTCGCTGCGCGGCAGCGCGGACTCGCCGCGCACGCGGCCGCGGCGGATGAGGTAGACCCGGTCGTCGCCGTCGTGGCCGGTCACGGGATACACGAAGGAGAGGGTTTCCACGGCGAAGCGGAAGCGAACGAACTGCTCGCGCAGGTCCTCGAGGCGCTGGAGCTTGTCGCGCAGCATCGCCGCCCGCTCGAACTCGAGTTGATCGCTTGCTGCCTGCATCTCCGTGCGGAGCGAATCCATCGGCCCGTCGTCGGCGCCGTCGAGAAAGGCACGAGCGAGACGAACGCGATCCTCGTACTCGTGCGCCGAACAGCCGCCGACGCAGGGACCGAGACACTTCCTGATCTCGAACCGGATGCAGCCCGGCGTGCGCGGGAAGATCTGGAACAGCTCCGGCTGATCGGCAAAGTGCATGGCCTGGTCGAGGCGACAATCGCGCAGGCCGAGTGCGTCGTTGAGCTCGCGCACCGCCTCGCTCACGCGCTGCGCGCCGTGAAAGGGGCCGTAGTAGATCTGCGCATCGTCCGCGCCCGCACCACGCACGACGAGGAGCTTCGGTGCCGGTCCGCGGGTGAGCTTGATGAAGGCGAAGTGCCGCGCGTCACGCTTCATCGCGACGTTGAGGCGCGGCCGGAAGCGCTTGATGAGCCGCAGCTCCTCGAGCAGCGCGGCGAACTCGCTCGGCGTGTACTCCCACTCGATGCGGTCGGCCTCGCGCACGATGCGCGCGCCCTTCTCCTCCGGGAACGAGCAACGGAAGTAGCTGAGCAACCGCGTGCGAATGCGCTTCGACTTGCCGACGTAGACCACCTCCCCATCGGGCGAGAGCATCCGATAGACGCCAGGCCGATCCTCGGCGTGCGCACGCACGTTGGCGCGCATCTCGGCGAGCTGCGCGTCGGAGGTGGGGGGGCGGAGAAGCTCTAGCTTTGACAGCGAACGCACAGTACGGTGGACCGGCCGTCCACGGCATGGGTCTCGACGAGACTCGTGCCGCAGCGCAGACAGGGTTCGCCGCCACGACCATACGCGGCGAGCGACCGCACGAAGTCGCCCTTGCCACCCGACGCGTCCCGGTAGTCGCGGAACGAGGTGCCACGCGCAGCGATGGAATCCTGCAGCACCGTCACGATGCCGTGGCGGAGCCGGTCGGTCTCGTCAGCGCTCAGCGAGTTCGCTGCGCGCGACGGGTCCACGCCGGCGCGCCAGCAGGCCTCGTTCGCGTAGATGTTGCCGATCCCGACGACCAGCCGCTGGTCCATGAGCACCTTCTTCACCGCCTGACGTGAACCCCGAAGAATTCCCGATAGATGCTCCGTCGTGAAGTCCGGGTCAAGTGGCTCGATGCCGAGTCCGCCCGAGTAGCGCTCGAATCGGTCGGGCGCCATGAGGGCGACGGTGCCCAGCCGGCGAATGTCGCGATAGTGGAGATCGCGGCCGTCATCGAGATGGAAGCGGAGCGTGGAGTAGGGGGCCTCGTTCGGCGGAAGCGGACCTCGGGAGAGCAGGAGGGCGCCGGTGAAACGGGGCTGGACAACTATTCGCTCACCGGAGTCGAGGTCGAGGACGATCAACTTTGCGCGCCGCCAGCTGTGGACCACCTTGGCGCCAGTAACGTGCTCGGTGAGCTCGAGAGGAGAGACTTCGCGAAGAACGTCGGATTTGGTGACTTCGACACCGGTTACCGTGCGCCCCCGAAGTTCGCGATCGAGGTCGCGGGCGATGGTCTCGGTTTCCGGGAGCTCAGGCACTGTGGGTAGGTGAGTAGGTGGGTTGGGGGTAAGGGAGGCTTCGTGGGCTGCGTCAGCGGACCCTGGCAGGCAAGTCACCACCTACAATTCTACCCACCTGCTCATCCATCGCCCCGTCGGGCGATCTCGCGCCAGCCGATGTCGGTGCGAAGCTGACAGCCGGCAAAGTGCACTCGCTTCGCATAGTCCAGGCTGCGCCGGTGGGCCTGCTCGATGTCAGGCGCGACCGCGCTGACGGCGAGCACTCGGCCGCCGGCAGTGACGAGCCGGCCCTGAGCATCGCGCGACGTGCCGGCGTGGAAGACTACTATCTCGTCGTCGACGATTGGTGGCAGCTCGATGGGGTCTCCAGTCCGTGGCTTCTCGGGATAGTTGGCGGCGGCGAGGACCGTGGTCACGCACGCTCCCGCCAGGTCGACCACCGCGGCCGAGTCGCGCGCGCCGAGGGAGCCGGCCGACGCCGCCGCCATCAACTTCAGCAGCGTTGGCTCGATGCGCAGCGCAGGGAGGAGCGCCTGAGTCTCCGGGTCGCCGAAGCGGCAGTTGAACTCCACGACCTTCGGACCGCGGCGGGTGAGCATCAGGCCCGCGTAGAGCAGTCCGGTGAAGCGACGCCCCCGCCGCTCGAGGCCGGCCAAGGTCGGTCGGATGATGTCACGAGCGACCACCGCATAGAGGCTGGCCGAGCGGTCATGAATTGCGCTGATCGTTTGGTCAGGGAGGCCGACCGAGACCGGAAGGTAGGCACCCATGCCGCCGGTGTTCGGTCCCAAGTCGTTATCGCACAACCGCTTGTGGTCCTGAAGCCCTGGCAGGATCACTGCGTGCTCGCCGTCGGTGATGGCGAAGACCGATAGCTCCTCCCCCTCCATGAACTCCTCCACCAGCACCTCGGCACCGGCGTCGCCAAAGCGATTGCCCTCGAGGATGTCAGCGATGGCGGCGTCAGCTTCGGCGAGGGTGCGGCACACGATCACGCCCTTCCCGGCGGCAAGTCCGGACGCCTTGATCACGACCGGTGCACCAAACCGGCGTGCGCAGGCACGAGCTGCGCCGACCTCCGTATGCACCTCGGCGCGGGCCGTGGGAATGCCGTCCTCGAGCATCAGCCGCTTGGCGAATGCCTTGGACGTCTCGATCTCGGCGGCGGCACGGGTCGGGCCGAAGATTGCGAGGCCGGCGGCGCGGAAATGGTCAACGATTCCCTCCGCGAGGGGCGCCTCGGGTCCGACGACCGTGAGGTCCACCGCGCGAGCGGTGGCGAGCGTGGCCAGCGAGTCCACATCGGAGGCCGAGATCGCGACGCACTCGCCGAGCGCCGCGATGCCGGGGTTCCCCGGGGCGGCGAGAATTTCGATGCTCGGGTCGTCGTGCTTGAACTTCCAGGCGAGGGCGTGCTCGCGGCCGCCACCGCCGACGATCAGTACGCGCATGGCGGCAATATAGACGGCGCGCGATCGAGCGAGCCCGGCGTGGGGAGAAAGACACTCTGGCGGTGATCAGGGAAACCCCTAGGTTGAAGATCGCCTCACGGCGCCGGGAGGTGCGGGCGATGCAGCTCGAGGAGATCAGGATCGCGTTGCCGGAGCGATACCGCGTCACACGCGAGATCGGTCATGGCGGGATGGCTACGGTCTACCTCGCCGAAGACATCCCGCACAGTCGCGAAGTGGCGGTGAAGGTCGTCAGCGCCGAGCTGGGATCGGCGATCGACGCCGAGCGATTCCGACGCGAGATCCACATCGCCGCGCGATTGAGCCACCCCAACATCCTGCCGGCGTACGATTCCGGCAGCGCGAACGGACTGCTGTACTACGTGATGCCGTTCGTGGAAGGCGAGTCGCTGCGCGCGCGGCTCGAGCGCGAGTCGCAACTGCCGATCGAGGATGCGATCGCACTGGTGAGCGAAGTGGCCGACGCGCTCGCGCACGCCCACGGACAGGGGATCGTGCACCGCGACATCAAGCCGGAGAACATCCTCCTCCAGAGCGGCCACGCCGTGGTCGCCGACTTCGGCATCGCCCGCCTGCTGCAGAACGTCAGCAACGAGACCCTCACCGCCACGGGCATGTCGGTGGGAACGGCCGCCTACATGAGTCCCGAGCAATTTGCCGGCGAGAAGGTGGACGGGCGCAGCGACGTGTACAGCCTGGCGTGCGTGCTCTACGAGACGCTGGTGGGCCAGGTGCCGTTCACCGGGCCGAATGCCATGGCGATCATGGCGCGCCATACGATGCAGCCTGTACCCTCGATCCGCCTCGTGCGACCGAGCGTGCCGGAAGAGGTCGAAGCGGCGATCATTCACGCGCTCGAGAAGGTGCCGGCGGATCGCTTCGCCTCGGTGACCGACTTCAAGGACGCGCTGCTCGGCGCTGAGGGGGCAGCGGCATTCATTCGCACGACGAAGGCGTACACCTCGGCGTACAGAAGCCGCGAGAGTCAGGCCCACCGCTGGGCGCGGCGTTGGGGGATGGTGGGCGCGACGATCGGTGCGCTCGTGATCGCCGCGGGCGTGATCAGCGCGAAGATGGCGCTCGCGGACAAGCACCAGGCGGTGGCTGGCGACGTGACCGGTGACGCTGATCCGCGTCACGTGGGCATCCTGTACTTCGACGACGACAGTCGCGACGGGTCACTGCGGTACATGGCCGATGGGCTCACGGAATCGCTGATCGACCGACTCGATCGCGTGTCGGCGCTGGACGTGGTGTCGGCGAATGGCGTGCGGCCCTTCCGCGGCGTGCCGTACGACCGCGTGAAGGACAGCGTGCAACGCACACTGCGAGTCGGCACCGTGGTGCGCGGCGAAGTGGAGCCGGCGAACGGCGGTGCGCGGGTCACGGTGCGCGCGCTGGACGCGGTGAGCGGCACCGAGTTCGGACGCAAGAGCTTCGACGTGGACACGGCCAATGCGTTCGCTGCGCAGACGCAGGTTGCCGAACAGGTGGCGGAGTTCCTGCGCAGCTACCTGGGCACGGAGATCCAGCTCAGGGAGTCACGCGAGGGAACGACGAGCTCGCGCGCGTGGACGCTGGTGCAGCGCGCCGAGAAGCGCCGGAAGGATGCGGACTCGCTCATCGCCACGGCGCAGCCCGCACAGGCGCTGGCACTGCTGGGGCAGGCCGACGAGGAGCTCGTGCAGGCCGCGGTGAGCGATGCGAAGTGGGCGCAGCCGCTGCTGTCGCGTGCGGGAATCGCCTATTCGCGCGCGCGCATTCAGCGTGAGCAGCCGCTGCAGGCGACGGCGTGGGTGGACAGCGGGGTGGCGTACGCGGACAGCGCGCTCGCCCTGTCACCACGTTCGGCCGATGCGCTGGAGGAGCGAGGAAGGCTCGAGTACCTCCTGGTGGATTTCCGTCTCGTACCGGACGGGCCGCAGTGGCAGCGAGCGCTGGCGAACGCAGAGCGCGATCTTCGTGCGGCGGTGGACGTGAATCCGGGACAGGCAGGGGCGTGGGCGACGCTGAGCAGGCTCGCGTACAAGAAGCAGGATGTGCAGTTCGCGCTACTGTCGGCGCAGCGGGCGTACGCGGCAGACGCGTACCTCACCAACGCGCGCGAGATTCTCAGCCGCCTCTTCTGGACGTCGCACGACACGGAGATGTATCCGGATGCGATCAAGTGGTGCGCGGAAGGGCATCGGCGTTTTCCGCGGGACGACTTCTTCGTCGAATGTCGGATGTGGATGATGACGACGAAGGCGGTGTCCCCGGATCCGGATGAGGCGTGGCGTCTGGTGGATACGCTGCGCGCAATCACGCCGGCGGCGAAGTGGCCCTACGAGCGCCGGATGGGGGAGATGCTCGCGGCCGGCGTGCTGGCGAAGGCGGGGCTGGTGGACAGCGCGGGCCGCGTCCTCGAGCGGGCGCACGCGCCGCACGAGGTGGATCCCGATGGTGAGCTGTTCGGGATCGAGATCGTGGTGCGGTTGTTCATGAAGGACTACGACCGGGCGATGACGATGCTCGGCACCTACCTCACGGAACACCCCGATCACCGGAAGGGATTGGCGACGAACACGTCGCCGTGGTGGCGGGATCCGAGGGTACAGAGTGATCCGCGGTTCAAGGAATTGATCGCGGGGGCGAGGTGAGCATTCGTAAGGGCTGAACGGCCAAACGGTAAAAAGTACCCCGTACCTGGTACCAGGTACGGGGTACTTTTTACCTGTAGTCAGTCAGTACCAAGTCACTCGGTCGTGGACGTCCCCTTCCACGCATCCCGGAACGCATCCCGCGCCCGGCCGAAGGCATCTTCGACGTTTGACATTCCGCGACGCGCCTTGCCGGAGTAGTAGTCCGCCGCTTCGCGATAGTCGGTGCGCAGGCCCGGCTCCGGATCGCCGCGGCGAATGTAGTTGCCGAGGAGGATGGCATCGTAGTCGCCACCGGTGCGCCAGCGTTCGAGCTCGCCGGCGCGGACGGTGTTGAAGGGATGCTGGCGGAAGACGGTGTTGAGAAGGCGGAACATGCGATCCCAGCCATCGCCGCCGACTTCGTAGGCGGTGGCCTGGCGCATGAACTCCTCCACGCTCGTTGCGTCCCCGAAGTCGCGGCCGCCGGCGAGGCGCATGAAGGCGCGCTGCGCGACGACGACGTCCTGCACGGCGAGCAGCGCGGCCCGGTCGGTGGAGAGCTCGCTCTTGCGATGCCACTCGAGGAGCGCGAGCTGGAAGGGAAGAATCGCCAGCCCCACCGGGAAGAGCGCGAGTGAGCCCACGGCGAGGATCACCAGCGCCACGGTGCGATAGAGCATGTGGCCGCTCATGATGTGGCCAAGCTCGTGAGCGAGGAGGAAACGGCGTTCGTCGTCGCTCTCGAGGAGCTCGAGCGCACCGGACGAGACGACGATGAACGGTCGCTCGAAGCCGATGGCCCACGCATTCACTTCCGGCGACTGGGTAACGTAGAGCTCCGGTCGCTCTGGCCAGTCGAGGGTGGCGCAGACGTCCATGAGCAGGGTGTTGAGTGCCGGACGCTGCGCCGGCCCGACCTGCACCGCGTTTGCGAGGAAGAGCTGGCGCACGCCGCGCTCGCTGATGAAGCCGGCGACCTTGCGCACGACGTCATCGAAACCGGGAATGGCGCGCAGCGTATCGAGCGCGGCGCGATCCGCCGGGTGCTCCCAGGCGCGGGAGGAGATCTGGGGAAGTGGCGTGGGCATGAACCGGCGCTCCTGGACGGTGATGGACGGAACTACGGCTGCCGCGCCGGGAAAGTGTCAGGCGTGGGTGAAGGCCTGCTCCAGGTCGCCGATCAGATCCTCCACGTCTTCCACCCCGCAGCTCAGCCGGATCAATCCCTCCGTGATGCCGAGCTGCTTGCGGCGCTCGGGTTCCACGCTCGCGTGTGTCATGGATGCCGGATGGCTGATCAGGCTCTCGACGCCACCAAGCGACTCGGCGAGGGAGAAGAGGCGGCAGTGGCTCAGCACCGCGTTTGCCCGCTCCTTGGTGCCGAGCTCCACGGCGATCATGCCGCCGAATCCGGACATCTGCTTCTTCGCCAGCGTGTGCTGGGGATGCGACTCGAGGCCCGGGTAGAAGACGTTCTTCTCGCCGACCTTGTCAGCGAGCCAGGCGGCGATCTGGCGGCCGTTCTGGTCGTGCCGGGGCATGCGGAGGTGCAGGGTCTTGGTGCCGCGCAGGGCGAGCCAGGCGTCGAACGGGCCGGGCACCGCGCCGGCGGCGTTGAGGTTGAACTGGAGCCGCGTCGCGAGGTCGTCGTCGTTCAGGATGGCGATGCCTCCGATCATGTCGGAGTGGCCATTCAAGTACTTCGTGGTCGAGTGATAGACGATGTCGGCGCCGAAGCTGAGCGGCTGCTGGAAAAAGGGCGACGCGAAGGTGTTGTCGACGAGGAGCAGGGCATTCCCGCGGTGGGCGATCTCGGCCGCTGCGCGGAGGTCGGTGATCCGCATCAGCGGATTCGTCGGCGTCTCGACGAACACGAGGCGGGTGTTCGGCTTCATGGCGTCGGCGATGCGCTGCGGGTCGCGGGTGTCCACATAGGTGAACTGGAGCCCGTAGTGCTGGAGGATCTTGTCAAACAGGCGGAAGACGCCACCGTAGACGTTCTCGGCGCAGACGATGTGGTCGCCGGCGCGGAAGAGCTTCATGATGCTGTCCACGCAGCCCATACCGGAGCTGAAGGCAAAGCCGTGCCGGCCGCCCTCGAGGGAGGCGACGTTGCGCTCGAGCGCCTCCCGCGTCGGGTTCTTGCCGCGAGCGTACTCGTAGCCCTTGTTCTCTCCCAGCGCCTCCTGGACGTAGGTGGAGGTCTGGTAGATCGGCGTCATGATCGCGCCGGCGAGCGGCTCGGGGCGCTGTCCCGCGTGAATGGCACGGGTGCCGAAGGCCGAATCGAGATCCTCGTCGAAAACACGCGTCATGCCGATACTACTCCGGGTGGGGGTCGTGTCGGGAAGCTAACCCCGGGCACGGGCGCGAGGGAGGCGACGAACGAGCGCCACTTCGCGAAGGAATCAAGTCAACAGGTTCATGTCCGCCGAATCGAGCGTCACTCCGCACTGTCTGATCGTTGATGATGAACCGCGCCTGCGGCAGGTGTTGATGCACCTGATGCGCGGCGATGGCTTCAACTGCATGGAAGCGACGAACGGCGAGGAGGCCATCGCGCTGCTCGAGCAGCACCCGGTGAACCTCGTGCTGAGCGACCTGCGGATGCCGCGCATGGATGGCCTCGAGCTGCTGCGGCAGACCCGCGCCCGCTGGCCGGATGTCGCCGTGGTGATGATCACCGCCGTCGCGGACGTCGACGTTGCCGTGAGCTGCCTGGCCATCGGCGCGATGGACTACCTCACCAAGCCGTTTCATCTCGAGGAAGTGCGCGCGCGGGTGGGCCAGGCGCTGGAGAAGCGCCGCCTCGTGCTGGAAAATCGCGACTACCAGGAAAGCCTTCAGGAGAAGGTCGCCGCCCAGGCGCGACGGCTGGAGGAGCTCTTCCTCGCCAGCATCCAGTCCCTCGCCGAGGCGCTGGAAGTGAAAGACCCGTACACGCGCGGCCATTCGATCCGCGTCAGCGAATACTGCGTCGTGATCGCGCGCGAGCTCGGGCTCGACGTGGAGATGCAGCGACAACTGGGACTCGGCGGACACGTGCACGACATCGGCAAGATCGGCGTGCGCGAGGAGGTGCTGAACAAGCCCGGCAAGCTGACCGACGCAGAATACGAGCACATCATGTCGCACCCGGTGGTTGGATGGCGTATTCTGGCTCCACTGCTGTCGGAGATGCCGGCGGCGCTCAACATCGTGCGGTCACATCACGAGCGCTACGACGGGCGCGGGGTGCCCGATCGCCTGGCGGGTGCGCAGATCCCGCTCGAGGCGCGGATCGCCGCCGCGGCGGATGCGTTCGATGCGATGACGAGCGATCGCCCTTACCGCCCCGACGGGCTGAGTGTGGGCGAAGCGGTGCGCGAGATCGTGCGCTGCAGCGGGTCGCAATTCGATCCGATTGTGGTGGCGGCGCTCGTGCGCGCAGCAGAGAGCGGGCGACTCAAGCCGATCAGGCGGATCGCCTCGCGCTCGGCGCGTACGGCGTAGCATCGGCGTCGCTCAGGCGGCGGTTATCTCGATTACCGTCGGCTGCTTGTAGACGCTGAGTCGCTCTTCGCACCAGCGCTTCACGTCGTCTTCCGCCACGTTGCCGGCGATGCGAAGCCGGATGTCGTTCTCGCGCGCCGGCTCGGGGATGGCGACGACTTCCGCGCGGCGCACGCCGGGCATGGAGCACACCACGCGCTCGATCTCCCGTGGGTAGATGTTGAAGCCGTTGCGGGTGAACATCGGCTTGAGTACGCCCAGGAAGGTGACGGTGCCGTCGGGGGCACGGCGGCCGGCGTCGCCGGTTGAAAGCCAGCCGTCGCGGCGCGGCAGGCCAGCGTCGCTGCCATGCAGGTAACCGGGTGAAACGTTGGCGCCACGCACGCAGATCTCGCCGCGCTCTCCGTCGGGGAGAGGTGCGTTGTCCGACATGCGCGTGTCTTCAGCGGTGCGCGGGCTCTGGATGTACGTCTCCGGTGGAAGGATCGCGATCTCCACACCGGGAAGAGGGACGCCGAGCGTTCCACGCGCGTTCGGCACGCTCACGCGGTTGAACAGACAGACCGGCGCACCCTCGGTCAGTCCGTAGCCCTGACGAAGCTCCACGCCGGTGACGTCCGCCCAGCGGTCCTGCAGCTCACGCGGGAGCGGGGCGCCCCCGCAGATGCAGAGGCGAAGTACCGAGTCGCGGATCGAAGTGCCGCGGCGCTCGATGGCTGAAAGCAGGGCCGTGAAGACGGCCGGTACGCCAACGACCTCGGTGATGCCATTCGCGAGGAGCTCTGCCGCCTTCAGGGGATTGAAGCGCTCGATGGTGGTGACCCGCGCGCCGGCGAGGAGTGGAGCACTGGCCGTCACCGTAAGGCCGAACAGATGCGAGAAGGGCAGCAGGGCGAGCACGTGGTCATCGGCCACGTTGGCCGCCGCTTCCATGGTGGCGCGGGCGTTGGCGAGGAGGTTGGCGTGGGTGAGCACGGCACCGAGCGGAGTGCCGCGCATCGCGGAGGTATAGACGATCGCCGCTTCCTCGTCGCGTCCGGGGACGTCGCGCTCACCCTCGAGCGACAGGCCGAAGTGGGAGCCGAGGTCCACGTCGCGTGAGGTCCCGCCAACGAGCACTCGCGCAGTGCGAGGCGCGTCATCGAGGAGGACGATCGCACGATCGGCGGGAATGCGGTCGGCAAAGGCGGCCACGGTGAACACGGCGCCGACGTCGGCATCGCGGCACTGATAGGCGATTTCCGCCGGCGCGGCGAGAGGATTGATCAGCACCGCCCCGCGTCCCTCGCTGGCAGCGAGCGCGGTGAGGAAGGCGGGTGACGTCGGCAGGAGGATGGCCGAGCGCCGACCGGAAAGCGCGCGCACGAGCGGTGCGCTGCGCTGCAGGAGGGTGAGGCCCGCAGCGACGAGCTGCTGCGCTTCGTGGTCGGTGCCGTCGGCGCCGGTGCGCAGCCGGCCGCCGCCGGCGGCGAGCGCCAGCGGCAGGAGGGCAAGAGGGTCGCTCACAATGAGCGAATGCTAACGACGGAGCGCTACAGCTCGAAGCGGCGAAGCGATCCCTTGAGGCGTTCGGCGACCTGCGCGAGCTGCTGGCTGCTCGATGCGATGCTGCTCATGCCGGCCGTCTGCTGCTGGACCACCGCGCTCACCTGCTGCGCCGTAGCAGCGTTCGTCTCGGCGGAGCTGGCGAGGGCCTCGATCTCGCCGGCAAGCAGCTCCGCCTCGCCGCGCTGCGCATCGGCGGCTTCGACGATACGGTCCACCGCGGCGCGGGCACCGGTGATCTCGCGGTCGATCTGGGTGAGCGCGTCGGCGGATGCGCGGATGATGCTCTCGCCGGCCGCGACGCGGTCGCTCGCGGCGAGGATCTGTTCCTCGGTTCGCACGGCGCTGGCGCGGATCTCCGCGGCGAGCTTGCGAATCTGCTCGAGGGCGCGGGCACTCTCGCCGGCGAGCTTGCGGACTTCGTCGGCGACGACGGCGAAGCCCTTGCCGTGCTCACCGGCGCGCGATGCCTCGATGGCGGCGTTGAGGGCGAGGAGGTTGGTCTGTCGCGCGATGGCGGCGATGGCGTCGGTGATCTTGCCGATGCGCTGGGATTTCTCGCCGAGCTCGACGACGGCGGGAACGGCGGCGCCGGTGACGGCGCTGATCTCGACCATCGCCTCGAGTGCCTGTGCGGCGGCGATGGTGCCGCGGCGCGTGGTGCGCTGCGCCACGTCGGCCGCGTTGCGTGCCTGCTCGGCGTGACTGGCGACAGCCACGCTGCGGTGGGCAACGCGACCCGAGGTGTCGGAGGCCGTTCCGATGCCGCGCGTCTGCGAGGCCGCGGCTTCGGCGATGGTGCCGGCGGCTCCGGAGACCTGCTCGGTGGAGGCAGTGATCTGCTCGGCGCTCGCGGCGAGCTGTTCGGCGGTGGCGGCAACGTCGGTGGCGCTCAGGTCGAGCTCGGACACGAGCGCGCGGAGGCCCGAGGTCATCTCGCGGAAGGAATCGGCGAGGAGGCCGACTTCGTCGTCCGACTCGAAGGCGAGGTCCTGACGGAGCTGACCGCGCGCGACGCGCTCGGCCTGCTGCGAGAGGTCGAACATGCCGCGGGTGAGGCGCGTGGCGCCCCAGAACGCGAGGGTGATGGCGACGATGAAGGCGATGGCGGCGTAGATGCCGAGGTCGATCACGGCACGCCGTGCTTCGGCGAGGAGCCCGTCCGCGCGGCCGGTGGCGACGATGGCACCGATGACGCGGCGATCGGCGGTGAGAATGGGCACGGCGCCGGCGATGACCGGATCGCCGCTGGCGTCATAGACGTTGGTGGCGCCACTCTGGCCGCTGGCGACCAGCTCGTCGAGCAGGTCCACGGCGACCCACGGCTCGCCGGCGGACGAAGCGCGCTCGCTCTGGAGCACGTAGTGGAACTGACCGGTGGCGTTGCGCGCCACGACGTCGAGCGAAAGCAGCTCGTTCCCCGCGCCGAGGACGTCGTTGTTGGCGACGCGCACGCGCCGAATGGCGTCGCGCACGCTGGGGGTGGCGACGGCGCTGTCGGATACGTTCCAGCCGAGCGCGAGGACGAAGTCTTCGGGCAGCTGCTCGTTGGCGTTCTGGGCCACGGCAACGAGGCGCGCGCCCTGGCCTCGGGCGAGCGCGGACCGAACCTTGAGGAAGGTCGGGTAGAGGAGCAGCGTGAGCGTGAGAATGACGGCGGCGCCGGCGAGGGCGGCCATCTTCAGGCGCACGGGAAAGCGAGTCGCGGCGCGCAGGGCAGTGAAGACTTTGAGGTTCAGTTGCGGCGACGGCGCGTGAGCGCGCTTTGCCGGCCCGGACGAGCCGGGTAGCTTACGACTTCAAGACTATCGAGCGAGGAAAGAGTCATGGCGGCAGGCGGCGCGGGGCTGATGGTGAGCGTGTCGGGAATCCGGGGGCGGGTCGGGGAATCGCTCACCCCGGAGGTCGTGGCGCGCTACGCGGCCGCCTTCGGCGCCTGGTCGATCGGGCAGGGGAGCTCGCGAAAGATCGTGGTGGGACGGGACAGCCGGGTGTCGGGACCGATGTTCCACCGGATCGTGGTCGGCACGCTGCAGCTGGTGGGCTGCGAGGTGATCGACATCGGGCTGACGACGACGCCGGGCTGCCAGCTGTCGGTGGAGCATCACCACGCGGCGGGCGGACTGATGCTCTCGGCGAGCCACAATCCGATCGAGTGGAACGCGCTCAAGTGCATCGGTGCGAGCGGCCTGTTCCTCGAAGCCTCCGAGGGCGCGGCGATGCGGGCGCTGATCGAGCAGGGGATTCCCTACGCGACGTGGGACGAGATCGGCACCGTGACGCGCGATGAGGAAGCGGCAGCGCGACACATCGCGGCGGTGCTGGCGATTCCGTACGTGGACGTGCAGAAGATCCGGGCGCGGCGGTTCAAGGTGGCGCTGGACTGCGTGCGCGGCGCGGGAGCGACGGTGATGCCGGCACTGCTGGAGCGGCTCGGGTGCGACGTCGTGGCGATCAACATGGAGCCCGATGGGCGATTTCCGCGCGAGCCGGAGCCGATCGCGGAGAATCTCGGCGAGCTGGAGCACCTGGTGCGGGAGCATGGCGCCGACATCGGCTTCGCCGTGGATCCGGATGTTGATCGACTCGCGCTGGTGAGCGACGCGGGGAAGGCGATCGGCGAGGACTATACGCTGGCGCTGGCGGCGCGCGTCGTCCTGCGGCATCGGCGCGGGCCGCTGGTGACGAACCTCTCGACGAGCCTCGTGGTGGAGGACGCGGCGCGAGCCGCGGGAGTGGAGATGGTTCGCGCGCCCGTCGGTGAGGTGAACGTGGCGGTGCGGATGCGCGAGGTCGGCGCAGCGGTCGGCGGGGAGGGCAATGGCGGGGTCATCCTTCCCGAGTTGCACCTCGGACGCGATGCACCTGTCGGCGCGGCCCTGCTCCTGCAATTGCTGTTGGAGGAGGGGCGGCCGCTGTCGGAGATCGTGGCGTCGTCGCCCAGGTACGTGATCGTGAAGGACAAGCTCCCGCGGCCAGAGGCGAGCCTGGACAAGGTGTACGGCGCGCTCGAGTCCGCGTTCGGCGATGCGACGGCGGACAGGCAGGACGGACTGCGGCTGTCGTGGAAGGACCGGTGGGTGCACGTGCGGCCCTCGGGGACGGAGCCGATCGTGCGGGTGATTGCGGAGGCGCCGGACGAGTCCGGCGCGCGCGAGCTCGTGCGGCGGTCGCGGGAGCCACTGGATGCGCTGGGCGGCGCGGCCGCACGGAGCTGATCTCTCATTCGAGGTAGACCACAATGTGCGGAATCGTCGGATACATCGGCCAGCGGGAGGCGACGCCACTGCTCGTGGATGGCCTGAAGCGTCTCGAGTATCGGGGCTACGACTCGGCGGGAGTCTCGCTGATGAACGGCAACGGTCTCGAGACGCGCAAGGCGAAGGGCAAGATCGCGATGCTGGAGTCGGCGATCGGCAGCCAGCCGATCCATGGCAAGGTGGGGATCGCCCACACACGGTGGGCGACGCACGGTCCGCCGAACGAGTGCAACGCCCATCCACACACCGACTGCACGGGGACGATCTCGGTGGTGCACAACGGGATCATCGAGAACTACGGCCCGCTGCGCGCGATGCTGAAGAAGACCGGGCACACGTTCGTCTCCGACACGGACACGGAAGTGCTCGCCCACCTCGTCGAGGCGGCGTTCGACGGCAACCTCGAGGAGGCAGTGATCGATGCGCTGGCGCTCGTCGAGGGGACGTACGGCATCGCGGTGATCTCGGCCAAGGATCCCGACAAGATCGTCGCGGCGCGCAAGGGAAGTCCGCTGCTGATCGGCATCGGTGAGGGTGAGAACTACGTGGCGAGCGACGTGGCGGCGATCCTCCAGCACACGCGCCAGGTGGTGTACCTGGATGATGGCGAGATGGCGATCGTGACGCGCGACGGCTATCGCGTGTGCGACCTGAACGCGCAGACGGTGAAGAAGGGCGTCAGCCGCATCGATTGGGACCTCGACCAGATCGAGAAAGGCGGCTTCGACCACTTCATGCTCAAGGAGATCTTCGAGCAACCGCAGACGATCCAGAACACGATGCGCGGACGCCTCGTGACCGAGGAGGGATTCTCGAAGCTCGGCGGCCTGAACCTGACGAAGGAGGAGCTGCAGAACCTCGACCAGATCATCATCACGGCGTGCGGGACGAGCTGGCACAGCGCGCTGATCGGCGAAATGATGATCGAGGAGCAGGCGCGGATCCGGTGCGAGGTGGAGTACGCGTCGGAGTTCCGCTACCGGAACCCGATCGTCACCGACCGCACGCTGTGCGTGGTGATCTCGCAGTCCGGAGAGACAGCGGACACCCTCGCAGCGATGCGCGAGGCGAAGCGCCGCGGCGCGAAGACGCTCGGCCTGGTGAACGTCGTCGGCTCGACGATCGCGCGGGAAGACGACGGCGGGATCTACCTGCACGCCGGTCCGGAGATCGGCGTGGCGAGCACGAAGGCGTTCACGAGCCAGGTGATCGCGCTCGCGCTGCTGACGCTCAAGCTCGGCCGCCTGCGCAACATGTCGGTCGTCCAGGGGCGCGAGATCGCGCAGGCCATGGAAGCGCTGCCGGACCAGATCCAGCAGATCCTCGACCG
>Ga0070658_10000933_pt1 | contig 25045 bp, 23 predicted proteins | sample KBSC13metaG_FD_64664 | JGI IMG/M metagenome (GOLD analysis project Ga0070658, IMG submission 64664) | Corn rhizosphere microbial communities from Kellogg Biological Station, Michigan, USA - KBS C1-3 metaG | ecosystem: Host-associated > Plants > Roots > Rhizosphere > Soil ...
AGAGGACTCGAACCTCCACGCCCTTGCGAGCGCCAGCACCTGAAGCTGGTGCGTCTACCAATTCCGCCACCTGGGCACGGTGCTCATCGATGAGTGGTAGGGCGCGCCATTTGGAGGCGGTCAAGGTGCTTGTCAACCGAGCGCAGGACGTTAGGGCAAATGCGCATGATCAACCCCGATAATCGCATCGTCACGGTGTTCGGCGGCGGCGGCTTCATCGGCCGCTATGTCTGCGAACAATTGTTCAGGAACGAGGCCCGGGTCCGGGTCGCAAGCCGCGATCCAAGAAGCGCTTATTTCCTGCAACCGCTGGCGCCGGTCGGCCAGTGGGGGCGGGTCCGCGCCGACGTGACGAATGCCGATTCCGTCCGGGAGGCGGTGAAGGATTCGTCGGCGGTCATCAACCTCGTCGGCACGTTCGGCCGCTCGCTTCATGCGACCCATGTGGACGGCGCGAAGAACATTGCCGAGGCTGCGCGGGACGCGGGCGCCGGCGCGCTCGTGCATATTTCCGCGATCGGCGCCGATCCCGATGGCGAGTCCGTCTACGGCCGCACCAAGGGCGAAGGTGAACTGGCGGTGCGTGCCGCCTATCCGAACGCCACCATCATTCGCCCTTCGATCGTTTTCGGGCCCGAGGACAATCTCACCAATCGCCTCGCCGGGCTCGCGCGGTTGCCCGTGCTTCCGGTGATCGCGGCCAAGCGGCGCTTTCAGCCCGTCTATGTCCAGGACATTGCCAGGGCCATCGCCATGGCCGCGCTCGATCCGGCCGCCTATGGCGCCAAGACGTTCGAGATCGGCGGTCCGCAACTTATGACGATGGCGGATATCTACGCCATCTGCGCCCGGTCCGCCGGCCGCGAGCCCGATCTCGTCCCACTTCCGAATTTCGCCTCGTCATTCCTGTCGTTGTTTGGCTTCTTGCCCGGCGCGCCGCTCACGCGCGATCAGTGGAAGATGCTCCAGCGCGACAATCTCCCAGCGAAGAAATCCATTGGTCTCGAGGCCTTCGGGATCGAGCCGACCGCGCTTGGCGCGGTCGCTCCCGACTGGCTTGGCCGATTTCGTCAGGGCGGCCGTTGGGCCGCTCGTGCTGCCGCCCAGGCCGCCTGAGACCCACGGCGTGCCGATCCTCCTGATCGCCATCATCCTCGGGATCGTCGAGGGTGTCACCGAATTCCTGCCGGTCTCTTCCACGGGTCACCTGATCCTGGCGACCGAGCTGCTCGGCTTCGACGCCGAGCGGTGGTCAGCGTTCAACGTCATAATCCAGCTTGGCGCGATCCTGGCGATCATCGTTCTCTATTGGCGGACCTTTTGGGCCGTCCTCGAAGGGCTGTTCGCCAATCAGCGGATGTCGTGGACGTTCGTCCGCAACGTCCTGATCGGCTTTCTGCCAGCGGCCGTCCTCGGCTTCCTTTTGATCAACCATATCGAGGCGCTGCTCGGCAATGCCGAGATCGTCGCGTGGATGCTGATCCTCGGCGGGATCGCCATCATCGTCATCGAAAAGGTGGTGAAGCCAGGCGAGATTGTCGGGGTCGCGGAAATGCCGCTGGGCCGCGTGATCGGCATCGGCTTCATTCAGTGTCTCGCCATGATCCCAGGCGTCAGCCGCTCGGGAGCGACGATCCTCGGCGGCCTGGCGCTCGGCGTCGAGCGGCGCACCGCCGCCGAGTTCAGCTTCTTCCTTGCCATCCCGACGATGCTCGGCGCGACGGTGCTGGAAATCGCCAAGCACCACGACACGTTGCTGGCCGGGGCGAGCGGCGTTGGATTTGGGACCGTTGCGGTCGGCTTCGTCGTCAGCTTCGTAGTGGCGATCGTCGTCGTGCGCGCTTTCGTCCACTATATCTCGAAGCACGGTTTCTCGCCGTTCGGCTGGTACCGGATCGTCGCCGGAGCGGCCGCCCTGATATGGCTCGCCGCCCGCTAGGCGGTCAGCTGGTACTGCTTGAGCAGGTCGTAGAGTGTCGGACGGCTGATCCCGAGCAGCTTCGCTGCCCCCGAGATATTGTTGTCGGTGCGGCTCAGCGCCTGGCGGATCACCTTGCGGTCCGCGACTTCGCGTGCGGCGCGCAGGTTGATCGGGAGGTCGCCGCCGGCGCTCGCGATCCCCGGCAGGTCGAGGTCGGCAGAAGTCACCAGCTTGCCATCGGCCATGATCACCGCTCGCTTGATCCGATTCTCGAGCTCCCGGACATTGCCGGGCCAGCCGTAGGCGTCGATCGCAGCCAGGGCGTCGGGCGACACGCCCTGGATGCTCGCATTCATTTCGCGCGCGAAGAGGTTGACGAAATGGCGGGCCAGGAGGACGGCGTCGCCCGCCCGTTCGGCCAATGCCGGAATCTTCACCACGACTTCGGCAAGCCGGTAATAGAGATCCTCGCGGAACCGGCCGTCGACGATCATCGCATCAAGATCCTGGTGCGTGGCGCAGACGATCCGGATGTCGACGTCGATGGGCTGGCGGCCGCCGATCCGCTCGATCGACCGCTCCTGGAGGAATCGCAGGAGCTTGACCTGAAGCGGAAGCGGGATGTCGCCTACCTCGTCAAGGAAGAGGGTTCCGCCCTCGGCGAGCTCGATTTTGCCGACGTTCGACTTGACCGCGCCCGTGAATGCTCCGCGCTCGTAACCGAACAGCTCCGCCTCCAGCAGGTTCTCGGGGATAGCGGCGCAGTTGATTGCGACGAATGGCCCCGATGCCCGGTCGCCCTTCTCGTGGACCGCGCGGGCGAGCAGCTCCTTACCCGTGCCGCTTGCGCCGAGAAGCATGACCGAGACGTTGGTCGAGGCGACTCGCTCGATCGTTCGGCCGACCTTCAACATCTCCGGAGCCGAGGTGATGATCGATCCAAGCACGCTGGAGCCGCCGGTCTGCTCCAGCCGCCGGTTCTCCTCTTCGATTCCGTGAAGGTGGAAGGCGCGCGCGACGATCAATCCAAGCTCATCGATGTCGATGGGCTTGCGGTAGAAATCATAGGCGCCGAGCGCGATCGCCTTCATCGCGCTTTCCCGGGCGCCATGGCCCGAAGCGACGACGATCTTCGTGTCGGGCTTCAGAGCGAGCATCTCCCGGAGCGTCAGGAAGCCCTCCTCGGTGCCGTCGGGATCGGGCGGAAGGCCGAGGTCGAGCGTGACAACCGCCGGCTCGTGAAGGCGAAGTGCTTCGATTGCGCTCGCCCGGTCACCGGCAGCAACCACCCGGTAACCGTCATAGGCCCATTTCAGCTGCCGCTGCAGGCCTTCGTCGTCTTCGACAACGAGAAGGACGGGGAGTTCCGGTTGGTCGGTCATGCGATCTTCCGCTGCTGTGCCGACGGCTCATCGACCGCGGCGAGGTGAATGGTGAACTGGCTGCCCTTGCCGGGCCGGCTCTCGACCGAAATCCGGCCGCCCATTGCAGTGACGAGGGTCTGCGCTTCGAAAGCGCCGATCCCGAAGCCGGTCTCCTTGGTCGAGGCGAAAGGCTGGAAAAGGCGGCTTCGGACGAACTCGGCGTCCATCCCCAGCCCCAGGTCGCAAATCGAGATGGCGAGTTCGTCGCCCGCACGGTCCACCCGGACCGTTATCGGTTTGCCGTCGGGGCTCGCCTCTATCGCGTTCTGGAGAAGATGGTTGACCGCCTGCTCGAGCGCGGGGGCGTCGATCGCCGCCCATTCTCCGGTGTCGCCAAGAAGCCGGACCTCATGCTGCCCCTGCCGAGCCGCCACCGCTCCGGCCAGAATGTCGCGGATCGGCTGCGGCTGAACTTTCTGGGACCGCGCCGCGGCTTGCGGCGACAGGCGGGCGAGGAGATCGTTCATCTTGGCGATCGAGCTCTTCAGGGTCGCGATCATGTCGGCCCGGAATTCGGCATTGTCCGCGTGCCGTTCGGCGTTGCGGGAGAGCAGCGACAGCTGGCTCACGAGGTTCTTGATGTCGTGGAGGATGAAGGCGAAGCGTCGGTTGAATTCCTCGAACCTTTGGGCATTCGAAAGCGCACGCTGGCCCTGAGCCTCCGCGAGCGAGCTCGCTGCCTGGCGGCCGGCGGCCCTCAGCAGGTCGAAATCTTCCCAGTCGAGCGGACGGCGGTAATCCGGCGCTCCGAGCAACACCAGCCCGACCGCCTTGTCCTGGTGGACCAGCGGCACCGCGATCCAGGCATAGAGGTCCGCCAGCATCCACTGCGGGACGATTTCCCTGTCCTCGCCGCGCGACCAGCCGTTGCGGATGCCGTCCAGCTCGATGATCCGGCCGCCAGCCGCCAGCGCTGCCCAGAAGCCGGCCGCGCCCGGCAAGTCGGGATCGACAGTCGTCCGGCCATCCCAGTTGAGCGCAGCCCCGGTCACGGACGAGCCGGAGCCGTCGCGCTCGAGCAGCAGCCCGCCGGGGGCATCGAGAATGTCGGCGAAGGCCTTGATGACGCGCTCGCCGAGCGGTCGCGCCTCTGCCCCCGACCCGCCGAGAGTTTCCGTGAAGCGAAGCCACTCCGTGCGGTAATCGTAGCGATGCTCGAAGAAATGCTTGGCAATCTTCACCTTCGCCCAGCTGCGCGCACGGGGGCTCGGAACAAGGACCATCGCGGCGACCACCATCAGCGCCAGGAGTGCGGTCGAAAGCATCCTCAGCCATCCCGCTCCCGCGCCCTGAAGAGCGGTGGCAAGGATCGCCATAACCGCGAAATAGGCACAGATCGCGAGCAGCGAGAGCGACTGGAACGTCGCTGCCCGCGAAAGCCGGATTCGCCAGTCGTCCTCATACCGCGCCGCGAGCGCAAACAGCGGCGCCGTCAGGGCGAGAGCGAGGCCGCGATAGTCGCCCAGCCCGCCCGCCGCGGCTTTGTTGATATAGGCTATGGTGTAATAGTTGAGGTCATAGGCCCAGCACAAAGCCAGCGCGAGCATCGCGAAACGGATGTTGGACCGGCTCGACGGCGCCGCCTGACCATATAGGTTGTGGACCAGAACCAGCGACCCTGCGGCCGCGGTGATGCTGAGGATCACGCCCGTCTGCTCGACCGCGGGCCCGGGTGCCAGCAGAAGCAGGGTCGTCGTGACGAACTGCATTCCGAGCACCGCCGACACGGCGGCATAGACCAGCTTCACGCCTCGCTGCCGGCCGTCGCTGGTGGAGGCGTAGAGGCTGTAAAGGAGGCCCACCCAGACGAGATTGCGGGCGCTTTCGGCGTATCGCGCGAGCGCTCCGCCGGGTCCGATCGCCTCCAGCCAGGCCCAGCAGGCGGTGAGCGCGAAAGCGCCGAGGAGCAGGCGGTGGCCGGGTTGGCGTGCGCCCGTGCCGAGCCGCCAGATCAGCAGCGACACGAACATTGTCGCGGCGAGCGCGTGGCTCCAAAAGGCGGTGATCGGCGACATCGCCCCAGGTGTCGCTAAACTTTACAAATTAATGATGAACGAAGGAGCGAAACATGGCCGGCAAACGTCCGATCGGGACCAGCGGACTGGAAGTCGCGCCCCTCGCGCTGGGCGGGAATGTCTTCGACTGGACGGCTGACGAGCAGACCAGCTTCGCCATTCTCGATGCGTTCGTCGACGCCGGCGGGACAATGATCGACACCGCCGACGTTTATTCCGCCTGGGTTCCGGGCCACGTCGGGGGCGAAAGCGAGCGTGTCATCGGCCGCTGGCTCAAGCGCGACCCGTCGAAGCGCGACAAGGTCGTCATAGCCACCAAGGTCGGCTTCTTCGAAGGCCTTGCTCCGGACAGGATCCTCGCCGCCTGCGACGCCTCGCTGGAGCGGCTGGGGATCGAGCAAATCGATCTCTATTACCAGCACAAGGATGACGAGAGCGTTCCGCTCGCCGACAGCCTCGGAGCATTCGAGCAACTGGTCGAGATGGGAAAAATCCGCGCGATCGGCCTGTCCCAATTCACCGCCGACCGCCTCGACGAGGCGGTCGAGACGTCGCGCCGTCTCGGGCTCACGCCGCCTTCCGCGCTGCAGCCCTGGTACAATCTGGTCGAGCGGGAGAAGTTCGAGGGCGGCCTTAGGGATGCCGCGCTCCGCCACGGGCTGGCGGTCTTTCCTTTCTACAGCCTCGCCAACGGCTTCCTGACGGGAAAATACCGCTCGAAGGAAGATCTCAACAAATCGGTGCGAGGCATGCGCAACGTCGAGTATCTCGAAGGGAAGGGGATGCGCGTCCTTCACGCACTCGACGATGTCGCTGCGGAGACCGGCGCCTCGCTGGCGACGGTGACGCTTGCTTGGGCGATGGTCCAGCCGGCGATCGCGGCGCCGATCGCCAGCGCGACGAGCATGCCGCAGCTGGCGGAGCTGGTCGCGGCGATGGAGCTCGATCTCACTGCGCGGCAGATCGCCCACCTAGACTCGGCCAGCGCTTAACGTCGTAATCGGCAAGCCGCCCCGATCGTGCGGCGGGCGAGCTTTCCCGTTGTGACAGGTCCGTTACTATCGCATCCCAAGGAGTATGCGATGGGTTGGACAATTGGTCGGACAGCAGTTGTGTCCGATCCCGAAGCTGCGAAGCATAAGGCGCTGGAGAAGCTACGCAGGCTTGCGCAGCTGGATGACCCGGAAAGCCTGGTCGTTCCAATCCTCATCGACGCGATCCTGATGGCCGAGGCCTATCGCGGCGCCCGTCACCAGATCACCCAGCTTCCGGAACTCACGCACAGCGTCGACGCACTGATCCGCGAGCTCACGATCGTCGAGAAATCGGAAACCTGGGCGGCCGAGTAGCCGCGCCCGTCTAGCTCTTCTTCAGAACGTCCAGCGCAGCGATCGTCATCGCTTCCGTCGCGGTCGAAATCACCGCCTCGGCGTCGGGGGCCCAGAATGGACTGTGCAGCGACGGCAGTTTTTCGACGTTGCCGCCTGCCGCGTCCCATTTCGCCTTCGGAACTCCGCCGACCCAGAAGATGGTGCTCTGCTTGGTCTTGTCCGCGAGCCAGAAGCGGCTGAAATCCTCGCCGCCCATGACAGCCTTGCTGGCTACCGCGCGGTCTTTACCGAAATGCTGCTGGAACAGGCTAAGGAGGTGCGTCGACAGCGTCTCCGTGTTGAACGTGGACGGCGTGTACATGTCGTCGCTGACTTCAACGACCGGCATCCTGTCTTCCGGCATTCCGGCAGCGATCGCCTCACCGCGGGCGATCCGCTTGATCCCGTCGAGCAGGAGCTTGCGCGTTTCAGGCGTGTAGCTGCGGACCGTCAGCTCGAGCTTCGCATCGTCCGGAATGATGTTCTGCTTGGTTCCGGCGTGGAACATGCCGACGGTGACAACCGCCGGCTGCGACGGGTCGTTCTCGCGGCTGACCAGAGTTTGAAGCGCGGTGACGATTCGCGACGCAAGCACGATCGGGTCCTTCGTGTTCTGCGGATAGGCGCCGTGGCCGCCGACGCCCTTGACGTCGATCTTGACGCTGTCGACGTTAGCGAGCGCATAACCGTCGGTGACTCCGATCACGCCCGCCGGGAGCGACGCGGAATCGTGGAATGCGATCATCGTGTCGGGCTTGGGGAAGCGGGTGAACAGCCCATCGTCCAGCATCGCCTTGGCGCCCATTCCCACTTCTTCGCCAGGCTGGGCGATCATCACCAGAGTTCCGGACCACTGGTCCTTCATCGCCGCGAGCCTGCGAGCGGTTCCGATCCACGTCGTCATGTGCGTATCGTGGCCGCAGGCGTGCATGACCGACGTAACGGTGCCGTCGGGAAGCTTGCCGGTCGCGGTCGAAGCGAATTGAAGCCCGGTCTGCTCCCTGACCGGAAGCGCGTCCATGTCGGCGCGGATCAGCAGTACCGGCCCGGGGCCATTCTTCATGACTGCGACCACGCCTGTCTTGCCGACATGCTCCGTCACCTGGAAACCGAGCTTGCGGGCCTCCGCGGCGAGGATCGAGGGCGAGCGCACCTCCTGCATCGACAGCTCGGGATGCGAGTGGAAGTCGCGATAGATCGTCATCAGCTGGGGCATGTCGGCCTTCACCCCGTCCGCGACGGACGCGGCGGGGGCCGTGCTCGAAAGCAACATTGCGGCAATTCCGAAAGCAACGGCGAACTTCATCTCGATTTTCCTCCCCTCAGGACGCGGGCACCAGCTCCATCACGTCCACTATCGATTCAAAATGCGGCCGCGGCATCACCATCCGCCAGCGATCGGCCCCGATCCGCTCGACGAAACCGGCCACGTCGCGGTCCTGGTCGACCCCATATTGCATCGCCCGCGTCTCGTCGGCGAGCATGATGGTCCCGAGAAACACCTCGCGCAGCTGATCGTTCGGGAAAATGATTCCTGCCTGCCTTTGCGATCCGCTCAATTTCACGAAGCTTTGCAGCTTGCCTTGCTGCTGCACGCGGCAGTTGAACGCAGGATAGGACACATAGTCCAGCATTCCCGGCGACTTCGCACCGACCTTGATCACGCGGCAACGATAGAGGCCGTTGGGGATCGGGCCGCCGCCGGCGGCATCGGGATCGAGCAGGGGGCCCTCCCGGGCGATTTCGTTGCCATGACCGCTCGCGCGCGCGGCCGCGAGCGCGGAAACGAACGCATCGCGCCAGTCGCGGAGCCGCGCCCGGTCGTTGTCGGTGGCAATGACCCGCCAGTCGTTCGACGGGGTTTCGACGATTTCGGTCGTCGGCCGGACCATCGCGCACCCGGTGCAGGCGAACAACAGGAGGGACAGAACCAACCGCATGGGAAGCAGCCTAGGCAGCCGTCCAGCCGCCGTCCATGCTGATATTGGCGCCGGTGATCGAGGCGGCGTCGTCGCGGCACAGGAAGACGGCAAGAGCCGCAACCTGCTCCGGAGTTACGAACTTCTTGGTCGGCTGGGCGGCGAGGAGCACGTCGTTCATCACCTGCTCGCGGGTCATGTTCCGCGCCTTCATGGTGTCGGGAATCTGGTTCTCGACCAGGGGAGTCCAGACGTAACCGGGCGAAATGCAATTGACCGTGACGCCGTCGCGCGCGGCCTCCAGAGCGACCGTCTTGGTGAAGCCGGCCACTCCATGCTTGGCCGCGACATAGGCGGACTTGTTGGGGCTTGCGATGAGGCTGTGCGCGCTCGCCGTATTGACGATCCGGCCCCACCCTTTCTGTTTCATGGCGGGAAGGGCATGGCGAGTCGTGTGGAAGACCGCCGACAGGTTGATCGCGAGGATTGCGTTCCATTTCTCCGGCGGAAAGTCCTCGACCGGTGAAACGTGCTGGATTCCCGCGTTGTTGACCAGCACGTCGACCGAACCGAGTTCGTCGGCGCAGCGCTTCATCATCCGTCCGATCGCCTGAGGGTCGGACATGTCGGCCCCATCATGGATCGCGCCCAGAGCGGCGCATTCGCGCTCGATCTCGGCCGCATCGCCGAAGCCGTTAATCATCAGTTTTGCGCCCTCGCCGGCGAACGCTTTGGCGATGGCAAGGCCGATACCGGAGGTGGAACCGGTAACCAGCGCGACTTTTCCTTCGAGAATCATGGACGCTCCTTTCCGGCCGCTAGTCGGCGCGCAGCCAGGTGATTGCAACTGCCGTCCATCTTCGCGCATTGGGCGGTGAGCGAAGGAGATCGGAATGCGGTTCGGCGACCAACCGGAAAGCGAAAATTTCCGCGACGATACCGGCCGGAGCGTCGGCGGGCTCGGCGGCCTGGGAGGCGGGGGCAATGCGCTCGGCTGCCTCATCCCGCTTATCATGAGCCGCTTCGGGATCGGCGGTGTCGTCGTCCTTTTGATTGGCTACTTCATCCTGAATTCGCTCGGTGGTCTTGGGGGCGGCGGGACCGTCCAGCAGCCAGCTTCGCAGCAGGTCACGCAGGCCGGGCAGAGCAACCTCGATCCCAACATCAAGCATTTCACGCTCCAGGTGCTCGGCTCGACGGAGAGCGTATGGACGAGCCTGCTCGCCAAGCGCGGCGTTCGCTACACGCCGACGACCCTGGTTTTCTATTCGGAGACGGACCGGTCAGGCTGCGGTATCGCCCAATCGGCGATGGGACCGTTCTACTGTCCGACCGACCGCAACATCTATCTCGACACGAAGTTTTTCAACGAGCTCGCAACGCGCTTCCAAGCGCCCGGCGATTTCGCCATGGCCTACGTCATCGCCCACGAGGTCGGACACCATGTCCAGGACGTGCTCGGCCGGCTGGATCAGGCGCACAACGCCCAGGCCGCGGCCGGCGAGGTCCAGGGTAATGCGATCCAGGTCAAGGTCGAGCTTCAAGCCGACTGCTACGCCGGGGTGTGGGCCGCCAACGCCCGCACGCCGGAAGGCCAGCCGGTGATGGAGCAGGGCGACTTCGAGGAGGGCATGCGTGCCGCCGAAGCGATCGGCGACGATACGCTGCAGCGCGAAGGCCAGGGCTATATCGTTCCGGACAGCTTCACGCACGGCACCTCGGCCCAGCGCATGGCCGCGCTGCGCACAGGCTTTCAGGCGGGAGACTTGGCGGCCTGCTCTACACTCTGACCAGCATCTTTCCGGTGTTGGCGCCGGTGAAGAGGCCGAGGAAGGCATCCGCCGCACTGTCGAGGCCTTCGAAGACGGTGTCGCGCGGCTTCACCTTGCCGCTGGCGATGAGTTCACCCATCCCGCGGTAGAATTCGCCCATGCGCGGCCCGTAATCACCGTAGAGGAAACCCTTCATCGCGATCCGCATTGCGATCATCCTGATGATGTAGCGGAAAGCTTGCGGCTCCCGGCTGTTGTATCCCGAGATCATCCCGCACAGCGCAAAACGGGCATGGAGGCGGGCGCGAGCGAAGGCGGCGTCGAGGTGATCGCCGCCGACATTGTCGAAATAGACGTCGATTCCGTCCGGAGCGGCATCGCGGAGAGCCTTCAGGATCGGCCCGGAACGATAGTCGATCGCCGCGTCGGCGCCGAGCGAGCGCACGAAATCGCACTTGGCCTCGCCGCCTGCCGAGCCAATGACCGTCATGCCTTTCGCCTTGGCGATCTGGACGACCGCGGAACCCACCGCCCCGGCCGCGGCGGAGACGAAGACGATATCGCCTTCTTTCGCCTCGGCGACGTCGAACAGTCCGAACCAGGCGGTCGCCCCGGTGACTCCGAGATTGCCGAGGAAATCCTGGGGGCGGGCGCCGAGGTCGGGAAGTTTGGTTACCGCCTTGCCAGGGAGCACGGCTTCGTCGCGCCAGCCGGCGAAATGCTGGACGAGGTCGCCGGGAGCGAATCCCTGGGCTTTCGACTCCACCACCTCGCCGACTGCTCCGCCGTCCATCGGCGCATCGAGCTGGAACGGCGGGATGTACGACTTCGACTCGTTCATCCGGCCACGCATATAGGGGTCGACCGATAGCCATTGGTTGCGGACGTGGACCATTCCGTCGCCGAGTTCCGGCAGGTCGAAATCGCGAAGCTGGAAATTGCTGCTCTCGGGAGCGCCATCGGGGCGGCTTACCAGGTGCCAGGCTTTGGCCATTCGTCCCTCCTGTTCACGTTTGCGATAGTCCCCGCGACCCGCAAGCGAAAGGCCCGGCGGATGCGCTTCGCCGGGCCTCCCTGCTGAGCCTCTTTGGGCTCTTGGACTTAGCTCTTGTTTTCGTAGGTTCCCGAGAAGCTCCGGTTGAGGTTCGTCTCCTCATTGCTGCGGTCACGGCGATCATCGTCGCGCCCGAAGAAGCCGCGGTCGCCGGCATCTTCCCAGCGGCTCTTTGCTTCCTCCGCGGGAATGTCGAGCCGCACCTGATCGCCTTCGACCATCTCGATCATCGAGCAATCGATGGCATGGTGGCGATTGTCCGGAGAGTCGCCCTTCGTGAGCACGATTTTATCGCCCTTCACGCAGTCGACCTTGCCGACCGTATCTCCGTCGCTTCCGACCACGTCCATGTGCTCGCGGATCTGTCCCAGCCGGGCGCGGCGCGCCATCCGGTTCTGACGCCAGCTGCCGAAGTCGTTCTCGAACCGGTCCTGCCGCTCGCGGTTGTAACGGTCGTAGTCGCTGTCGAGCTCGTCCATCTGCCGCTGCCGCCAGGAGTGATAGTGGCGGTCGCTGTCGCGGCCGGAGCCCGGCCCTGCGCCGGCATAAGTGGTGTTGCGATAGTCGTCACGGCCCGACGGCGATTCGGAGCGGCCGTAGTCGCCTGCCATCGGCCGGTAGTCACGGTCGCGGTCGCGGTCCTGGCCGCCATATTCTGAGCCATAGCCGCCGCTCCCGTAACCCCGGTTGGTTCCTGCACCGAAGGCGCCGCCATAGCCAAAGCTCGGCCCGGTCGGAGACATGTAGTCGGGGTTGGACGTGCCGCCGATGCCGCCGCGCGCGCTATAGTCGTGGTCCTGGCCAGCATAGCCCATGCGCTCATAGTCGCGCTCGGAACGGGGCTGTTGCCATCGGTGATTGACGTCGCCGCTACTGCTGCCAGGGAAGCCGCTGCGGTCCCGGCTGTAATCGCGGCCATAGCCGCGGTCGTAGTCGTGTCCGCGGGTCCAGGTGTTGCGATCCTGGTCGCGGTTCATTCGCCCGTCGTCGCGGTTCATTCGCCCGTCGTCGCGGCGTCGTCGCTCGGCGTCGTCGTCGCCGAACCAGGACGCAATCTCGTCGCCCGCGCGCTCGAAGAAGCCGCGCTCGTCACGGCGACCGGAGCGGAAGTCTCCGCGGTCGTTGGGGCGCTCGTAATCGGGGCTGCGCTCGTGCCTGCTATCGTAGCGATCGTAAGCCATGTGGTCAGTCCTCCTCCATGGAAAATGGGGCGGCGGCGGATTGCCGTCGCATCGATCGGAAAAACGAATGGGGGAAAGCCGCCGTTCCGGCGCTAGTGACTGATTTACGGCTGTATTCGGCAGGGCGGGCCAGTGTTGCGGCGAGCGATTGCGCGGGACGGAAAGCGCGGCTAAGGAGCCGCTTCCGAAGCGCGCCGAAGGGCGCGTTTTCCTGCCAGGCTGGCGGCGCGGGGCTGTAGCTCAGATGGGAGAGCGCTGCAATCGCACTGCAGAGGTCGGGGGTTCGATTCCCCCCAGCTCCACCAGCCATGGACGTTGAAAATAGAGACGTTCCTCCCCGAGGACCGGGGCTCCGGCGCGCGGTCAGGCTTCGGCGAAACCCGCGCTGGGGTCCGACGACGAGTTGACGGAACGGGTCGGTGGAGAATGCATTCCTTCACCGTGGGTCAGGAAACCATCGAAAACATGCGCTCGCGTGTCGAGAAATGCCGCCGCCTCGCGACAATGACCAATGACGCTCGAGTCGCAGAGGTCTTGAGGCAAATGGCCGAGGAGGTGGAAGCGGACATCGCGATGCTCGAGGCGGAAGAACTCGATCGTACTGACTGACGGGTTGCCGCTCAGGCTGTAGCCTCTTCGCGGATTGAGGACGGTTCGAGCGCGGTTTCGATCCGAGCAGCAATGTCGGTCAGCCGAAACGGCTTCCTCAGGATGACCTCTTCTGAAAGCTCCTCTCCGAACGACTGCACGTCGGCATAGCCGCTAGAAAAGACGATGGGGATCGTGTTGCCCTCCGAGCGGAGGTGCCGCGCGACTTCCACACCCGTCATTCCGGGCATCGCAACGTCCGTGATGAGCAGGTCGAAATGCTCGCCAGCCAATCTCTTCAGCGCCTCGGCCGCATTGCCGACTGCGACAACCTCATAGCCCAGCTCCCTGATGGATTCGCATGTGACGGTACGCACATCGTCATCGTCGTCCAGCACCAGGATTCTCGCTCGGCGGGTCGGGTGCGTCCTGCTTTGCGACTGGGCGTTGTGCGTGACCCGCTCATGCGTACGGGGCAAAAAAATCGAGACGGTCGTGCCATGGCCGACTTCGCTTTGGATCTTCGCGATTCCCCCTGACTGTCTGGCGAAACCATAGAGTTGGGCGAGCCCAAGGCCCGTGCCCTTGCCATGCGCCTTGGTCGTGAAGAATGGTTCGAAGGCGTGCGCAAGCACATCGGGCGGCATGCCCGGTCCGTCGTCGGAAACGCTGATGCAAACATATTCGCCATCGTCCAGCTCGGCCGCGACTTGCTCCGGCAACGCTGCCATGTTCTTCGTGCCGATGACGATTTGACCGCCGTCGATCATCGCGTCCCGGGCATTGATGGCGAGGTTCAGGAGCATCACTTCGAGCTGGGTCGGATCGGCGAGGGCGGGCCAGACGTCGCTCTGGAGCTTCGTCTCGATTTCCACCTGCGGTCCGATGCTGCGCACGAGCAGGTCGCGCATGCCGCCGATCACGGCATTGATGTCCAGGGCGACTGGCGAAAGACGTTGCCGTCGCGAGAAGGCAAGCAGCTGCGAAGTCAGGTTCGCGCCTCGCTCCGAGGCCTGGAGCGCATTGCGCACGAGACGAAGGACGGCCTCTTCCCCGCTTTTGCGCAACACGAGATCGAGCGAGCCGACTACCACCGTCAGAAGATTGTTGAAGTCGTGCGCGATGCCGCCTGTCAGCTGGCCGATGGCTTCCATTTTCTGCGCTTGCACCAACCGCGCCTCGGCCTTCTCGCGCTCCGCGATTTCCGCGGTCAGCCGGTCATTGGCTGACGCCAGCTCCCTCGTGCGTTCGGCAACCTTCTGTTCCAGAGTGTCCGCGAACTCGCGCAGCTTCTTCTCGGCCCGGTTGCGTTCGTCGAGGTGTTCGGCGCCGAGCCGCTGGCGCTCGCGGGCGCGGACTGCAGCGCGGGCCGCGCTTATCAGCGACGCCGGATGAAGCGGCCGTTCAATGATGGTCGCGTTCATCTTCGCTTCGACCGCTTTGGGCCCCTCGCGGTCTGCCCCGCGACGAACGAGAAGCAGGAAAGGAAAGTCGGACCACGGCGGCTGGTCCGCAATCGCTTGGATGATGCGCTCGCGATTTATCCGGCTGAGCGCGTCGTCCGTTATCACTGCACCGGCCGCCAACCCTTCGGGAAGCGCGGAAAGAAGCAATTCGCCATCGCTATCGACGACGACTTCCAGACCTGCGCCCTCCAGCAGTTGCTGAATGACCTGTGCGTCACGACCTGCCGGCGCAACCACGAGAAAGCGCTTCACATTCGCATCCTAGGAGCCCGCTTCGGTCTTGGCCATGAGGGAATCGGTGCCGACATATTGCGGCGTGCCCGTGAGCACGCCGCGGAATCCTGCCAGACGTGGGCCCACTTCGAGACCGTCTCGCGTGATCTTGAACTCGCGAATGGAGGGCTCGTGACTTCCGGTTCTCTTCTTGACTGCGGAGATGGCCCTGCGAACCTCACCCTCCGCCTCGAAATAACGCAACAACAGAACCGAGTCCGAAAGGTAGGTGAGGTCCAGCGGATTGTGCATCTGGCCGATCATCCCGGATTGCGTGAGGATCAGAAAGGTCAGGATATTCTGCTGGTTCAGGTACGTCAGGATCTCGTGCATCTGGAGGAGCAGGAAGTTCTCTTCCGGCATCGCCTGCTGATAGCCGGATAGAGAGTCGAGGACGACAATGCACACGCCCTCATCTTCGACAAAGTGGCGAACAAGGCCGGTAAGCTCGCCCGGCGATAGCTCCGCTGGGTCCACTTGCTGAAAGACGAGCTGACCACTGTCCTCGAATGCTTTCGTGTCCATTCCGACGCCGCTGGCCCGTCGCCGAAAGATCCCGCTGGTCTCGTCGAAGCTGATGATGAGCGCCTTCTCGCCCCTCTGCATCCCCGCGTAGGCGTAGAGCAATCCAAGCGTGGACTTGCCGGTTCCCGAAGGCCCGATGACGAGCGTGGAAGTGCCGTAATCGAGACCTCCCCCCACCAGCGAATCCAGCGCCGTCACGTTGCTATGCGCCAGCTTGAAAGCGTGGCCCTCGTCAGGATGGTCGCTCGCAACCAGCCGCGGGAAAATCTCAAGGCCCCCCTTTCGGATGATGAAGTCGTGATAGCCGCCATGGAACTTCCGGCCGCGCATCTTGTGCACGCGAAGCCGCCTGCGCTCAGCGCCATAGTTCATCGCGAGCTGTTCGAGGCGGACCACGCCATGCGCGAGGCTGTGCAGACTGAGATCGTCGATGGTCTCGGTCAGGTCATCGAGGAACACCACCGTGCAGCCCTGCTGCGCAAAAAAATGCTTGAGCGCCAGGACCTGCCGCCGGAACCGAAGGCCGCCCTGAGCGAGCAGCCGAATCTCCGACAGGCTATCCAGGACAACCCGTGTGGGCGCGACGCGTTCGACCTCGCTTCTCACGAGCTGGACCGTTTCGCCAAGCTCCAGGTCGGATGCATAGACGATCGATTGCTCCCGCTCGGGGTCGAGACTCAGCTCGGGTGGCACCAGTTCGAAAATCTCGATGCCGTCGAGCGACCACCCGTGGGTAGTCGCCACATGCTTCAGCTCCTCCTTGCTCTCCGAGAGGGTGATGTAGAGGCAGCGCTCGCCCTTCTCGCGCCCCTCCAGCAGGAACTGCAAGCCAAGCGTTGTCTTGCCGGCGCCCGGCTCGCCTTCGAGCAAATGAACTCGCTGCGCGGCGAAGCCGCCGGACAGGATATAGTCCAGGGCCGGCGACCCAGAGGAAACTGGACCGCCATCTTCCAGAAGTTCGTGTTTAGCCGTCATTCCCTCTTTCCCTGCAATCTCCCCGATGCAGTTCCGAAATCTGTGTTCGCGATGAGTACATGATGGACCGCACGAGGGGCCGTTGTGACGATGTTGATTGGGCGAACGCGATCTGCGCGGGATGGTTCCAGCCGCGTTACGAGCCACCCGCGCGCGGCAGCGCCGGGCCTGGGCGGCTAGCCATCTCCAAGCGTCAGGGTCTCGGTGTGGCCGATGGTCTGGCTGTAATCGAGGATCGACACATATTTGCAGTCAGCGGCCATCGTGGCGACTTCGTCATCTTTGGGCGGTGCGAGGTCGGTGAGGTTCGGGTGCCGCATCGCCAGCAGGTCCCACGCGCGGCTCCGCTCCGCAAGGTCGGTGACCTCGTGGATCGCGCAACCGGCATAGACGGCCCTGATGTCGCGCAGTTCGGACGGCTCATGTCCAACCGTGATCGCCACGCGGTTGTCGTGGGCGATATTCTCGAACTTCTGACTGGACCGATACGTCATAAAGTAGATTCGAAACCCGTCGTTCGCGTAGCCGACGATCGTCGCCTGGGGCCAGCCATCCGGCCGGACCGTCGCGATTGTCATCATTCGATTCGCGTTCAGGATGGTGATGGCCTGCTGTTCCATTTGAACCCTCCGCACTCGCGCCGAACGCCTCGCGGTCCCGAATTACAATGTGAAATTCAGGGAAACAGATGCGACATGGTCGTCGGTGTCGGGGCCGTTTCGAACGAACGTGTGCTGCTCGAGATATCCGGCGTCCGCACCCAGGTTTTTCGCCAGCGGCACCGAAACTCCGACGAAGGTCCGGATGCGGTCGAGTCCGCTCGCGCGCTGGAACGCGGTCGTGTTGAGATTGAAGAAAGGCTCGGCACTCAGGACGAACGCTGTGCGGCCCCCCTTGTGCAGCGGAAGGGCATATTTGAGGAAGGGGCGGACGCGCCAGCCAGTTCCATCCAGCCCGTCACGCCAGCGTTGTTCCATCCGCATCCGGCCGCTGAGCCGGCCGCCGCCGAGCTGCGCCAGATTGTCGAAAGTCACCTGCTCCCTGGCGCGATGCTCCATGACCCTGAAATCGCCCGCCGAATATTGCGGATCATGGGTGTAGCCGGCCCAGACCGTCACGCCCTTGCCGACGCGGTAGCCGAGAAGGGTGTTGCTCTCGACCTCGTACAGGCCGTTCCGGTGATCGCTGAAACGGACTGTAACCTCCTGCGAAAGCCGCCAGTGATCCGACAGCTTTGCGGTTACGCTTCCACCCGTCCAGAGCTGCACGTCGTCGGCCGCCTCGGCCGGGGCCGCGAGCGTGAAGGCAGCCGCTACGGCGGCTGCCAAAAGATGGTGAGCCAGCCTCATGCTCAGGCAACGAGCGCCGAAATGACGGCGATTGCAATACCGAAACAGAAGATCAGCCCCGGAAGCAGAAGCACCAGCACCGTCGCTTCGCCGCTGGTCGATCGGCCCGTTGCGGTTTCGATTCCGCGGCTTCGGAAATCCGCCCAGCTGAGTGCCTTTTTCCGCGCAGGCGCCATTGCCGGGAAGATGGCGGGGATCGCGAAGAAGGCGGCGATGAACGCAAAGATCACGCCATACACCAGTGCGATCTGTCCGCCGCGCAAGGCGAGGCTCAGCACTCCAATAAAGCCCGCGAACATCGCCGCCATCGCAATGTAGAGGCCCGACGGGAGCTCGAAGCTCTGGTCTTCGCAGGCGCGGGCGGCCGGAGCCTCGACGATCTCGTCGCTCCGGATCAAGGCTTCGGAATTCAAGAGGCTGGTCATCGTGTCCCCCACTCAGCTTGGAATGGGCGCAAATGACTTGTGCCGGGCGCGATCGGCTATCCGTAGTTTTCCGGGGAGGGGAGATCCTGGGCGGCGAAGGCGATGCGGAGCGCTTCGGACAGACTCCGGACGCCGAGCTTGCTCATCACATTGGCGCGGTGAATCTCCACCGTTCGGGGGCTGATCCCGAGATCGTAGGCGATCGTCTTGTTGGGAAGACCCTTGGCGAGCCCTTCGAGGACCTCGCGCTCGCGGCGCGTAAGGGCCTGCAACCGGACAATTGCTTCGCCGGCGCGATCCTGACTCGCAGCCGACCGCTTGAGCCGTTCCATCGCATGCTCGATCCCGGACAGCAGAACCGCCTTCTCGAACGGCTTTTCGATAAAATCGACGGCCCCCGCCTTCATTGCCTGGACGGCGAGGCTGACGTCGCCGTGGCCCGTCATGATGATGACCGGAAGGGTCACGCCTTTGTCCCTCAGCGCCTTCTGGACTTCGAGGCCGTCCATTCCGGGCATTCGGATATCGAGGAGGATGCAGCCTGTCTCGAGGCCGGCTGCGGCCTTTATCAGCTGAAGTCCGCTGTCGTACGTCCGCACGTTGAAGCCGGACGTCTTGAGCATGAATCCGACCGAGCGGCGGATCGCCTCGTCGTCGTCGACAAGGTGGACCAGCCGAAGCTGCTCGTCGCTCATGATTTCGCTTCTCCTGATGGAAGTGTGAAGTGAAACGCAGTGCCGTGCGCTGGACCCGGTTCCGCCCAGATGCGGCCGCCGTGCGCCTGGACGATCGTCCGGCAGATCGACAGGCCGATGCCCATTCCGTTCTGTTTCGAGGTCACGAAAGGCTGGAACAGTTGCGGCGCGATCGCCTCCGAAATGCCTGTCCCCGTATCTTCGATGCTGACCTCGACGAATCCCTGTTTGCCGCGTGCCGTCCGGATCGAGAGCGACCGAACCGGGCTGTCGATCATTGCGTCGATCGCGTTGCGGATCAGGTTGACGACGACCTGCTGCACCTGGATTCGATCGACGAACACCAGGTCCGCGGTGGGGTCGAGCGTGAGCTGCACGTCGATGCCATGCTCGCGCGATCCGACCAGGGCGAGGGCATTGGCCTCGTTGATCAGTCGCTGGAGGCTTTCCACCTGCCGTTCCGTCTCGCCGTGACTCATGAAGTCGCGGAGCCTGCGGACGATCTGTCCGGCACGGACGGCCTGCTTCGCCGCTTCGTCCATGGCCTCGCGGATCATCTCGAGCGTTTCGTCATCCGGATGGCCGGCCAGCAGGTCTCGAGCGCTTTCGCAGTAGCTTGCAACGGCCGTGAGCGGCTGGTTGAGCTCGTGGGCGAGGGAGGACGCAAGGGTTCCCATCTCGCTGACCCTCCCGACGTGCGCGAGCTCCGACTGCAGGTCCTGAAGCCTGAGCAGAGTCTCCTGGCGCTCGGTCAGGTCGCGGATAAAGCCGGTGAAGATCCGTTTGTCGCCGCTCCACGCTTCGCCGATCGCGAGCTCGATCGGAAACGTGTTTCCGTCGCGGTGCAGCGCGGTCGTGACCCGGCCGATGCCGATGATTTTGCGTTTCCCGGTCGTCAGGTAATTCCGGAGATATTGGTCATGCCGGTCCCGGTCCGGGTTCGGCATCAGCATCTTGACGTTGCGGCCGACCACTTCGGCTTCCGAGTAGGCGAACATCTTCTCCGCGGCAGCGCTGAACGAGAGGATCGATCCAGCCTCGTCAATGACCACCATCGCATCGGGAACGGTCGCCAGGATCGAGCGCAGATGCGCTTCCGCCTCGAGTGGTGCCTGAACTGCGTGCTGATTCATGCGATCTTTCATACCAATGCCGGCACGCAATGACAGGCTTCCCGGCACCGCGACCTAGGGAACTTACTTATCGAAGAGCGTGGCGGACGCCATTACCTGCAGGGTCACGATGGATAAGCTCGACCCGGTCAATCCGCCCCCCAGTGAAGATGAAGCTGCGTCCGATCTCGCTCGTCGGCTTGCCCGCTATCGGCGGCGCGTAGCGGCGGAGGATCGGCCGCGGTCGGTGAAGGTGATCGATCGCGCCATCAACGATGCGGACGGGAAGCCGAAGCGCGATCAGCGCTGACGGGCCGTTCCAACTCAGTCTTTCTCACCCAGGCGCGGGCGCCACAGAACCGGCGCGTAAGCGATGACAAACAGCAGAAGCGCGCCGCCCCAAACAAGCCCTGCGACCTCAATTCCGAAATTGTAATCGATCAGCCGAAGCGACGCGCAAACGCGCAATAGCGCCCCGACGGTGACGAGCAGGTAGAGAACAACCGTCGCCGCATTGGCCTTCAGCTCACGAGCGGTGTGGCCGAGGCTGGCGCGGGTCATCACCGCCAGGATCATGGTCGTCATCGCGCCTGCAGTCAGGGAGTGGATGGCGGCGCTGCGCGGCAACGCCCCCATGAGGCTGAGGCCGAGGAGCGCCAGACCGATCGGGATCCACACGTAGCCGACGTGGAGAATCAGGACCATCGGGTCGGCGAAGGTGCGATAGCCGCGCCAGCGTGCCCAACGCACGAACTGTAGCGCGGCCGCAATAATCAGAACGGCGCCGATGGGCGCAGTCGCCGGCCCGGTCACCCAGCCGAGCAGGGCGAAAGCCGTGGCGCCGATCACGAACAGGTCGAACTTGTCCGCCTGGGTCGGCAGCCCCGTCTTCACGCCTCGTTTGGCAAGCCAGTTGCGGGTGAACGACGGGATGATCCTTCCCCCGACGAGCGAGATCAGAAGGACGATGATCGAGAGGCCGATCTGCCACCCGAGGTCCGGGAATGGGATCGTGCCCGTGATCGCCAGGTAATCGACCGCGTCGGCGAGCCCGAACAGGAGGATCATGCCGACGACGGGGATGTTGCGGTTGTTGGCCTCCAACACCTCGCGAGCGGCGAGCAGGCCCAGCACGAGGAAGAATCCAACATCGAGAAACGCGGCGACCGGGATCGTAACGACGTCGGAAAACAGCGACGCGAGCCTCGCCGCGGCCCACAGCGCGAACAGGCCGGCGAGCGGCCAGCCCGCGATCGGGAGCCGGCCAGTCCAGTTCGGCACCGCGGTCAAAAGAAAACCGGCGACGATGGCGCCGACGAACCCGAACAGCATTTCGTGCCGGTGCCAGGCGAGCGGATCGAGCGCGGTGGTGAGAGTCAGCACGCCGGTGAGCGAGAGGATCCACAAGGCCAGAGCGACGACCGCCCAGGTCGGTCCGCCGAAAAAGAAGGGCCGAAAGCCGCCTCGAAAGAAGGGATAGGAGTCGGCCATGCGACGACGGCGCAGGGCGAGCATTTGCTCGCCGCGTGTAACCAGCCGCTCCTGCGATGCATTATCAGACATTGGGAGGCCTCGTAAGCAGCTTGGCTAGCTTCACCAATAGGTAGATTTCCCAAGGCGGCCGGATTGCCAGCGATTCAGCGCGGCCGAAGTTTCACGCACGGACGCTCCGCTGCGCTCGAAAACTGCGCCAGACATGGTGGACCAGACCGGCAAAGGCGATGCCCCAGGCGGCGACCGCAAGGTAGATGAACCCTTCGGGGATCGCGGCAAGGAAGGCGAAGCCGGTCGCCCGCGACAGCTGGAAGGTTGCAGTCGTGTACATGCCGAGCGGGAACACCATGCCCCATAATGCCGGTTCGTATGCGGGCACCTCGCCGCGGACCACGTAGCGCCAAACCATGAGCGCGATCAGCAGCGGAATCCACCAGGTGGCCGCCGCCCAGAAAAACAGGGTGAAGCCGGGAAGGAAGGGCGCGATCACATCGAGCACGGGCCAATGCCCGATCCGCAGGATAAGCGTCGCACCCGCGAGCGTGGTGATGGCCACCGCGCCCATGTTGATCCAGTAAGGTGGCGAGAAATCTCGCGAGGCAAGCCGGACGAACGTGAGGCGATAGAAGATGAGCGGAATGATCGCGAGGTAGAGCATGCACCCGATCATGAACATCGCGATGCAAAGGAACTGGATGGGCGCGGGCGGGGCGATCATTCCATCCACCGCGCCGCGCGACACCACGATGGATTGGGTCGCGACCGCCGCGATCAGCCAGGCGCCGTTTATCCCCGCGGCAAGCGTCGGCTTTCGCCGTCGGATCGTGACCGCCGTGAAGAAGGCATACATGATCAGGAACCACAGGCCGAGGCCGAGCCACCACAGGTAAGCGCCGATCGCATGGCCGCCGGCGACGAGAATCGTTTGAGTCGCGAGCATGCAGGTCCCGGCGACCAGCGTGAAGAACCCCGGCGCGCGCTGGTGATTGAAGAGATCGTCCACCAGCCGTCCGGGGAAGCGGACGAGCCGAACCAGCGTCAGCACCCAGAGCGAAATATAGAAGATCCAGTTGAGACCGACGAGAACATGCGCGACTTCGCCATGGCCGAGCAGAAAGCTGGCGATCGATACGGCCGCGGTCGCCATGACCAGTGCGAAATAGCCGGGGAACAGGGTTTCCGCGGCGGCACGCACGACCGACAGATGCCGCGCCGGCGCGACTCCTCCGTCAATCCCTGCAGCCCGCGTAACCGGCATTCGCGCTTCGTCCTCCCTTGCGGCCAGTTAAACCGGCCGCACCACTCATGGTCGTGATCTGGATCAAGTCGCGGCTCGCGCCCTGGCGCCATCCGCAATGCTACCTAGGCCAGTTTTCCACCAAATTTTTGAATTCGGATGACGTGGATCAACACCGAACATCTTGTGATTAGATACGCGATGACCTACTATATGTAGGGAGATAGCGATGAGTTTCGACGTTGCATTGGCTGAGGAAATCTGGACCGCGAAGTACCGCTTCAAGACAAGCGAGGGAGCAGGTGATGACAGCTTTGCCGCCACGGCCGAGCGAGTAGCCAAGGCCGTCGCACTCGCCGAATCGCCGGCCGACCGCGGAAAATGGGAAAGCCGTTTCCGGGAGGCCATCGAGGACTTCAAATTCATCCCGGCCGGCCGGGTTCTCGCAGGCGCGGGGACCGATCGCGCGGTGACGCTGTTCAATTGCTTCGTCATGGGGACCATCCCCGACAGCCTCGACGGGATTTTCGAGCATCTCAAGCAGGCGGCGCTGACCATGCAGCAGGGCGGCGGAGTCGGCATGGACTTTTCCACCATCCGTCCGAGTGGAAGCCCGGTCAAAGGCGTCGCCGCGGACGCCTCCGGCCCGCTGACCTTCATGGACTGCTGGGATTCGATGTGCCGGACGGTCCATTCCGCGGGCCAGCGACGCGGCGCGATGATGGGATGTCTGCGGGTGGATCATCCCGATATCGAAGCGTTCATCGACGCCAAGCGGGATCCTGCGCGGTTTCGGAATTTCAATCTCTCGGTCCTCGTCACCGACGCTTTCATGCAGGCGCTTGGAAGCGATTCCGACTGGCCCTTGGTGTTCGGCGGCGAAACGCTGCGCACGGTGCGCGCACGCGAGCTTTGGGAAAAATTGATGCGCGCGACCTACGATGTCGCCGAACCGGGCGTGATCTTCGTCGATCGCGTCAACGCCCAGAACAATCTTGCGCATTGCGAGACGATCAGCGCCAGCAACCCGTGCGGCGAGCAGATGCTCCCGCCCTATGGCGCCTGCCTGCTCGGCTCGATCAACCTCGCCGCCCTTGTCGACCGGCCGTTCGAGGATGGTGCGGCGCTGGACGAGGAGCAGCTCGGAGAGCTGACCCGGACCGCCGTTCGAATGCTCGACAACGTGATCGACGTTTCGCGCTATCCGCTTCCCGAGCAGGAGGCGGAGGCCAAGGCGAAGCGCAGGATCGGGTTGGGCGTAACCGGCCTTGCCGACGCGCTCCTGTTCTGCGGCGTGGCCTATGGAAGCAGCGAGGCCGTGACCCTGACCCGGCAGTGGCTTGGGACGATCAAGCGCCACGCCTATTGCGCCTCGGCGGAACTCGCGGCGGAGAAGGGCCCGTTCCCGAATTACGACAAGTCGATGCTTGACCGGCCGAACCTCGCCTCGCTTGATGAGGAAACGCGGGCTTTGATCGCCGAGCACGGCCTTCGCAACGGCTGCCTGACCTCGATCGCGCCGACCGGCACGACGTCGCTCCTGGCTGGCAATGTCAGCTCCGGTATCGAGCCGGTCTTCGCTTATTCCTACACGCGCAAGATCCGTCAGCCTGATGGCACCAAGCGCGAGGAGAAGGTCGAGGATTACGCGATGCGCGTGTGGCGGCAGGTGAAAGGCGATGCGCCGCCGCCGCCAGAGTTGTTCGTCAGCGCGCAGACGCTGACGCCATCCGATCACCTGACCATGCAGGCGGCGGCGCAGGCGCTGATCGACAGCTCGATTTCGAAGACGGTGAACTGCCCGGAGGACATCAGCTTCGAGGATTTCGCCGACGTCTACATCGAAGGCTATCACCTCGGCTGCAAAGGGCTGACGACCTATCGGCCGAATGCAGTGACGGGGTCGGTGCTGAGCGTCGGCGAAGCGAAACCCTCGAAAAAGGAGGAGGCGCTCGAGCCTCGCGCCGAGCAGCTGCACGGCAGTACGTACAAGCTCAAGTGGCCGGAAAGCCCGCACGCGGTTTACGTCACGATCAACGACATCGATCAGGACGGGCAGCGGCGGCCGTTCGAGATGTTCATCAACTCCAAGAACATGGAGCATTACGCCTGGACGCTGGGTCTGACGCGGATGGTCTCGGCGGTGTTCCGCCGGAGCTCCGACGTCGCCTTCGTCGCCGAGGAGTTGAAAGCGGTGTTCGATCCGCGCGGCGGCGCGTGGATGCAGGGCCGCTACGTCCCGTCGCTGCT
>Ga0070658_10000934_pt1 | contig 25019 bp, 23 predicted proteins | sample KBSC13metaG_FD_64664 | JGI IMG/M metagenome (GOLD analysis project Ga0070658, IMG submission 64664) | Corn rhizosphere microbial communities from Kellogg Biological Station, Michigan, USA - KBS C1-3 metaG | ecosystem: Host-associated > Plants > Roots > Rhizosphere > Soil ...
GGCGTGGTGTTCGGCGGTGGCCGTGGTGACGTGGTCGGCAGCATGATCGGGGCATTCATTCTCTACCTGATCGCCGACGTGCTGTTCGCCCTGGGGGTGTCGTCCTTCTACACCAATGTGCTGAACGGGTCGGTGCTTCTCGTGGCCGTGCTCGCCGGCTCGCTGTCAGGCGCGCGGCAGTGGCTCTTCTCCCGGCTGCGACCTTCCCTTTCTGCCGCCGATGGATAGCCAGCGCTCGGACTGTGGAGGACGGCACCGGCCGGCTGATCAGGTCGGCGCCGTCCTATCGATGAAGTAGCCGTTACGACGCGAAGGGGCCGAGCGAAACGTGGCATACAGCCAGCCCGCAGTACCCGTTGACACGCCAGAGCCGCAGCTCATCTCGACGTGGCAGATGCTGTGGCGCCAACGGTCGACCCGGACCGTCCTCGCCGTCTACGTCTTTCTCGTTGTTCTTATTTTTGCGTCCAAAGCGGTCAGCTCGTCCTACGGTTCGATCGGTTTCGTCAAGAGCGTCGCGGCGATCGCCACGTTCACGGCTATCGCAAGCTTCGGTCAGTTCGTCGTTGTTCTGACAGGTGGTCTGGACCTGTCGATCCCGAGCGTCATCACACTTGCCGGTGTCATGTTCACGGGTTTTTGCGCCGGATCGAGCGGTAACGTGGCGTGGGCGCTGCCCTTGATCTGCGCGATGGGCGCGGCCATTGGAATCGCCAACGGTATCGGCATCGTCTACCTCAAACTGTCGCCAGTCGTGATGACGTTGGCGGTCAATGTGATCCTCAGCGGCGTGGTGCTGGTCTACACCAACGGCACGCCTAAGGGGTTCACGCCCAAGGTCGTCGTGAATGCGATTCAGGGCGACTTCCAGGGCGTTCCTTACGTGATCTTCATCCTGGCCGGGTTCGCCGCGCTCGCGTCGTTCCTGATGAGCAAGACGGTGTTCGGTCGGTTCGTCTACGCGGTCGGTAGCAATCGTCAGGTCGCCTACCTGTCCGGGGTACGAGTCAATCGCGTCATCATCACGGTCTACGCGATCAGCGGACTGTGCGCCGCGCTGACTGCGATCATGCTCGACGGCTACGGCAACCAGAGTTTCCTGGGTATGGGTGACCCTTACCTCCTGCTGACGCTGGCTGCCGTGGTACTCGGCGGCGCCAGCATCATGGGGGGGCGGGGCCTCTACATCGGCGTGATTGGCGGCGCGTTGATCCTGCAGACCATCAGTACGACCTTGTCCGGCACGTCTCTTCCGGAAGCCGTCAAGCAGATCGTCTACGCCGTGGCGATCATCGCGGCGGTGCTCGCCGCTCGACAGACCGCCACGTCGTCGTGACAGAAATCCGTACCCACCCGTAGCGGGGCCGTTCGTCAAAGGAAGGATAGTCGTGACCGCAACTGATGCACCTGTCAGCGTCGAGTCGGTGGTGAAGAAGGCCCACCAGTACCGCAATTGGGGGAAGTGGGGGGCAGAGGACGAGTTGGGATCGGCCAACTACATCACGGCTGAGAAGGTCGCGGCTGCGGCCAAGCTCGTGCGAAAGGGCAGAGTCTTTTCACTGGCTCTTCCGCTGGACGGGGAGGGTCCGATGACGGGCGGCCTCGGCCGCATCAACCCGGTACACCTCATGCTCCAGGACGGCGGCGACATCTCTTCGGGGGCGCAAGACCACCTGCCCACACTGCGTTACACCGATGACGCCGTCTACCTCGTGCTGCAGTGCTCAACTCAGTGGGACGCGCTCTCGCACATCTATCACGAAGGGCAGATGTACAACGGCTTTGGCACCGAAATGGTGACTAGCCAAGGCGCGAAGAAGAATAGCATAACGAACATACGGGATCGTGCGGTCAGTCGCGGAGTTCTGCTGGACATTCCTCGGTTCAAGGGCAAGCAGTGGCTTGAGACGAGTGAGCCGATCAGCGCCGAAGATCTCGAGGCGTGCGCGCAGCGGCAGGGAGTGGCCGTCGAGGAGGGCGACATCGTTCTCGTGCGCACGGGGCAGATGCTCGAGCGTCGTACTGCAGGCGCCTGGGGCGACTTCGCCGGAGGCCCCGCACCTGGGCTTGCCATCAGTGCTGCGGACTTCTTCTGCCCGCGTCACGTCGCTGCGGTGGCCACCGACACCTGGGGAACTGAGGTGCTGCCCAACGAGAGTCCTGATGTGTGGCAGCCCCTGCACATCATCATGCTCGTCAACGCAGGCATCTACCTGGGTGAGATGTGGGACATGGAGGCGCTGGCCGCGGACTGCGCCGAGGATGGCGTCTACGAGTTCATGTTGGTTGCGCCGCCACTCACCGTGACGGGCTCAGTCGGCTCGCCGGTCAACCCGCAAGCCATCAAGTAGGTCGATCACCGGATCAGCAAGGCTGAAGGCTCTTACGCGCCTAGTTCTCGGCGGGCGGTCGCGAGACCGCCCGCCGGAGAGGCTACTTCTGCGCGCGTCCCCGTTGCTTCACAGCCTCGATGCGCGCGGCCATGCGATCGCTGTCCCAGCCGGTCCCCTGCCATTCCACTGCTCGCCGGACTTCCACGTCTCGCGCGGAGTCTGCGCTCATCGACAGCCCTGCTTCATGCTCTTGCCTGATGACTTGTGCCGCCGCGAGATCATTGCTGGTGATGTCTTCAGCGAGTTGGCGCGCAGCAGTCATCAACCGGTCATGCGGGACCACCCGGGAGACGAGACCCCACTCGTGCGCCTCATGCGCATTGATCAAATTGCCGGTCAGGCTCATCAGTCGGGCGGCCCGTAGCCCGACGGCTTGCGGCAACTCTGCGGTCAGTCCCCAAAACGGCAGGATGCCGAGCCGTGCGTGGGTGTCGGCGAAGCGCGCCTGTTCTGAGGCGATCAAGAAATCGCAGGCCAGCGCCAGCTCAAGACCACCAGTGATAGCCACGCCGTTGATCGCGCCGATCCACGGCTTGTGATGCTGCGCGGGCCAGGGTCGCCCCTTCGGCGTCAGCTCGCTGATGTTGAGTCCGCCCGGCCGGGTCAGCGCGCCCACGTCGAGGCCCGCGCAGAAGGCGGGATCAGCACCGGTGACGATGACCACCTGGACGTCGTCGCGCTCCTCGCTCTCCGTGAGAGCAGCGTCAAGCTGCGTCAACATGGTCCCGTCCAGGGCGTTGCGCTGCTCAGGCCGGTTGAGACGCACCAGGGCGATTCCCGATTCGGTCTCGAGGTCGACGCCGTATGCCATGACGCTCCTGCCGTTCGTGTGTGTGAAGCTGGTTTGAACTCTTTGTGTCCCTGCGGTGGCAGTCGAGTGGGCCGGCCTCCTGGACTACTGGGTCTGAAGGTCTCCGGAATTGAGACGCAGCCGCCGCAAGATCCCTACGAGCGCCTGCAGGTCACGGTCAGGCATCGCTGCCAGCCCGAACTCTGCCGTGTTCAGCGCTTGAGTTGCTTGTTCGGCGGTGCTCCTACCGACCGATGTGATCTCTACCAGTCGTGACCGGCGGTCCGCAGGATTCTCTGCTCGTATGACCAGGCCATCCTGTTCCAGTCGATCGACGATGTTGGTGACGCTCGTCGGGTGGATCATGAGACGCTCGCCCATCTTGTTCATGGGTAGGCGACCTTGTCGGGTAAAGGACAAGAGAACGAGTGCCTCATAGCGAGCGAACGAGAGTCCGAAGGGAAGCAGGCACGCGTCGACACCCGCCTGCACCAGCTGATGTGCTCGCATGAGCGAGATCACGGTCGTCATCGGCAGTGACCGACCGAACCGCTCGTCCCACTGGCGCGTCGCCTCTGCGATTGGGTCGAAGGTCACCCGCCTGCGTGTCGGCACGCGCAAACCATACATAGCGGAACGCCTCGACCTTCGAGCGCGAACGCGTCTGCTGCACTCACGAGCCGCAACGCTTGCCTCGTCGCATCAGCGAGGCGCCCGCACCGGTTCTACTTGATGACGAGCGGGTTGACGGGCGCCCCTGTACCGCGAACAACCTTCAGCGGAGCCGCGGTATAGAGGAACGTCCACTGCCCGTCCGTGGCACAGTCTTCAGCCAGGGCGTCGAGTGTGCAGATTTCGGTGAACGCCACACCGAGATTGCGCATCAAGGCACAATGGAGCGGCAGCGCGACGCCTGTGTCCGGCTCGTACGTCACCTCGTTGGCGATGGTGTCGGTGACCAGATTGGGAATTTCCATCTCTTGGAACCACTCGACGAGTTCGGGTGTGTAGGTGAGTCCCGGTTCGTTGAATCCCTCGTAGAACTCCGCGGGCGTGCTCTCGTACCACGTGGAAATCCATCCAGTTCGGATCAACAGGACGTCGTGCTTTTCGATGGCGGCCCCTTGGGACTCTGCCGCGTCAAGCACGTCTTGATGGGTGAATGTTTCGCCCTTCGCCAACGACGCCTTGCCGCGATGCCTGGCCAGGTCGATCAGAATTCCGCGACCTGCCACGCCGTGCTCGGCTATGGGGAGCACGCTCGCCTTCGTCAGACCGCCGATCGTCGTACTGGCGTCGTAACCGTTGTAGATCTTGCCGTCGTACCAGACGTGACCCAGCGCGTCGTACTGCGTCGACCCCTGCAGAAACGCCGTGATGAAATCGTCCGCGTAGTGCAGGCCGCCCGGGAACTGTGGTGCCTTGTCGCCTAGCCACGTGCCCTCGTCCACGACCATGTACCGCTCGGCACCTCGCCGGCCGGGCCAGACCGGGTCACCCTTCTCGTGACCCATGTGTACCTGCAGTGTGAAGACCTTGCCCTGGCGCGCGGCTTGAACGCCGCGCAGAACCTCTGCGTTGGTCAGGTAGTTGAGCGAGCCGAGTTCGTCATCCGGCCCCCATTTGCCCCAGTTCGACGGCGCATCCTTCAGAAGCTGTGCCATTGCAGGTGCCTGGTCACTCATGGACGGTTTGCTCCTTCCGGTCCAGATCCGTGGCATGCAGAACGGCGACAGTCTCCTCGTGGACGTTGCAGAAGACAAGTAGGTCGACCTACAATCGGACTTCCACGTATACAAGGATGACCTGCTGTGGACGCTCAGGAGATCGCGGGCCGCGGGCGCATGCGCCGGCGGTTTGCGGTGGCGGTGAAGCGGGACGCGGACCTGACGGCGTGGTGGCCTACCGGGGCGGATACGCCGAGCAGCCGAGCTGGTGAACTCGCCTGGATCAACGTCCACGCAGGCCGGTGGTCCGGGCCATGACCGACCTCCAGCGTGACGTCTGCGATCGGTGTGGACGGCCGGTTCTGCTCGGGCGTACCGACACCCGCCGGTGGACCGTCGTCGACCCGGAACCCGGGTCCAACCCGTGGTATGCCTACACGCTGATCTGGCGAGACGGCCAGCCCAGGCTGCACCTGCTGTCGCTGGCGGACATTCTGCGCGCCGACTCTCTCGAGATCCGGCCTCGCCTCTACGCGCCGCACATCCTGCGCTGCGCCCCGCAACCGGCCCGTTCGATGATGGCAGGAAGCCGATAAGTCATGCCCAGCCGTTACACGCTGTCCGAAGATCATGAGCTGTTGCGCAAGACGGTGCGCCAGATCGCCGACCACGCGATCGCACCACGTGCCGCGGAGATCGACCGCACCGCCGAGTTCCCGCACGATGTCTACGACGTGCTCTGCCGCGCCGACCTGCAGGCCGTGCACATCCCCGAGCAGTACGGCGGTATGGGTGCCGACGCCATCGCCGGCGCCATCGTCGTGGAGGAGATCGCCCGCGCGGACGCCTCCAGCTCGCTGATCCCGGCGGTGAACAAGCTCGGCACCATGCCGATCCTGCTGGCCGGCAGCGAGACCCTCCGGCGGAGGTACCTGCCCGAGGTCGCCTCGGGGCGGGCGATGTTCAGCTACGCACTGTCCGAACGTGAAGCCGGCTCCGACGCGGCCGCCATGCGCACCCGCGCCTCCCGAGACGGCGACGGCTGGGTGCTCAACGGCACGAAGTGCTGGATCTCCAACGCCGGCGTCTCCCAGTACTACACGGTGATGGCCAAGACCGACCCTGCTCAGGGCGCCCGCGGGATCTCCGCGTTCGTCGTGCATGCCGACGACCCCGGCTTCTCCGTCGGCAGCCGGGAGCACAAGCTCGGCATCAAGGGATCCCCCACCTGCGAGATCCACTTCGAGAACTGCCGCATCCCCGTCGACCGGATCATCGGCGAGCCCGGCACCGGGTTCAAGACCGCCCTGCGCACCCTGGACCACACCCGGCTCACCATCGGCGCCCAAGCCCTCGGCATCGCCCAAGGCGCCCTCGACGTCGCCGTCGGCTACGCCAAGACCCGCCAGCAGTTCGGTCGTCCCATCAGCGACTTCCAGGCCATCGGCTTCATGCTCGCCGACATGGCCATGCAGATCGAAGCGGCCCGCCACCTCATCTATGCGGCCGCCGCCAAAGCCGACCACGGCGCCGATGACCTCACCTTCACCTCAGCCGCCGCCAAGTGCTTCGCCTCCGATGTCGCCATGAAGGTCACCACCGACGCCGTACAGATCCTCGGCGGCTACGGCTACACCCAGGACTTCCCCGTCGAACGGATGCTGCGCGACGCGAAAATCACCCAGATCTACGAAGGCACCAACCAGATCCAGCGGCTCGTCATGTCGCGAGAGTTGCTGCGCGATCGCTGAGACCGCGCGCTCCCGGCCCACGCGGCTCGCGGCTGCATGGCACGTCTGGTGCGGCGAGAGGTTGACGTCGCGAAGGTGGTAGCGGGAGACGACGTTGTGTCAGGTGCCGGCCGGTTCGTCCGGGGAGGAGCCGCGCGGCGGGGTCAGGTCGCTCGCGCGGTAGGCATCCGCCGAGTCGAGCGTTTCCGCCGACAGCAGCGCCTCGACCAGCCCCTCGAGCCGTGCCCGCTCCTTGTCCAGAACGCTGCGAGCCTGCTGGGAGCACTCCTTGAGGATGCGGCGTACCTCGGACTCGACCAGCTCCCTGGTCGCCGGTGACGTCCCGCCGCCGTCGAACGAGAACGCCTGTTCCCGGCGCGGGTCGGGCAGCACGGACATCGCGCCGACCCGTTCGGACATGCCCCAGCGACCCACCATCTGCCGGGCGAGCGCGGTTGCCTGCTCGAGGTCGCTTTCCGCGCCGGTGGTGACGTCCCCGAAGACCATCTGCTCGGCGGCGCGGCCACCGAGCATGCCGGCGATGCGGCCGCGCAGGTAGGGCTCGCTGTAGAAGTAGCGCTCGGTGTCGGGGCTCTGGAACGTGACCCCGAGCGCGTGCCCGCGCGGGACGATCGAGATCTTGCGGACCGGGTCGGCGCCCGGCGTGAGCATGCCCAGCAGCGCATGGCCGGCCTCGTGGTAGGCGGTGCGCCGCCGCTCGTCCTCGGACACCACGATCCGCCGCTCGCTGCCGAGCTGGATCTTCGACAGCGCCTCGGTGAAGTCCCGCAGTCGGACGGTGTCCCCGTCCCGTCGGGCCGCGAGCAGAGCCGCCTCGTTGACGAGGTTCTTCAGGTCGGCGCCGACCATGCCGGGGGTGATGGCGGCAACGGTGTCGAGGTCTGCGTCGGCATCCAGCGGCACCGACCGGACGTGCACGTCGAGGATCTCGCGACGACCTTTCATGTCCGGTGGGTTGATCATGAGACGTCGGTCGAAGCGGCCAGGCCGCAGCAGGGCCTGGTCGAGGATGTCGGGCCGGTTGGTGGCGGCGAGAACGACGACGTTCTCGCGGCCGGTGAAACCGTCCATCTCGGTGAGGATCTGGTTGAGCGTCTGCTCCCGCTCGTCGTGGCCGCCGATGCTCATCGAACCGCCCCGAGCCCGGCCGATCGCGTCGAGCTCGTCGATGAAGATGATCGACGGGGCGTGTTCCTTGGCCTGCGCGAACAGGTCGCGCACTCGGCTGGCGCCGACCCCGACGATCATCTCGATGAACTCCGACGCCGAGACCGAGTAGAACGGCACGTCAGCCTCGCCGGCGACCGCGCGGGCGAGCAGCGTCTTGCCGGTGCCGGGCGGCCCGGCGAGCAGGATGCCCTTCGGCATGGCTGCGCCGAGACGCCGGTAGCGGTCGGGGTTGCGCAGGAAGTCGACGATCTCGGCGACCTCGTCCTCGACGTCGTCGATGCCGGCGACGTCGGCGAACGTCGTACGCCGTCCAGCTTCCGGCTCATATCGGCGTGCGCGGGACCGGCCCAGCCCGCCGAGCCCGGAGGCCCCCGCACCGGCGCGACGCATCAGCAGCACGAACAGGCCGACCAGCAGCAGCGTCGGGCCGAACCCGAGGAGCACCCGCTCCAGCAGCGAGGGGCCAGGGGGTGGTTTCGCGCTCACCGTGACGTCTTTGCTGGCGAGCAGGTCGAACAGCTTGTCATCGTTGGCGAAGCCGGGCCGGTGGGTGCTGAACTCCGTCAGCGGCTTGCGCCCGCTGTTCTCGTCCGTGCCTGGCACGGTCGGTGGCCGCACCGGGTCCTTGAACCGCCCGTCGATCGCGTCCTCAACCGCCGTCACCTCGACGACGTTTCCTGCCTGCACCTGCGCGCGGAAGAACGAGTACGGCACCTCCGTCGGCTCCGACGGCCGCAGGAACACCGCCGAGATCACCCAGTTGAGAACGAGCAGGACCAGCAGCACCCACCAGAAGCGCGGTCGGCGCAGCGGAGGGGAGTCCTTGCGTGGACCGTCGATCTGATCCGACGCCGGCCGCTCGCCCTCCACCCTCCAGGGAACTCGCCGGTTGCCGTTCCCAGCAGTGTCGGACGAGGGCACCTGATCGGTCCCGTTCACGTGGTGCCGAGCCGGCTGTTCGCCGACTGCGTCCGCCATCGCGATCTCCCTCGACCATCGGCACATCAGCGCGCGAGATCATCATTCCTGGCACCGATGTGGCGGAACGTTACGTCACCGGCTTCCGAGCGCGTGCCGTATGAATGGTCAGCACACTGGCCCAGGCTGCGAGTTGACGTGTCAGTCGAAGCCGGGCTCAGGTTCGTCGCGGTCGTCGAGATTGGCCCCGACCTCGAGCGCTTCCCTGTCGTCCATGTCGAAGTCGTCAGTGACTTCCTCGTCGTCGCCGGCCTCCGCTTCGGTGTCGCGTAACGATGCGACACCGTCCTGGTCACGTTTGCGGTGCTGGGTTGCCTGCGTGCCTTCGGCGTCGTCGTCCGCGAGTTCGTACGAATCGATGCGGGCCATGCGTCGAGCATCGCACCCGAGCCTCGCGCGCGCCACCAGCGCGAGGATCAGCCCGCAGCGGAGCCGCGACCGTCGCCCCGGGCGCCGTGGAGGACGGGCCCGGTCTATCGCTGCAGTGATCGGTCGAGTCCGGGCCGGTCGCTGATGCCGAGGTGAATGATCAGTGCGGCGGCCACGAACGACGCCCCCATCACACCGAATGCGGCGCTGAACCCGGCCACGTCGATGAGCCAGCCGACGATCGCCGTCCACAGCGCACCGACTCCGTAGGCGATGGCGTAGAAGACGCCGAAGGCGGCGCGGGGTTCCGTGTCGGCGGTCATGTCGGCGAAGAGGGCTTGCAGCAGGGGTGATTCGGCGTAGGCCAGCACGCCGACCAAGAGCCCGGTCACGACGAGAGCGACCAGGTGGCGACCCACCGCGCCGAACGCGGCCACGGCCAGCGCGCCGCCGACATAGGTGACGATCAGGATCCGGCGACGGCCGAACCGGTCGGCCAGCATGCCACCCGCGACCGGGCCGGCGATGCTCGCGACCATGACGACCGTGAAGATGCCGCCGACACCGAGAGCCGACAGGTGCAGACCCGAGCGGAGGTACGCCGGGATGTAGGCGTTGAGCACGCCCAGCCCGCGGCCGCCGGCAGCGACGGTCCCCGCCGCCAGGACCGCGACCGCCTGGCGCTGCCGGAGGATGTGATGCAGTGCCGCGCGCATCGACGCCGCGGCCCCGTCGGGCCCGGACAGCGTGCGCGACCGTTCGTCGGGAAGTGCGGTCCAGACCAGCGCGGCACCGGCCACCAGCGCGCCGCCGACCGTGACCAGCGCCCAGCGCCAGCCGGCGGTGGCGATCACGGCCGAGGCGATCAGCGGCACCACGGCCGTGCCCGCGCTGCCCCCGGCCGTGTGCCAGCTGAGGGCCGTGGCACGCCGGCGGGGGAAACGCTCGGACAGGTAGGCGGAACCCACCGGATGTTGCGGCCAGCTGGCGACGGCGCCACTGATCCTCGCCGACCCGAAAACGGTGAAGGCTGGGCTGGCCGCGCCGAGGAAGGCCGCGCCTGCCATGCCGAGGTCCTGCAGGGTCAGGATCACCCGCACGCGGGCTCGCCGCACGAAGCCGGCGCTGGCCTGCAGGATGCCGCCGATGACCCCCGCGGCGGTGAGCCAGAGTCCGAGCACGGTGTACGAGATGTGAAAGTGAGCAACCACGAACGGGTAGGTCACGGCCAGGCCGGCGACGTAGAAGTGCTGGATGCCGTGGCAGAGCGACATCACCCAGATGGCACGCCTGTCCTCGGCGGAGCGAGCCAGGGGGCCCTGTTCGTTGCCCGGTGACTCGTCCACGCGAGTCTGCGGCCGGGTCACCCGCCGAACGCTACGACACGCGGAAAGCCGGATCTCACAAGGCGTGACGCCGCGACGAGCACCGCCACGAGTGCGGCAGCGGTCGTCCCCAGCCCTACCCCCGACCCTGCTGCCGCCAGGTGGCGGCGCAGATGACCACCAGTAGGAGCGCCCCGCCGAAGGCGACCACGACCGTTTCCCAGGCGGACAGCACATTCAGCGAACGCAGCCCGGCTGCCATCGGTTCCACCCGAGGGCACAGCCGCAGCACCGCGGTGGGGGCGTAGCTGTCGGCTTGCAGCCGGCCGGCCGGCTGGGGATGCTCAGCTCGTGTGGATCGGGACATTCCCTCACCGACGACCGGGAGGCAGCGATGGCGACGACGGACGGCCGGTCTGGTGGTGGCTCGTTCACGGCGGCGGGCGCACCGGCGCCGAGTGACCGCAATTCGTTGTCGGTCGGCGCCAACGGGCCGCTGCTGCTGCACGACGTGCACTTCCTCGAGCAGATGGCGCACTTCAACCGTGAAAAGGTGCCGGAGCGCCAACCGCACGCCAAGGGGGGTGGTGCCTACGGCGTGTTCGAGACGACCGAAGACGTGTCGTCGTACACGAGGGCGGCGTTGTTCCAGCCCGGCGCGCGCACTGACCTGCTGATCCGTTTCTCCACGGTGGCGGGGGAGATGGGCAGCCCCGACACGTGGCGCGACGTGCGCGGCTTCTCGCTGAAGTTCTACACGCCCGAGGGCAACTACGACCTGGTCGGCAACAACACCCCGGTGTTCTTCGTGCGTGACCCGATGAAGTTCCCGCACTTCATCCGCAGCCAGAAGCGGCTGCCCGACTCGGGGCTGCGCGACAACCACATGCAGTGGGACTTCTGGACGCTCAACCCCGAGTCCGCGCACCAGGTGACCTACCTCATGGGTGACCGCGGCCTGCCGCGCACGTGGCGGCACATGAACGGCTACGGCTCGCACACCTTCATGTGGGTCAACGTGTCGGGGGAGCGGTTCTGGGTGAAGTACCACTTCAAGACCGACCAGGGCTGGCAGACGTTCACCAACCACGAGGCCGCACTCATGGCCGGAACCGATGCCGACTTCCACCGCCGCGACCTGTTCGAGGCGATCGCCGGCGGCGACTTGCCGAGGTGGACGCTGTACGTGCAGGTGATGCCGTACGACGACGCGCGGTCCTACCGGTTCAACCCGTTCGACCTGACGAAGGTGTGGCCGCACGCCGACTACCCGCTCATCCGGGTCGGGACGATGACGCTCAACCGCAACCCGGGCAACTTCTTCGCCGACATCGAGCAGGCGGCGTTCTCGCCGGGCAACGTCGTCCCGGGGATCGGGCTGTCCCCCGACAAGATGCTGCTCGGCCGGGCCTTCGCCTACCACGACGCCCAGCGCAACCGCATCGGCACCAACTTCCACCAGCTGCCGGTCAACCGGCCGCGCAACGGGGCCACGAACACCTATCTCTTCGACGGGCAGATGGCCTTCGACAACTCGGGCAACCAGCCGGTCTATGCCCCCAACTCGCAGGGCCGCGCGTGGGCCGACGGCGGGGCCGCATTGGAAGAGTCATGGGCGGTCGACGGAGACATGGTGCGCAGCGCTTACGAGCTGCACGCGGACGACGACGACTTCGGCCAGCCGGGCGCTCTCGTCCGCGACGTGTTCGACGACCTCCAGCGCGACCGGCTCGTCGAGCAGGTGAGCGGCAGCCTGCTGGGCGGCGTGCACGGAGAGGCGCTGGAGCGCGCGTTCGGCTACTGGCAGAGCATCGACCCCGACATCGGCAAGCGGATCGAGGAAAAGGTGCGGCAGGGCGCCGCGCCCGAGCCGGTGCCCGGTATGGGCGAGGGCTGAGGGCAGTGACCGCCGACGGAACCGCCCACACGGTGGACTTCACGAACGTCTCGACCGTGGGCCTGGAGTCGTCGCCGTTCGCCGAAGCGTTGGCCGGCGTGCGCGCGAACGAGGCTCGCTACTTCAAGAACAAGTACGGCATCGATTTCACCGTGCGGCCCGCGAAGGACGCGGAAGACACCATCGAGTGGGTGCACCGGATCCTCGAGAAGGAGCGAGGCATCGTCATCTCGTCAGCGCCGCTGGAGGCGGCGGAGGTGGCGGTGGAGAACATCCGATGGCCGTACGTCTTCTACGCGAGCGGCTTGTCGGTGAACGTGCTGTACAGCCTGGCCGATGGGGGCAAGCGGGCGGTCGGGTTCAAGCTCTGCGAAGGGATGGAGATCCCGACCGAGCTCGCGTCGTTCAAGTTCGCGCGGCAGAAGTCGAAGCTGGCCGGCACGATCCGCGGCACGTACTTCGTCATCAAGGGTGAGTACTGACTGTCAGGCGCGCGGCAGCAGGCGAGCCGGCTCGACAGTGCCGGTAGATCACCGGCGCGATGCGCGGTTACAGCGGCAGCTCGTCCTCGAGCGAGGTGATGGCGAAGTCGGCACCGGCGTCGTGCAGCTGGTCGGCCGTGTAGTGGTGGCTGCCGACACCGACGCAGGCGACGCCGACGGCGTGCGCCGCCTCCACGTCGTGGGGTGTGTCACCGATCGCGAGACATCGTGCACGGGTGATGTCCTGGCCGTAGACGAGGTTCGCGCGCTGCAGCGCGATCAGCGTGAGCTCGGGGCGGTCAGTGGAGTCGGACCCGTAGCCGCCGAAGGAGAAGAAGCGGTTGAGCTTGGCGCGGTGCAGCTTGATGTGCGCGGCGGCTTCGACGTTTCCGGTGACCAGGCCGAGCAGGTAACCCTGATCGATGAGCTGTGGCAGCAGCTGCTCGACGCCCGGCAGCACGCGGTAGTCCGTGGAGTCGGCGACCGTCTGGTGCAGGTAGTGCAGCCGCCGCTCCATCAGTTTGGTGAACTCGGCCCGCTCCGGTTGCCGCCCGAGCACTGCGGCGAACGTCTTGCGGCCGACATCGGGATCGGTCATGCCGACGTCGGTGAACTGCCCGATGTCGGCGGGAATGCCGTACAGCTCGTCGAACGCGAGCCGCCAGGAGGCCGCCCCCGCGCCGCCGGTGACGATGAGCGTGCCGTCGATGTCGAACAGCAGCACCAGGAAGTCGTGAGCCATGACCCGTCAGCCGGCGGGCTTCTCGGCGTGCCCGCCGAACTGCTTGCGCATCGCCGAGAGCGTCTGGTTGGCGAAGTGGTTCAGGTCACGGGAGGCGAACCGGGAGAACAGTGCCGTCGCCAGCGTCGGCGCGGGCACCCCTTCGTCGATCGCGGCCAGGGCAGTCCAGCGGCCCTCTCCGGAGTCGGACACCCGCCCGGAGAACTCCGCGAGGTCCGGCGACTCGTGCAGCGCGGTCGCGGTGAGGTCGAGCAGCCAGGACGCGATCACGCTGCCGCGCCGCCACACCTCCGCGATTGCCGGCAGGTCGAGCTCGTACTGGTAGTACTGCGGGTCGGACATCGGTGTGGTCTCGGCGTCGGCGGTCCGCTCGACCGTTCCGGCGTTGGCGTTGCGCAGGATGTTGAGTCCCTCTGCGTATGAGGCCATCAGCCCGTACTCGATCCCGTTGTGCACCATCTTCACGAAGTGACCGGCGCCGGCGGGGCCGCAGTGCAGGTAGCCCTGCTCGGCCGGCGACGGGTCGCCGGTGCGTCCCGGTGTGCGCGCAGCCGCATCCACGCCCGGCGCGATCGCGGCGAAGATCGGACCCAACCGCGCGACCGCACGCTCTGGGCCGCCGATCATCAGGCAGTAGCCCCGCTCGAGCCCCCACACGCCACCGCTGGTGCCGACGTCGAGGTAGTCGATCCCGCGGGTCGCCAGGTCGCGGGCCCGGGCGATGTCGTCGCGATAGTAGGAGTTGCCGCCATCGATGATCGCGTCACCGGCGGCCATCCGGTCGGCGAGCTCCTGCACGGTTCGGCCGGTGATGTCACCCGCGGGCACCATCACCCAGGCGGCGCGCGGCGCGTCGAGCATCGCGACGAAGTCGTCGAGCGAGCTCGCGCCGGTCGCGCCCTCGCGGACCAGCGTCTGGATCGCTTCGGCGCTCACGTCGTAGACGACGCACTCGTGACCTGCGCGCTGTAGCCGGCGGACCAAGTTGGCGCCCATCCGACCGAGGCCCACCATGCCGAGCTGCATCTGCTCTCCGTTCAGCTGTTGCCGGCGCAACTGCCGCCGGTGGGGGACCGCTGTTGCGGTGTCATGCGGGTCAATCCGAGCATCCCTATCGGTCAGCGAGATGTCTAGGCCAGCCCGTGGGTCCACCGGCGGGCGAGGTTCCCTGCGTCGTGGGCCCCACGAGCGCTGCCACCTCACGACGCGGTATAGGTGTGGCGGCGGGAGCCCGATAACGTCGGGTCACGGGGGTCGACGCACACCGGGACAAAGGTGGCCGAGGTGACCGAGACGACCGATCGATCAGAGCTGCTGGCGCCATTGCTGCCGGGTGGCGAGCCGGTGGAGGCGCTGCTGCGCCGGGCGCAGTTCTTCACGCCCGGCGTGCCGTCGCAGGACTACCGCGAGGTGCACCGCGTGGACGGGCGGGGTGCGGAGGAGTTCTACCGGGAGCGGTGGCGCCACGACAAGGAGGTCCGCTCCACCCACGGGGTCAACTGCACCGGTTCGTGCTCGTGGAAGGTCTACGTCAAGGACGGGATCATCACCTGGGAGACCCAGCAGACCGACTACCCGTCGGTGGGTCCCGACTCGCCGGAGTACGAGCCCCGGGGTTGCCCGCGCGGGGCGTCGTTCTCCTGGTACACCTACTCGCCGTCGCGGGTGCGTTACCCCTACGTGCGCGGCCCGTTGCTGGAGATGTGGCGAGAGGCCCGCACCCGGCTCGGCGACCCGGTCGAGGCGTGGGCGGAGATCAGCGGCGACCCGGAGAAGGCGGCGGCGTACAAGCGCTTCCGGGGCAAGGGCGGGTTCGTCCGGTCCACCTGGCCGGAGGTGACCGAGCTGATCGCGGCTGCGCACGTGCACACGGTCAAGGAGTTCGGACCGGACCGGGTCGTCGGCTTCTCGCCGATCCCGGCCATGTCGCAGGTCTCCTACGCCGCCGGCACCCGCTTCCTGTCGATGATCGGCGGGACGATCCTGTCCTTCTACGACTGGTACGCCGACCTGCCGCCGGCCTCCCCGCAGGTCTTCGGTGACCAGACCGACGTGCCGGAGTCCGGCGACTGGTGGAACTCCTCCTACCTGATCATCTGGGGCACCAACCTGCCGATCACTCGCACCCCGGATGCGCACTTCATGACCGAGGCGCGTTACCGGGGGCAGAAGGTCGTCGTCGTCAGTCCCGACTTCTCCGACCACACGAAGTTCGCCGACGACTGGCTGCCCGCCGCACCCGGCACCGACGGCGCGCTGGCGATGGCGATGGGGCACGTGATCCTCAGCGAGTTCTTCCGTGACCGGCGGGTGCCCTACTTCGACGACTACGTGAAGCGCTACACCGACCTGCCGTTCCTGGTGACGTTGCGTGAGCGCGGTGACGGCTACGTGCCGGGGCACTTCCTCACCGCCGCCGACCTGGGAGAGACCGGTGAGGGAGCCGCGCACAAGCCGGTGCTGCTCGATGCAGCGACCGGCGAGCCGGTCGCACCGAACGGGTCGCTGGGTTTCCGGTTCGGCCCGGCCAACGAGGGTCGCTGGAACCTCGATCTCGGTGCGGTCGACCCGGCGCTGACCTTGCACGACCGCAGCGACGACGCCGTCGCAGTCGACTTGCCGCGCTTCGACATCGGGCCGACCGAGGGCGGCGAGTCCGTGCGGCGCGGTGTGCCGGTCCTGCGCATCGGCGGCCGGCTGGTGACCACGGTGTTCGACCTGCTGATGGCGCACTACGCGGTGCCGCGGGAAGGACTGCCCGGGCAGTGGCCGGCGTCGTACGACGACCCGCAGCCCTACACGCCCGCATGGCAGGAGGCGATCACGTCGGTGCCGGCGGCGGCGGCGATCCGGGTGGCCCGCGAGTTCGCGCGCAATGCCGAGCTGTCCCGCGGCCGGTCGATGATCGCCATGGGAGCGGGCAGCAACCACTGGTACCACTCCGACCAGATCTACCGCACGTTCTTCACCTTGCTGATGCTGTGCGGCACGCAGGGCGTCAACGGCGGCGGCTGGGCGCACTACGTGGGGCAGGAGAAGGTCCGGCCGCTGACGGGGTGGGCGACGACGGCGTTCGGCCTCGACTGGCAGCGCCCCACGCGGCACATGACCGGCACGTCGTTCTTCTACCTGCACAGCGACCAGTGGCGCTACGAGAGCTTCGGCGCCGGCGAGCTGGCCAGCCCGCTCGGGCAGGGGCTTCTGCACGGGCGCACCTTCGCCGACTGCCTGGCGCAGGCGTCCCGCCTCGGGTGGACGCCGTCACACCCGGCGTTCGACCGCAACCCGCTGGACCTCGCCGACGAGGCGGCACGCGCCGGCAAGCCCGTCGCCGACCACGTCGTCGAGGAGCTCAAGGCCGGCCGGCTGCACTTCGCCGGCGAGGACCCGGACAACCCGGCGAACTTCCCGCGGGTGCTGACCGTGTGGCGGGCCAACCTGCTGGGTTCCTCGGGCAAGGGCATGGAGTACTTCATGCGCCACCTCGTCGGGGTCGAGGACGCGGTGCGCGCCGAGGAGTCGCCTCCGGACCTTCGCCCCGTCGAGGTCACCTGGCGGGAGGAGGCGCCGCGCGGCAAGCTCGATCTGATCACCGCGATCGACTTCCGGATGACGAGCACGTGCACCTACGCCGACGTCGTACTGCCCGCGGCGACGTGGTACGAGAAGCACGACATCTCCACCACCGACATGCACCCGTTCGTGCACTCGTTCAACCCGGCCATTGCGCCGCCGTGGGAGACCCGCACCGACTTCGACGCGTTCCGGCTCATCGGCGAGGAGTTCTCGCGGCTCGCCGCCACCCACCTGGGGACGCGCACTGACGTCGTCGCCGCGCCGCTCGCACACGACAGCCCGGACGAGATGGCGCAGCCCGGTGGGCAGGTGCGCGACTGGAAGGCGGGAGAGGGTGAGCCGGTCCCTGGGCAGACGATGCCGAAGCTGGTCACCATCGAGCGCGACTACACCGCGGTGGCCGCGAAGATGGCGGCGCTGGGACCGTTGGTCGACACGTTGGGCACCACCACGAAGGGCCTGACCTGGGTGCCGTCCGGCGCGGTCGACTACCTGCGGCGTGCCAACGGTGTCGTCAGGGGCGGTGTCGGCGACGGGCGCCCGTCGCTGCGCAGGGACGTGCACCTGGCCGAGGCGATCCTCGCGCTGTCCGGCACTACCAACGGCAAGGTTGCGCTGCAGGCCTGGGCCGCACTCGAGAAGCAGACCGGCCAATCCCTGGCCGACCTCGCGGAGGAGCGGGCGGGCGAGCACATCAACTTCAGCGACATCCAGGTGCAACCCCGAGCCGTCATCACCTCACCCGAGTGGTCGGGCAGTGAGACCGGCGGGCGGCGTTACTCCCCGTTCGTCGTCAACGTCGAACGCAACAAGCCGTGGCACACGCTGACCGGCCGCATGCACTTCTTCCTCGACCACGACTGGATCGCGGAGTACGGCGAGTGGCTGCCGACCTTCCGTCCGCCGCTGAACTACGTCCGCCACTTCGGCGAGCAGGGCCTCGAGGAGGCAGGCCGGCCGGAGATCACCGTGCGCTACCTCACCCCGCACTCGAAGTGGTCCATCCACTCGGAGTACCAGGACAACCTGCACATGCTGCGGCTGTTCCGCGGCGGTCCGGTGATCTGGATGAGCCCGCAGGACGCGGCGAAGATCGACGTGCGCGACAACGACTGGATCGAGGCCTACAACCGCAACGGGGTCGTCGCCTGCCGTGCGGTCGTGACGCACCGGATGCCGCCCGGCACCGTCTTCATGTACCACGCGAAGGACCGCCACCTGATGACTCCGCGCTCCGAGGTCTCCGGGTGGCACGGGGGGTCCGACAACTCCCTCACCCGCCTGGTCATCAAGCCCACCCACATGATCGGCGGCTACGGGCAGTTCACCTACGCCTTCAACTACTACGGCCCGACCGGCAACCAACGCGACGAGATCACCGTCATCCGCCGCCGCTCCCAGGAGGTGCAGTTCTGATGCAGTGCAACGGAGTCTGCGGGGTGCGCCGATGAGAGTGATGGCGCAGATGGCAATGGTGATGAACCTCGACAAGTGCATCGGTTGCCACACCTGCTCGGTCACCTGCAAGCAGGTCTGGACCAACCGGCCGGGCACCGAGTACGTCTACTTCAACAACGTCGAGACCAAGCCCGGCATCGGCTACCCCAAGCGCTACGAGGACCAGGAGCAGTGGCACGGCGGCTGGGCGCTGGACCGCAAGGGCCGCCTGCAGCTGCGGGCGGGCGGGCGGCTGCGCAAGCTGCTGTCGATCTTCTACAACCCCGACCTGCCGTCGATCGACGAGTACGGCGACCCGTGGACCTACGACTACCAGACCCTCATCGAGGCGCCGCTCGGCACCCAGAACCCCAGCGCGCACTCGATCTCGGCGCTGACCGGCCGGCAGATGAAGGTCAGCTGGGGCAGCAACTTCGACGACGACCTGGCCGGCTCGCCGGACTACGCCGCCAACGACCCCAACCTCGCCGGGCTCGAGGAACGGGTGCGGATGGAGTTCGAGCAGGTCTTCATGTTCTACCTGCCCCGCATCTGCGAGCACTGCCTGAACCCGTCGTGCGTCGCCTCCTGCCCCTCCGGCGCGATGTACAAGCGCGAGGAGGACGGCATCGTCCTGGTCGACCAGGACCGCTGCCGCGGCTGGCGGTTCTGCGTGTCCGGCTGCCCCTACAAGAAGGTCTACTTCAACCACCGCACCGGCAAGGCCGAGAAGTGCACGCTGTGCTACCCGCGGATCGAGGCCGGGCAGCCGACGGTCTGCTCGGAGACCTGCGTCGGCCGGCTGCGCTACCTCGGACTGGTCCTGTACGACGCCGACCGGGTGCTCGGCGCCGCAGCCACCACCGACGTGCAGGACCTCTACGAAGCACAGCTGTCGGTGTTCCTCGACCCCGAGGACCCCGAGGTGCAGGCCGAGGCCGCGCGGCAGGGCATGCCGGCCGACTGGATCGACGCCGCGCGACGCTCACCCGTCTACGCCCTGGCTGCCAAGCACCGTGTCGCGTTGCCGCTGCACCCGGAGTACCGCACCCTGCCGATGGTCTGGTACATCCCGCCGCTGTCACCGGTCGCCGACATCGTGCACGCCGAGGGCTACGACGACGCGGATCCCGACCGGGTCTTCGCGACGATCGACGCGCTGCGCGTCCCGATCGACTACCTCGCCAACCTGTTCACCGCCGGACGCGCCGAGACCGTGCGGACGGTGCTGCGCAAGCTCGCCGCGGTCCGGACGATCCAGCGCGCCGGTCAGCTGGGGTTGGAGGCCGACGATGGTCTACCGGAGTCGGTGGGCTCCACCGTCGACGACCTCGACGACCTCTACCGGCTGCTGGCGATCGCGAAGTACGACGACCGCTACGTCATCCCGAAGGCGCACGCCGAGGACGCCGGCCGGCTGATGGCCCAGCACGAGCAGCTGTTCTGCAGCCTCGACACCGACGGCGGCCCCGGGATGGGCGGGCACGGCATCCGCAGCTTCCACCCGGCGACCGCACCGGACGAGGTGGCGACGACGCAGACGTTCCGCGCCGCCGACGGGCGGGTGCACTTCAACCTGCTCGGCTGGAACGGTGAAGGCGCCGCGCCGAACCTCTTCCCCGAGGGCGGTGCGTCGTGACGGTCAGCCCGTTCAAGCTCGCCTCGGTCCTGCTGCAGTACCCGACCGTCAGGCTGTTCGACGGCCTCGACCACCTCGAGGCCTCGGCGGCGCAGACCGCACCGCGGGCCGGCCGTGACGCGTTCGGCCGGTTCCTCGACTGGCTGCGCGTCACCAGCCCGACGGAGGTTGCGCAGCACTACGTCGAGACCTTCGACCTGCGTCGCCGCTGCGCGCTGTACCTGACCTACTACCGCTACGGCGACACCCGCAAGCGCGGCATGTCGATGCTCGCATTCAAGACGGCCTACCGCGCGGCGGGGTTCACCCCGACCGACGACGAGCTCCCCGACTACCTGCCGATGGTGCTCGACTTCGCGTCGCTCAGCCCGCGTGGTGAGTCGATGCTGCGCGCGCACCGCGCCGACCTCGAGCTGCTGCGCAGGGCGCTGCACGAGGCGGAGACGCCGTACGCCGATGTGGTCGAGGCCGTCTGCACGCAGCTGCCCCGGCTGCGACGCCGCGACCTGACCATCGTCGGTCAGGCCTGGGACGCCGGGCCGCCGCAGGAGGAGGTGGGGCTCGAACCGTTCGCCCCACCCGACTACATGGCCGGGGCGGGGATGCGTCCATGAGCGGCTGGGACCTGTGGTGGTGGGTGATCCTGCCCTACGCCGCGATGATCGTGTTCGTCGTCGGCCACGTCTGGCGCTGGCGCTACGACCAGTTCGGCTGGACCAGCCGTTCGACCGAGCTCCAGGAGAAGCGCCTGCTGAAGTGGGGCGCTCCGCTGTTCCACTACGCGACCTTCGCCGCCATCGGAGGCCACGTGATCGGCATCCTGATCCCCAAGGCGGTCACCGAGTGGCTCGGCATCCCCGAGCACGTCTACACCACGTTCTCCGGTATCGCCGGCTCGATCGCGGCGGTGGGTGTCCTGATCGGCGGGGGCATCCTGCTGCTCCGTCGTACCGGCGTGCCGCGGGTGCGGGCAACGACCACTGCGGTCGACTACCTCGCGCTGATCCTGCTCGGCATCATCGTCGGTCTCGGTATCTACCTGACTCTCGGCGTGCAGGAGATCGGCAGCGGCTACGACTACCGCAACAGCGTGTCGGTGTGGTTCCGGGGCCTGTTCGCCGGCGATCCGCACGTCCACCTGATCTCCAACGCGCCGATCATGTACCAGGTCCACGCCACCGCCGCCTGGGTGATCTTCGCGGTGTGGCCGTTCAGCCGGCTCGTACACGCATGGAGCTATCCGCTCTGGTACTTGTGGCGCCCCTACATCGTCTACCGGCGGCGGCGAGCGGTCCATCCGCCCGAGCCCGGCACCGGTGGCCGCAGGTGGCGCAAGATCGGCGTCCCGTACTGAGATGACCCGAGCGGAACCCAGCCCGTTGCGATGATGGCGGTGGTCCTGTAAAACTGAGATAGATGAGTTCTAAGGAGGAGCGCGATGCGCATCTCGATGACCGCCGCGCCCGCCGCTCCGATCCTCGACGAACACAGCGTCCTGCTCTGGCAGACCTGCGCCTACGCCGACGACCTGACCGACGCCGCCCGCTCGATGCAACCGCTCGGCGACGCCTACGACGCGATGCTCGAGTTCCTGCACTACCGGCTGCTGCCCTACCTGACCGAGGAGGAGCGGCGGCTGCCGGAGACGCGGCTCCGCGACGAGCGCATGCGCGGGCTGCTGCTGGCCGATCATGAGCGGCTACGTGACGACGTCGGCAACCTCGAGGGCAGCCACACCCGCCGCCGGCTCGCCCTCACCGCCGACGCCCTCGTCGACCGGCTCGACCGGCACGTCGGCCGGGAGGAGACCTGGGTCGCCGACCACGGCCCGGAGCCGGCGACCGAAGTCGACCAGCAGGGCTGGGCGCTGCCGTTGCTGTTCGCCGGCGACATCGATCTCGATGCGCTGCCGGCCCGGCACCGTGAGCGGATGGTGCTGCAACGGCTCACCTGGATGCGTCCCGGCGAGGTTGTTCGCCTGCAGGCGCGCGGCGACCTGCACCCGCTGTGGAGGCGGCAGAACTCCCGCTCCCCGGACTCGCACGTCTGGGTCTACGAGCTCGAAGGGCCCGGCATGTGGCGCGCCCGGGTCACCCGTCGCAGCAACTCGGGCGACTGACGCTGCTCAGTGGGGCCCTTGCTCCGAGCCCGGGTCGCCGAGGTTTCCGAGGAACACCGTGTCGGTGATCGCACGTACCGCACGGTTGGCACCGGTCGGCACGATGACGATGCCTCCGGCCGCGACGGGGACCTCGACGTCTCCGACGACCATGACCGCTTCCCCGTTGAGAAACGTGAACGATGCCGCGGGTCCCGGGTGGACCGGTAGCTGCTGTCCGGCCCGCAGTCCCACGAGCACGACCTTGAGCTCCGCCGACTCGTGCAGCACGGTCACGCCCGGACCGTGGTCGTCGAACCGGACCGCCGACCGCCACTCGGATACGGGCATGGGTTCCTCCCTCGTCTCAGGCGCCCACGTCGACCTGCACGGTCCCGCCATTCACGCGGGTGGCGTAGGTCGCCACCGGCTTGACGGCCGGTGGGTTGAGTACGGCACCGGTGCGCAGATCGAACCGGGAGCCGTGCCGCCAGCACTCGATCGTGCCGTCCTCGACGTCGCCCTCCGACAGGGGCACCGCCTCGTGGGTGCACTCGTCGTGTACGGCGAAGACCTCGTGCGCCAGCCGGACCAGGCAGACGGCCACGCCGTCGACGACCACGCCCGCCGGCAGCTCGTCGGCCAGATCGGCCAAAGGACAGGCGTCCGCCCAGCTCATGGTCGTTGCCGAGCAGCCGACTGCAGCCTCACGAGGCGACCTTCTCACGACGTCTCCAGGCCAACACGTCCGGACAGGCAGCCGGCCGGCCGGCCGGCCGTGCCCGCCCTACGGCGTACCCATGGCTAGTCCTGCACCGTGAGAGTGCGCAGATGCCTGACCACGGATCGCAGGCGTTCGTTGGTTGCCTCGGGATCGGTGAGCCGCAGGTAGAGCAGCTCTCGGCCGGTGGCGAAGATGATCCGAGCGGTGTAGTCGGGGTCCGGGAGCTCGGGGAAGAGCCGGAGCAGCTGCTGGGTGAGGTAGAGACGCACGCCGTCCTGTGACACGGCGACACGTTGGTGCAGCTCCGGCGGCGCACCCTCGGGTGGGACCAGGAACAGCCGCCAGGTCGCCGGATGGGTGTCGATCGCCCGCAGGGCACCGTCGAAGGCGTGCAGGAACGGGTCGGAGTCGGCTTCCTCGTCCGGCTCGGCGATCGCCTCGGTGAACTGCTTTGCGGCCCGCTCTGCCTCCCGGTCGATCAGCGCGACGAACAAGCCGCCGAGGTCACCGAACTGCTGGTAGAGCACCGGCCGGGTGACGCCGGCCGCCTCGGCGATCCGGGCAGGGGTCGCCGCGTGAAAGCCCTCGGCGTCGACGATCTCGTGGGTCACGTCCAGGATCTGCTCGCGACGCTCTTCCGCCTTCATCCGCGTGCGCGGCGTTGCGGTTGCAGCCACGTTGACAGCGTAACTTACGATCTGACAGTATCAACTTACACAGTGAAATTTGACCGGTCGAACCGTGCCCGAGCAGAGGTGTCGATGACGCTCCACTACCCAGAGCTGGCCGCGCGCGTCCGCAGCCAGGCGGTGCTGCAGCCAGAGCTGTACGGCGACATCGACTTCGGTCGGTTGCCCTACCGGCACACGGCGGACCCCGAGGAGACCGCGGCGCTGCCGTCATGGGTCGCCGACCGGGAGCAGATCCTCGGCAACGAGCGAATCGTCGAGCTGGTGGCGACCGCGACGATGCTCGGCGACGTGGTCGCCGACCCCTACGCCTCGCTCGTCGGGCGCTACGGCGTGCCCGGGTTGATCGGCATGCTGCGGCAGGCGTGCCGTGAAGGGGTCGACTCCGTGCCGGATGCGCCCGACGAGCTGCGGGCGTTCATCGCGTCGATGGAGGCGACCCCGGACTGGGTCGACATGCGCCTGGTCGAGGAGGGTGCTCGGCAGGCCCGGATCCCGTCGGCGTTCGTGGCGCCCTTCGTGATTCGCGGCGTGTTCCTCGGGACGTTCATCAACAGCTACGCCGCGCTTCCGATGGCGCTTACCGGGGCGCTGTCCGGCACGCGCGCGGCGCACCGGGTCAACGAGACGTCGAGCTTCTTCGCGGTGACCACGATGCCCGGCGCGCTGGAGCGCCACGGGCCGGGCTTCGAGGCGGCGGCGATGGTCCGCCTCATGCACTCGATGGTGCGGTTCAACGCGCTGAAGCGCTCCGACAAGTGGGACGCGGGGATCTACGGCGTACCCGTCCCGCAGGTCGACCAGATGCCGGCCGGGCTGATCAACATGTACATGCTCGCCGCCGCAGTCCTGCGCCGAGGCGGCACGGAGTTCAACGCCGACGAGCGCGCCGTGCTCGAGTTCAGCCGCTACCGGTGCTTCCTGCTCGGCCTGCCCAAGGACCTCCTCCCCACCGACCCGCAGGAGATCGTCGACGTCTTCCACGCGCGCGGCGCGTTGCTGCGGGACGGGTTCGACGATGCGACCTGCGGTGCGCTCGTCCGGTCGACCATGGCCGCCTACGTCCGGCCGGGACACACGCCGTACGACCGCGCGGTCGAGTTCATCGAGAAGTGCTGGAGCAAGGTCGGGTTCGTCCGCGCCTTCTGCAACGGCAACCGGGCAGCGGCAGCCGGGATGGGTGTGCGGCTGCGGCTGCTCGATGTCGCGGTCGTCGGTGTCACGGCGCCGTTCATCCTCGGTCGCAACGCGGCAGTCATCGCCGCCAGCAAGCTGCCCGGACTACGAGGCGT
>Ga0070658_10000936_pt1 | contig 24987 bp, 18 predicted proteins | sample KBSC13metaG_FD_64664 | JGI IMG/M metagenome (GOLD analysis project Ga0070658, IMG submission 64664) | Corn rhizosphere microbial communities from Kellogg Biological Station, Michigan, USA - KBS C1-3 metaG | ecosystem: Host-associated > Plants > Roots > Rhizosphere > Soil ...
GCAATGTAGTTGCGCGGGTCTGCTATAATCAGGTCGCGGAACTTGGCGATTTCCTCCTTGGTAGCGGAAGGCCCCATCAGCATGCCGTAGCCGCCCGATTCGTTCGCCGCTTTCACCACCAATTCAGGCAGGTGGTTCAAAATGTATTTCCGATCTTCTTCTTCGGAAGCAAGATACGTTGGCACGTTCGGCAGAATCGGCTCCTGACCCAGGTAGTACTCGATCATTTTCGGAACGAAGTAATAGATCACCTTGTCATCTGCCACACCGGTCCCCACCGCATTGGCAAGGGCCACATTTCCTGCGCGATAGGCGTTCATCAGTCCCGGCACACCCAGAACCGAATCTTTCCGGAAAACAACAGGATCGATGAAATCGTCATCAATCCGGCGGTAGATCACGTCCACCCGGACGAGGCCACGGGTGGTGCGCATGTAGACAAAGTTGTCCTGCACGACCAAATCGCGCCCTTCCACGATCTCGATGCCCATCTCGCGGGCGAGGTAGCAATGCTCGAAATAAGCACTGTTGTAGCATCCCGGAGTGAGCAGCACACAGACCGGGCCTGAATCACGGCGAGGTGAGATGTGGTGCAGCATGTTCAGGAGATCCCGTGGATAGGAATCCACTGGACGCACGCCCAGAGTATCGAAAATCCCGGGAAACGAACGCTTCAGAGCATTCCGGTTTTCCAAAAGATAAGATGCTCCGGATGGGCAGCGTCCATTATCCTCCAGCACGTAGTAGGTGCCATCTTCTCCGCGAATAAGGTCACTGCCACAAATGTGGATGTAAATATCGGCTGGCACATCCACGCCCCGGAATTCCGGGCGGTAGTGCTTGGCCTGCTCCACATAAAATCGAGGGATCACGCCATCCTTCAGGATCTGCTGATCATGATAGATATCGTGGAGGAATAAATTCAGAGCGACGATGCGCTGGGTGAGGCCCGCTTCCAGATGCTCCCATTCATTTGCCGGGATCACTCTCGGGATCGGATCGAAGGGGAAAATCCGCTCTGTCCCCTGATTGTCATGATAGACATTGAAGGTGATGCCCTGCCTCATGAAGTAGAGCTCTGAGGTTGCCTTGCGGTCGAGGAAGTCCCGCTGATCCAATTGACCGAACTTTTCCAGTAGAGGTGCGCAATGTGGCCTTACTGAGCCATCCGCGCAAAACATCTCATCGTGGAATTTCCCGGGGTCGTAGCCATTAAACATTGCCATGGGTTAGTAAAATTAATCTTAGCAGACAGCGGGCCAACTTTTTGAAAGTTCATTGAGATTCAAGCCGCTAAATGGGTATTCCCCATGAACTTTTAACCATTCCAAACAGAAGCCACTTTCATCCGCATCATGCAAGTAATTCAGACTGGAAGGCTATTTTCTTTGAAGCGAAAGTTTATGGTGGAAGATCTGATCCTTACCCTTGAAATGCCGGGGCCACATGCTCATTCTGGCGCCACGTCAAGCCGCCGAGCCCAGACTTCCGATTTTTCCACCACATGAACGCCCTTACACGCAGTCTTTCCGCTTACTGGACCTCCTCCATCGGGAAAAAATTCATCGTCGCCCTCACCGGCCTTGTGCTCACGCTTTTCCTGGCAGGCCACCTGATTGGAAACCTCGTCGTTTTCCTTGGGCGCGAGGCGTTCAATGATTATGCGCAGTTCCTGCACCATTTCCTTCATGGCGGTGGCGTCTGGGTCGCCCGCATCGGCCTATTGGTCTGCCTGGTGCTACACGTCTGGGCAACCATCGTGCTGACGAAGCAGAACAAGGCCGCTCGTCAGCCCTATGCTTATGAAGCCACCATCAAGGCTACCAAGTCTTCCCGCATCATGATCTGGAGCGGCCTGACCATCCTCGCCTTCGTGGTATACCACCTGATGCACTTCACCCTGCACATCGGCAATACCTACGGCACCGATGCATACACCTACGTCTTCGAAGGCAAGGAGCGGCATGACGCCTGGAAAATGGTGATCGATGGCTTCTCCGTCTGGTATGTGGTGCTTTTCTACGCCATCGCCATGACACTGCTGTGCTCCCACCTGGGCCATGGCGTGCAGTCCATCTTCCAGACTCTCGGGTGGCGCAGCAAGAAATCGGAAGGATTCATCCGCATCGTCAGCCAAGGCTACGCCGCCTTCATCTGGCTGGGTTTCCTTTCTATCCCCACCGCCATCTTCATTTTCAAATTCGGCCGCTAATCCCTGCAGCGTTCCACCTTTCCCAATCTCCAATTCAAGAAGCCATGGTCCTCGACAGCAAAATCCCTGACGGTCCTCTCGAACAAAAGTGGTCCAAGCACAAGATGGACTCCAAGCTCATCAACCCGGCGAACAAGCGGAAATTCACCATTCTGGTGGTTGGGTCCGGCCTCGCGGGAGGAGCCGCCGCCGCCACGCTGGCTGAGCTCGGCTATCAGGTAAAGTGTTTCACCCATCTGGACAGTCCACGCCGCGCCCACTCCATCGCGGCCCAAGGGGGCATCAATGCTGCGAAAAACTATCGCAACGATGGCGATTCCGTGCGCCGCCTGTTCTACGATACCATCAAGGGGGGAGACTTCCGCGCCCGTGAGGCGAACGTTTATCGCTTGGCGGAAGTATCCAATGGCATTATCGATCAATGCGTCGCACAGGGCGTTCCTTTCGCCCGCGAATACGGTGGCCTACTTGACAACCGCTCATTCGGCGGTGCCCAGGTATCCCGCACTTTTTACGCACGCGGTCAAACAGGACAACAGCTTCTCATCGGCTGCTACCAGGCGTTGGAAAAGGAAATCTCCAAGGGCGGCGTGAAAATGTACACCCGCACCGAGATGCTGGATGTGGTGCTGGTGAATGGTCATGCCAAGGGCATCGTGGTGCGCGACCTGCGGACTGGCGAAATCTCCACCCACGCGGGTGATGCGGTGATTCTCGCTACTGGCGGCTACGGCAACGTGTTCTTCCTTTCCACCAACGCCATGGGCTGCAACGTGACCGCCTCCTGGCGTGCCACCAAACGCGGAGCCCTTTTCGCCAACCCCTGCTTCACGCAGATCCACCCGACCTGCATTCCCGTGAGCGGCGATTATCAATCGAAGCTCACTCTCATGTCCGAGTCCCTCCGCAATGACGGACGCATCTGGGCACCAAAGTCCCAGGAAATCGCTAAAAAGCTCCAGAAAAAGCAAATTTCAGCCGCTGATGTGAAGGAAGAGGATCGCGATTACTTCCTGGAGCGGAAGTATCCATCCTTCGGAAACCTTTCCCCACGGGACATCTCCTCCCGTGCCGCCAAGGAAGCCTGTGATGATGGACGTGGTGTGGCCCCTACCGGCCTCGGTGTTTATCTCGATTTCCGGGATGCCACTGCCCGTCTTGGCGAGCCGACCATCCGCGCCCGCTATGGAAATCTTTTCCAGATGTATGAAAAGATCGCCGGTGAGGATCCATACAAGGGACCAATGATGATCTATCCAGCCGTGCACTACACCATGGGCGGCCTCTGGGTGGACTACAACCTCATGTCCAATGTTCCTGGCCTCCACGTGCTGGGCGAAGCGAATTTCTCAGACCACGGTGCAAACCGTCTGGGTGCCTCCGCCCTCATGCAGGGCTTGGCGGACGGCTACTTCGTCATTCCGACGACCATCGCCAATTATCTGGCCACACAAAAGCCGGGTAGCGTGACAACCGATGCCCCTGAATTCGCCGCCACCAAGGCCGAGACCGAAGAGCGCATCAACAAGCTGCTTTCCATCAAGGGCACACGCACCGTCGATTCCTTCCACAAGGAACTGGGCAATATCATGTGGGACAAGTGCGGCATGGAGCGCTCCCGTGAGGGTCTTACCGAAGCGATCAAGCGCATTGCCGAAGTCCGGGAAGAGTTCTGGTCCAATGTGCTGATCCCAGGCTCCGGCGACCAGACCAACATGGAGCTCGAAAAAGCCGGCCGTGTGGCTGACTTCCTCGAATTTGCCGAGATGATGTGCTACGATGCCCGTGACCGCGAGGAATCCTGCGGCGGCCACTTCCGCGCCGAGCACCAATTCACCGACGCCGACCCGGAAGTGCAATCCGGCAAAACCCAAGCGGGTGAAGCCAAGCGCCACGATGACAAGTTTTCGCACGTTTCCGCCTGGGAATACACTGGCAATGGCAATGAGCCGAAGCTCCACAAGGAAGCGCTCGTTTACGAAAGCGTCCACGCTTCCATCCGCAGCTACGCATAAGCTCTGCCCGGATGAGTTTTTCAAAAAGCCGCTTACCTCCGGGTGGGCGGCTTTTTTTGTAACTGACCTTGGAAGCCTATCGAAAAGCTTTCCATTTCAGTCTTCAAACAGATCGCCCCTGTGATAGAAAGCACGGAGATGAAGGCTATTGTCGAATTCAGGTCCACTGCTTTTCCTCCTTATGAGGACGAGGAAGAGGAAATCAATCCAGGCCGATGGGGAAAACGATTGGCTGAATTCCTGAAAATACAATTTCGAGACCATGGAATCCTGACCGGGGACATCTGTTTTGAAGATTGGGGTGTTGCCCTTCCGTTGTTGGGCCAAGAATTTTCCACGCTTATCGGCTGCGGAAACAGCGAGCAATCGGATGACAGCTATCTTTGCTTTGTAAGTATGACCCCCTCGCTTTCCCAAAAATTATTCGGAAAAGGCAATACCAGGAACAGCCTTGCGGCAATGAAGGCCAAGCTTGACCAAATTCTCAGCGAATCTCCTGAGATTTCAGACATTCTGTGGTCCGAGGCAAATTTAATAGAGGGTTTATGGATGATTTATGCATCTACCCCCATCTTACCAACTGTCGCATTGCCGGGTAAGCATGCACTACGCTATCACGTGTTGGTGAAAAATTGACGGCGGAGGGCTGGATGATTAGGATGAGTCCGCCGGGCCATCCTCTCCCCCACTTCGGACCGGTGACATTCTCCCCCTCCCCGATGTCTTCCGTTCACCGGAGTAATAATTTCGACCTTATCCGCCTGCTGGCTGCGGCCCAGGTGGTGCTGTCGCATGCCATCGGTCATACACCGCTGTATGCGACTCTTACCGGTTGGCAGAAGCAGCTTTTTGACGGGCTGGTGTGGTTGCCGGGGGTGCCTGTCTTTTTCGTTATCAGCGGCTTTTTGATCAGTCGTTCCTATGAACGCATGCAGGGAGACCTGGCAGGATATGCATGGAACAGAGCATTGAGGATTTTCCCCGCATTGTGGATCTGCCTGCTGGTAACGCTGATCGTATTGGGCCTTTTCGGATACCTGACATCTTCATTCCTCAGCTCTCCAACGTTTCTCGGCTGGTTGGCCGGGCAGATCAGTTTCGTTCAGTTCTTCAATCCCGAGCAATTCCGCAGCTTCGGCGTGGGCGTTGCGAATGGCTCGCTGTGGACGATCACAGTGGAACTTCAATTCTACGTCTTCATCCCCCTGCTCTATGCGACCATTTATGGAAAATGGAGCCGGGGGAAACTTCGCAGTATCCTCCTCGGACTGCTGTTTTTCACCTCCTACATCGCCTACTGTGTGATGAATGTGAAACTGAATGGCCCGGGCGGATTCAGTGGCGGGCCACCTGTTTTCAAGCTGATGTTCAATACCCTTCTACCGCATCTCTGGATGTTCATGGTGGGCATCCTGATCCACAGGCATTTTGAAAAATTGCGCCCGCTGATGGAGGGCAAGGTGCTGCTGTATTTTCTGCCCTATCTCTCACTGGCGGCGGTGATGCAGTGGCTCATTCCCCATCAATCCATCGCTGCTTACGCCTTACTGCTGCCAGCACGTATTCTGCTGGGATTGGCCACGATTTCAGCAGCCTACAGCATGCGTCATCTATCAGGCAAAATACTGCGGGGAACGGATATATCCTATGGCCTTTATATCTATCACTTCATCGTAATCAATGCCTTCATCGAAAAAAGCTGGCTGGGTTCCTTTTCTGCCATCCCTCTGATCTTTCTGACCTCCGTCGTTCTGGCGCTTCTAAGCTGGTACCTGATCGAAAAACCGGCCCTCTCCTGTAAATCGCTCTCCCTTGGAGATCTGCTTGCGAAACTGCTGCAAGCAAAAGCCAAATCCCCCGACGCCACCTAATGAGAATCGTCGTTCACGACTACGCCGGCCATGCTTTCCCTACGTCACTCAGCCGGGCTCTGGCAGCACGTGGGCATGAAGTGGTGCACACCTTCGCCAGCTCCCTGCAAACTCCGCGGGGTGAACTCGTGAAAAAAGCGGGGGATCCTGTCACGCTGGAATTCCACGAAATCGCGATGAATCCGGAATACACGCGCTACAAGTATTCCTTCGTCCGCCGCCGCAACATGGAGGTCTGTTATGGCAAACAGGTGGCCAGGTTCATTCGTTCATGGAAACCGGATGCTGTGCTTTCCGGAAATACGCCTACTGAAACACAGGAGCCGATCTCCCGCGCGGCAGTGGCAAATGGCGGACGCTTTTACTACTGGGTGCAGGATTTTTACAGCCTGGCGGTGAATCAAATGGTCCGCCGAAAAGTCCCCATCGCAGGACCCATGATCGGCTCATGGTACCACCGTCTTGATCGAAAGCAGTTCAACCGCAGTTCGCGGGTCATTGCCATCACCGAGGACTTCACTCCCATCCTCGCAAAGGAATTCAAGATCGCGCGCTCAAAGGTCATTACTGTTCCGAACTGGGCTGAGATCGAGCAAATCCCAAGCCTGCCCAAGGACAATGCATGGGCAAGAAAGCAGGACCTCCACGATAAATTCGTTTTTCTTTACTCCGGTACCATCGGCATGAAGCACAACCCGGCATTGCTGCTGGAACTGGCTAAAAAATATGCAGCACATCCCAAAGTCCGCATCGTCGTCGTATCAGAAGGCATCGGCTCCGAATGGTTGAAAGAGAAATCCATGGCTGCACGGCTCACCAATATCATCCTTCTGCCCTATCAGCCATTTTGCGACCTGCCATCCGTCATGGCCAGCGGAGACGTTTTGGTAGGAATTCTGGAAGAAGAAGCTGGCACCTACTCGGTCCCTTCCAAGACGCTGAGCTATCTATGTGCAGAGCGTCCGCTGCTGCTTTCCATGCCTCTGGACAATTTGGCGGCACGCATCACGCGGGACAATCACGCCGGACTCACCGTCCAGCCCCATGATATCTACGCCTTCCTCACCGCCGCAGGGCAGCTTTATGATTCTGTGGAACTCCGCCGTGAATTGGCAGGCAATGCCCGCCATTACGCGGAACAAACATTTCCCATCGAAAAAACCGCACAAATTTTCGAGGACATCCTTTCTATCTGATTCCCGCCGTGAGCCGCCGTTTTACAGATCCACCCGATCCTATTCCCGTGCCGATGGCCCTGCAGGCTTTGTGGGTGGAAAGGCTGCTGTGGGTTTTCATGCTTTCATTTGCCTTCGACTATCTGGCTGGAGAATCGCGTGAAAGTGGTGGCGGAGCAGGTATCGATCAGCTGCTTTTCCTCGCCCTGTGCGTGAGTTCCTCAATGGGTATCCTCGCTCTGGGATGGCGATATCTAACCGTCCGTCCGGGCGTATGGCTGATTCTTTTATGGAGTGGCTATCTGGCTTACATGTTGATCAACTCCATTGCGCAGGATGTTTCGTTAGGCCGTTCTCTGCGGGTGATCATGCCATTTGGTTTCTGCTTGTTCGGGCTGATCAATGCACACATCGCAGGGTGTATGGGCATCCGCCCATCACGGATCGTACTACCCGTTTTCGCTGTTGCCTGTTTCAATATTCCGTGGCGGATTTTTCAGGGGCTTTTCATCCAACACCTGGATCTGGAAACGGTCCGCTTCGAAATTCAAAGCCCCGGTTCCAACTGGCTGGCCACCTTCATCCCGTGTGCCCTACTGCTGCGTGGGAGATTTCATTGGAGCCTGCTCATTGCTTGCGCCGCGCTGTTTTTTGGGATCTTCATCACCGTATCGCGATCGATGCTGTTCCCGGTTTTCGCATCATGTGTGGCAGCCGGCATTTGTTTTCTCTTGGGCGTGAAGTGGCACCTTTATGAATGGCGCAGCCTGGGCAGACGCCTGTTCCCCGTCGTCATCGCTGGATTCTTCATGTTGCTGATCGTCGGTTTTGCGGCAGTGGCTCTGCCGAATGTTTTGCAGCGCTGGACCGATCGATTGTTCTACGCCAAGGACAGCCGCAATACCACGGTGGACGTCTCTTATCTAACACGTAAGGCAGAAGCGGACGACATCTGGAAAAGCCTGCTGGAGGACCCTGTCCACTTTATCAATGGCAAGGGCGTGGGTGCCTCTTACAATTGGGATCTGGCATACATGCCGGAGATCAACATGGTCATTCCCAGCAAAGAGCCATTGGGTACGGACATGTGGTTCGCCGGACACTCTACCTGGACCTATGCCTTATTCTCCGGCGGATTCATCGGCGGAATTTCCATTCTTTCCTTTTTAATCGGCATCATGGTGGTGAGCCTGAAAGCGGCCAAAGCCAATGCGTCTGATCCAGGGCCAGACCAATGGCTCGCTTTTCTCCCCTTTATCGTCATCTTCAGCATGTTGAGTGAAACCTTCACTTCCAATCCCATGCATGAGCGTTTGTCTGGAATGATGTTTGGTATCATGGCCGGCCTGTCTCAGTCGTTCTTCGTCCGTGCCTCCTGGATTCACGTCCGCTCCGCTTCCCCCCCCCGCCCATGATAAAGCCCTCCGGCAAAACAGTAGCATTGATCGATCCCCTGTGGATTGGTCATCACCCGATGTATTTCGGGCTGTTCGCGGCGTCATTTGTGCGTGCTGGGGCCCGGGTCATCGGTCTATGTCCGAATCCCAAGGCTGCACTAACAGTGACTCTGGAAATGCTGCCGGGACAGGAAGATTACACGCGTGAGCATACCTATTTTCACTACCTCACCCCAGGGAAACGGAGTTTTTTCAATGGCCGCTTCGAGGGAGATCCTCTCCGTACGTTTCAACGCTGGAAAACCGCCAGTGATACATTAGCCGAGGCCGAGTCCATTTTCCATCATACAGCGGATTTCGTCTTTTTCCCCTATCTGGACAGTTACCTGCGGTTTCTGCCATTCAGAGCCATACCCGCCCATTTTCTGGATCGCCCGTGGAGTGGGCTTTATCTGCGCAATCACCATCTCGCGGAACCGGATTCCACGATGAAAAAAATACGCCTGTTGATGAAGGGTGATGAAATTCTCCGCAGCTCATCCTGCGTCGGCCTGGGAGTGCTGGATGAACGCATCATACCCGCGCTGGCGGAATTCAGCCGGAAGCCCGTGGAAATCTATCCGGACGTCACTTTCTCCACACTGCCTGAGCAACCTTATCCGCTGGCCTCACGGATATTGGAAAAGGCAGCGGGTCGTAAAATCATCGGCATGATCGGACTGGAACGACGCAAGGGTGTCCTCTCCCTGCTGAAGATGTCCGAGCTCGCCCGGAAAAAGAATCTGCCCTACTACTTCGTCTGCGCGGGTTTTATTCATCTGGGAGAGTTTTCCCCATCTGAAAAAGCGTGGCTGATTTCCCTATCAGAAGCCGTGACCCACGGTGAAATTACCAACCTGCATTTCGATATCCACGGTACCCGCATCCCTGCGGAAACGGACTTCAATTCTGTCTTCGCCACCTTCGACATCGCATGGGTGGCTTACGAAAACTTCCAAGGCAGCAGCGGCGCCTTGGGAAAAGCCGCCGCCTTTGAGATTCCCTGCATCGCCACGGCGGGTGAGTGCATCGGCCACCGCGTGGAAATCTATCGCATGGGCCTCACCTTGGCAGAATTCGATGGAGAAAAAGCACTGAAAGCCGTATCCTTGCTGCTAGAAGAAAAGGATTGGACCGGAAAAGCATTGAAGCCGAACTACGATGAATATCGTAAGACGCACTCGCAGGAACGCCTTGATGCATTAATTGCAGCACTCCTGTAGTCGCCTTTACTTGAGAGCAAGAATCACTGCTCCGGCCACGATCAGGCTGCCGCCCAGACCCGTTTTCCAAGTGAGTGATTCACCAAGAAAGGTCGCAGCAAAGATGATTACAAATACCACACTGAGCTTATCGATAGGAGCCACGCGGGAAGCCTCACCCAGTTGCAAGGCACGGAAGTAACACAGCCAGGACAAGCCGGTAGCCAGTCCTGACAGGCCCAGAAACACCCAAGTCCGGGAAGTGAAAGCCAGCAGAGCTGAAGGTTTGTTCGTTAAAAAACAAACCGCCCACGCGAAGACCAGCACCACCGTGGTGCGCACTGCCGTGGCGAGATTGGAATCCACGTCCTTCACGCCCACCTTTGCGAGAACAGCGGTGAGTCCAGCAAACAACGCAGAGAGGATCGACCAAGCCAGCCAGTTCATCGTTGGAGTATATTAGTCCATTATTTTCCAGCTTCCAAAGAGGAATCTCACAAGCATCCCAATTTCGTAAGCGACTTAATCAAGCTAGTAATATCCCATTTCCTTCTTTCCCACTAGACAAAATCTCCGCCGCCACACAGAAGGCCGGACATGAAAAAGGTATTCCCGCTCACCTCTCCCACTCATCAACCGCCGCAGGTGGTGGCGTCTATCAAGAATGACGTGCGCAAATATCTGAAACGCGAGCGCCGGAAGGCGCTGCCGGAGGGTGTGGATTTCTGGGACTTCAACTGTCGCGTGGGTTTCAATAGCGACGAACCTCAGACAAAACACGTGGAGGAAATCGTGCCAGCCATCGATCAGGCCGTGGCCCAACAGTGTGATTCCGTTTTCATCGAAATCCTGGCTACACCCGGACATCGTACATCCAAGCCCAAGACGACCGACTCACAAGGGCAGGATGCCTGAGAGGTCGCGATCCTTCAGCGCATGGTCGTGAAATGAGCCATCCTTTTCGATGGCTTGCTTCAGGTGTGATTTTGCCCGATCACTTTCTCCCAAGGTCCAGAGATAGCAGGCGAGATTATAGTGGAATATGGCCATCTCAAAAAGTGCCTTGGGCCCGCGCAGCAACCAATTGCAGGCCGCCAGCGTATCTCCGGTTTCATGCAGGCAGTAAGCAGCATGGATGAAATATTGCGGCTCTTCCGCCACCTTTGCGCAAAGAAGCCGCCCGGTTTCGGAAGCGGCATTCCATGCACCGGTATTCATTTGGGCAGATAGTTTCAGTTCCAGCACATTCGGGTGGGACTGGGCCTCATCCGGCAGGCTCTGAAGTTCGTAGAGGGCTTCATCCGCCAAGCCCAGATCCAGCCAACCACTGGCTGCCCGCAGAGTCCGCTCATCGACCATGCGGAGTAGATTAACGAAATCCGCAGGCGCATGCAACCTCAGAGGTGTAGCGCCCTTTTTGATCCTTAACTCCTGGCGGCAGCACGCCCGGCAGCCTCGCCCGTCACGAAGCAGGTGCCCATTACCCGAATGGAAGCCTGCGCCTCATGATCCGCAGAAATGCACCGGCCTGCCACATAGAGTCGATCTGTTCCGAGTGGTTTCAGGCATCGCAAAGGAATGCCCGCAGGTTGATTACCTATCGGATAGCGGAGTTTAGGTCCCTTGGTGTTTTCCCGGAATTCCATCGGCCAGGTGGCCAGTCCGATCTCATCAGGGAAACGCGCGCCATTCAGCAGATCCTGTCCTGTGAGAGTGTATTCCCCCAGCCAGCGGCGGCTTTCCCTTACTCCCACTCGCAGTGGCCAGTGGCTGATGTAGGCCCCCCGCCAGTCCTGCGCATTTCCAGCCAGCCAACCAAGAATAGTGGAAGCGAGACGCCGCCCGGATAATTCCAGATCCGTCAAACACTCGACGGAAAGTGGATCGTAGTTCTCCAGAGCAGCCCCGCCCGTAAGATCCAGGTTACCAAAAATTTCTCCAGGTCTCCCTGAACTGCGGAATGATACTCCCAACGCAGCTGCAGGCAATACTCCCTCGCGAATGCCCTGCACGATCAATCCTGCTGCATGCAGGCGCTCAGCGTCTCCGAAGGCTCCCAAGCGATGGATGCCGAAGACATACGCTGGCCGCTGAAGCTGTGTTCCAGAGGCAATGGCAGTATTTCCCCCAAGGAAATCCGCCACCACGGCATCCCCTGAGGCATCCACCAGTGAATCTGCACGGAAGACCCTGCGCCCAATGCGAGTGCCGACATTGATCTCCCACACACCCGCGCTTTGGGAAATGGCCTGCACCTCCGTGTGCAAGAGACACTTCAACGAGGGCTGGGAAGAAACCAGTTCATCGGCGATGCGGACGTAATCCACGGGATGCTGCAGAAGAACATCCACCCGGCCCATCCTCACAGGCTGCATGCCTGTGGCAGCGATCATCCGCTCCGCCATTTCCGAGGCGAACCCCGGATTCGCCAATACAGCTCCAGGTTCCTCCTTTAAAAGATAGAGCCCACAGAAAGTGTGGACGAGGGCAGCCGTACCCATGCCGCCCAGATACCCGTACCGCTCAATCAGCAGTGTCCTTGCCCCTTCCCGGGCTGCGGTAACAGCGGCGGCGAGCCCTGCGCTCCCTCCGCCGATTACAGCCACATCGAAGGTTTCGCAAGGATTGGTCATTCCATCTTGTTGGAGAGGAGAGCGGCGAGGGAGATGGGAGTTTCCAGATTTTTCTTAGTAAGGTCTGATGTTTCGAGGACCAGGCCGTAGCATTCCTCTACCGCCACCACCAGTTGCATTACTGCCATGGAGTCCAGGCCGGCTTCAAAAAGGTTTCCGTCTTCTGGAAAAAAGACATCCAGTTCAAGGAGACCTTCATCATTCAGCCAATCAATTAACTCTACGGGTGTGGGTGCCGTCTTTCGCGTTTTATCCATGCGCGAAAACGGTGCTCGGACAACCCCACCACGATCAAGCGGAAAGCTGCGGAGAATTCTCAAAAAACCACCTCGGTCCCTAATTCCGCGACGGTCACAGGAGCGGAATACCTTGCTACTAGGGCATCCCGGAGCGCATGGGCAGGTATTGGCTCACCATGGACCAACCACACTTGTTTTTTCGGTCCGGTGGTCCTTGCGAAGTAATCGAGCAGTTCCGAGTGGTCTGCATGACCGGAAAACGAGTCGATCGTCTCGATGTGGGCCTGCACCCGATACTTTCCGCCCAAAATCGGAACCTCCCGCTCCCCATCCCGGATGCGGCGTCCAAGGGTATTGTCAGCACAATAGCCGACGAACAGAATGGTGGTCCGCGAATCGGTGATATTGTTCTTCAAGTGGTGGAGTATCCGCCCCGCCTCGCACATCCCGGAGGCAGAAATGATGATGGCCACCCCCTCCAGATCATTGAGGGCTTTAGAGCCATTCACACTGCGGATGAGGGTGAGATTTTCAAAACCAAAGGGATTGTTTCTGCTGTAAAGAGCTTCGTAAACCTCCTGATTGAACGCGTCGGGATGAAGTCGATAGATCTCCGTCGCACTCACCGCCAGGGGACTATCCACATACACCGGGATTTCAGGAATTTTTCCCTGCTCGAACAATTCATTCAGAACATAGAGAATCTGCTGGGTTCTCTCCACAGCGAAGGCGGGAATAAGAATTTTCCCACCACGGGCCGCTGCGCGAAGAATCATCTCGCCGAAATGATCTCCCACTCCGGGTGGTGCTTCGTGCTCACGGCCACCGTAAGTGCTCTCCATCAGCAGGAAATCCACATCATGAACCGGCACCGGATCACGGAGAACCTCATTGTGGCCCCGACCGATGTCTCCAGAAAAGAGGAAGCGTTTTTTCTGACCGTCCTCATGGTCATCCACTTCCAACAGCACCTGTGCGCTGCCCAGAATATGACCTGCATCAATGAAAGTAAGTGTGACCCCGTCCGAGATCGGCAATGGTCTATCATAGGTAATCGTCACAAACAATCTGAGGCATCTCTCAGCATCCAGTTCATCATAAAGCGGGGCCACCTCTTCCAGTCCATCGCGCCTGCGGTGCTTGTTCAGCCAATCCATATCACTGGCCTGGATGCGTGCGCAATCTGCCAGCATGATCTGACAGAGATCCCGCGTCGCATGGGTGGCGTAAATATTTCCCCGAAAGCCTTTTTTCGATAGATTGGGCAAATTCCCGCTGTGGTCGATGTGGGCATGGGATAGCACCACACAATCGATCTCCTGAGGATCGAAATAGGGGAAGCAACAGTTCACATCATAGGCCCGGCTGCGGCTTCCCTGATAGAGCCCACAATCCAACAGGATCTTTTTTCCGTTTACCTCGAGCAGGTGCTGGGAGCCGGTGGTGGTGCCTGCCGCGCCACAAAATTTAAGTTTCATCTGGGTTTTTCGGGTTGGATGAAATCGGGAATCCGATCACTCCAACATATGCGAAAAAACCAGAGAGTCACGCCCACTCGCTTTAAATTGTTCGCGCCTCTTCGCCGGAATATCATCCACCGTCGCCACGTCATATTTCAGGCGCTTTGAAAAGAAATCCGCAGCCCGGTTGGTAAGCGCAAAAATGCGGGGAATGCCGCGTTCACGCGCCACTTCTTCCGCGCGGTGGACGAGTTCGATACCATATCCCCTGCCCTCGTGAAGCTGCTTCACATAAAGGCAGGCTACCTCTGCACAGTGCTCTTCCGGATACTCATGCAGAGCCACGCACCCGACGACGTTATCATCGATGGTCATCACGAAGTAATCCTCCAGCTTTGACTGGATATCTTCATAGGTCCGGGCCACCAGATTCGTCCGCCGCACTGAGCGGCCGATCATCCCCAGCAACTCGGGGATGTCTTCCTCTCTCAAGGCACGAATGATGCGGTAGCTATCGGCGTGGACCATGGTGCCTACGCCTTCGTTTGAGAAAAGCTCATCCACCAGCACACCCTGGCGTCGACCATTCAATACATGCACCCGCGGCACCCCTTTGAGACAGGCCCGCGCTGCTGCGCGCAGCAGTGCTGCCCCTTCCCCATCACTACGGGCACATAGTTCCTCCGCTTCCGCCGCGCGGATCGCATGTGCAGGAGCTCCATTGATGAGGATCGCCTCCTCAAGCAGGGCGATCACCTTTGAAACACCGATGCCGAGGGCAAAATTCACCACGGGATCATCCAAGGGACCGGTGGCAGATGCATCAATAACGGCGGACTGGCCGCGGCCAAGAATATCCATCACCTCACGCACCGCTTCAGGATCTGTGATCGGACGGGAAACCCGGGCAGCCATGATCTCGCACTCCAGCGTCCAGTCGTAGAGATCCTTCAGGTCTCCACCCAGCACCCCTAGCACGAGTTTAACACCCAGATCTTCCAGAACAGCCAGATCCAGAAGCGTTTCCGCGACAGCAGGTTCCGGTAAAAGCCCTGCTTCAATCAGGACAAAGAAAATCTTCCCCCTGAACTGGGGGATATATTGAAGAACTTCGCGAACGTCGCTCTGTTGTGCCACGGCCTTTTCCTAGGGAGACTTGGAGGTTACCGCAAGCGCGTCTTCATCTCATTTCCGTGCAAGGCCCGCATCGATCTGTGCCTGCCAGCCTTCATAGAGATCCTCCAGTTCACTGGAGCGGGTCTTCAAGTGCTCTAGGTCCTGATTGAACTGCTTCCAGATACCTGCAGCGCGGAGGTCGAAGAAACCATCCTTGCCGATAAGTTTTTTCAAGAAAGCACGCAGGGTGAAGAGATACGGGAGGACGGAAGCATACCGCTCCATGGACTTGGCCCGGATCGCCTTGGCCTGTTTGTCTTCCTTCCAGCGAGGGTCCACGGTTTCCAAGATCATGCGGAACATCACCTCCGCAGGAAATGGGGAAAGAGCCAGCCATGGCTTGGCCTTCGAGACGAAATGAATGTTCAGATCTCGCTTTTTAAGCGCGGAGATCACCTCCACGGGATCGTAACAACTGCGATGCGTCTGGGTATTCCACGATTGATCAAGGACAGTCGTTTCGCCATTCAGAGCATAGTTCACTGCACTCTGATCATGCCATTTACAGGAAGCCGGATATTTTGCCAAGATGGCTACGGCATTGGCAAAAATGCCGGATTTTTTCACCTTGTCCATGTCCAACACCAGCAGGCCGCTATTCAAATTGGGGGCGGCTGGGTTCAATTCCGCTGGTTTCACGGCTGGCATGTCTTCGGCCAGCGTGGGTTTGATTGCCTCCAAGGCTCCGCTCACTCCTTTTTCAGGAAGTTCAAGAGAGGTAAAACTGCTCAAATCCTTCAGGATCAGCATGTCCACATCCAAGTAGATCAGCCGGTCGAGTGATACCTTGTCTGGCAAGACCAGACGCGCATAGATCATCTTGGAGCCAGAATAAAAATCCGGAAAATCTGCAAAACTCTCATCTACCATCGTGAAATCGATGACAGGTGAATTCTGGAGTTTTGCCATGGCAGTGGTCACCCGCCGCATCTCGGCATGGGTTAGCCCGTCATGCAGGAAAATCACTTCAATCGGCACCTCCAAGGGAACAGCCAACCGCGCACTCGCCAGTGTTCCGATGGCACCCGCAAGATATCTGGAATCACATGCGACAGCCAATCGGAGAGGAAAAGTGGAATTCATTAGGAATAATTAAATTTCAAATCTACCTAGGTTCTACTGTCAATTGCATTCCCCCGGTAGGTATATGACGCATTTTTAGTCTATTTATGGATAGGCTAAATCGGCTCGACATAAGTTGAAATCCCTTATCAAAATACAGTGTATGGCTCTGCATTCCCTTCTCAGTCGTGTTGGATCCATGATATTTATTCTCAGCTCATTGCTGATTGTTTTCCCGGATTGTTCAGCCTCTGCACAGATTGATAAAATCGAAGGCCTGAATGGTGCCCTGCCCCAGCCGGGGGATACGGGCATTCGTTTTGTGACGCCTACATTGATCGAGGTCGCACGCGTCAATACCAAGCCCAGCAATGGCGTGCCTGACAGTTGGAACTTTATCTCCTCCGGCACCTTCACCCCTCCTGTGGCAGAAAGCTGTGTAGTTAGGGTGAATGGCAGTGCCGTCGCTTATACAATTTCGGGTTTCCGCAGGCGGGTTTTGTATGCCCCACTGGCCCAGCGCGATCTGCGAGTGGATAACCGCCTTTTCATTACCTTGGCAGAAGCAGCTCCCGAGAATGCCCAACTCGAAATCGCCACCACCGGTTGGGAAAGCGAAGGTAGCAGCGCCATTTACAATAGTACACTTACCTCCACACGCCGCAGCCCGGCCATTCATACCAATCAGGAAGGATATGCGACCCAAGGCCCCAAGCAGGCCATGGTAGGCTACTACTTGGGAAGCATGGGGGAGTTGCCGATTACGGCGCAATCCTTCACTCTGGTCAACGAGGCCAATGACCAAGTGGTTTTTACTGGAAATCTCACGGTTAAGCCAGACCTCGGGTATGCCTACACGCCGACTCCCTATCAAAATGTGTGGCTGGCAGACTTCAGCAGCTTCAATACTCCGGGCACTTACCGGCTCCAGGTTCCCGGCCTCGGAAGATCCCTGGCGTTTAAAATCAGCGATGACATGCTGATGAACTTTGTCCGTACCTATGCGCAGGGACTTTACAACCAGCGGTGCGGCCATGCCGTGGAGCTACCCTACAGCCGCCACACCCATGCTGCGTGTCACATCGCCACCGCCAGCATTCCCACTGCCGCAGCAGAATTTGACGCCACATGGGGATTCATTTCCTCTGCCAATAGCGGTGCAGCGGACAACCCACGGCTCGTCTCAGTGGATACGCAGCTTTATCCGATCCTGAAAACCGGCTCCATCGATGTCTCCGGAGGCCATCATGATGCGGGAGACTATAGCAAATACACGATCAACTCCGCACAGCTCCTCCATCATCTCGTGTTCGGTGTGGATGCTTTTGCAAACGTGGGCAGCCTCGATAACTTAGGACTTCCTGACAGCGGAGATGAAAAAAGCGACATCCTGCAGGAAGCAAAAATCGAGGCGGATTTCCTGGCTAAAATGCAGGATGACGACGGCGGGTTTTTCTTTCTAGTCTATCCGAAGACACGCAAATACGAGCAAAACGTTTTACCGGACCAAGGAGACCAGCAGGTTGTTTGGCCAAAAAACACCTCCGCCACCGCAGCTGCGGTAGGGGCCTTGGCAGACATCGCCTCCTCTCCCCTCTTCAAAAAGCAGTTTCCTGCAGAAGCAGCGGTTTACATGCAAAAGGCGCAGGCCGGATGGAACTTCCTGCTCAACGCCATTGCCGCTCACGGCAAGGATGGAAGCTATCAGAAAATCACTTTTTACGGAGACACCTTCGGCCACAATGATGAACTGGCATGGGCCGCGGCTTCCATGTTTGCCGCCACCGGGGACCCGGTTTGCCAGCAAAAGCTCATGGAGTGGTATGATCCCTCTTCCACCGCTACCTACCGCTGGGGATGGTGGGAGCTTTTTGAAAGCTATGGCTGTGCTGCCCGCAGCTATGGCTTCGCCGTCAGTACCGGAAAGCGAACTCTGGCGGAAATGGACCCGGCCTATTTCCTGAAGATGAAAACGGCCCTCATTCATGCAGGGGATACCATCAATACCCGCAGTGGACGGGGTGCCTATGGCAGTTGCCTGGACGATTCATCCAAACGTCAGAACACCGCTGGCTGGTTTTTCTGCAGTGATCGAGCTTTCGATTCCACTGTCAGCAATGCTCTCCAGGCCGCCACGGCAAACAGGAATGCCGTGATCGGTAATGTGAACTACGAGTTCGGCTGCAATCCTCTCAATCTCTCCTATGTGACCGGGGCCGGCCAGAGGCAACAACGGGAAATCGTCCACCAATATGCTCAAAACGATGACCGGGAATTCCCTCCCAGCGGACTGCCACTCGGGAATATCCAGACTGGTTTCGCCTGGACCGGCCAATATGGTTCGGAACTGGGCACCCTTACCTTTCCCTCAGATGGCCTGAGTTCAGGCAAGTATCCCTTTTATGACCGCTGGGCGGATACCTATAACACCACCACCGAGTTCGTAGGTCCCCAGCAGGCCCGCTCATTGGTCAGCCTGGCAGCTTGGGCAGCCGCATGGGGCGGGGCCAATCAGCCATGGAAAACCCAGAATGCCACGATCAGCATTCCATCCGGCTATCTCACGGCGGGGCAACCGATCACTGCAACAGTCCAATGCCCCGGCCTGGATCTAAGCCAAGCCCGCGTCACATGGGAATGTGGCGATCAGCAGCCTTGGATAGGCACCTGTGAATATCATTTCACGCCGGTGAATGTCTGCCGCCAATGGTTGGAGGCAGAAGTGGTTCTTCCTGATGGCCGGCGGTTCACCGCAGTCACCACCTTCGGAGTGAAATCTGCCAATGGTGATGCTGCCTTCACCATGGAGGATACGACCGTGGCTCTCTATCACTTCGATGGAAATTACAATGATGCGAGTCCGAATGGATTTCACCTCACTCCTTCCGGCAGAGTGGAGAGGGGGAGCCAAGCCGCAGGCTGGATGGCCGAACCATCTGGAGAAGCCGTGCGCTTTTATGACATCGGAGACAAACTAACCGTTTCGATTCCCGACTCCTATCTTTCACCCGGCTCCACTGCCGTCCCTCTTACTCTGGAAGCATGGATCTGCCCACTGGACTATAAGGCCTACGGGAAGTCGCTCGATCCAATGTTGGCACTCGTTCAGACGTGGAACAGCAAGATCGGAGTCTCCCAGGACATGTGGATCAAGCCATCCTGCCCCTTTGTCTCTGCGGATGGCGTGAGTCTTGCGAGCAATCAACTTTGGAGTTCCACAGTGAAGATCGGCACGTGGCAACATCTGAAAATCATCCGTAATGCGGATGGCACCTACGAGTGTTGGCTGGGTGAAACATTGATCGGATCCGGCACCAATACCGCAGGTTATGGCGGCACGGGAGCATGGGATCTCACCATCGGAAACTTTAACGGCTACGTGGATGAAATCCGCATCTCTGGAGCCGCCAACCACGGCATCACCTCCCCTGCCGTCATCGGGACTGGAGACAGTTCAGGCGGCACGGGATCCGGCAGCAGCGGTTCCACCGGCAGCACATCCACCGCACTCCCTGCCAACTCCATCACCAGCCCTTTCAATACCTCCTATACCACGGATGCCTCCACCATCGCCCTATATAATTTTAATGGAAATTATGCCGATTCCAGTGGCAATAATTTCCACCTCACCGCCACGAGCAATGTCACCAGGGTCCCGTCCTACTCCAGTGGCGGAATTGCCAAGGGAGAAGTCGTCCGCCTGCGCAATTTCAACGATGCACTAACAGTCACCATTCCGGATTCATACATCGCCCCTGGAGCCAGCGAACTTACTCTGGAGGCATGGATTTACCCGCGTGCCTATAAGGCCTACGGATGTGGATGGGCGGGCATCCTGTCACTCTATCAGGATTGGGACAGTTGCTTCATGATCGGCCAGGATAAATGGCTGAAGCCGGCAGAACCTTATTTTAAAAGCGGAGCTACGACATTCCTTTCTACTTCCGAATGGGATGGCACACTTAAACTCAATAAATGGCAGCATGTCCGATTCACCCGCAATTCAGCAGGCCAAGTTTCTTTCTGGCTGGATAATGCTTGCATCAAAACCGGCACGGCACCTAACGCGAACAATCGCGTCAATGACTGGAATTTCCGCATCGGCGATATCGATGCAGACATTGATGATGTCCGGATCAGCAAGGTGGTGCGTCAACCCGAGGCACCGGACGAATTCACCTCGGACGCCTACACCGTGGCACTCTATCACTTTAATGGTGACTACAAGGACTCCGGTCCCAACGGGCTTCACCTCACAGCCACCGGCAACGTAACCCGTACTGATACGAATCTGGAATGGATGAATCGCCCCAGCGGTGAAGTAGCCCGATTCGCAAACATGAATGACGGTCTCACCGTGACCATTCCGGATTCCATGATCGCTCCCGGCACCACCGCCAAGGAATTCACCATCGAAGCCCGGATTTTCCCACGCGGCTACAAAGCCTACGGTGTGTGTGGAGCAGGCGTCCTCTATCTCTATCAAAACTGGGACAGCACCATCTCCGTGATGCAGGACAAGTGGCTCACCCCCGCCGCCCCACAAGTGATGTCCGGCGGCAAGGTGGTCGTTTCCAACACGCAGTGGAACAGCACCGTCCAGTTGAATGTCTGGCACAAGATCAAGATTACACAGGATACTCTGGGCGTCATCAAAGTGTGGTTGGATGATGTGTGTATTTCCACTGTAAGCGCTCCCAATGCCTATGGGCGCACAAATGACTGGTTCTTCAAAATCGGAGACATCAATGGTGATATCGACGAGCTTCGGATCAGCAATATCGTTCGCTGAGAACTTCCTAAACATCGATGAAAACGATGTTTTAAAAATCTTAATCGATTACCCTGATTTGCCTGAATTCGGCTAAATGGATGGCGTGCGCAAGCAGCTCTCCATCACTCACAACCATTGGAAGTTCCCGCGGGAACTTCTGCACGGCCTGATTATCAGGACATGGTTTTCCCAAGTAGAGGTGCTTGGCTCCATTCCGAAGGATCGCCCTCTCCTGCTGGTATCCACCCATCGCAATGGGGCGGTGGATGGCTGGCTACTCCACTCACTGCTTCCGGAGATCCAATTCATGGTGGCAGCGCGGCTCGTGCGCAGCCGTTGGCAAAGAATCTTTTTCAGCGGTATTCCTGTTGAGCGGACAAAAGATGGTGCGGACCGCAGCGGAAATTCAAAGGCGCTGCTCCAATGCCGCGATCACCTGTTGGAAAAGGGTGTCTTGTGCATTTTCCCGGAAGGCACCAGCTCTCTGGGGCCACAGCATCTACCCTTCCATTCCGGAGCCGCGCGCGTCGCACTGGCCTATCAGAAAGAAGCAGGAATTTTCCCCATCATCATTCCCATCGGCCTGCACTATGGAGAACCGGAATGCTTTCGCTCCACCGCGGAGGTTGTCATCGGTGATCCCATTGTTGCCCGTAAGGCCCACCTACCTACTCTGAGACGCTCCATAGAAGCAGCACTGCTGAAAGTGGGCACTCATTTTGAAGACGAGTCCCACCAAGCCATGGCTCAAGCGGTGGCTGCGCTTGGCTCCCGGCCTCGATTCCCAAAACTGAAGGAATTGGAAACGCATACTCCTGCGGCATTGAAAACCTGTTGGGCGCCGTTGGATCGTGCCACCCAAAAACGACTGACTCGCGCTCATTCCAAATCCTCATCTGCCCTGTTTCTACTGCCACTAGTGATTCCAGGATTCATCCTAAATTGCCCTGTTTTTCTAACGTCATACTTGGTTTCTAAAAAACTCGCGGACGGACCAAACGTCATCGCCCTTTGGAAAATCCTGGCAGGCACCGCTGCTGCCGCAATTTGGATCCCGGGCATGATCATCCTGGCAGCATACTTGGGATGGCTCCCATTGCTCAGCTACGCCGCCTCCACCGTTATGACCATTCAATTTTGGTCATCCATCCGCGCGGCACTTAGGGCCCTTCGATTGCGATTCGCACCGCAACGTACCGGAAAAATAATCCGCATGTTTCTGTATTCAGCCACCCGCCATGAGCAAAGACTCAACTAACAAACCCTATCTCCACGAGGCGTGCTACCTGCTGCTCTGGAACGGTGCGGGAATCGCCCTCCTTTTCGCAGGACGATTCTCCGTGACTGACGCATGGTTTCTGATCCCGATGATCGTATGTGCATGCCTGCTCACCAGATATGCCAATAAAGGCAAATGGCTTCAAGCGCGGCTGTGGTTTCCGCTGATCTCTCTAAATGCCACCTACACCTGGCTGGGAAATGCCATCCCGCGCCTGCGTGCATGGCGCGCGGATGACGCACTCTGCGCCGTAGATCGATTCCTTTTTGGCGAATGCCTGGGTTTAAAAATGGAACCCTTCCTTTCATATGGAGCAAAGGAGATTCTATCAGCATTCTACTTTTCCTTTTTCCTGATCTGGCTGGGCAGCCTCCCTCTCGCTGCACGCAGGAGATTGGAATTTCAAAAAGCCTATTTCAAAGGCTTCCACCTCCTCTACGCGCTGGGATACATCGGCTATATCCTGGTCCCGGCATGCGGACCTTTCCGTTACGCTCCCATCGCTGAAAAAATCGCAAGCCTCGGCTCACCTGTCGGCCCTGTGTGGAAGCTGAATGATGCCGTCATCCGTTCCGGCTGTAATGGCGTGGATGTCTTTCCCAGCCTTCACACAGCAGTGACCATTTTTCTTCTGCTTTCCAGCTACCGCGTCTCCAAGCGCCTGTTCCTGGTGATGCTGATTCCCTGCCTTCTCATCATTATTTCCACCATCGGCCTGCATTACCATTACATGGCAGACCTGTTAGCAGGAGCTATTCTGAGCATGGCCGTCTGGTGGAATACCGTCCGCAAACACACAACCCAATCCGCATGAAAACTCCATTCATCCTCGCCCTAAATGATCCACAGGCCACCGATGCCTCACTCACCGGAGGTAAAGGGTCCCGCTTGGCTCTTTTGAAATCCCAAGGCTTTGCCGTCCCGGATGCATTCATCGTCACCTCTGCCGGCTACTCGCTTTTCGTCCAAGAAATTCCTCAAAATGAAATTTCACACCTGATAGAAAACCACCCCCTTCCGATTCTACTCCGGGAAGCCATCCTCAATCACCTCGCCAGCTTTGATTCCGATGGTCTGGCGATCCGATCCTCCTCCACCATGGAGGATCTGGCGGACTCCGCCTTCGCAGGTCAGCATGAAACCTTCCTCAATGTGCGTGGGGCGGAAAACATTCTCGAAAGCATCCGCCAATGTTTCATCTCCCTCTGGAATGAGCGAGCCATTTCCTATCGGGAGCAACGCGGCTACCATCACCACCAGGCAGCTATGGCGGTGGTCGTCCAGCGGCTTGTGCCATGCGAAAGCGCAGGCGTCGCCTTCAGCTTGAATCCTGTCACCGGAAACACCTGCACCATCGTCGTCGAAGCCAATCACGGACTCGGGGAATCCGTAGTCAGTGGAGAAACGGATACCGATCATTGGGAACTGGATCGCTCCACCCTGAAAATCCGGAAAGAGACCATTTCCCACAAAACCGAAAAAACCATTTCCACGGACAATGGTGTCATGCTTCAGCGCCTATCTGCGGAAGAAGGCCGGAAAGCCTGTTTATCTCCTGAAAAACTGGAAGACATCGGACGCTTGATTCTAGCAGTGGAAGCCGCAGCCAGATTTCCACAGGATATCGAGTGGGGATACGCGGATGGCCAGTTGTGGCTTTTACAGGCGCGAGCCGTCACCACCATTCCAGCCAATTGGACACGGGAGGAATCGGCAGAGCGCTTTCCAAATCCCATCACCTCACTTACCTGGGATTTCATCGAAAAAGGCTTCCACCGATCACTCAACTACTCATTGGGCCTGATGGGCATGCCTCCCTGCAAGGAGCGGTGGTTTGGGAGTTTCGACCATTACATTTACGGAAATCAAAATCTGGTGGAGATCTATTGCCACCGTTCGCCCTTTACCATCACCAGCCACAAGGACTTGGAATCACTCATCCCGGTGCTCAGAAAAGAATTCCACTGGGTACAGCAGCTTCCCATTAATTGGGCACGTGATCTGGACACTTATCTGATCGGCATCGGAAAGGCGCAAGCCGTCGATTCATCAACCTTGGGCGATGCGGAGCTATGGAGTCATATTAAAAATATGGCGGAACAGGGATCAGACTACTTCCTTCCCAATATCGCCATCTCCATCACCCATGGCAGCCTCTGCCGATTACTGCATCATCTCATTTCCCTCACGCTTCCCGCAGCAGAAGCTCCCGCCGTATTCCAGGCCCTACTGGCGTGGGGCAACACGAAGACCTCCCAGATCAACCGTGAATTGCATGGCCTGGCTGAAATCATCCGGGATGACGCCGACCTAACAAATCACCTAATCAATTACTCGTCACGCGAATTTGCCGAGTCGGATCTGATGACTTCGTTCCCGGAATTCGGCAAGCGTTTCCACAAATTCCTGGAGGATCACGGCCACCGGGAAACGGATATCGACATGTATCAGCC
>Ga0070658_10000943_pt1 | contig 24882 bp, 24 predicted proteins | sample KBSC13metaG_FD_64664 | JGI IMG/M metagenome (GOLD analysis project Ga0070658, IMG submission 64664) | Corn rhizosphere microbial communities from Kellogg Biological Station, Michigan, USA - KBS C1-3 metaG | ecosystem: Host-associated > Plants > Roots > Rhizosphere > Soil ...
AAAGTCCAGCACACTCACCACCGGCTTGTCGTAGTAAATGGCGCCGACTTCCGGATCTTCGGTGATGCTCTTGATCCACTGGATCGCCGCGTCGATGTGTGTCTTGTCGGGGCTGGAAATCATCACCGTGCCATCGTCCTTGATGTCGATTTCGGTGCTGGTTTCGGCCGTAATCTTCTGGATAGTCTCACCACCCTTGCCGATCACTTCGCGGATCTTATCCGGGTTAATGGTGATGCTTTCCACGCGCGGTGCGTACGGACTGAGCTCGGTGCGCGGTCCTGCCAGTGTCTTCAGCATATGGTCCAGGATGAACGCCCGGCCCTGCTTGCCCTGCTCCAGCGCCCGCTTCAATATCTCTACCGGCAAACCATGCACCTTCATATCCATTTGCAGCGCGGTAATACCCTTGGTAGTACCCGTCACCTTAAAGTCCATGTCGCCGGCAAAATCTTCGGCGTCAGCGATGTCGCTCAGCACGTAAGCCGTGTCACCATCGACCATCAGGCCCATGGCGATACCGGATACCGGGCTTTTAAGCGGCACACCGGCGTCCATCAGTGCCAGACAGCTTGAGCAGGTTGCGGCCATGCTGGTCGAACCATTCTGGGACATAATTTCGGTAACAGAACGGATAGCGTATGGGAACTCCGCCTCGCTCGGCAGCACCGCGCTGAGCGCGCGCTCCGCCAGATAGCCATGGCCGATTTCGCGGCGGCCCGGTGAACCCAGCCGCTTCACCTCGCCCACGGTGTAACCCGGGGCATTGTAGTGGTGCATATAGCGGCGCTCGCCGTCGCTCACTTCCATAGTATCCACCATCTGCGCGTAGCTTAAGGGTGCCAGGGTCACGATGTTCATACCCTGGGTCATACCACGGGTAAACAGGCTGGAGCCATGTGCGCGCGGCAACAGGCCAACTTCGGTGCTCAAAGGCCGGATTTCATCCAACTTGCGGCCGTCCGGGCGGACGCCGTCCTTCACAATGCCACCGCGTACATCCTTATGGATAGCCAGCTGCAGCGCGTCATCATACTCACCGCGCAAAGCCTCGTATTCCTCTTCCCCGATCTTGGCGGCAAACTCATCATGCATCTGCTGCTTCAGGTCGTTCACCATTTCGTTGCGTTCCGGGTACGGTGCACGCACCTTAGGGCCCAATTTGCCTTCGACCCACATGTCGACTTCTTTCTGGAATTTTTCGTCCGGCAGATCCAGCTTGTATTCCTGCGGCGTCACGCCGACCTTTTTAACCAGCTCACGCTGCGCATCCAGTGCCGGCTGAATCGCCTCAACGGCGAACTCCATAGCCCTGATAACTTCGTCTTCGGTCGCTTCTTTGGCGCCCGCTTCCACCATCATCACTTTGCCGTCCGTGCCAGCTACTACCAGGTCAAGCTTGCTCTCCGCCAGCTCGGCAGCGCTCATAAACGCGTGGCAGTTGCCGTCGGCATCAATACCCACACGCACGCCCGCCACCGGACCGTCAAACGGCGCGCCGGTCAGCATAAAAGCGGCGCTCATGGCAATCATCGCCACCATGTCAGGCCTAAACGATGGGTCCATACTCAGCACGCTTGCCACACCCTGCACCTCGTTGCGGTAGCCCTTGGGCCACAGCGGACGGATCGGGCGATCGATCAGGCGGCCGATCAGGATCGCTTCGTCGCTCGGCTTGCCCTCGCGCTTGATAAACCGCGAACCACTGATCTTACCAGCGGCGTAAAACTTCTCTTCATAGTCGATGCTCAAAGGAAAGTAATCCATACCTGGGATTACGCGACCGAGCATAGCCGTACCCAGCACCACGGTCTCGCCGTAGCGCACCAACACGGATGCGGTGGTGCGGAAACCGACGCGGTTAACTTCCAACGTCAGCGGCCGGCCGCAGAATTCCGTTTCAACTGTTATAACATCCTTGCCGTACGGGTTGATGGTCGCGTTGTTTTTCGTCTGGCTGGTTGTTTGACTCACGTCTGGTACCAAATCTTTCCGTTCTTGGGACACCCGGGCGGAGTGCAAATATATGGCTCACCTTGTGCTGTGGCGTTCGCGCGAGCTATATATCTGGTCCCTACCCACGTGCATGAGAACTATTAATGTGCACAAGCTCGGTGTCTCGAATGTTCAAGACACCTGGTTCAGGCACAAAGTTTAGCGGCGAATGCCAAGCTTCTGAATCAGATCAAGATACGCCTGACCATCACGCGCCGCAATGTACTGCAGCAGGCGCTTGCGCTTACCTACGAGCTGCAACAGCCCGCGGCGAGCCGCGAAGTCCTTCTTGTTGACCTTGAGGTGCTCGGTGAGCTCCTTGATCCGCTCCGTAAAAATACCGACCTGGACAGTCGCGCTGCCGGTGTCAGTCTTGCTGGCTTGCAAATCTTTAACGATCTTCGTCTTCTTCTCTGCTGAGATCATGTAACTCCTAAACTTTTACGAGATTTGTGATGGCGTTAGGCACTATTATAGCACCCGCCGCCCCTGGAGACAATACCTATAGAGCTGCCAAGTGTTCCAATAAAGCCGGATCGTGCACCTGGAGGGCGTTGGTGATGTCGAACTGGCCTACGCGGGTGCGGCGCAGGTCGGACATATAGGCGCCGGTGTCGAGTACTCTGCCAAGGTCTTCGACCAGACTGCGGATGTACGTGCCGCTGCCGACTTCACTCGTAAACTTTACGTACGGATATTCATAAGCAGCCAACGTGTTGCGATAAATTTGCACCGGACGTGCCTCCAGCTCTACGGTTTTGCCTTCGCGCGCCAGTTTGTATGCCCGCTGCCCGTTGATTTTCATGGCGCTGAACGCCGGTGGTACCTGCATAATTTGCCCCTGGAACCTCTCTAGAGCCTCCAGGACGGCCTCTTTGGACGGAGCAGCATCGGATACAGCCTTTTTCTCACCCTCTTCGTCGCCAGTCGTACTCACCTCGCCCAGCTTCATGGTGACTTCGTAAGCCTTATCGAGTTTGGTCAGTTCGGTCGCCCGCCGGGTATACTCCTTGCCTACCAGCAGCACCAGCAATCCGGTCGCCAGCGGATCAAGTGTGCCGGTATGCCCCACTTTGACGTTCTTGGGCTTTTTACCCTCGACGGTGGCTACCTGCCTACGCACGTAATTCACCACGTCAAATGACGTCCACTCTTTGGGCTTATCTACTAATAGCACTCCTTGCACTGAGTTGCATTATACCCGTATCAAGGGAAAAGAGCAGCCGGACAAAATCTATTCGATTTTGCCCGCGCGATGATAAACAGGCCAAAGGCGAAGTTTATATGCTGAGCCCAATCATTTGTGGCGCGAAGCTATATAAAAAACCGTAGGTTTGTCTCATGGATGCTCTACTGTGGCGGGAAGAATGGCGGCGGCACAGGAGGCGGTGCGCCAGGACCACTGGATGGTGCCGGCGGCAAGCCGCCGGGTGGCATGGGTGGCGGTCCCATCGGTTGCCCCGGACCGAACGGGTTCGAGGGCAATGGCATATCGAGCGTAGCGTCCGCCGGTGTATTGCCGGGGGTCGGCTCGCTAAATCCGGTATTAGTTACCTGTGGCGGAGCGGGAGCCGGATGGAGTTCCGGTCCCAACGGCTGGGCATTCAGCGCGACAATGGGGCGCAACGGCTCCGACGATGGGCCACCGCCACTGCTTAGTGCAGCCTTTACGGCACTACGGGCATCATTCAGACTGTTTTCGCTGAGCGCGGGAGCAGATGCCGGCGCAGGAGGCTTGCCGGCGGCGGACGGCTGCTGCACATGCGAGCTGTGTACCGCTGCTTCGATTTCCTCAAGTGTTTCGCCGGGAATATAGCTTGCTGATGCCGGTGAGACGGGCGGACCGACGGGCGCCGGCGACGAGATAGGCGCCGGGGGTACAGACGGAGCTGGCGGCGCTAAGGGTGAGAGCGGCGCAGGTGGCATCGGCTGGATCGGCGGCATGGGCGACGGCGCGAGTGGCATAGGTGACAGTGGCGGCAGTGCCGGAGAAGCAGGCGGCGGAGTCGGTGATGCACCTACCGGAACAATGGGCTCGGGCATAGGGGTGGTCGGAATAGTAAAGGGAGCCGGCGGCGCCGGAGCGGGCGCGAGTGGGGCCGGCGGCATTGGCGGCATTGGCTGCTCGGATGGCGTCGGTGGAGCATACTCCTCGGCCAGCTGCGGCGGCAACGGCGCCTGCGGTATAAACGGATTGTCGTTAGATGGCAGCGCGGGGGGCGGCGAGGATGGCAGTACCGTCTGGTTATGGCTAAGTAGCGGCGCGTTCATGGGCGGCAATGTCAGCTCTTCGGTGGAAGGCTCGGACTCCTCCGGGTACGGCGTGATGGGCGGGTTGGCCCCTCCGTAAGCGGGCGGCGAGATAATTTGATCGTGATGTGTTTCCGGGCCGCCCGGCTCAGGTACCCCGCCCTCGCCCACCGCGTGCACGTTGGAAATCTGCGGCATCGGAGGCAGCATACCCGGCCCCATTGGCGGCAACATGCCCAGGCCCGGGCCAGGCTTCCCGTATTCGTTCATCTGATCCTGCGATTGGTCAGTCGTTTCGTTCCGCTCTTCACCTTCCGGACCCGCCATTGGGCCGGGACCCGCCCCTGGGATCGATACTTCCTCATGGTTAATCGCCAGCGTTCCCGGCTCAGGTTTGCCGTCAGCCGTCTTCCCCTCCTCGGCATGGATGTGCCCGGCCGACATGTTGCCTACCGGCGGCGCCGCTTCGAGCTTGGTGGCGATCAGCTGCTGGTTGGCGCCCGCAGCCATCAGTTCGGCACTCACGCTCATAGTTTCCGGCGTGGTCTTTTCGTTACGGAACCGGTCGGTTGTCGCGACGATTCCTGTCAGCAGCGCCGTGGCGATCTGTCCGTCCAGCAGGCTTTTATCCAGCCCGTCTATCAGGGACAGCATCATCTCGGATAGCGAGCTCGACCCCTGGTCAACCCAGTTAATCGTTCCCAGATCGCTCTTGTCGCCCGCCGTACTCACGGTGGCGACGGTCGCGTCATGCAGAATCCGTCCGTGCGAAGTAATTGCCTGGTCGAGGTCCTTTTGCTCCGCTACACCCAGCGCCACCACCACGTCCACATTAAAGTCGCCCTGGCTGAATTCCAGATCATTTGGACTCAAACTAGTGCGATACGGCGTGATAAAAATGCGCACCACCTGGTCTTCGACCTTGTAGCGCAGCTTGTCGGCCTTACTCTTATCGAGCGCAATGATAAAATCGCGCAATGAGTCGGTGTTCTTTTCCAGCGTGTCCTCGGGCTTCAAAAACTCGATCGTGCTTGGCACCTCACCGCTGAACACCGCCGTACCGTGCTTGTCCAGCTTGTTGAGCGCAATCGTCAGACCAATAGCCGCCGCCAGCTGGTCAACACTGGGGCTCGCACTCACCGTAACCAGCACGTTTTGCGCCTGCTTGATGCGGTCTATAAGCTGCTGCTCTTGCTGGTCCATGAATGTTTATTTGCGCAAATCGAAATTGCTTATACTTTCAGTCGCATAGTACCACATACCCTTAAGTATTGTCGAGTAGAGCACTCCTGTATGTGGCAATTTTGACAATTCCCAACTGCCCCTGTTATAGTACTTGTTAAGCTACATAATTTTAATAGGAAGAAAAGCGAGAAGTATAACCATATGCCTATTATCAAATCAGCCAAAAAGCGCGTCAAGGTTGCCCACAAAGCCGCCGTGCGCAACAGCAAAACCAAGCGCACGCTCAAGACCGCGCTCAAGTCGTTCATGAAAAAGAGCGATGCCAAGAGCCACAGCAAAGCCCAAAGCGAGCTGGCCAAGGCCGCCAAAAAAGGCGTGATCCACAAGAACAAAGCCGCCCGCAAGCAGAGCCAGCTGGCTCGTGCCGCCAAAGCCGCCGGCGCAAAGCCCGCCGCCAAGACCGCTACAGCCAAAAAAGCCGCTCCGAAGAAGCCCGCCGCAAAACCGGCCGCCAAGAAGACCGTAGCTAAGAAGGCTCCCGCAAAGAAGCCCGCAGCTAAGAAGTAGCTTCCCTTTTAGAGCTTTAACGACCGGTGAAAACCGGTCGTTTTTCTTTGGTGATACAGGCAAAAGACACTTTGCAGGCAATAATCATAGCAACCGTTACTAAAATAACGAGAGCTCCTGCTCTCGTTATTTTAGTCTATGACGACAGCTACCCTAAATGGTTTTCACGGCGGTAAGGACTTCTTACCTGCCCTGCGTGCTGACGCGAGGTGTTTATAGGCAAAGCCGGCTGAGGTCGAGTAACTCCGACACGCTGCCCTCGGTGAAGTCTAGTACCGACTCTAACTGCCATTCCCCCAAGGCGATGATCTCGGGGTAAAGGCGCGCCCTGCTCTGCCCCTCGGTGATAGTGACCACGCTGCTCAGGTATCTGCACCTCTTCTGACGAACCACCTGTTGACATACCCTTGCCAGCGGCAGATCGGAACTTCTGCGCCCACTCGTCTGCGCTAAGCACTGGGGTGCCGGTCGACGTAAAGGCGGCTTCTCTGCGTGATTTCATCAACCTATGTGTGCGCATTCGATCCGCTTCATGCTCGTCACTGGCGAGTGCTGCCGCCAAGTCGATCTGCTGCCCACTCGGGCTATGCACTACACCGTCCCTGACACTAAGTGGGCCGGCCGTACTCTGCACAGCAAGCGCCGTAGTCCTGGGGGTATGTCGTCCAGCCTGCCAATTTGAAGCATCAAAGGATTCATTCGTCTGTGCGTAGGGATCTTCCCCTCGCGGCATCTGAAAATTACCCTGTTCAGGCGCTGGAGCTTCTTCAAACACTGGTGCGGCGTGTCTACCCATTTTTAGTCCTTTCTAATTTTTGTGGTTCGTTATATTTCTTAGCTACTAAACAGTAGCATATTATTTACTTAAGGTCAATATTAAAGCATAGAATTTTCAGTGGTTGGCTAGAACCAGCAGATAATAGCGGACAACCTCATCGGCATTTATCGCTTCGCTTTTGAGGCGGACATCAAAGGTACGGAGCTCGGTTATAAGCCGTTTGAGCCGGGGACCGGCGATGCGGCGGGCGAGGTCCTGGCTTTTGCGCACGGTGAACGGGCTGAGTTTCGCTTCCCTGGCAACCACATCGGCGCCGCGGCTGCCGGCGGCTTTGGCGATAGCCAGGATGTACAGCTGCCATACCAGCATAGCCAGAATCTGCTGCGGCTCCACACGAAGGTCACGCTGCTCATTGTAGAGCCGCATGGCGCGCTGGGCGTTGCCGGCAAAAGCGGCATCCAGCAGCTCAAAGATACTGCCCTGGGGTGTGCGCTCGGTGAGCAGTTCTATGCTAGCGCGCGTTACCTTGGGGTCGTAAGTAAGCAGCTTGTCGAGTTCGTGCTGCAGGGTGAGCTGATTGGCACCTATGCGGTCGATAAGCAGCCGTGCATCAGCGGTGCCAAGAGATCCTCCCTGTTGCTTGGCGTAATCGGCGAGATAACGCGCCAGGCCGCCCGCATCCAGCACGGCAAATTCACGGAAATCGGTGAGCTTTTTAAGCTGTTTGTAGTAGCTGAGGCGCTTGTCGAGTTTGGGTTCCACCAGCACTACGTCGTTGGTTTCGGCGATATCGGTCATGAACTGTTCGAAGTGTTCGGCAAATTCCTTGTTGGCACCGGGCGTACGCAGTACCACCAGCTTGCGGGGAGCCAAAAACGGCAGACTCTGCGCCGCCTCGTGCATGCGCTCAAAAGTAGTCTCCTCGCCGTCCAGGCGCTCCAGCCCCATATCGGTGTGTTTGGCCACGAATCCGTCCACCAGTTGTTTAAGCGCCTGTTGGCGCAGCACATCATTTTCTCCGGTAAGTGTCGTAATCACCCTTTAAGTATAGCGAACTGTGCTTAGGCTCGCTCACACAAAAACCACAAGATGTTACACTAGTTGCTGCATGTCGGAGCTTATTATTGTGTCTAACCGTCTGCCTGTCAGCGTACGCAAAACTGACAAAGGTATCGAGGTGTACCCCAGCTCAGGCGGCTTGGCGACGGGCCTGAGCGGCTACACCAAACGGCGTGGCACCAAGTGGATTGGCTGGCCGGGATTGCCAAGCGATACGCTCACCCAAGCCGACCGCGAACAGATAGCCGCGAAGCTTAAGCGCTACCGCTGCTACCCGGTGTTTATTACAGGGAGACAGGTCGACGCGTACTATAACGGCTACAGTAACAGCGTGCTGTGGCCATCGTTTCACAATCTGCCGGTGCACGGCGGGGGCAGCGAGCGGAACTGGCAGGCATACCAAGCCGTGAACCGGCTGTTTGCCGAAGCCACGCTGGCTTTAAGCAAACCGGGCAGTACTATTTGGGTGCATGATTACCAGCTATTCCTGATGCCCCAAATGTTGCGTGCGGAGCGGCCCCGCGACCATATAGGCTTTTTTCTGCACATCCCCTTCCCGGCCCCCGGTACCTTCAAGGAGAACAAGCATGCCGTGAACCTGCTCGGCGGTGTGCTCGGCGCCGATTTGGTCGGGTTCCATACCGACTCATATACTAAAAATTTTCTGAAGAGCTGCCGGCAGTTCGAGGTCGGCGACGTTACCGGCGACCACGTCGTATTGCCCGGACGCGTGGCGCGCGCTGCGGAATTCCCGATGGGCATAGATTATTTTAAATTCGCGCACGCCGCCCGCCAACATCAGGTCCGGGTCGAACGCCGCAAGCTGGAGCGGCAATATCGCGGGCAGAAGCTTATCGTTACCGTCGACCGGCTTGAGCCCGCCAAAGGGCTGGTAGAGCGGCTGGAGGCGTACGAGCAACTGCTCACCCGCAACCGGAATCTGCGCGGGGTCGTGACCATGCTGATGCTCGTCATCCCCTCGCGCGAGGGGGTCGCTGAATATCAGCAACTGAAGGGGCAAGTGGAGGAGCTGGTGAGGCGCATCAATGAGAAGTTTGGCACCGAGCACTGGCAACCGGTAGATTACTTGTACCAAACCGTACCGTTTGAACGCTTGAGCGCAATGTACCAGCGGGCCGATGTGGCGTTTATAGCGCCGCTCCGTGACGGTATGAACCTCGTAGCCAAAGAATATCTGGCCAGCCAACAGCGGCGAGGCGGCGTGCTGGTGCTTAGCAAAACGGCCGGAGCCGCCGCGGAGCTCACGGAAGCGATACGGGTCGATCCGGCTAAGCCGTCGACGCTCGTCAGCGGCTTACAACGCGCGCTCACCTTGCCCAAAGAGGAATTGCAACAGCGTACGCACACGATGCGCAAGCATTTGCGGCGCTTCACTGTACAGCGCTGGGCCGACCGGTTTATGAACGAGTTACACCGTCCGCAAGAAGGTAATTTGTATCACACAGTCCCTCTGAACAGTGCCCGGGGACAAAAGCTCACAAGTGCCTATCACGGCGCCAAGCACCGGTTGCTACTGCTTGATTACGACGGAGTGCTGCGCACATTTGAACGCACCCCGGCAACAGCGAAACCATCGCGCGGTCTTATCGCCCTGCTAAAGCGGCTGGGGAGCACGCCCGGGAGCGACATAGTGATTGTGAGCGGCCGCAGTAAGGCAGATCTGAACCTCTGGTTCGGCGGACTCCCCATTGCACTGGCAGCGGAGCACGGCGCGCTCTTTAGGCGCAAAAATGGCCACAACTGGCACAAAACCAGCAGCAGCGACCTTAAGTGGCGTCGTCCCATCGTTGCCCTCTTCGAGCACTATGCCGACCAGACCCCGGGCGCGATTGTGGAGCAAAAGGAATGGTCCGTAGCATGGCATTACCGCGGCGCCACGCCATATCAGGCGCAAAAACATCTAGTCGCCATACGGCGTATACTCAAGCCGCTCGCCAAAGAGTATGGGCTGCGGATTCTGGAGGGTAACAAAGTTCTCGAAGTCCGGCCCGCCGACATATACAAGGGGCGCATAGCCCAGGAATGGCTGACACACGATTACGATTTTGTGTTGGCAATGGGTGATGATGTAACCGACGAAGACATGTTCGCTGCCGTATCCCCCGGCAGTTACACCATCAAGATCGGGCACGGTGCCACACTGGCGCGCTTCCGGCTGCACGATGTGGCTGCGGGGTTGGGTTTGCTGAGCGAGCTGTAGAACGTAGGCTTAAGCATAGCCACGCTAAGGGCGTGGGCCAGGCGGAGATTTTCGCAGCAGCAGCCCATACACACGTGCCAACCTCGATGGTTTTAGGGCATAATGTTTACGCACTTCGTCGATATACTGCAGCAACCTGGCCTCTCCTTCCGGGTTTACTTCATTCGTGCCAGCTTGCATGTCCTTTATCAAGGTGTCGAGCTTATTGATAATGTCCGGATCGTCCGGGAAGCTCTTTGCGATTGCAGTTCGTAGATACACATTAGGGCCTTTATTCTCGGCTACATTCACATCGATAAAGTCATGTACCGGTATACTCGAGCTACCGCCATTGCATAATAGGTCAAATACTCGGCGGTAGGTATCGTAGACACTCTGCTCGTCTTGGCGGTCAGGAAGCGTAGGGTCTATTGCCTGTATATCGCCGCCTTGCAAAAGGTACTGTTCAAGATGTTCTGCAAGTGCCTCCCGCAATGCCTCTTCAATGTGCGGCGCATCCTGAAAGGTCTCCCGTAAGCCATTACCCTCAGCCATATGGTTAAACTCATGCCCCAAAACCCGCCGCTCACCCGCAACGGGCGCTATACGCATTGAACGGGCCCCATACCAAGTCACGGCATGAAATCCGAGGCCACCATATAAGAGCGTAGTGAAACCGTCGTCCAGTTCAATGTGGGTTCTCTGCATTCTGTCTTCAAATATCGGCACCAACCCGCTAAGACCGCTATCGTGCAGGCGCCGGACATGCTCAGACGCATAAGCAGGCAACCGTTGCTCAAATTCGGCAGCCATTTTGCCATGCATAGCCGCCAGGTCTGTCAGTAAGTCAATGTAATCAGACTTCGGCATGCTAAAACTACCGTCCACACCCCGGACTCTTGCCTGCCGAAGTATGGAGCTCAGCGGCGTACCTTCCGGTACATGGTGCCGGGCGTAAAATTCGTCAGTAAAGTATTGCTGATAATACGCGTCAATTTCCCGAACCTGGTCAGGCCGCCTATCCATATCTTCAGAGGTAACGTATCCTGCGGCGATATTAGCAACGGTTGAATCGTGCAGGTCTTTCGGATAGGAGACAGGGGAAGCTTCCCTTGGGTCGGGGTAATCTTCCAGCGTGGGAGCGACCAGGTCGTATTTGACCGTGTCATATTGGAGCCGCTGATAGTCATAAGCAGTCGCTGCACCCAGAGAAGCAGGGATAGGTCCTTCGGGTGGAGCAAGCGCTGCGAGCTTGTCAGGGTCTGGTATGTAAGCCGGAATATATTCGCTTCGCATAGGTGTTACCGAATGGCAGTGCAGCCATCCGTCTACCGCACGGTACGGCCCCTGATTCGCTTGATTTTCCTCTAGCAACAGTATACAACAGTTGTGCCTATGCTAGGCAAGTACCTGTTCGCGCGGGCAGATATGGGTGCCGCGGCCGGCGACGCGGAGTTTGACGATAGTCGCCCCGCAGCGCGGGCATTCTAACCCTTCCCGCCGGAAGACACGTGCGAAGCTGAGGTAACTGCCCCTCTTGCCTTCGGCATTCACGTAATTTTTATCGCTGCTGCCACCCTTTTGGATCGCCAGGTTCAGTACGTACTGCAATTCGGTAAACAGCGTATGCAATTTTGCGTTTGAAACGTCTGCGACGCGGGTGGCGGGGTGAATTTTGGCGCCCCACAGGGATTCATCAGCATAAATGTTGCCCACACCGGCAATTACGGTCTGGTCGAGCAGTGCCGCCTTGACGGAAGTATTTTTGCGGCGCTGCAACCGCTCGGTGAACTGTTCAGCGGTAAAACCGGCGTCAAGCGGCTCCGGCCCGACCTTTTTCATAAAATCTATATTCGGCACTTCCGCCGTCGGCAGCAGCCGCACCCAGCCGAATTTACGCTGGTCGTTAAAGAACAGTTTGCTGCCGTCTGTAAAAGTGAACTCCACGCGCGTGGATTTGTCGGGCAGCCGGCCGATAAGCGAATCATTCGGGTGACCCGCTCCAAACCGCGCGTCCGGCGCCACGAACACCAGCTGGCCGGTCATTTTCAGGTGAATCACCAGGGAATAATTGCTGCCGAGCTCTATGAGCAGCACCTTGGCGCGGCGTTTTACGGCCACAACCTTCGCGCCGAGCAAAAACACAGTAACGTCGGCCGGTGCGTTCGGAAACGACTTCTCGTTGTCGTGCGTGACGCTGGCAAAAGTCCGGCCTGGCAGCAACGCGCTAAGGCCCGAACGGACGGTTTCGACTTCTGGTAACTCCGGCATACCCTTATATGATACCGGACCGGGTTGAGCCAAACCAAACCACCAAGTCCACCGTTCACGCGCGGGTGGCGCGCTGTCTGAATTGCAAAAGGATTTTCGCATTTCCACAGCGCACCACACCGGCTCCACTTCGGTTGAGTGGACTTGGTGGTTTGGTTTGGCTCCCTCTAATCCCTATAATGAATCAGATGGACGGATTAAGCGACATACTCGCCCGCAAAGACTTTGACATACCGCCGGAAGTGCGCGCCATAAAAGAGTACGTGCGACGCTACTACGACGCCGACGTGAGCGTGACCATGCAACCGCAAGCGATCGTGGTGGCGGCACGGAGTGCGGCACTTATCGGCTCGCTGCGCCTTAACCTGCCCAAGCTGCAGGCAGCCGCCGATACGAATAAGCGTATCATTCTACGAATTGGCAAGTAGCGCTTCGAGCTGGCCGCGAAATTGCAGGAAGTTCTGGTAGAGAACCGTCTGCATACCTACCGCCTGGGCGCCGTCAAGGTAGCGCTGCCGGTCGTCCACAAATATACACTCGTCCGGCTGCACACCTAACCGCTCAGCGACAGTTTCGTAGGCTTCGGGGTCGGGCTTAGCGGCGCCGATTTCACCCGAAGCGATCGTAACGTCAAAATACCGTGCCAGCTCCGCGCTAGTGAACCGGCGGGCAAGATTGCCCTTGGGAATATTCGTAAGCATGCCGGTTTTGTAGTGCCGCCGCAAGTTCTCGATGTAATCGAGCAGCTGCTGGTCTTTGACCTCGCCTTCGAGCGTCTTCCGGCGATATTCATCGGGGCTCAGGCCAATTTCTGCGGCGATCTTGGCAGACGCCTCGTCCGCCGTAAGCAAGCCCGCGTCCGCCATGCCAAGCACACCGCGGATACGGTCGTGAGCGGTCGGGTCACGCGTGAACAGCGGATCCAGGAGGTGAAACAGCGCATCGGTTACCAGCACACCGTAACAGTCAAAAATAATCGCCCGTATCATAGCAGCGCCGCCAAGTCGTGTTTTAGTTTGGTCAGATTGGTGTAGATAAGCGAGCGCATGCCAGCCTGGCGTGCACCGGCGGCGTGATGTTCGCGGTCATCGATAAACAGGCAGGCCTCCGGCGGCACCCCCAGCCGGTCGGCGGCAGCCAGATACATGCGCGGATCCGGTTTGAAAAGTCCCAGATGGTGAGACAGCAGCGCATCATCGAACAGTGCCCGCTGCTCGGGTGTAAACAGGTTGTTCAAAGCATCGTCGTTGCGCGAGTTGCTTAAAATCGACAGTTTATAATGCCCCTTCAGCGCGGCCGCGATGTATTCCAGCAACTCGATATTCGGCTCGCTATGCTCCATTTGGTAGCGCACCGTCGCCTCGCTCTCGCCGGATTGCTCGGCAGTGAACCGCACCAGGTCCGCGTAGCTGGCAAGGCCGGCATCCACCTGCCGGCTCAGCAGGTAAAGCTGATGCCACACGCTCTCGCGGGCACTGAAATGCGCCGCTTTAAAGGCCTGCCAGCCGTTCATTGCGAGTACACCGTACAGGTCGAAAATAATCGCCCGTACTGCCATAGTTTGATCCATGGCTTTTATTGTACCAGTTTGACTAGAAACCTATCGGAATATTATTTGTCAGTTTGTCGAAATCGTTTTGGGGAATCTGAAGGCGGATCTGCTGCAGCACCTGGGATGTACTGCCTTCGAACGTGCCCTGTTTGCCACAGCTGGTCGCCCAGTAACTGAACAGGTTGCTTGTGCCGTTATTGAACGTAAATATGTAGCGGCTGCCGGTCGGGCAAAAGCCGCGGTAGTCCACATTGCTGCTTTTACCCTTGGAAAAGTTCATGAGATTGATAGTCTGCAGGAAAGCACCGAACGCGGCGCTGTTGTTTGGGTACGACTGGCTGTTTGTCACCGTTCCCTGATAGCCCTGGATAATGTCGATCTGGTTGCTTGAGTTGCCGACGGTAATTTTGACCTGGTCGTGGTCCTGGTCGATGTTTGTCGGGCCGTCCGCCAGAACCGTTACGCTGGCGCCGGGCGTGTTGGCGTATTTGGTGATGTCTATCCGGCTGGAAGGCGCGCTTGGCCCGCCCGAGAACGCTTTGATGATCAAAACGATGACAAGTACCACCAGGCCGATGCCCACGAGGCCGGCGAGAATTGGACGAATTATGTCACGCGATTCCATAAGTTTTGAGTAGTGGTATTTTACCACAATTACCTGCTTATGGCAACCTTGAGCGCCCCGCCTTCGGCTAGTTGTAGCCGATGAGTCTGCCCCGCTCCGGATACGGCGCTATCCTAGCCAAATACCCAAGCGTCATAGTATGCTGGCACCGCTCTGATTGGGCCGCAAACGTCACCGCAAAATCACCGGTGGTACGTACCAATTGGCCGTCTAACCGTCTTTGAGCTTTCTCCCTGTCAAAGGGCTGGTACCTCTCCTCTTCGTCGCCGCCGTGGACGACGGGCCACAGCACGCTGCCATAGCCTCCGCCGCCCCTGGCGTCTGGCCCACTGCTCATAGCCACACCTCCTTGAGGCATGCGGCATTAAGTGGACAATCAGCAGCAAACCACACGCCATCTTCGCGTAATTAGTATAGAAAGTAGTACCGAATTGTCTGTAAGTAAGCCGACTTTAGCCCAGGGGGAACAGTTTCTACTTCCCTGATGCTATCATGGTGAAGTGAATCGACTTATACCACTGGCAGAGGTTGAGGCGAGAGATAGTGTCGGCGGCAAAGCCGTCTCGCTTGGCATGCTGCTACGAGCCGGGTTCCGGGTTCCTGACGGCTTTACGATAGTTACCGACAGAGACACTTTGGATGAACTTGAGCCGACAATAACGACAGCGTTTGATGATTTAGGAATAACTCTTGCCGCCGTGCGCTCCAGTGCGGTAAACGAAGATAGCAATACCGCCACATGGGCCGGCCAGCTTGATACGTTTCTAAATGTGTCACGCGATCAGCTTCTACATCGCATTGCTGATTGTATGGCGTCAGCCAGCTCAACCCGAGCCCAGGCTTATGCGACACGCCAAGGCCTAGCGGCCGGCAATGTGGCCGTCGTCGTGCAAGCAATGGTGGATAGTGACGTGAGCGGCGTAGCGTTTTCGGCTCACCCGGTCACCGGCTCGCACGATCACATTGTCATTGAGGCGGCACAAGGGCTCGGCGAAGCCGTGGTATCGGGCGAAATCACCCCTGATACCTACATCGTTGAGGCCGCTTCCGGCAAAGTCGCCGAAGCGTCCATTGCCAGGCAAACCCGCCGACTTGTACGAGACGAATATGGCGGTAACGCCTGGCAGACACTGCAACCGCCGGCCGATGACCCGAAGCTCACAGGGATGCAGCTGGCCGAACTTACCAGAACCATACGCCAGCTAGCCGACTTTCACGGTTATCCTGTCGATGTTGAGTGGGCCTTTGCCGACGGGCTGCTGTACATTCTGCAGGCCCGGCCCATAACCACGTTGTAGTACGGTATATACTGAAACGCATGAGTACAGACAATCAGGATTTTTCAGAGCTTTGGAAGACGCAAAAATCGCTTACGGAGTGGTTGGAAGATATCCGACATGCCGATACCGAGGCCATCCGTCAGGAAGACAACGAAAAACGTACCCGTCTGGCTACATTGCACAATATAACCGGTCTACCCTTTGACCGGCCAGTACAATTTACAGCGGCGGAACTGGCCGTGCCGAGCGCCGCATTCAAAAAATATTTGCGTGAGCACGGCGATGACTTATGTGCATTGCGGCTTATCCCTGTCAAAGAAAAATTGCCCAAATTGCGCATGCGCGGCAAAACCGTCGCCGGTGCTTATGAATGGTTTAAAAGCCTCGATATACGCCCTAAGGATTACCGTGCCGACTTCCTTGCCCAGGAAAAAGTTTCACGCTGGGCGACTATCTTTATAGTCAATCAGCACGGGATATACGGTGAAATTATCTACGGCAAGCATTTCCAGCTTACACAAGGATTTCACCAGACTGACACGCCCAGAGTGTTCCGCTATGATTTCAAAACCTGGCATATCGCACCCGCGGGCGACGAAGCGCTAACCTATGTGCAAGCGCTCGTCGAGCATCTGCATATTACCGACGCTAAACAGCGCGCCGCCATCGCCAAGCAGCTCGGCGGCACGTTTGCGCATAACTATCTGGAAGGTTATTTTGAAACAGTTGATTCCGAGGATTTTGGCACCTGGTTCCTCGACTACAGCCCGACGCTTGGCAAATTATACGCAGACCTGACCATTCCGGGCAAAACAGCGGCACCGGATGCCATCGTCCGCGGCAAAACCGGCTCGCCCGGCAAGGCCGAAGGGCCGGCCATCATTGTAGAAACGGGGCAGCTTGAGGATGCCAGCTTGGATTTCCCGGACGGCGCCGTATTGGTTTGTCCGGTCACCACCCCGCAGTACGTGCCGCTCATGCAAAAAGCCGCAGCCATCGTAACCGACCAGGGCGGTATTCTTTCCCATGCCGCTATTATCGCCCGCGAACTGAAAGTACCGTGCATTGTCGGCACGGGGAATGCCACGCAGGTACTCAAAAACAGCCAACAGGTCATGGTCGACGCCAACGCAGGCACGGTACGTGTAGTATCATTAAAACCATGAATGTAAAGACCGGTACCAAACCAATCCAGTATGTTGCGGTTAAGGCCATCATTAAACAAGGTGGCAAGATACTCGTGCTGCAGCAATCCGGCGAAGCAGCGGTCGACGGCGCGAACCGCTACCATCCGCCCGGCGGAATCGTAGAACCGGGTGAGCATTTGCGCGAAGCGCTTCTGCGTGAGGTACGTGAAGAAATTGGGCTTGATGCAAGCGTCGGGTCGATATTGTCGGTAGAGGAATGGCGCGTAAACATTCGGGGCGATGACTGCCAGTTTTTTGGTGTATTTTTCGACTGCACACTACTGACACCAGATAGGATTAGCCTTCAAGCGACCGAAGCCGCCAGTTTTGCTTGGATAGGCTCGGGCGACCTGCCCAAGTTCGATATCCTTGAGCCGTCACTCAGCGTTATCAAAAAGGCGCTCGCACAAAATCATGTCTCAATGTAGGCCTTAGCGACATACGCGTCGATAGCGTCGCAGTCAGGCGGGATGATGTCGTGCCCAGCCCGCTTTGCCGGGTCGATCCAGAGGTAGGCATCGTGCTCTGAGCTAAGGCGAACCGCTTCAGAGGTTGGCTTGGCAGCAACAAACACACCAACGATTTGCTGCTGCGCGCCTCGCACCACAGGTCGCCACTCACCCACCAGCAGGGGCTCACCTGGCTCAATATGCAAGCCGGTTTCTTCGAGCACCTCGCGCCGCAAACAATCTTCAAACGTTTCGCCGGGCTCCAGCTTTCCGCCAGGCAGCTGGTAACACCCGGTTTTAGTATTGCCCCGATGTTTTGCCACTGGCGCTTCGCGCAAAATGAGCACCTGGCCCTTGGCGTTCACAATGATTGCCTTCGGTGCGATGTGCAGTACTGGCTTCATGATTGTAGAATAACCTCACTCGTACGCGCGCTTGACTGCTTCCGCCAGGATCGGTACGCCACGCTCCAGTTCCTTGTCCGGCCGGGCAAAATTCAGCCGCAGGCATTCATGCGCATGTTTCCACGCGGCCGTGTCCTGACCCGGGAAGAAATATTCGCCGGGCACGACCAGCACACCGTGCTCTTTCAGATAATAATAGAGCTGTTTGCTGGTAAGTTTGCTGCCGGGCAGCCACAGCCAGAAAAAGTACGAACCCTCAAAAACGTGTAGCCGCCACGGCAAATCAGCCGGAAAATGCTGGTCGATGAGCGTCCGGGCCTTGTCGGCGCGGTCAAAATAATAGGGCTTGATGTGCTCATCGCTCAGGCGCAAAATCTCGTCGTTAGCGATAAGCGGCGTGGCCACGTACTGCCCAAAACTCGGGCTGGCGAGACTCACGATAGCGTTCGTACTGGCGAGCGCCTGCATAAGATCTTTTGGCCCTACAAAAATACCCACACGCGAGCTGGGCAGACCGACTTTAGACAGGCTGATAGACAGGACCGTGTGGTCGTTCCAGAACGGTTTGACATCCGGCACGATTACGCCCGGGAACGGAAAACCATAGGCGTTATCGATAATGAGCGGGATATCGTGCTCCACCGCCAGTGCGCCCAAACGCTCCAGCTCGGCGTCGGTTACCACATTGCCGGTCGGGTTCGTGGGACGCGACACACAGATACCGGCGATGTCGTCATCGACCTGCAATGCCTCAAAATCAACTTCATATTTGAATTCATGTTCGCCGATTTCAGCGATATGCGGCCGTTGGCTGGCAAAACCATCCGGTTCCAGTGTCTGGTCAACGTAGCCGATGTATTCGGGGACGAGCGGAAACAGGATTTTACGCTGATGCTTCCCGGTTTTACCCGCCAGCAGATTAAATAGCATAAAATAGCCGGTCTGGCTGCCAGGTGTGATAGCGATGTTTTCCTCGGTAATTCCCAATTGGTAGTGCCGGTTCAGGAAATCTTTGACGGCCGTAATGAACGCGGCGTTGCCCTGCGGCGTGTCATAATTGCCAAGCATAGCAGCAGCTTTCGCCTCATCCGCCAGCAAACCGTGCAGCGAGCTTTTAAACGCGTCGGTCACCGCCGGAATCTGGGCCGGGTTTCCACCGCCAAACATTGCCACCGGCGGCTCACCGGCCAGTGCCTTGCCGAGGTCATCCATTAGACGCAAGATTCCCGCATCCGCGCTCATTTTTTTGCCGAAATCAGATAGTTGCATGGGTTACAGTGTATCACCAACCGAAGCCAGGCAGAGGCTTACAATAATTTCGCCTGCGGCAGTTGTTGTGCCAGCTTCCTGTCGAATGTCAGCAGTGGCACGGCTTCGTTCAGCCCGGCTTGCACCGCCAGGCAGCTGTCTATAAACGACAGGGCTGGGCGGGCTGCGTACTGCGGCACCGCCTTTTCCAGCATCGTCCGGTTACAGTTGATTTGCGGTATGGCAGTCACCTGCAACAGCATTTTGCCGATGAGTTCCCGGTCGAAGTCATAATACGGACCCGATAAAATCCACGCGCACTCGAAAAAAACCGCGTCCACGACCTGCAGGCTGCCCGGCTTGGAGTCGTCGATCAGAGTCACAACTTTTTGCGTCTGCTCCGGCACATCCTGCAGCAGCAGCCGCAGCACAATGTTCGTATCCAGGCTTTTCACGGTTACCGCAAGTCTCTTTCGTAGCGTTTTGTGGCCGCCTCTGCGGCAGCTTCGTTGATAGCCTCGTCGAGCGCTTCATCGCCGAGTGGCTGGATGTGGTGACGCTTGAGATGGGCTGCTACTTCTTTCTGTAGCGTATCCAGTCCTTGCTTCCAGTCGTTCGGCGTAATCTGGATTGCGTTGCCGCGCTTTACTATGATAATAGTATCGCCCCCATGCAACTTAAACTGCCGTCTAAGTTCTGCCGGTAAGGTTATTTGCCCTTTAGATGAGATGGTTGCTGTGTGCGTCATGTAAAGAGTATAGCATAGGTAAAGCGCCGTGTCCACGCTTTACTTTAAGGCCTTTGCTGCACCGCTGGCGAATTCGGCGGCGATAACGTCTGCCAGCGATTTGTTGGTCAGTTTGAACTCGTGCCCGTCCGCCAGGATACTCAGCCATTCATGGCCCGGATTTTGCTGCGCTTCGTATGGTATGCCCTTCGCCCGCAAAACCCGCTCAGCTGCTGCGAAGTCCGTAAAAACAAACTCCATGTGGTCGACGCCCACCGGATCGATTCCGACCTTTTCGGGGCGCGGCTCCATTACCTCCAGCCAATCAGCCCGACCAAGGCCGCCAACCGTGATTGGCTCCAGCAACCGCGCGCTGGCTAGACGTCGTCCGTTAAGCTCCACGTACTGCGCCTGGGCGGCTTTTGGCAGCCACAGTGCAAGTGTTGCTTCATAATCGGAGCTGCCCGCGCATTTTATGGCCACGTGGTCCGGTCCGGCAAACCATTCCGCCGGAAGGTCGTACTCTGCCCGGAAGGACTTAACGGCTTCCGCGTACGCCGTCAGTTCAGCCTCAAAGTTTATCATTACAGTTCGCCCCAATTCTGGCCGGTGGTAGTATCCACGATAAGTTTGACCGCGAGCTCGGGATAGATGGTCTCCATGGTTTTTTTGAGCATACGAACGATGTTTTCGGCATCGGCTTCGTCACACTCAACCAGAATGCTGTCGTGAATTTGCAGCAGCTGCCAGGCGTTATGATACTGGGCAAGTTCTTTGTCTACGGCGGTCATAGCGAGCTTCATCAAATCCGCTTCGGTGCCCTGGATGGGCATATTCATAGCGGCACGCTCGGCGCTGCTACGCACCGCGAAGTTGGTACTGTGAATGTCCGGCATCGGCCGGCGGCGGCCAAGCAGCGTTTCCACGTAGCCGTCCTTGCGCGCCCGCTCTTTCAAACCTTCCAGGTAGTGCATCAGCGGTTGGCGGACCGCCGTGTATTGTTTGATAAACTTTGCCGCCTGCTCGAACGTCATGCCGGTGGCAATGCTGAGACCGTGCGGACTCATGCCGTACAAAATGCCGAAACTCACCGCCTTGGCCGCTGAACGCATTTGCTTGGTGACATCCTCCGGTGCACGCCCGTAAATCTGCGCCGCCGTCATGGTATGTATGTCGGCACCGCGGTTAAACATGTCGATTAGTTCTTGGTCGCCGCTCATGGCGGCGCTAAGGCGCAGTTCAAACTGACTGTAGTCGGCACTTACAAATTTCCTCCCCTTGCCGGCCACGAACGCCGTCCGGATGCGCTTACCGAGCTCTGTACGCACGGGAATATTCTGCAAGTTCGGATCGTTGCTGCTGAGGCGCCCGGTCTGGGCGACGGTAAGCGCGAATGTAGTGTGCACGCGGCTATGGCCGTCGACCTGCTTCGGCAGCGTGTCGACATACGTATTTTTGAGCTTGGTGACTTCGCGGTACTGCGTAATCAGGTCGACAATGGGGTGCAGCCCGCGCAGCTTGTCGAGCTCGCTGGCGGCAGTGCTGTAGCTGGTCTTACCCTTTTTGATACTAACTGTGGGCAACTGCAGGGTTTCAAATAATATATCCGCCAGCTGCGCTGGTGAGCCGATGTTGAACTCCTTGCCGGCGTGGCCGTAAATTTCCTGCTCCAGGTCGGAAATCGCATTGTCGATTTCCACCGAGAACTTTTTGAGGTAATCGGTGTCCAACTGTATGCCACGCCACTCCATACGCGCCAGCACCGGAATAACCGGCCACTCCACATCGTGCGCGAGTTCCGGCAGTTTGGGGATGCTGGACAGCTCCTTGCGCTGCTGCTCATGCAGCGCGTGGATAGCGGCGATGATTTCGGGCGCGCGGGTGATGACTTCGTCGGCATCAAGGTTTTCAAAGCCCTCGCCCTCGTAGTGCAGGTCTGATTCGGCCAGTTCGGTCAGCGTCTGCTCGCGCCGCAACGAGTTCACCAAAAACGCGCCGATCAGCACATCATGCCCGACTTCCGGCAGCTCCGTGGCGCCCAGCTCCAGCAGCATTTTAAGCGTGGATTTCACATCGTAGCCCACCAGCGGCCGCACCTCCCGGAATTCTTTTGCAATGGCAGCTTGGTTTAGTTTGCGCAGGTCCAACGTGTACGTGTCACGGCCATTCAAACTCATAATCAGCACCTGCGGGTCGCGACCATGCTTGCCGGCCGAGCGCGAATGAATGTAGAAAAACTCGGAGTCACCGAGCTTGAGGCTAGCCGCCTTTTCGTCGGTATCGATAATGGTGTTTTTGCCCACCTGCAGCGCTTGCCCGCCATTTGCCGCCTGATGGTCGGCCACGGCCGTTTGCATTACCTCGGGCAGCTGCCGGGCCAGTGTGCGGAACTCCAGTTTGTTGAGCAGCTCCATAAGTTTGGCGGGCTGGACTTTGCTGCCATCCACCTCTGTCGTATTCAGTTCGACAGGCGCATCCGTCCAGATTGCCCCCAGCTGTTTGCTTAGATATGCCGAATCCTTGCCCGCCTCAAGCTTTTTGCGCAAACTGTCTTTAATAAGTGCCAGGTTTTCGTACACGCCGTCAAGCGTTTTCCACTCCTGCAAAAGCTGGATTGCGGTTTTTTCACCCACGCCGGGCACACCGGGGATGTTATCTGATGAATCACCCTTCAGCGCCTTCAGGTCGAGGAACTGGGCGACTTTCAAGCCATATTTAGCCTCAAAGCTTTTGGGCGAATACAGCTCAATGTTACTCAAGCCGTGCTTAAGTGCGAAGACATGCGCATGTTCATCCACTACCTGCAGCAGGTCAAGGTCGGAAGTTACCAGCAGCGTTTCGATGCCTTGCTCGCCAGCCTGCCGTGCGAACGTACCCATGATATCGTCCGCTTCGTAATCGTCCAGCTCGTACAGCGGCCAGCCAAAAGCTTGCAGCAGCTCGTGCAGCACCGGAATCTGCTCGTAAAAATCAGGCGGCGGCGGTTTACGCCCGGCTTTGTATTCCGGATACAGCTCCAGGCGGCGACGGATGTTGGTTTTGGGTTTATCCCAGGCCACGGCCACGTAGTCAGGCTTGAGCTGTTTGATCACCTGCAGCGCCAGCACCGCAAAGCCATACACCCCGCCGGTGGGCGTGCCGTCTTTGGTCGAAAGGTTCGGCATGGCGTAATACCCGCGGTAAAACACACTTTTGCCATCAATAACCACCAATCGTTTCGTGCCGGCCTCTTTTTCCATATCTGTAGTATATCCCAGATGCCGGAAAGATGCCCCTGTGCGCTATCATATACATAAGCGGCAAAACAAATGCGCACACTTCATCAAACACTACGACTTAAGCATCACCGGCACACCGGCAAACTGCTGCATCACCAACACACCAGCTACCGCGCGTTGGCAGTAGTGCTGACGCTGGCCGGAATATTTATGATCGGGCTGCATGTTTCGGCCAAGGCCGCCGCAGATGAGTTCGGTGTTTCGGCATGGGTAAATATACCCGTGGCCAGCACGGCGCCGACCATAGCCGCACCCGCGGCTGACGCCGTTATCACCGGAGGCAGTCTGCTGGTGACCGGCACCTGCCCGCTGGTATCGCCCCAAGTAGTGGTGGGCGTGAACATAGATGGCACTCCGGCTGGCACCGGCGAGTGCGATACCAACAATGATTTTTCGGTACCGGTAACGGTTGCCGGCGGTAATCACCAGATCGCGGTCGGCAGCTATGCCGTAGACGGACAGAAGGGCCCCATCAGCCGGCCCGTGGCAGTAACCAGCCGGGCAACGACCCTGCCGCCGGGTTTAGCCATCACACCCAACCAGCCGTTCTTTTTTGCCGACGGTCAGCAAGCGGTCTGGACTGGTACGATCGGCGCAAGCGGCACACAGTATGTCCATCTGGATTGGGGCGATGGCAGCCAGAACAACTATACCGTGCAGGCCGGGGTACAACGTTTCAGTCATACCTACAAGACCGCCGGTTCACATAACGTCCTGCTCTCGGCGGCCGATACGTCCGGAGCATCCGGCACGATGCAGTTTACCAGCGCCGCCATTACTAATTACACGCCGCCCCAAAAAGTTACCGCGTCTTTGTCTGACAGCCGGGAGATGGTGGGGCTGTATGGACTATACATAACTGTCGTATGCGTGGCGGCTGTCATCTGGTTGGAGGCAAGTCACAACGCCCGCCATACATCCGTTGGCGTCTAATCTCAGAGCATCATAACGAACCACCCGAAAGCTTAAGCAAATTGCCTTCGTTCAGGGTATACTTTTAGGTACATGGATGGGCAAAAACTACCGTTCTACCGGACGACGGGCGACCAGGCATTGGCGGAGTTGCGCAGCAGCTCGCAGGGCCTCAGCGACACGGAAGCAGCCGACCGGTTGCGGCACATCGGCGACAACCGGCTGGAAACCTCTCATGGCACGCCGCTCTGGTGGCTGGCCCTACGGCAGTTCAAAAACCTCCTGGTGATCATTTTGCTAATCAGTGCCAGCCTGTCACTCTACCTGCAGGATATCCGCACCGCCCTCATTCTCGTTTTCATAGCCCTTATAAACACCGTTGTCGGTTTTTTGCAGGAATATAAAGCCGAGAGCCTGCTTACGTCCCTGCAAAAGCTGGTCGTGCCGCAAGCCAAAGTACTGCGCCACGGCAAGCTCCGGCAGATCCGCAGCAGCGAGCTCGTACCCGGCGATATCATTCAGCTGGAGGCGGGCGACAGCGTGCCGGCCGATGCCCGTATTTTGACCGAAGACGAATTCGCCACCAACGACTTCGCCCTGACCGGCGAAAGCCAGCCCACCCGCAAATTCATCCACGCCATAACTGACGACGTGGCTGTGGCGGCCCGCCATAACATGGTATACATGGGAACTACCGTCGCAACCGGCAGCGGCGGCGCCCTGGTGGTCGGCACGGGCATGCACACCGAGCTGGGACGTATCGCCAGCCTTAGCACCACGACGCACACCGATGCTTCCCCGCTCCAGCGCGAAATGAACAGCCTGGCGCTTCGCATTTCGCAGGGCACGCTGCTGCTCGCCGCCATTCTCACCGTTATCGAACTGCGGGCGGACGTCGGGTTCAAAACCTCGATA